>ERZ772867.3023-NODE-3023-length-14878-cov-4.470283_pt1 | contig 14878 bp, 7 predicted proteins | sample MGYA00511341_ERZ772867 | MGnify/ENA primary metagenome ERZ772867 (study PRJEB29015, sample SAMEA2737707) | human gut metagenome | biome: human gut; feature: human-associated habitat; material: faeces | place: China | collected 2012 ... | reverse complement strand
CGAAAAGGTATGTCCGATACCGCTCTTCGTACCGCCGATTCCGGATACCTGACCAGACGTCTGGTAGATGTATCACAGCATATGATCGTTCGTGAGTCTGACTGCTGTGAGGGAACAGGCAGAGAGATCCCTGGTATGTGGGTAACTGCATTCATGGATGGCAAGGAAGAGATCGAGAGCCTTCAGGAGCGTATTACAGGACGTTTCTCCTGCAATACCATCTGCGATGCCGAGGGCAATGTCCTCGTGAAGGCAAATCATATGATTACACCGAAGCGCGCGGCACTTGTTATGAGCAAGGGTGTGGATGAGAACGGAGAACCGCTTACAAAGGTGAAGATCCGTACCGTATTATCCTGCCGTTCCCACATGGGTGTGTGTGCGAAGTGCTACGGCGCCAACATGGCAACCGGCCAGGCGGTACAGGTTGGTGAGGCAATCGGTATCATCGCGGCACAGTCCATCGGTGAGCCTGGTACACAGCTTACCATGCGTACGTTCCATACAGGTGGTGTTGCCGGTACCGATATTACACAGGGTCTTCCGCGTGTCGAGGAAATTTTTGAGGCAAGAAAGCCGAAGGGACTTGCGATCATTACCGAGTTCAGCGGTGTTGCCAATATCAAAGATACCAAGAAGAAGCGTGAGATCGTTGTGACAAACAATGAGACTGGAGAGAGCAAGGCATATCTGATTCCTTACGGTTCCAGAATCAAGGTTATGGACGGTGCAGTCTTAGAGGCCGGCGACGAGCTGACGGAAGGTTCTGTCAACCCGCATGATATCTTAAAGATCAAGGGTGTGCGTGCCGTTCAGGATTACATGCTTCGCGAAGTACAGCGTGTATACCGTCTGCAGGGTGTTGAGATCAACGATAAGCATATCGAGGTGATCGTGCGCCAGATGCTGCAGAAAGTCCGTGTGGAGACAAACGGAGATTCCGATATGCTCCCGGGAACATTAGTAGATACGCTTGACTTCGAGGATACAAATGAGCTTCTGGAGAAAGAGGGCAAGGAGCTTGCAGAAGGCAAGCAGGTACTGCTTGGTATCACAAAGGCTTCTCTTGCAACCAACTCCTTCCTGTCAGCAGCATCCTTCCAGGAGACCACAAAGGTTCTGACGGAAGCTGCCATCAAGGGTAAGGTTGATCCGCTCATTGGTATGAAGGAGAACGTTATCATTGGTAAGCTGATTCCGGCTGGTACCGGTATGAAGAGATACCGCAATATCAAGCTGAGCTCGGATATTGATGAGAACGAGGAGATTGCATTCGATGATTTCGACGATTTTGATGACACTGATGTGGCAGATGAGAATTACGCATTAGAGGAGAATGTGCCGGAAGAGTCCGAGGATACAGAAGAATAAAGCGCAGATTATATCTGCATTACAGAATGGGGCGGCCAGATAATGTATGGCTGCCTCGTTTTTTTTGAAAAGATGTTAAAGAACCGTGAAAAGATGTCGATAAAATAGATAAGGTATAATTTAGAGTTTCATAAAATGGGACGAACGCTAAAGGGATAGATCAAAGGAGATGGCGCGTATGTACAAGGATGTATGCAAGAGAATTTCGGCGTTTATGCTGACAGTATGCCTGATTGTGACGATGGTGGAATGGCCGACGACTGTCTGGGCAGGACAGGGAACGGTAAACACCTATCGGAACGGAGACGGGGTACTGGCGGGAGCGCCGTGCGAGGCCCAGGCTGTAGCTGCGGTATTTACAGCGAACCGCAATGCGGACGGAGCAGAACTGTTAGACAGTATTGACTTCTACGCACATGTGGATGACGGCAGCAAGGCAACGGCTACCGTGGAATATTACAAGGATGTAGAAGGCATGGCGCCGGATGCGGGAACGAGCATTTTCCAAAAAGAAGTCAGCGTGAAGGAAGGAAAGAATACTTATTCCGCAGGGCTGGCGAATCAGGTAATGGATAATGGTTCCAGGTTTTCTGTGATCGTCCGGTTGAGCGGGGCGTCCTTTTATGTATATGGCGGTACGGCAGAGGGAGAGAGCTATATTCTCGGCAATGCCGGCTGGCAGGATATGTATACAGTAAACGGAAGCTGTGCGGCGGTAATAGCATATACCTATGATGTGACTGCAACATCCGGGAGAAGTTCTTCCAATGCGGCTGATCAGGCGGCGCTGCAGAGCAGCAATGTGAAGCAGAGTGCCGCTGTAGCGCTGAATAAGAACAGTATGACCATCGGCGAGGGCTGGACGGATCAGGATCTCACACTGCAGAATGCCACGGGAACGGTAACGTGGGTTTCCGGCAATGAAGCGGTGGCAAAAGTAAGCAGTACAGGTAACCCGGCAACCATTGAGGGTATTGCCGCAGGAAGTACGACGATCACGGCAGCCTATGCAGGAGAAAGCTACACCTGTAATCTGACGGTCACACCGAATCTCTCAGAGGATGCAGTGACAGTCAGCCCGGAGAATCCGGTATACAACGGCGGACAGCAGATTCCATCCGTTGCGGTACAGGTGGGAGATACCATATTAAAAGAGAACGATCAGTACCAGCTTTCCTATTCACAGATGGTTGGTGGCGCGGCAGCAACGTTTGATCCTGCCACGGACACAACCGCGCTTGTGAATGCGGGAACCTATTACTTGTACATTACAGGACAGAACGGTTACAGCGGAAAGATTCAGAAGGAATACGTGATCGCACAGAAGGATATATCAGACGCGGCAGTGGAAGTGACACTGCAGGACAATATTGACTGGGATAAGGTGCTGGCTGATGCGGCAGCAGATCCGGACAACGCTTCTGCCACACTTACCTCCTGCATCAAAGAGGTAAAGGATACGGCGCGTACAGATGCGGATGCCGTAGACGGCGTGAAGAATCTGGTTGAAGGAACAGATTATACGATTTCCCTCAGCAAGACAGGAAGAGGAATTACACTGACCGGTACCGGCAACTATACCGGAGAGAGATATTGCGGTGCACCGCGAAATGCGGCGGACGCGAATGTTGTTTTTGACAAGACTTCCTATGTATATACCGGAAGTGAGTGGACGCCGGCATTCCAGCTTCTGGTGGACGGGGAGACCATTTCTCAGGCGGATTATGATGCGGTATATTCTGATAATGTCAATGTCGGACAGGCCACATTGACGATTACCGGAAAGAATTCTCTTTACGGAACAAAGACGGTAAATTTTGAGATCAAGGCAAAAGATATTGGCAACAAGGATCAGGAAGAAGTTGGCATGGCTGTGTCTGTGACGGCTGCTGCGGCAGGAGGAGCGGACAAGGAGCCGGTCATCACTGCAACCTACAACGGCATGACGCTGGAGAAGGGGACGGATTACACCGTCGGAACAGATATTATCAATGCCGGAAACGGAACCTACCGCCGTGTCATCACCGGTATCGGAAACTATCAGGGAACCTACACGGTGGAGTATCAGGCGGCAGGCGCTGATCTCTCAGACCTGATCCAGAAAGTGACGGCAGCGACAGTCACTTATAACGGCAATGCACAGACACCGGAACCGGACATTACCTGGAAGAGCGGCAACAACGATCTGGGACTGGTTGAGGGAACGGATTACTCCGTTACTTACGCAAGCAACACGAATGCAGGAACAGCAACCATTACGCTGCAGGGTATGGGAACATACGGCGGTGCAGTGACCGGTAAATTCACAATCGAGCAGGCGGACATGTCAAAGGCGGTATGCTACTATGTGGATGCCGATGGCTCCGAGGTAAGCACTGCAAACTATAAGATGGAATATTCTCCGGACGGAGCAGACGTGAAGCCGAAGGTGGTTGTAAAGTTTGCGCAGGGCGCGGACATGGTAACACTTCCGGAGTCGGACTACAAGCTGACCTATTCTGCGGATACCAAGATATTTGCAGGTACGGCGAGCGTTGAGATTGCGCCGAGCGATTCCAACAGCAATTTTAAGACCGGTACAACGAAACGTCTGACGTATACGATTGCCCAGTGCAATCTTACAAGCACGAAGATTACTGCCAGCATTGACAGAGAGCTGTTTGACTATACGGGAGCAGAGATTGCGCTTCCGACAGAGAGTGTTGTATATCATTCCGCATCAAAGACAGATCATACACTGAAAAAGGGAACCGATTATACGGTGGCATGTTCACCGACAACGGTAAAAGACATCGGAACCTACACGATGACGATTACCGGAAGCGGCAACTATACAGGCGTTGTTACCAGGACGTTTGAGGTTACAGCGGTAGATATCCAGACACTGATCAACGACAAGAACCTTAAGGTAACCAACAGCGCGGACAGGATGGTGACAGGATATGACGGACCATACTGGGCAATGCTGTGGTATTCCAGCAATAAAAACGATAACCAGCTTGAGATTTCACTCATGGATAACCAGGGCAATACGCTGGTAAAAGGAACTGATTACGAATTAAAGTATGACGGCATCAAGGATATTTCAAAAGAAGGAAGCACGGCTTCGGTAACGATTACCGGAAAAGGCAAATTCTACGGCAAGCAGGAGATCAAGTATCTGCTCGCATCAAAGCTTGATGAGGATTATGATGTATCGGTAAATCCGGCAGAAAACCCGGTATACACAGGAGATCCGATTACGCTTGCTGCGGATGAGATTTCGGTATCGGACGGCGGATTCGGACTCTGGAAGAGCGTCCTTGAGCAGGGGACAGATTATACGGTCAACTACAGTGACGGAACCAACGCGGATCAGGCGATCAATGCCGGGGAGGCGACGGTTACAGTAGAGCAGATCCCGCTGGAGGATCAGCCGACGGCAAACGGATGCTATGTGTACAGCGACGGCGCCACAAAACTGAGTGCAACCTTTACGATTCGTCCGAAGGACATTGCAACCGGTGTTTCCTACGAGGCGATCAAGAAAGCGTACGACGGAAATGCAGTGACCCTTACAGAAAGTGAGATAAAGCTTACTTATAATAAGAAGACATTGACTGCGCCGACCGACTATTCGATCGTGGCTGGCAGCTACGCGAACAACGAGAAACCGGGACCGATGGCAAATGTGACCATACAGGGTAACGGCAACTACACAGGAACGAAGATTATTGTATTCACCATCAGCGGAAAATCTCTGGATGAGATTATCAGCTGGAAGGTGGATGAGAACGAGACGACCTACACCGGCGAGCGCCTGTACCCGAAGATCACCGAACTGACATTGAGCGATGGAACAAAGCTTACGACAGCCGATGAGATCGGGAAAGTGATCGCGTATGATGAGTCTTCCTACGCGGACAACCTGAATGCCGGCGAGGCATCCATCACTGTTTCCGGTAAGGGAGACTACTACGGAACAGATGACAGAACATTGACATTTGCGATTCTGCCGAGAAGCCTGGACAACAACTGCACGCTTGGCGGATTAAAGTCCAGCTATACATACACTTCGGAAGAGATTACACCGGTACCTGCGGTACAGTGCACAGATCTGAAGAAAAAGCTCGGCGAGGATGATTACAAGATTTCCTACGAGAATAATGTGGATGCCGGGACCGCAACGATGACGATTACCGGAAAAGGAAATTATCAGGGAACCTTTACGAAAGATTATACGATTGCGCCGAAGAATCTGGCAGAGCCGGAGGTAAAGATCGCACCGATCGACGCGCAGGAGTACAACGGAATGGCTGTCACACCGGCACCGTCGGTAAGCTACGAATTTGGAGACGGAACCTATGCGTTAAGACCGGTCAACGATTACACAGTGGCTTACGCGAACAACAAAGGAACCGGAACCGCAACGGTGACAGTGACCGGAACCGGCAACTTTACCGGAAGCAAGACGGCAGAATTCAGAATTGGCCAGCTCATCACAAACGAGAGCAAATTTACGATCAGCTGCCCGGCACTCACCGACGGCACACAGTATGTTTATGACGGAAGTGCATTTGAGCCGGAGGTAACGGTAACACGGATCGAGGGCAACAAAAAGCTGGTAAAAGATTCTAACTACTCCGTGACATATACGGATAATATCCACGCGGGAACCGCAACGGTAAGCGTGGAAGGTCTGGGAGGATACGTCGGTGTATGGCAGAAGACTTTTACGATTGCACCGAGAGATCTTACGGACAGCAGCGTAGAGCTTTCTGTCGGCGGAGTGACCGATGGAAGCTATCAGACGCAGTATACCGGAAGCCCGGTAGAGCCTGAAGTGGCGCTTACTTATGACGGACAGAAGATCAGCACGACGGATTACACGGTATCCTACGGGGCGGATCATACCAGCCGCGGAACCGTGACGCTGACGGCAACGGCAAAGGACGGTACGGACTTTACAGGATCGAGAAGCACAACCTTTACGATCACACTTGCAAGTATTGGCAATGGCGGATATACACCGGCAAACGGCTTTAAGATCGGAGCGATCGAACCGCAGCCGCTGGTGGACGGAGCGGCAACACCGCAGCCGAAGCTGTACTATAACGGAACAGAACTTGTCATAGGTACGGATTATATCTGTACTTATGAGAAGAACGACAGCATTGGCTCCGCCGCGGTTGTCATTCTCAAGGGAATCGGCAATTACACAGGAAGCGTGAAGAAGACCTTTAAGATCTGCGCAAACATTGCGGACGCCGAGATTACCGTTCCGGATGAACTGTGGTTCAAAGATTATGTGAATGCCGGAGAGACGGACATTGCAATCGGCGATAAGAACATCACGTTTGACGATCAGATCAGTGTTGTGCTGAACGGAACAACACTTCAGAAAGATACCGACTATACGCTGGTCTATGCAGACAACAGCTGGGTCGGCAACGCAGTAGTTACCATCAAGGGTATGGGAGGCTTTGCGGGAAGCGTGGAGAAGACGGTTCCGATCAAAGCGGATCTTTCGGAGGCAGGCATCCAGGTGGCAATCGGAGATCAGCAGTATACCGGAGATCCGGTGGAGGCAATCCCGAGCATCAGCTACTACGGAACAGAGCTGACATCCGGAAAGCACTTTGTGATTCATACATACGAAAACAACGTGAAGATCGGTGATAAGACTGCGAGCGTGACGGTAATCGGAAATGAGAAAAACGGATTTACCGGAACACTCACAGAGAATTTCAGCATTGTTGCAAATGCGGGAATTCTGGAGGTAAGCGGTGTAGAGAGCAGCTACCTGTACCGCGGAACACAGATCCGCCCGCAGGTTACCGTTAAGATAGGGAACAAGACACTGTCCACGTCCGATTATGATGTGACCTACGGAGAGAATATCAAGGCGGGAACAGACGGCGGAAGCATTATGGTAAAGGGTAAGAACGAGTATGCTGGTCTGATCAAGCTGGTAACCTTTGATATTAACCCGCTTCAGATGGACGACCTGAAGGTGCTTGACGGAACGCAGAATGCGATCGGAAGCAGAGAGTACACCGGTAAGGAGATTGTGCCGGAGTTCTCATTGAAGGCAACCATCGGATCAACGGATTACATTCTGCCGGCAAGAAGCTATACCATTGCAAAGAAGGCAGACGCGGATAATACGAATGTAGGAACCGGTACAGTCGTGATTGCCGGTGATGGAAGCAACGTAATCGGAAGCCGTGAAGTATCCTTCCAGATCGTGGCGAAATCATTGGCAAAACCGTCATCCGGCACCGACCTGATTGCGGTAGAAGTGATTCCGGACAGCTTTTCTTATGACGGAACGGAAAAGAAGCCGACTGTTCTTGTGACATATCAGTACGGAACAGAGGTTGAGGTACGTCAGCTGACAGAGGGAAGCGATTTTACCGTTGCATACAGCAACAATATCAATGCAGGAACAGCGACAGCGGTGATTTCCGGTATCGGAAATTATACGGGATCCCGCACCGTGGAATACACGATTACGGAGAAGAGCTTTGACGGAGCGATTGTCACGTTCCCGAACGGAACTTCCTATCCGTATATGGGAAGCGACAACGGGGTGGAACCGGAAGTGCAGGTAACACTGGACGGCAATGTACTTACAGCGGGTACGGATTATGAGGTATCTTATCAGAACAACAAGGCGTGCGGTACCGCAACTGTGACCGTGACAGGAAAAGGAAGTTATGCTGGAAGCGTAACAGCACCGTTTACCATCGTAAGCCACGATATTGCAGCGGCGGATGTTACGGTGGATCCGATTCCGAATCAGGCATACACAGGTCAGCCGGTGATTCCGGAAGTCAAAGTGACCTGCGGCGATTACACCTTAAAGCAGGGTGAGGACTATACACTGAGCTTTGACACGGACAACACAGAGATCGGCACTGTTCTGATGCGGATCAACGGAACCGGCGGATTTACGAATTACCGCCAGACCACATTTCATATTGCGAGCGACATCAGTCCGGCGGAGATTGTAGGACTGCGTGACAGTTACCCGTTCACGGGAAGCGCTTATACGCCGGATGATCTGGGCATTACAGAGGTACGCATCGGCGAGACGGTTCTGACAACAGACTCCTACAGCTTTGCATTTGACGACAACAGCGATGGCATGAGCGCTGGAACGCAGACCCTTCTTCTGATCGGTCAGGGAAGCTACGGCGGAACCAAGAAATGCACCATCGAGATTACACCGAAGGACATCACCGATGAAGATGTGGTGATGAGCGGATTTGAGGACACGGTATCCTACTCAGAGCAGATTACACAGAACGTAACATTCCAGTGGGGTGAGATCGCACTCGTAAGAGACACCGATTATACCGTGACATGCAGACCGGCAGGAGTGGCAGGAACCTACGAAATGGAGGCTGCCGGAACCGGCAACTACACAGGAACCGTTACAAAGCAGTTTACTGTAGACCAGACGCCGATCGACGGACTGGAAGTGAAAGGTCTTTCTTCTACTTACACTTATACCGGAAAAGCAATCACACCGGAGCCGGAAGTATGGGCAGACGGTGTGCAGCTGGAAAAAGATAAGGATTACACGGTATCCTATGAAGACAACATCAACGCGGGTGTAGCGAAGCTGGTAATCACAGCAAGCGGAACCCATTATGCAGGTACTAAGGAACTGAGTTTCCAGATTCTGCGTAAGAGCATACATCTGTGCGACATCGGTTCGATTCAGACACAGGTATATACCGGATCTGACATCAAGCCGACCGTGACGGTGGAAGATGACGGCAAAGCCCTGGAACTTTTAAGTGACTACACACTGATGTATTCCAACAACCGCAAGGCAGGTACCGGTGTGGCGGCAGTTGCAGGAAAAGGCAATTACACGGCAACAAAGAACCTGACGTTTGACATCAGACCGTGCGATGCAGGCGCGGCGGTTGTGACAGGTGCATCCGCAGACAGTCTGTCCATCAGCTGGACGGGCGACGGTGCCGTGACGGGATACGAAGTATACCGTGCCGGTGCAGACGGAAAGTGGCAGCAGGTAACACGTACCAGAGACGCTTTCTATACCGATAAAAAGCTTGCGGCAGAGACAACATACTCTTATAAAGTAAGAAGCTACCTGGTGGCGGACGGCGAGACTTACTACGGTGAGTTTACCGGAGCAGTTACCGGAACAACCACAAAATAAAGACAGAGAGGAGGGAGAGCGGTTCCGATCATGGCGGCATATAAGATAGGGAATTTTACATTTGACACAGAAGAGGAATATGCCAGAGGACTCGAAGATGCGAAGAAAATCGAAAAGATTAAGAGCACCGTCGATCTCAATGAACCGGAAACCGCTCTACGCCTCTATTGGCTGATCCGAACAGGGAAGATTAAGTTCGGCAGCAAAGTCGGCAAGAAATTTTTTCTTGATATTGCAGATGCCGTGGCAAAATCCGCGGCAAAAAATATAACGCAGGCACAGGCACCGGAACAACAGGCGGGGGAGGAACCCCGGCAAGGGGCGCAGGACCGCAGCAGAAAGATTCTCGGTGCGGTGTGTGTGACAGCCGCATTTCTATGTTTTGGCTGGTATTTCTGGTCAGATTACACGAATCACCGCGGCAGTCAGGCGAATGAGTATTTGAAGATGTTAAAAGAAAATCCGACAGAAGCTGCAGAGATGGTGGACAATGACACCTTTTTTTCAGAGGACGCACCGGAACTTGCGGCGGGCTTAGACCAGACGGAGCGGGAGAACGAACCGCCTCCTCCGGTTCTGCCGGAATATGAAGCCATCGTGGCGCAGCACAGTGATTTTGCCGGATGGATCACCATTGACGGGACGAAGATTGACTATCCGGTCATGCTTACCCCGAATGACGGGGATTATTATCTGAAGCGCAATGTAAACGGGGAGGACGATATCAACGGAACCTTGTTTATGGATCCGAGAACGGATCTGGTGCAGCGCAGCACCAATATTATTATCTACGGACATAACATGAAAAGCGGTGCGATGTTCGGAAGTCTCAAGAAGTATCTGGATGAAGATTACTGGAGGGAGCACGCGCAGATCAGATTTGATACAATTTATGAGAAAGGCACCTATGAAGTGTTTGCCGTCTGTCTGGCAAAGGTGCAGTACCGGAATTCACAGGAATTTCGTTATTATGATTTTATACAGGCGGATTCCGAGGAGGCGTTTAACGACTACCTCGATCATATCATACAACTCTCGGTGTTTACCGGAACAGATCTGCCGGTCTACGGGGATGAGCTATTGACCCTGTCGACCTGTAACAATTTTACAGAAGACGGAAGACTGTTTCTGGTAGCAAAGAAATGCAGGGAAGCAGAGTAAAAGCGTGGGATCGCGCGTGAGGTTCACGGGCGGGGGCTGCGTCGAAATAAAGGATGATGGGAGAGAGTGCTAATGAAATACCGGATAAAACGAAAAATAGGCTATGTGCTGGTCGTTGCCATGCTTGTGGTGATGATCTATCCAGGAGAGCTCAGTGCAGCGTCCGGTCAGGAGGACGGATTTGTCATAAAAGGGACAACCCTGCAGGGGTATGTCGGAGCGGAGAACGCGGTTGTCATTCCGGAAAATATTACAAAAATTGATGATGATGTATTCCTCAATACGACGATCACATCGGTGGAGATTCCAGACAGTGTGACAACCATCGGAGATAACGCATTTGCAGGATGTGAATATCTGACCGAGGTTACGGTTCCGGACAGCGTGACAAAGATCGGAGACAATGTGTTCTACGGCTGTACCAGTCTGGAAAGTGCAACATGGGAGAGCAAGGAAGGGATCGGCGACGGCACATTTGCAGAGTGTGCGGGACTGACGGACTTAAGTATTTCCAAGGGACTTCCATCGATCGGAAAAGAAGCATTTAAAAATTGTGAGTCCCTCGAGAGCATCGTGATCCCCGAGGCAACCAAAACCATTGCGTCGGACGCATTTGACGGATGTGTCAATATGCAGTCCATTGATGTGGAAGAGGGAAATACGTACTTTATGTCATACGACAATGCGCTCTACACGGCGAACGGGATTACATTATACCGTTGCCCGCAGGGGGCGAGAACCATCGAGGTATATGACGGCACCAAGATGATCGGTGAAAATGCATTTTACGGCTGCAAGCTTGGAAAAGTGACACTTCCGGAGAGCGTGACAACCGTGGAAGACGGCGCGTTTGACGGCAGTGAGATTCAGACGCTCTGCCTTGGCAAAGCCTTAGAAACGTTTGGCGAGCAGAATACTTCTTTCAAGATCCACTCGATTGAAGTGCCGGGAAGCGCTCCGGCTGCACCGAAGCTGGTGGAGACGTACGGTGCGATTGTGGTGACGGATTATAAGCCGGACGACACCGAGGATACGGAGAAACCGACCGAGGACACGGAAAAGCCGACGGAAGACACGGAGAAACCGACCGAGGATACAGAAAAGCCGACGGAGGATACGGAGAAGCCGACCGAGGACACGGAAAAACCGGCAGATGACAATAACAACAATAACAACGACAATAATAACAGCGGTAACAACAATAACAGCGGCGACAACAGCAATAACAATAACAATAACAATAACAGCAGCAGTGATAACAGCAGTAATAACAATAGCAGCAATAACAGCAGCAACACGAGCAGTGGTAATAACAGCAGCAGTACGGGCAGCGGAAGCGGCAGCAGCGGAAAGAGTAACGGCACATCATCTGGAAGAGGCAGCAGAAGCGGCAACGGCAGTGGAAGAGGCAGCGGTGCGGTAAAGGGCAGTGCCGGAGCGGCAGGCGCACGGAGCAGCGGTACCGGATCGGCGGCAGCGACGACGGCGGAGACACAGGGAGATGTGCAGCCGACAGCGGCGGAAGTGCCTGCGACGACCAGATTTGCAGAGCAGGGAACCGCATATATCACCGGAAATGAGGAACTGAAGGGCTGGGATGCGATTTACACGCAGATGACGGTGGCGGATCCAGGTTCAACGATCTATATTACCATGAACGGCACCACGGTTGTGCCGAAGGATATTCTGACACTGGCGGCAGATAAGCAGCTGACGCTGGTTCTGGATATGGGAAATGGAATCTCATGGACGATTGACGGAAGCAGCATTGACACAGGCGCTGTAGCAGATACGGATTTTGGCGTGGAACTGGGAACAAGCAATGTGCCGGCGAACCTGCAGAGCACAGTAACCGGAAGCGGATGGTCAACGCAGATGCATCTGGCGCACGACAACCTGTTTGGCCTGACGGCGCAGCTGACCGTAAATGTCGGTGCGGCGAACGCCAATAAGCTGGGCACTTTGTTCTATTATAATGTAGATAATCAGATCCTGGAGTATATGGGACAGTCTGATACAGATGCAGACGGCAATGTGTCATTTTCCTTTGTGCATGCGTGTGATTATGTCATCGTAGTGGATGAACGTCACTCGGATTCAACGGCGCAGGCAACCTCCGGGTTTGTGATTACACCGGCAGGCGGAAGCCAGGCGGAAAGCCAGCCGGCAGAGACGACGGAAGCGGCGGAGACGGAGCAGCCGGCTGATAATGCGCAGGCGGCGGATGACTCGCAGGTAAAGGATGAGACGCCGAAGACCGGACAGTCGTTAAATCCGAAATATGTTCTGTGCATCGGTGTGATGCTGCTGGGAATCTATATGATTCTGACCAGTGAGAGACAGGAGAAGCAGAGAAAACGGGCAAATGGCTGACCGTTTGGTATAAACATGTAAAAATGTGGAAGAATAGATGGAAGATATCCGTTGGGAGTTTTCCATCTATTCTTTTTGCATGCAAAACTTTTTTACCCGCGTATTCCGCGAAATTCAAGGAAATTTTGGAAAAGAACTTGACAAAAAAAGATAGGGTTAATATAATGATTTAGCGTGCATACGTACGCCGAGATCAATTTATGATCTCATACAAATAAAACAGGAGGTGAAAATAATGCCAACATTTAACCAGTTAGTAAGAAAAGGACGTCAGACATCTGTTAAGAAGTCTACAGCACCTGCACTTCAGAGAGGTTACAACTCTTTACAGAAGAAGCCAACCAATACTTCTTCCCCGCAGAAGAGAGGTGTATGTACTGCTGTTAAGACAGCTACTCCTAAGAAACCTAACTCAGCTCTTAGAAAGATCGCCAGAGTACGTCTTTCCAACGGAATCGAGGTTACAAGCTATATCCCGGGTGAGGGACATAACTTACAGGAGCACAGCGTTGTTCTGATCCGTGGTGGTCGTGTTAAGGATTTACCAGGTACAAGATATCACATTATCCGTGGTACACTTGATACTGCCGGTGTCGCTAACAGAAAGCAGGCTCGTTCCAAGTACGGCGCTAAGAGACCAAAGGCTGCAAAATAGTAGCGTAGAGTTACTGTAATTCAGCGAACCAATAGTATCACATGGTAGGTGTTGGAATTGTTTCACACAGAGATATATTTCCGCACGAACACGAAGGGGCAGATACCTGCCACTACATTGTGAGTACCGTTGAATTAATCGAAATGAAGTCCTCCGGATCCAGAGAATGGAGACCGGGCAATGCAGACAGAGTTCTGTATAGTAAATTATGATTAAGGAGGGAAGAACCGTGCCACGTAAAGGACATACTCAGAAAAGAGACGTATTAGCAGATCCAATGTACAATAACAAAGTGGTTACCAAGCTTGTCAATAACATCATGTTAGACGGTAAGAAGGGTGTAGCACAGAAGATTGTATACGGAGCTTTCAAGAGAGTAGAGGAGAAGGCTGAGAAGCCGGCTCTCGAGGTATTTGAAGAGGCCATGAACAATGTTATGCCAGTTCTTGAGGTAAAGGCAAGACGTATCGGTGGTGCTACTTATCAGGTGCCGATCGAGGTCAGACCAGACCGTCGTCAGGCTTTAGCACTCCGCTGGCTGACAACATACTCCCGTAACCGCGGTGAGAAGACCATGGAAGAGAGACTTGCTAATGAGATCTTAGATGCAGCTAACAACACAGGTGCATCCGTTAAGAAGAAAGAAGATATGCACAAAATGGCAGAGGCAAACAAAGCGTTTGCTCACTACCGTTTCTAATTTAGGGAGGAAATACCTTGGCTGGAAGAGAATATCCATTAGAGAGAACCAGAAACATTGGTATTATGGCTCATATTGATGCTGGTAAAACAACATTAACAGAGCGTATTCTTTACTATACCGGTGTTAACTATAAGATTGGTGATACTCATGAAGGTACTGCTACCATGGACTGGATGGAACAGGAGCAGGAACGAGGTATCACAATTACTTCAGCCGCTACAACATGTCACTGGACATTGGAAGAGAAGACAAAAGTGAAACCGGGTGCGTTAGAGCATCGTATCAATATCATTGATACTCCGGGACACGTTGACTTCACTGTAGAGGTTGAGCGTTCACTCCGTGTACTTGATGGAGCTGTCGGCGTATTCTGTGCTAAGGGTGGTGTTGAGCCTCAGTCAGAAAACGTATGGCGTCAGGCAGACACATACAACGTACC
>ERZ772867.3022-NODE-3022-length-14881-cov-5.731052_pt1 | contig 14881 bp, 20 predicted proteins | sample MGYA00511341_ERZ772867 | MGnify/ENA primary metagenome ERZ772867 (study PRJEB29015, sample SAMEA2737707) | human gut metagenome | biome: human gut; feature: human-associated habitat; material: faeces | place: China | collected 2012 ... | reverse complement strand
TTGAAACAATATGAAACGTTATGATTTGTATTTTCAACGTAATGGTAAAGTTTATGTAGTCAACGTTCGTTTGAATGATATTGAAAAACTTATTTTGCAAAACTTTAATATTGGTGCAATTTTAACTCGCATTGAAGAGGTTAACTAAAATGAATAACAAAGATTTACCTACTATGCAAAGTATAACGGCACTGGCCAAAGGACTTCCGCTTTAGTGCAATGCACAATGGGTGGATAGTTGTTAGTTTTGTGCCAATGTACAAGCCATTACCTCAAAGTAACGTTTTCAAAAATCAATTATTAGAATGGAAAAGAAACAATGGCTTTGCGCCCGGTGGTTATTTAAAGATAATATAACGGCGTAAAATAAAAGGGCAACTAAATTAGTTGCCCTTTTATTTTACGCAATGCGGCGGTAACGGTAAGTGCCGATGTATGGCTGCATATTATTGTGAGGCTGACCTTCACCCACTGGACGTGTCGTAAGATTTGTGTTGTCGTACTTGTCGTAGGGGTGAGTTGGTGCATATTGCGTTGATGAGCCGCTTGCAATGCTGATCGCCCATCCGTGGAGCTGATGTTGATGTGACGGCATCTCTGCAATAGTCAGTGTATGCTCCTTCTCACCGCCTGTACTACCCGCAGCATACTCCCCGCCAGCACCAATCGTTACACGGTCAACGCCGAACCGTTCCCACGTGCCATATCCATAAAATGCCGCGACTTTTTCTGGTGTACTTAAGTCGGGGGCATTAGGGATGCCGGTTCCATCCCATTCGATAACCCCACCAACAGGTACATAAGGGTAAAAATCAACCCATTCAGTGTCATAATTTGTATTTGATTTTTTAGCAAGTACCTGTCCAGTTGTGCCACCAGGGGTAACCCCGGGGCCTGCCGGGCCTTGAGGGCCAGTTTTACCGCGGGGAATTTTAAAATCAAAATTCAAATTATCCACGTCGCCATTGGCATTTACAACCGCGTCGCCCTCGTCGATAGTTTCCGTTGTCGTATTGATTTTAACGAATCCGAAAAGGTTTTTCAACCTGCACCCAATAGCGTTTAAAATTTCTAAAATAGTAAGTTTTTCGCTGTTTACATTATTAGGGCAGTTGTTTTCACATGGTGAATCAAACACGCTATAAATATCAGGTTTAATATCTTTGCATGTCAAATTCACAAGAAAATCAGCAATATCATGAATAACCATTTATTTCACCTCTTATTTAATTGTGTATTAGATTGCGAATTCTTGTAATTGTCGGTTTTAGCACGCCGTTTTGGTTGTCATATATCCACATTACAACATCACCTGTATACTGCGCTATTGCACTAGCACCGGGAATTCCTGCCGATTCCAAAACATTATAAACAATTTGGAAAAGGTCAAGTATCGCAGCCAGTTCATCACGTTTGTTATCGCTTGCGGGTGTTTGAGAGGTCTGTACATATATGTTTTGCGTTTTATTAGTAATATACGTGTTATTTTCTGCATTACTGCTACGGCCATATACACCCTTGCTATCCTGCAATACGATAAAACCATAATTACTTGTAATGTTTGTGCCCTGAGGTGCAATGACATAGAAATTAGGCGCATTTGCTTCTATACGCACATCAGATGTAATATTAAGGGGTGCTTTGTTATAGCCACTAATTGCATCATAACTAAATTCACGGTAACTTTCCGTTGTTCCGGGTAGTCCACGATGTAAAAATATGTGCTGATTGCTAAAAATATCTAGTCTACCACTATTAACAGTAAACCGTCTTTGACTTCCTGCATATTGCGAGAAACTATTTCTTTCTATAACTGTTCTATCATTACTGTTAGGGTCACTAGCATTTTCTATATAAATTCCGCTTTGTCTTAGTCTTGTAAGTGTTCCATTGCTTTGATTTTCTGTTTTAATTGTAATGCCGGCATAAGATTCAATACTATTAACAAAGTTATTATATCCTGTAATTCTATAGCGGGGGTCTTCGCCGCCAATATTAGAAAAGGTTGTACGCCCGTTATATTGATAAGATGTATAATAGTTTGCGGCAGCATCTTGAGCGAGTTTATGTACTGCAAGATTAGCATTGTTATAAATACGAATACCACCAGTAGGGTAAATAATTGCATTTATAATATTATTTGAGCGCCAATATGCCGTTGTATCAAAATGAACACCACCAGACTTAAACCTCCACGCATTATTAGATATATACGTTCCGTTAAATGTCCACGAACTGTTAGCATCGTTATTTACAAATTGATTGTAACTAATAGTGCGAGTTAGCCCACTAGTGCCGTATTCATAGTGCCTAAACGCAATAACGCTATCTGTTTTATTGCTAGACTGGTATAGATTCAATGTGATATTTTTATCAGAGGTAAACGACGCAATCCGTTTATTCTCGGCGTTGATAAAATACATATTGCCGTTTAGTTCGATATAGCCGCGCTTTGTATCGGCAGTTTGGCCAATAGTAACTATTACGCCATTGCCGAAATTAAATTTAAGTGCCCCGCTCATAGTGTCGCCGGATTTTAGTACAAAATTATCCTGTACCCATTCTTTTGTTGCGTCACCGCTAATTTCGGCGATTTCAAACTTTGTAATAAGGTCAATAGGATACCACGCGCCAGCATTTCTGTATTCCTGTAATGTTATTGCGCCGTTAGTTAATTGCACTCTATAATCGCGGTCAAATGAAAAATAATAGGTAATTGAATTATCTAACGTATATGTGTTTGCAAATCCTTCATATATGCCGCCATCGTCAAATGTGACTTTTATTTCTTTTGCCATAATTAACACCAAATTCCCATAAACAAATCTTCACAGTCATTAAAGATATTATCTAAAATATTGCGCTGTGCTTCATAGTACATTCTTAGCATTTCGGACTTGTTACCACGTGTATTATTTGCGGTGTGTTTTTCCGTTTCATTACCTGTGTTAGTTTCAGCCCGGGTTGCGCTACTTTTTCCGCTATTTGTGCCCGTGGTTTCGTCCGTGCCGTTTACCGTGCTGTTGCTTTCTGTATGCCCCTTTCCCGCGCTTGACATATAAGAATCATCGTTAAAATTAGCCAAATTGCCCTGCGGTAAATCGCTTTGCTGGTTGCTATCATCGGCGTTACTTTGGGTTGTGCTTGTGGTTGTCCCTTTAGTAGTGCTGTTCCCGCTACTTTCGGTGGTGTCAGTGCCGTTAGTCGTTCCCGTTCTTTCTCTGGTTATGCTTTCGTCGATAACCTCATTATAAAACGGGTCAAATTCTTTAGCATTAACGGTCAACAATTTATTATAATACGGCATAATCGTGTTTAGTTTATCTTCAAGTCGTAGGATGAAATAATCAATAGTTTCTAGTCCGATTTCCCGCATATAGAAATGCCGCAAAAAATTCTGTTCAAATTCTGCCCGTTTCGTTTCGTCATAAAATGGAAAATTAAAATTGAAGAATAACGGGGCGGCTTCGGTAATGACTGTACTAATCGGGGTTGTTTTGCCCGTTAGCATTTCGCAAATCGTTCTTGTCGTCGTCGTAAAGTTCGCCATCTGTCAAACCCCCATTTTCCATAATTTGAGAAAGTTGTAAATCACTACGGAATTTAACATCTATATTAGTTCCATAGATTTTATTAAATTCTTTACAGAACTGTTTGCGTGACGCAAGCGGGCTTTGTCTCATGCTTTCCGTTTCGCCCATGTTTGCGGTCAGTTCTTCGGTAACTTGCCGTTCTGCTTTTTCACTTGTGTTTGCTTCAATGCCTAAATAAGTGAGGGCTTCTTGGTATACTTGCCGTTTCAAAGTCTGCATTTTATCGGCAACAAAAGGCGGCTTCAAGTCCATAACGTTAATAGGTTTTTCACCATTCAGCCCATAAAATTTAGTAGTAATAATTGCAGGTTCAAAGTTATCTACCTGTTTAAACATATTAGCAACGGTTAAGCGCTGGTTTTCACCACAACTAATAATATACGGTGTTTTCTGTACATTGATATTAACGTCTATTGTACGGTCAATTTTTGTAAGTTTCCGGGCAAAGTATAAAACAGCAGGCAGGTCTGGGCAACGGCTATAATTAGCATACAATAAAGCCGCATCTGCCCTTGTCGGTTCTTGCCCTAATGTAATTGTATACGGGGTCAAATTCTGGGCCATGTAACCGTTATAGCCGTATGCGTTTACTTTAGCGGGATACCCGAAAATATCCAATACACTGTTATTAGTGCAAGGCATAATTAAAAAGCTGTTTAGTGCAGTATCTTTATAACCTACCATAAAGCCGTTAAAGAAAAGTACCTGCTCAATAAATTTTTCGTTGCAAGTATCTGGCAAATTTAGCCATTCAAAACGACTAATTGCGATATTGTACAGGCGGTTAAACCATGTACTATAAGTAACACTAGTAAAATATTTTGCGTTTTCAATCCACGGCGGTCTCTGCATTTTTAACACCTCTTTTAAAGATTGTTGTTCAAGCTATAATTTCCAACATCGTTTGTATGCCAAAATGTAACGCCATTATTTAACATTGCTTTTAATGCCGTTTCTGCATATTCTGGGATATTGCCGCTAACTTGTGCGCCGATTGTTTTAACATAGTTCCACGAGGGCCGCCCGGTAATATTCGGGGCTTTGATTCGGCAAACTTTGTAACCAAACGCGGTAAAATATTCGTCAATGATTCTTGCATATTCTGGTAAAATCTGCTTAGAAACGATTCTAATAATTAGTTGTGTATCATAAGCAAGTTGCGCTACGCTCTGTGTACCTGCTACTGTTTGTGAATTTAAAGAGTGCGTACGTAAATCCATAATATTTTGACCAATCGCAACGCCCGCGGAAATTGCTTCCCCTGCATTGCCTGTTGCGGCACTTGCGCCAATGTTTACGACCTGCCCAATCAAACCAACTGCTAATTGTGGGCCATATTGCACAAGATAATTTTGGAATTGATTTGCGCCAAAGCTGGCGGTAGGATATGCACCTGTTGGGATTGAATGCTCAAGAGCGAAACTAGCGCCTGAACTTTGTTCTTTTTCATACCCTACGGGATAAATATAACTACTGCCGCCCGCGTATTTAGGTAATTTCAAGCGAAATCCTGCAACTCTATCTGTAAACCATTCGTAACGGTACGGCGTTTCGCTACCGGCCATTACAAGCGTTAAATAATTATAGGGATAACAAAATAACTTATTATTTTTAGGAACATAGCTGCCAAACTTGACAGGGGTTGCAATAGTATAAGTTTGACCACTTGCGGTACTGCTCTCATCAGTAAGAGCAAACATAGAAATAAGACTTTCTAGTTTACCCTTGCGAGTGTAAAGTTCAACCACTCTATTTGCTTGTGCTCTATCAGTAAGAGGGATTTTATAATAGCCGGAAACTTCATTATTTTCCGCCCCCGGGGCAATAGCTGTAAACCCATCTTGCGTCAATTCTTTAAAAATTTGCGTGGCATACATATACCATTTATGCGGGATATAATTGTTACTGCTTGCCACGTTTACGGTGTCGCCCATTACGACGTTTTCGGGCACAGTGTTAGCACCGATTGTATCGTCGTTTACGTGTTCCCGTTCAACGTAAGACGGGTTAACAGTAGTATCATAAAACCATGTTTGGAAAATATCATAATCAAAACTAATCAAACATGTATTATCCGCTAAATAAATTACATCAGTAATAAAACCATAAAACCATCTATTTGAATAGCCTGTATTCTTCCATGCAATATAGTTACACTCTCGGTACTGGTCAGCCATACCGTCAACGCGAATTTGCTTTGTTTTGCTAATATAACTGTATTGTGTTTTAGTGTAGGCGGCTTTACTTATAATATATGTATTTGCCGCGCTTGCACTTGCAAATAATCTAACATGGGAATAATCACTATTCCACGGAATGCCACGGCAAATATATAAACTTGTGTTTTGCGTCATTGTTTCCACCTCATTGTAAATATAGAGAATTGCGGGAATTGCACCCGCTTGCACTTTTATTCTCATAAAGGCCCGGTTACCCGGGCCAGTTATTAGGAAACTGTAATAGCAGCAGTACTAGTCTTTTTCGGGTCAAATACGCTAGTTGCAGTAACGGTATATTTGCCACTTGCATTTACACCAAATGCGATAAACCCGGTGTTTTCGTCGATTGTTACGTTTGTAGTCGGCGAGATAGAGAATTTAGCACCCTTGTTTGCAAAATCAGTACCGCTAACAGTTGCAACCGCAACAAGTCTATCCTGCGGTTTTGCCGTGCTTGCAACATTAACGGTAACGGCAGTAATAGACGGGGTCATGGTAGTAAAGCCAACAATAGGAGCAAACGGAGACGCGGAATAAATGCGCCAAACGTGGTTGAATTCATTCCAATACAGCAGAGCGGCATTATACTGTTCCGTAAACTGGTTCAGTACGTCGTACACTTGGAACCAGTCACGACTCATAACCACAATACCAACAGTATTAAGTGCGGTCAAGTCCCCCTCGCTAGGTCTCGTATACGTCGGGTCTTTTGCAAGCAATTCATCAAGTCTAGCAAGTTCACCGGCATTAAAGCTAAACGAATCCACAAGTACGCGCTGGCCCATAAACTGCACCTTATCCATATTAAAGGCACTTGCCAGTACGTCTACATCAATGCTTGCTTCATAGTCCGCGGTCATAACAACGAAAATATCAGACGGCGACGGAATAAAGGTATTCACGCCAGCAATGTTATATTCTTTGCTCATAAACTGCAATTTGCCAGTAATGCCCTTAACCTTTTTAACTGCCGCTTTGCCGCTTGCTTCATCGTCTACCGCGTCAATAGTTGTCATTTTTACATTGCCCGGAATGAGACTCTGTGCAATGATATATTTCATCATGATATATTCATCATATGCCTCGCCAGAATAAAGACTGTTGACAATACGGGCGATAAGGTCAGTTACGCCATCAAGAGAAAGGAACGCCTGCCGCAAGTTCTGTTCGCTGACAGTTGCTTTGTAATACGTCTGCATGTTCAGCGCATGGAACGCGGTTTTAATATCGGGGTTTTCGCGTTTAAACGCCTGTTCAGTTTCGTTCGTGCTATTCCAGTCATAGGCATTAGCTTTTGCAATATCAACAAAAATTTCTTCAATAGTTTCGCCATATTCCAAAAGGCCCTTTTTGGCAAACGCAAGCGGGTTAGAATACAGTTTACTAGTAACAACCACGCGGGCAATGCGATTGACCAGCGCGGATACAAACTCATTCATGCGGGGCTGAAATGCAAGAATCTGCTCACCAACAGCGCGGATACTTTCCGTAGTGGCCTTTGCCTGTGGTACTGCCTGATAATATTCGGCGCTTGCATTATCTCGAATTGCGTTAAGGATACCAACGCTGTTTGCATTAAGCTGGGATACAGTAGGTTTAATAGGCATAATAAAACACTCCTTTTACTTAAATAAAGAATCAAAAGTTACACGTTCTGGCAGGTCGGTTTCGGGTGGTTTGGGCGGCTCTGGCTGGCCGGGGGCCGCACCTAAAAAGCGTTCAACGTATTGCTTACGTAATGCACTTTCATTTTCCACGGCGGCAAGACGGGCCGCTTCTCGGTTGTTACTTTCTGTAATGATTGCATCATTTTCATCAAGCAAACGCGCGGCCAACTGGCCTTGTGTTTCCGCGTCTGCGCCAGCATATTCTGTCAAGACTGCTTGCATCTCTTCACGGGTCATTTTTCTTTCACCTCGCTTTTAATCTGTAAATCATTTGCAAGTGCAACAAATTTTTCTTTATCTCCTGCGCTAATATTATCAACGGTAAAGCTATAAAGTTTCGCCGCGCTTGCCTGTTTCTTGTAACCGTTCAGCCCTGCACGTTTAATAATATCGGGGTAATCTCGGCGCATGTAGTTTTGGTCACATGCACTACTGTAAACGCCATCAACGTGAACGGGTGCAAGATAATTAGTACCGCCACCATACTGCCAAATGCCCCAATCCTTTACATACTGTGGGCCATTCTTATTATAGCGTGCAACCCATTTATCATAGGCTTTTAGCATATTTACATCAAGCCTAGATTTAAAGCCGCTAATGTCACTTGCGTAAATCATCGCATAATAACCAGCGTTTTCAAGATACTTGCAAAAGTCAATTGCGTTTTTGCTTGTTTCCGTTCTGTAACCGTCGGGGCTTAGTTCAATATCGCACGCAATAGGCAAATCAAACTTTTTAGTCTTAATGAGTCCCAAAAAGTACGCCGCTTCTTTTGCGCCTCGGCCCGCTTGGTGGAACAAACCAGACGTATAAAAGTAAGTGCCCACGTGCATACCAGCGCTTACGGCATCAGCATAGAACCGCTCAAAACATTCATCGGGGTACAAGTAACCGTTTTTATTGCCGAACCCCGCGCGAATCATCACGCCTGTAAATCCAGCTTTCTTAACTTTTGCAAAATCAATTCGGCTTTGCCATTTGCTTACATCAATGATTTTTTCCATATTTATCATCCTTTACTTGCTTTACCTTTTCGAATACATCAGAAAGAGGGCCAATTAAATCAGGGTTAATTTCACCAATATTTTCTACAATGCTTGACAATTCCATTACAATAATATACAGTGTAATAAAACTAATAAAAGGAAAGTCAATTGCAATACCAATCATCGGCAAGCCCAACTGCAAATAAAACATGACAGCAACGGCGGCAATTTCTGCAAGTTTATGATAAAGGCCCTGCCGCATTACCTCGCTTTTGTACTCATGCTTGTAACATGCTTTAATAATGCCTGTCAGATAATCAGCAATAATTGCAACCATGATTAACGATAACTGCGCTACTTTGATATTCATTTAAATCACCTCTTTACTTTACTATACATTATAGTTTTATATTTGTCAATATGATTGCTAATAAATTTTAGCCGTGAATTTTAAATGTTGTGTCTACCAAAACAGTGCCGCCCGGTACGACTTTTGTAGTTAATTTTCCGTCAAATACTGCCCCGTATTCAAATGAATCAATCGTAACTTTCTGTTTTACACTTTTTGTCATTCCTGCGCCTGTAACTGTCCAGTCGTTTAATATGAATGTTTCGCCACGTCCTGTTATCATTTCTTCCATGTATAGTTTGGGCCGTAGATATTTTGCTTGTGTAAATGTGTTTTCATGCTTAAAAGCGCCTAGTCTGTAATCGTCAACATCAAGGCCCGGCACGTCATAATCACCCAAAACATGCAAACTATCAGTATCCGCATACATGAACCGGTCATAACATGATTGCGCGGCCCGAATAGTAACGTCACGTGCGTAAGCGGTGCAGAAACAACCGACGGGAATATAAACAGGCTCGCGGTTTTCAATCTCGCCCGGTAAATATGCTACTCTGTTATCTTTTAATGTGGGCCATCGACTCGCGCATATAGGGTTAGTCGCCATCTTACCATAAAAGCTATTAAGCATTAGTTTTGCTAGTTGATAGCGTGCATAGTTCTTTTCTTGTTTTGCTTGCTGTTTCTGTTTATAAAAGTAGTCTATATATGTGTCAAATAACTTTTCACCTGCTTTATACATGTAGCCATCAATCGGACGATAATTGTAAACGTCGTACTGGTCAAAAAATAAAGCCAAATCAACGCTAGTTAATGTTAGCGGTACACTGTCGTTTAGGCTTTCTGTAACATATTCAGTAGGAATATAACCAGCTGTGTTTTTCATCTGTATAGTTGGTAAGTGATTTGGTTTTAGTTTAAAATCGCAATAAAAGCGCTGAAAATATAAAGGGTATTTATCATTCTTTTGGTATTCACCAGTAAAATAAACGGGTTCTCCATACGGATATACGTGCGGTGAATGTAACGCAAAAGGGTACAGACTGTTTACATCATATACGCGCCCTGCACCAACTAACTTATTTTTGTATTGCGGGGCAACATAGGTAAACCCCCCTCTATATGCTTTGCGTAAATAAGAGTCATTTTCGGGAACTGGGAAAGTATTTCTAAACCCTTTTTTACCGCCCATACACTTATCAACATAAAAATTAAAAGCGTTACTACCTGCTGTTATTTTCTTGTAGCCGTCGTCGAATGTAGATTTTAACGCTATTGCAACAATTAGTGCGTCATTTGTAATATAGTCTTTTTCTTCTTTGGTCAATTCGTGGCCCGGTTCTCGGTATGCTTTATAATCAATATGCAGTTTTTGTACTGGTAATTTCCAGCCCTTTGCAATTGCATCAACGCTGTATGGCAATATTTTTAAACTGTCAATTATTTCACATTTTGAGTTGGGGCCAAAACATAAACACATTGTATAATAAAAACCCTTATCGCTTATTAGCGTGTTAAATTCGCACGTTTGCAAATCTTTCTTTTCTTTGTTTAACGTCCAGCCATTTTTTAATAGATAATCTAGTATAAATGTACCGTCAAACTTTAAGTTGTGAAAATAGCATTTCCTATTATGACCCCATAAAAACTCAATAAATGTACTTATACTATTTCCATATTCACGCTTTGTATTATCATATATGTTTATAGCAACCCATGCCCAAACGCGGCAATCTTCCGGGTCTGTTGTTGTTTCAAAATCGCACGACCAAATATTACTTGTACGCATGGTTTAAATCTCATCGGGCAAATTATCAGAATAAATAACCATTTGTAACGCATTTGCAATTTCGTTAACTTTTGCTTGCGCACCAACGCCCATATCGTACAAATAGTCAACGTCAAATATAGAAGGGTATCTATCAACAATTTCTGCCCATTGCTCATTAGTTAACTTTGCTAAAGCATCATAAACAAACGGCCCGTTTGAAACATTAAAGCACCCAACCTTTACAAATGCGGCTAAATAATGGTCAAGGCGTAAAATAGGCGATTCTGCTTGGCCATACTTTTTATAGTATCGCTGTTCCCGTTCATATCTGCTTTGTACTTTTCCCAAAATTTCACGATTAGGAATATTGCTAATTTTTGTTGGTTTCGCTTTTAATTCTTCAATACCGGGAATAATTTTATTTATTAGTTCCTGATTGCTTGCTGTTGTTTTCTGTGCTTCTAATTTTAGAATATCTTTTTTGTAACGTTGTCTAGCCGCCCTGTCAAGCCTGCTAATGGTGCGCCGTTCACCTTTTGTCGTGACAAACCTAAAGCCCTTAACTTTTGCACTTTCAAAATCTGCAATTTTCTTATAATCGTTCAACCGTTTAATTTGTTGCCTTAATTGCGCAGTATTTTCGCTTTGGGCTTTTAATTCTTGAACGGTTATTTTTGGTGCAACTGTTTTACCGCCCGATTTTATATACCTCGTTCGCATCTGGTTATATCTGCTTACTGCAATAGACAATTCCTTTTCAGATAGTTTGCTAAATTTACGCGCCATTATAGTACCCCAATAAAATAAGGGCGGTAAACTTGCCTGCATTCATTACAAGTTTACCGCCCTTTCTATTCATATTGCTTATGCAATAGTAATGGTCAACACCTGATTCTTGCCACTGGTAACAAGGCCCGGGACAATGGTAATAGGATTGTCCCACGTATCGGGCAGACCGTACATACTAACAATGCGCTTAATGCTATTGTAAGCGCCCATAGAGCAACAGCCGTAACTCTTGCCATCCTTATCAAAGATAATCATACGCGGGGACAGCTGTGTTTTACCTTCAATGGGCCTGCCGTCGTCGTCCTTTGCTTCAAACTCGACAGGCTCAATGTAAAGACCCGTCATTTCAATGGGCATATTGATACATTCACGCAACGACGCATCGGCGCGATTAGTTGCATTAAAAATTTTCTTCTTTTCCTCGTCGGTATTCATGGGGAGACTGCAATAGCAACCGCCGAAAATACTAGACTCCATCATAGTTGCGGGCGTTTCTTTGGGTACAAGATTCTGATTAAACATAGTGTTTCGTTCCTTTCTTTACTGGCTAATTTCGGTAATATTTGCGTACTGGTTTACGATTGCATCGGGAATTTCAACGTCACATTTAGGATAGCTTACGGACTGGATAACACCATAACCAGTCAATTTGCTTTTAGCAATTCGCCCGGCAATAATGTCTGTACTTTCAATCCAGTTTCCATCTTCCTGTTTTTCCAAAAATTCCACCTTGGTGCAGATTTTCTTGAACTCCATGGTAATGCTCCTTTCGTTTGTATTTAAGGTTTTCTCAACCTCTGTATATATTATAATTTAAATAAGGTAGAATGTCAATAGGGTTTTCAAAATTATTTATTAAAAATTGCAAATTCTGGCAATGTCATAAAACATATCTTTTATTGCTAGACTCTCATAGAATAGGCAACCTGTGTTATACGCAAATTTAGTTAATTCGCCATGATAGCCACGGCAAAACATTTTGCCCGTTAATAGATTAGGTTTCATGTTCTCGGTTGTAAATGTGTAACTGCATGGGCAATTCGGGTTATACTTTGTACTAACAAATAAACCGCCGCTTTTGAAATTTACCCATACGCCGTATGTCTTACCATCGTAAACAAACGTATAAATTAAATCCCCTTTGGGGAAGTCTTTCACAACAAAGTCAAAATTATCTAGCAAAAAATCATTTTCAAAGGCGTGCTTCGCATAAGCACTATTAGCCATAATTTGCCCAAATTCGGTTGACTTTGCTTGCGCGGTAAATTCTGCATCACTAATGTGTAAAGCGTAAATGTTTTTATTTTTGAATTCACCTTTACTATTTAATTGAACATGGAAAAAGTTATAGTAAGGATTGCTACTTGCAAAAGAGTTGCCTATAAAAATAACCGGGACACGTTTTCTATTTGGGTCAGACGGACGGGCCAACGTATCATATAACCGGGCAAATTCTTCTGGTTCATTCTTCAAATAGCGTTTACCTTTACGCGGGTCAAGAAATATTTCCTCAAAAATCATATAGCGCAAATTTGGCAGGTTCACGCCCTGTATACCTGCATCGGTTGACAAACTGAAAAAATGACAAATAGGCTTAAAGCCGTCGTCTGTTTCAATACCTGCCATATTAGAGCGGTATTTTATATCAAGATTATAATTAAACTTTGTGTTAATATCATCAAAATACTTTTTGTATGCTTTTTGCGTTTCTGTTTTGGTACGACGAATAACGCAAAATTCGGATGTATTATCTTTCAAAAATAAGTTTAAGCCATAGTTACGGCATCCCGTTGTTTTGCCGTCGCCCTTTGGGCCTGTTACAAAATTAAATAACCTTTGTTTGTTTAATATGTCTGTTGGGTCAAACCATGCCATAAAATCACCTGTTTTCTAAATAGCGTTTTGCAGATTCTTTTGTAATTTGAACATGCCTACAAAGAAAATAACATGGCAATTCTTGACATGTTTTCTCCCATTCATCTAACGGACAGTTAAAATTATCTATCCATTGTTTACAAGCATTGTAAGCGTTTTCTGTTAACTCTTTGTTCTTATCCATATTACACCTCATAAAACAAATAGAGGTACACGCAACAACTAAACGGGAGTAACTAACTCATGCGCGATAGCTCTAATTAAAGAGTAGTTTCTATCAACGCGCGGTTCATTTGCTGTCATGCCCTCTACACTTATATTATAACACGTTATTTGTTATTGTCAATAAAGTATGAGCATTTTCTTTTACTTTATAATTTATACTTCTGCACCATTTGGCCATAGCTTAGCCCTAACGCGCTTGCTTTATGGTTAATTTCTTCAATAGCCGCTTCTGTGTGTGGTTTCTTTGAAGAATTGCCTAACCATATCCGGCAATAATCACAATATAACTGATTAACTTTTAATGGCTCAAAAGGTAACCCGCATATCCTGCAATACTTAACCATGACAAAACCTCCAGCAAGAAATATAAAGATATAAAAACGATAAGAAAATTACAATAGCATAAAGCGCATATTCATTACACAATACAAACCCTGTAATATCATCACTTATAATTAAAGCAAATATTTCATAAGCAATAATAGCAAAAACAGCAATAATTAATAATAGCAATGAAGCGCACCATCCTTTATACACATGAAGGTTACTGTCTTGCGGCCATAATAGTTAATATTTTTCTGGCTTATTAACCTTGCTACATTGTCTTTTGTTGACACTGCATAGAGGTTATTAAAGCGGCTTAATAAATGCCATGCGTTATAGATAATCATTTTCTTAATTCTCCGTTACTATCATAATACTGTACTTTAATCTGTGACAAGTCCAAAAGTGAAGAGCACAATTTATAATGTGGACAACTCTTATTGCATGAAAAAATATAACTATTTGGGCACATCGTTCTATGCCAATCATCAATAATCAATTGAATTTCTTGCACTAATTCTTGCATCTGTAATCGCTTCATATGTCTACCACCTTTGCTAATTCATCAAGTTTTGCGCAAAGTTCATTATATTTGCACTTCTTGCATTCAAATAGGTATTCATGCGTATCCGGGCATTTACTGCCGCGCCATATATCAACCAAATACTTAGTCACTGCCACTATACCGGCCATAGTGCCCCTTTCTTCATTATTCATATATTACCTCGCATTTCACAAAACATTTATAAATAATATTTAAACACCCTGCTATATCATGCACTATATAACCGCCCATTTGCCAGCAATAATTATTTTCGTCAAGCATCAACATTTGTTTTAAACGTGTTATATTTTCTAACCTGATTCTTACAGATTTATTAAAGCCGTTATTGCCTAATTCGATTAGCTTAATTTCTCTTGATTCGTCAAACCACATTTATTTCACCTCTTGAATATAATGCAAAATGTAACCCGCTTCAATTCTATCAATTAGACAATGCAAAATTTCTGGTTCATACAATTTAACAGCAAACCTTTCATTTTGTTTAATAAAGAATAATGCGTATTGTTTCATTTGTAAAT
>ERZ772867.3015-NODE-3015-length-14914-cov-5.163335_pt1 | contig 14914 bp, 17 predicted proteins | sample MGYA00511341_ERZ772867 | MGnify/ENA primary metagenome ERZ772867 (study PRJEB29015, sample SAMEA2737707) | human gut metagenome | biome: human gut; feature: human-associated habitat; material: faeces | place: China | collected 2012 ... | reverse complement strand
GACCTACGCTATCTGCCAGAATGCAGCCGTTGAATTTCTCAAGCTTGCTGATGATAGCAAGAACAGCATCCCGCTGGAAGTTATAGAGCATTCCCCAGATTTTGCTTTCCTTAAAGCCTGTCGCTTCGTTCGGCAGCTCGTCCTCTGAAACGTCCTCAAGGAACTCCTTGAAAATGTTATAGAGTGCAACAAAGTAGATGTATTCTGGAGCGTTCTCACGATATGCAGCGGAGATATTCTCAATTACGACGTCAGTGACCTCCTGCAACTTCTTCTTGTCGTTCCAGAGTTGTTCAAAGAGCCTGAGAAAGTAGTTGGCATTTTCAAAGCTCTCTGTCTTCTGCACTGGATAGTAGGCGTTGTTGCCGCGCTCGCAACCGAGATCAACTGTCGTAAATCCATTGATGGGCATATAGGTGCTTTCATCGACCGTCATAAAACCCATCATCTGCTCCTGCGTGACGTTCGATTTGAAAACCACCTTGCGTCGAATCCAGTCTGCACACTCTTTTGCAATCGCTTTTTGAGTCAATTCATTGCGGAGCTTTACTTCAAATTCGGTGCCATACAGACTGCATTCTCTGGAAATGCGAGGAATATAGAACTCGCGCTGAGCCTTGGAAGCCTTCTCAGTCACGAAGGTGGGAGAGGTGAAGATAAAACGCAGTTCGTCAATGCCATCAAGTTGCTTTTTGAGTTCCTGATACGCATAGATTGAGAAGCAAGCGGCGGCAACAGACATCTTACTGCCTTTATGAATACCCGCTTGCAGATCGTCTTTGACGGTCTTGTTAATGTTGTCTATAATCTGCATTCCATCACCTCAAAAGAATTTGAGATTCACGGTTTGCCAGAGCTTATCTTTGCGCAGCTACATTTCTCGCCCTGGCGCACACATATCTTCTCATTGAAACCATCTAAAATTCGAGACGGTCAAACAAAGTACTTATTACGTGCTATCCTCTCTTTTCGTACTTTGCCCGCAGATCGATCAATACCTGCTGGTAGCTGATCTGCCCGCTGGCGATGCGGTCGAGGCTGCTGTTGGTCGATTTGCTGATCGTCATGCCTTCGGCAGCAAAGGTTCCGCGGATGTTGCGGAGATTGCTTTTATGCTGCGGAGTAGCAGTATATTTCTCGGAAGTCAGTCTTCCCATATTGATGTTCCTCCTACAACATGAATGCTGACATTGCGTGTTAGGTTGTAGGTTTCCCGCAAGTTACACGCAAGTTGGTTTTAAGTTTATACCAAGTTAGTACCAAGTCTGTGCTAAGTTGCTTCTAACTGACGCGCCATTATCCAGCAGCTCTTGGAGGGTTTCTAAATATGGCATAGCATTTCTCACGGCACATTCACATCACACATATTGCAACTTTTAATAAATCAGAGATCGTTCCATTCGCTTCTCCATCTGAGCCGGTCTCCCAAGCTCATTGTTATCATATCATATCGGCTGTCCCATAAAGCGGACTTGGTCATGTGTTTTCACTCGAATCCGGCACAATTTCCATAATATCTTCCACGCCGCAGTCCAGCGCCGTGCAAATTTTCAAAAGTATTTCCGTCGTAACATGACCGTTTCGTCCCATTTTCGTGACGGATGCCGGGCTGATACCCGCTTTCGCGCACAGGTCCTTCTTCTTCATATCCTTGTCAATCAGCAGTTTCCAAAGCTTCTTGTAGCTCACAGCCATAGTTCGATTCCTCCAGATGAAAAAAGTGCTCTGCTGCTTGGCAGAACACCTTTGTGCAAAGCTGCCAAGTCTAACAACAGCGCTTCGCAGCGTTGTATTTTATTGTATCAAAACAGAATGGGAAATGCAAGGAAATGATAAAAACGAACGATTTTTATTTCGCAGACCACTTATCGAATTCGCCTTTATCTTTGTTTATCGCCGCGTAAATTTTGCATTTCACAAGACACATGAATTATGCTGTTTACTACGCGAAAATTCTATTGTATTCGTTCCGAATTGATAAACATTTTAACAGTTTTTCCGCATCACCTTGAGAAGTACGCTTTATTGGACACTTCATGTGCTATGATGTTCCTACCAAGATAGAGAAAGGGCGGAGCTCAATGTTTGTCCTGTTGGATATGGAGTGGGTTGAAGGTCGTGGCGGTCATCGGAGCCTGACACAGCTATATGCTGCGCGGGTCGATGAGAAATGGAATACCATCCGTGCGTTTGACGCGCTGGTCTGTCCGCGCGACCCGGGAACTGCGCCGTGGGAGCATCTGGCGTTCAACGGCTACGCTCCCGCCGAATTTTGCGCATCGGATTCCGAGAAAAGCTGCGTCCAGCGTTTCTTCCGCTGGCTTCAGCCGGACGACGTGATTTGCTGCTGGCACGTTGAAACAAAAAATACCCTGAGATCGCTGTACCGCCGCTATCTGTTCGGAACGTTTTCCGCAAAGGTACGCTGCATGAACCAAAAAGTCTATAATGCCATCAAAGTACGCGAAATTCCGGCGCGTTCTCTTTACAAAATTGCGGAAGCGTGTGGCCTTGCAACGCCCGCGCCAGAGCATCGATCCAGCAACGATGTTGCCGTCATGCAGATGCTGTTTCAGGCGCTTACACTTGCGCAGCCAAAAGCGTCAAAACGCGCGCCAGCCAAAGAACCGATCCCCAGACAGGAGCGAAACGCGAAAATCATTGCGGCGTCGAGCTATAACTACCTGTACGCGCCAAATTCCGATGTATTTCACTGCCGAAATTGCAAGCAGCTTCTGCGCGTGAAAGAGCTTCTTGGCAGTGTATACTATCAGACAGCTTCCCAAAATCGCCGCCCCTGCAAACTGTGCCACCCAGACTTGCAGCCGATCATCGACCGTCCGTCAAAGGAACATGCAGAAGCGGAATCAGGAAAGTCGGAGCTTGTAAAGGCGCGGCTGCTTGGAAATCAGTGCGTGATCCTGCCGCAAACGCGCATTGTCGGCTGCTGTCACAACCTGCTGCATCCAGGAAAGCTGACAAAGCGGCTTATGACGCAGCATGACTGCCTTGGGAAGAACTGCCGGTACTTCGAAAAGTACGAGGACGCAGGCTATTGGAAAGAATGTGATCGCAAGAAAGAACAAAAGCAAACAGCGAGACAGCTTCAGCGTATGAAACGGGCGCAGGAAGCAGCCACAGAAGCGGTACTGCAAAATCTCGCGGAGCTGTTTCAGTCTTACATAGACGATGCCGGTTATGCCATGCAAATTGTGCGCGTGGACACGGAACGGGCCAACCGATACCGCGTCTTTTATGTGTCCGAATATCCATTTGCCGATGGAGATCGCTTCCCGAAGTTTTTAGAAACCGTCCGCTTTTTCTTCCCGGATTATCGCCTGAATCTCCGCCATATCCGCGACGTGGATGGGCATTTTGTGACGATCGAGGAATATCAGCAGCGGGTGCGAAAATGAGTGTCTTCACCGAAACTCTCACAAAGGCAGTTGAGCCTTACCCATTTCTCTGCTACAATAGCCACATAAGAAACACGCAGCGGAGGTTTTTTCATGATCCGTGAAATCTGCAAAGACGAATTTTTCCTGTCCCAGAAGGTGGAACCCGCGACGGCATCCGATCTTGAAATCGCGCAGGATTTATTGGACACGCTGGCCGCGCACAAGGATGGCTGCGTGGGCATGGCGGCGAATATGATCGGCGTCAACAAGCGCATCATCGCGTTCGACAACATTGGTACATACATGGTCATGTTCAATCCCGTGATCGTCAAAAAATCCGCGCCGTATGATGCGGAGGAGGGCTGCTTGTCCTTAAGCGGCACACGGAAAACGAGGCGGTTTCAAACCATCAAGGTGCAGTGGCAGAATGAGCAGTTCCAGACGCGCATCAAGACGTTCACCGGCTGGACGGCGCAGATCATTCAGCACGAAATCGACCATTGCGAGGGAATTTTGATATGATTTTATTCTTTTCCGGCACCGGAAACAGTAACTATGTGGCGAAACGCATTGCGGACGCGCTGGGCGATGCGCTTGTGAATCTGAACGACCGCATCAAAGCCAGTGACACTTCGCTCATCGAAACCGGTGAGCGGCTGATCGTCGTCACGCCGACTTACGCTTGGAGGATTCCGCGCGTCGTGTGCGACTGGCTTCTGAAAACGGAGCCGCGCGGCGCAAAGCAGGCGTGGTTCGTCATGACCTGCGGCAGCGAGATCGGCAATGCCGGCAGGTATAACCGCGAGCTCTGCACGGAAAAGGCGATTTCCTGCATGGGCACGGCGCAGATCGTTATGCCGGAAAACTACATTGCGATGTTCTCTGCGCCGCAGGCGGATGAAGCGCGGAAAATCGTTGCCCAAGCTGAGCCTAGCATCGACCGAGCAATTGCGGCGATTCAGCGCAATCAGCCGTTCGCGCCGACACGGAACAAGCTCTACGACCGCTTCATGAGCGGGCCGGTCAACCCGATTTTCTACAAATTCTTCGTCAAAGCGAACGCCTTTACCGCGTCAGGCACCTGCATCGGCTGCGGTCAATGCGCGAAACGCTGTCCGATGAACAACGTCGCGCTGAAAGACGGCAAGCCGGTTTGGGGCAAAGCTTGCACCCACTGCATGGCGTGCATCTGTTACTGCCCGGTCCGCGCGATCGAGTACGGCAAAAAGAGCGTCGGCCAGCCGAGGTATCACTTTGAGGCGCTGTGAGGTCTGCAATGAATCGTGAGGAATTAGAAGCATACATCCGGAATCACTACGCTGCCCAACCGGATTATCCTTGGGCGGATACGCCGCGGGCGGCTGTGTTCCGTCATGCAAGCAACCGGAAGTGGTTCGCACTGGTCATGGAAGTGCCGCGGGACAAGCTGGGGCTTCCAGGAACAGAGATGCTCGATATTGTCAACTTTAAATGCGATCCGATTTTGATCTCGTCACTTCGCGGCGAAACCGGCATTTTCCCGGCTTACCACATGAACAAGACCAGCTGGATCACAGCTGTACTGGACGGCAGCGTGCCGGTGGAAACAATTGAGCTTTTGCTGGATGTGAGCTATGAGTTGACAAAGCCCAAAATTCGCAGGAAAACAGCAAACAGGAAGGAAGCAGATGATACGAAAATTTGAAACTCAGGATTTGGCGATCCAGATGCTTTGGACGCAGCAGCTACAGGCTTGAATATTCTTTGTCTATTGCGCCACAAACTTTGATAAAAAATTGACGGGGACGGTCAGATGTCCTCTGTTTCAACGCTTCTTTTATTTGTTTTTCAGGTGCTCCGCCCACTCTGTTTCCTTGAAACCAACAAGGACAAAGTCATCGCCCACTAGAAGCGGGCGCTTGACCAGCATGCCGTCTGTGGCAAGGAGACTCAACATTTCATCTTCGCTCATTTTTGGCAGTTTGTCTCTTAATTTCATTGATTTATAGAGTAAACCGCCGGTGTTGAAAAACTTTTTCAGCGGTAACCCGCTGCGCTGATACCATGCGGACAGTTCGTCATAAGTCGGATTCTCCAGCTTTATGTCACGAAAATTATAGGCAATTTGGTTTTCATCCAGCCACTTTTTTGCTTTCTGGCAAGTGGTGCATTTTGGGTAACAGATAAAGGTCATGTTTTTACGTTCCTTTCTTATTTCACGTCGGGTTTCTGTTCTATTTCTTCCAGATAACGAATTGCCTGCAAATACAGGTCATATTTTCTCGGTCGCGCTGCGTTCAGTCTTCTGGCATCCAGATTGTGCTTGAGGTCTGCCAACTTGACTTTTCTGGCAATCGGGTCTTTTGCCAGTTCCTTGACATAGTCCATATAGGGCACACCGGTCGTATGCGTCAACAGATGAAGCGCATATATGACAGCTTCCGGGAACCCAGCTTGTTCCAGATATGCAAACGAATATCTGGAACCATGATCTTCAACTACATCATGCAGCAGCGCTGCGCAGGTGGAGTCTTCGTCATCCATCTGAGTCGCCAGGTAAAACGGATGGAACACATACGGATATCCGCCTTTATCCTTATCCTCTTTGTGGGCATCATACATGATCACGCACGCCTTTTTCACAAGTTCAGAATAATACACGAAAAGCCGCTCCTCTCCATTTTATATTACGCTCCAGCAAACTCTAATTAAAAGCGGGCAGCGCCAGCCCCTAAATCCAGAATCAAGCCAATCTGTTATCGTCCTCCACTTTTTCAGCTTTGGACAGTTCCTCCCAATCTTCAAGATTGCCACACCTGCGAAGATAGTCGTGACCACCATCCACGGCGCATGCCCCGCAGCTGCAAAATTTGAAATCGTGGACGGTTTTGCTCTCAATAATATCTCCGCACTTTCTGCATCTGATTGCATTCCTGATAATTCTTGCCATACCCATTTCCTCTCTAACACGGTTCTCTGTGAACCGATATGCAAAAATGCCCTGCCGCTTGGCAGAGCATTCAATTCATCACAGCTATACTGCCAAGGCTAATTTCAACACTTGACGGCGTTATTTATCGTTATTTTGTATGATAGCATATTTTGGTGCGGAAAGCAAGGAAACAAAGCGTGTGTGCAATTTTAGCTGCAATGAAAACTCATAAAATTCGTTTTCCCTCTTGACTCTTCCGTTACGTCATAGTGTATGCTAAACTCACACGGAGGAGGGATTGCCATGATGACCATTCACGAAGTCAGCAAGCTGGCAGGTGTCAGTGTCCGGACGCTGCACCATTACGATGCTATTGGCTTGCTGCCGCCCACTGCGCTTACCGAAGCGGGTTACCGGCTGTATGACGATACAGCGTTGGCACGGCTGCAATCGATCCTGCTGTTTCGAGAGTTGGAATTTCCGCTGAAGGATATCAAGCGGATTTTAGATGATCCGAATTTTGACCAATCTGCCGCGCTGGAAGACCAGATCAAACTGCTGGAATTGCGGCGGAAACAGCTTGGAAAACTCATCGCCCTCGCCCGTGAGACTTTGAAAACAGGAGTGACACCTATGAAATTTGATGCATTTGACAAGACCGAGCAGGCACGCTTCGCCGCCGAGGTCAAGGAAAAGTGGGGCGGCACAGCCGCGTATCAGGAATACCAGCAGCACGAGGAAAACGGCTCTGCCGGTGATTCTGCCGAGCTGATGGCGCAGTTCGCCGAGTTGGGCAAGCTGAAAAATCTTGCGCCTGCCGCCCCGGAGGTGCAGACCGCAATCTGCAAGCTGCAGCAGTTCATCACCGACCATTTCTACGCCTGCACACCGGAAATTCTGGCTGGACTGGGCGAGATGTATGTCGCCGACGAGCGTTTCCGCGAGAACATCGACAAGGCCGGCGGAGAAGGCACAGCGGCATTCGTATCCAAGGCGATTGCTGTATACTGTGGGAAGTGAGTATTCTTTGCTTATTGCGATGCAGAATTTGATCTGCGGTTCTCAGCGGAATATCATTGGGTCTCTTTGCCTCTACGAACAAAATACTTGAATCTTCGGACAATCAGAGCTACAATGCCTACACCTTATAGCGAGGACGAATGGAACGGGAGGTTAGAGAATGAACGACGAAAACAGCCCCTTTCAGGACTATGCGTCAATCAGCGTTGACGACCTGAAAGATCAGGCAAACAGTCTTTTGAATCTTGTGACAGAGGAGCAGCGGCCGCTGCGTGTATTCATGAATAATGGCAAGGAGTTTTTTCTTTTTCCGCAGGATATGCTTGCCCCAATTTCCGATTCTGACTTTCGGCTGATCCTGCTGTCGGCAATGCGGTATGCGATGGGCAGGAAAACCCATATGCCATCGGTGATCGCTGATTATATCAAACGCCATCTTCCGCATCTGGATGATAAGTTTCTCACGCTGGCTGCCGATGACATTCGGCAGCATCTTGAAGACTACGCAGAACACGAATCGAATCCAGATCTTTGGCAAAACCTTTTAGACGCACTTGAAACAGAGCAGCGAGATCGCGCCACTTGTCAAGCAAGGAAAATCAGACCTTGTCCGATCTGCGGAAAACCATTGGAAATCATGAGCATTGCTGACAGCTGGCATTCACCCGGTGGATTTGATGTAATTGCACACTGCCGGAACTGCCTCTCTGATTACGAATGGTTCTGTGATAAGGACGGCAGCGTCTCAGATATGAAGCAGTATTTCTTTGGATAAGCCAGCTGATGAATGTAAAAACGCTTCCCGTCTTTTTTGTCGGGAAGCGTTTTTTGACCACATGGATTACTACAGACGCGCGCGGAACAGGCGGAAATGGGGGTTCCAAAGAGGTCACGAGAGTAACGGAATACGAGCGGAAACGATAAAAAGCCGTTAGAAACGTCCAAAAAAAGTTTTCGGTTCCTGTTTGGGACCACGAGGCCGCTGGTTCGAAACCAGTCACTCGGACCAGAAAACCCGCTGAAATCATAAGATTTCAGCGGGTTTCCTATGTAAATTGTTCGATTTTTTTCAAAAAGTTATTCTTTGATTATTGCGGCGCAGGATTTGCGCTGCGGATTCGGTAAATTGGAATTTTCCGATCCCAGCATCAATCGATATCGTTCAAGCCTGCCTGATTTATCTTCGTATACAAATCCATTTTTGATTGCAATCTTTTTGCTGGCGATTTGTCGCTCATCGCATTCGATGACGCAGCTTTCAGCGCCCAGATATCCTGCGCATTTTATCAGTTCTTTTGTTACTTCATCCGCAATTCCGATTCCCCAGTAATTTCGGTTTAAGATCCAGCCGATCTCATAATCGTTTTTCTCATAGCAATGAAAAATTGCGTGTCCAATTACTGTTCCTGTCATTTTCCAGACGATCGCATAAACCAACGGTGGTTTGCATAGTCCTGCCAATTGAATAAAAGAGTTTACTCTTTCAATGTCAAAAGCCTGTTCAACATACATCATAACGCTTGCGTCTGAAAGTACTTGATACAAATCGTTGGCATCTTCCATTTTCATGTTGCGGATCATACATCTCTCTGTTATTAATTCCATACTTACCACCGCGAATTCTGGTTCTCTCTTCGAGGTCCCGATTTGTTTCATTATAGCAAACGATCTGTCAAAGCGCAATTGCAGCCATCCGGCGTACTCCGGACGGCTGCGTTCCGTTCATTCGATCAATGACTGTCCGCTTTCTGCCGCTTCAACTCCGCCAGCTCCGCTTTCGTCTCTGCAATCAGCACCTTCAGCTTCTCCTCACATTCCTCGCGCGTGTGCGCATACACATTCCGCGCGTGCTTTTTGCCGTCGATCCATGTCGGGGAGTATCGTACATGGTCTCTCCAAAGGTCAAATACATCTCTTCGCCTTCAAGATCCGCTGCTCGCTCCTTGATCCTCAGCAGTCATCTTTGAAATGGCCTGCTTTAAGGTCGTCCCGGCAGTGAATCAGATTGAAACGAATCTCTACTGCCAGCGCAGCCTAGAGCGTAGCTGGATGGACAAAAAGAGCGTGGCGCACATGGCGTATGCACCGCTTGGTCAGGGCAACCGGAATGAAATGTTCGGCGGCCTCGCCGTGCGTGCCCTCGCTGAGAAGTACGGCAAAACTCCGGCGCAAATCCTGCTCCGCTTCCTGACGCAAAAAGGTATCGCCGTCATTCCCAGAAGCACCAAACCGGAGCATATCCGGGAGAATTTTGCCCTGTTCGATTTTACACTGACGCCTGACGAAATGGAGCAGCTTTCTGCGTTGGACAGAAAAGAACCGCTGATCGGCAAGCAGGAAACGCCGGAGTTGGTGGAGTTTTTACTGACGTGGTAACAAATCCGCGTCCAAAACATAATGCAGCCGCCCAAAGTGTGGGCGGCTGCGGTTATCTCAGTCCTCGATTTTTTCTTTGTCCAGCATTTTGATAACCCGCGCGGGGTTCCCGACCGCTACGGCATAGTCCGGCACATCCTTCGTGACCACGGAGGCCGCGCCTATGACGGCGTGCCGCTCCACGCGCACACCGGGCAGCACCGTCGCGCCTGCGCCGATCCACGCATAGTCCCCGATCTCCACCGGCTTGCAGGTCAGAACGTCCAGATCATAGGGATCGTGGTTGTTGGAAAGCAGCTGGACGTTGGCGGCAATGCGGGCATGATCGCCAATGGTGATGCCGCCCCGCGCCATCGCCAGCAGATTGGAGTTGACAAAAACGCCCCTGCCGATCTTCAGCATATCCAGCGCCGCGCCGCTGAGCGGCGGTGCAATGGTGCTGCCCTCGCCGAGATTCTTGCCCAGCAGCTCGCGGAGCAGGGCGTTGTATTCCTCCGAAAACGGCAGCGTGTGGTTCAGCCGGAACAGCAGCTGCGCCGAACGCTGCCGGTCGGCGCTGTGCGGGATGGTACGCAGATCGACCCGAATTTCTTCACATTCCATTCAGTGAACCTCCTGAATCCAGTTTTCAAGCGCTGCTTTCGCTCCGTCCACGCTGCTTCCATGAATGGCAAGACCCTTGGTGACGCGGGCTTGCGGCGCGGCTTTCTGAATGTCCTGTACGGTATGGGAAAGGCCGCTTCCTTCGTGCGTGCAGAAGGGGTGAATCGTCTTGCCGGTGAAATCATAGTGCTCGAGGAAGGTGTAGACCGCCATCGGCATTGTTCCACAATAGTTGGGGTAACCCAGATAAATCTCATCGTAGGCATCCAGATCATCGGGCAGATTTAAAACCTCCGGGCGGGCTTTCTTCTGCAGGTCGGCCTTTGCCTCTGCAATGCAGGTCTTGTAGCCCTCGGAATAGGGCTGCTCCTGTTCGATTTTATAAAGTTCGCCGCCGGTCAGTTCGGCCAGCATGTTGGCTGCTTTTTCTGTATTGCCGACGGCAATGCGGCGGTACGCACCGCCAAAGTAATTTTCTCCCGCACGGGAATAGTATGCGATCAATGCTGCCATGTCAAAACTCCTTTTCACTTCATGTTATGGGCTTATTGTAGCCGGTTCGGCTTCTGTAATCAATTTCGCTTTTGCGCCTTTCGGATAAGGAAAACTGATGGAAGAAGCGGCAGAACTGTTTTTATGACAGTTCTGCCACTCTATGCGTTACAGGATAGACATGAACCACTCCACGGTTTTCGGATCATAGTGGGAGAAGAACAGGCTCTCGCCGCCATCGAGGGCTTCGATCGCCGCCATATCCTCTGCCGTCAGTGTGAAGTCAAAGAGGTCAAAGTTCTGCTGCATCCGGTCCTTGTGCGTGGACTTGGGGATCACGACAACATCACTCTGGAGCAGGAAGCGCAGGGTGGTCTGTGCGGCGGTTTTGCCGTACTTCTCGCCGATCTGGGTCAGAACGGGGTTGGTGAACATATCCTTGCGGCCTTCCGCAAACGGGCCCCAGGATTCGATCTGGCAGCCGTATTTCTTGAGATATTCTTTGGCCGTCTTCTGCTGCTGAAACACATGTGTTTCGATCTGGTTGACGGCCGGCTTGACCTCCGCGAAGTGCTGGATGTCCAGATACCGGTCAGGGCCAAAGTTGGAAACGCCGATCGCGCGGAGCCTGCCAGCCTTGTACAATTCTTCCATTGCGCGATAGGTACCGTAATAATCACCGAACGGCTGGTGGATGAGCAGCAGATCGAGATAATCGGTGCGCAGCTTGCGCATGGATTCCTCAATGGAAGCCTTCGCTTTTTCATAGCCTGCGTTTGTGATCCAGACCTTGGTGGTCAGGAAAAATTCCTCGCGGGGCAGACCGGACTCTGCCAGCGCTTCGCCAACACCCTCCTCGTTGTAATACGCCTGCGCCGTATCAATGCTGCGATAGCCCACGTCGATGGCGTCCAGCACGCAGCGTCTGGTATCCTCCGCCGGGGTCTGATACACGCCATAGCCCAGTTTGGGCATCTTGATTCCATTATTCAAAGTTACATATTCCATGATCATACCTCCATTTTTCTGAAAAGCTGATTTCCTTCTGATTAGATACTTTACACCGAAATTCAGATGTTGTACACTATCGATATTGCAAAGAACGTTTCAGAATATGAAATACAAGAGGTAACACGATGATTGACCTGTATGAACTGCGGCAGCTTACAGCCTTTGCTGATCTCGGTACATTGAGCAAGGTCGCCGAAGAATTTCACATTTCTACACCGTCTGTAACGCGCTCCATGCAGCATCTGGAGGATGCTTTTGGCGTGCCGCTGTTTATCAGAGGGAAAAATAGAATTGAACTGAATGACACGGGAAACACGGCGGTGGAGTATGCCCGAAAACTCCTCGCTGAAGCGGAGCAGGCCGTTGCGCAGGTACGCGCCTTCGATCAGCGGCAGCGGACGATCCTTGTGAAATCCTGCGCGCCTGCGCCGCTTTGGGAACTTTTGAAAGCACTCAACGCCGCACAGCCGGAAAAAATGGTTGCTTCCGCCATCTGCCAGAATGACGAGGTCCTGCGCGCATGGCAGGACGGCTCGTGCGACATTGCCGTTCTGCCGTTTCCGATTGACGGTGGAAGCCCTTTTATGCAGGAAAACCTGTTCGTCTGCGTCCCGAAAGATCATGAACTTGCGACGCACAAATCCCTGACATTTGCAGACATCAACGGCTTCAATTTTCTGCTGCGCACGGAGCTTGGCTTCTGGGATGCCCTCTGCCGCGAAAAAATGCCAGCATCCAAGTTTTTGGTGCAGACAGATAATGCTGTGTTTGACGAACTGGTTCGGGCTTCCTCGCTGCCGTGCTTTAGCACGGATTATGGAAATCTTCAGGACGGCTATCCGGAGCGGGTCAATATCCCGCTGGCGGATGAAGAAGCCCATGTGATATTCTATCTCGCAAAGAAATAACAACCGGCGGAGAAGGACTTCCTTCTCCGCCGGTTTGCGTCGTCATAGATATCTGCCGGTGATACTGTTTTTGTTTTCCCGGATCTCCTGCGGCGTGCCGCTGGCGACGATCTGCCCGCCCGCGTCGCCGCCGCCCGGCCCCATGTCGATCACATAGTCGGCGTTTCGGATTACATCCAGATCATGTTCAATGACAATGACCGTCGCGCCATTGTCCAGAAGCGCCTGAAAGACGCCGAGCAGCACCCGCACGTCCAGCGGGTGCAGCCCGATGGAGGGTTCGTCGAAGACGAAAACAGAATCGGTCTGCGTTTTGCCGATCTCGCTTGCCAGCTTGAGCCGCTGCGCTTCGCCGCCGGACAGGCTCGGTGTTTCCTCGCCGAGCGTGAGATAGCCAAGGCCAAGCTGCCTGAGAATGTTCAGCCTTTGGCTGACGGTTTTCATGTCCTTACAGAAATCGATGGCAGAATTCACATCCATATCCATCAACTCCGGCAGAGACGCGGATACGCCTGCCTTGTTTGTGAGCCTTATATCATAGGCGGCCCTTGTATAGCGCGAGCCACGGCAGTCCGGGCAGGGAATGTCAACGTCCGGCAGGAACTGCACGTCGAGGCTTACTACGCCCGTTCCGTCGCAGCCGGGGCAGCGGAGTGAGCCGGTATTGTAGGAAAAATCGCTTGCCTTATAACGCTTTTCTTTTGCGTCAGTGGATTTTGCATAGAGTTTGCGCAGTTCATCATGCACACCCGCGTAGGTGGCGACCGTTGAGCGGACGTTGATACCAATGGGTGTTGCGTCAATGAGTTTGACGTGCGCGATACCATCAGCTTTGATTGCACGGATATGTGCGGGCAGGGAACTGCCGTTGATATTAGCGTCCAGTGCGGGAACGAGGCTTTCCAATATCATCGTGGTCTTGCCAGAACCCGATACGCCTGTTACGACCGTCAGCCGTCCTTTCGGAATATTGACCTCAAGCGGTTTGACCGTGTGAATTTGGGAGGTGGACAGATGAATCGTGCCGCCTGCAAACAGCGCGTCCTTTGCGGCACAGGTGCGCAGCCTCGTTTCGGCTTTGCCGGAAAGAAACGGCCCGATCTGCGAGGCCGGGGTTTCTTCTATGGTGGGAATTGTCCCCTCGGCAATCACATGCCCGCCCTTTGCGCCCGCCTCCGGCCCCATTTCGATAATCCAGTCGGCTTCCTTCAAAATCTGCGTGTCGTGGTCAACCAGAATCACGGAATTGCCGTCTGCAACTAAATCGTGCATTACCCCGGTCAGGCCTACAATATTGGACGGGTGCAGACCGATGGACGGCTCGTCCAGCACATACAGAACGCCGGTTGTCCGATTGCGGACAGCGCGGGCCAGCTGCATCCGCTGGCGCTCGCCGGTGGAGAGCGTGGACGCGGAGCGGTCAAGCGTCAGGTAGCCCAGTCCCAGATCCATCAGCCGTTTGGCGGGGCTCTGGAATGCCTCGCAGATGCTTTCGGCCATCGGGCGCATTTCCTCCGGCAGACTGCCGGGAACACCCCGTACCCACTCTACCAGCTGTGACAGTGTCATCGTGCAGGCTTCATCCAGCGAAATCCCTCGCAGCTTCGGCGCACGGGCAGCGCTGGACAGCCGCGTACCGTGGCAATCCGGGCAGATATCCTCTTTCAGAAATTTTTCCACGCGCTTCATGCCCTTCTCATCCTTGACTTTGGAAAGCGCGTTTTCGACGGTGTAAACGGCGTTAAAATAGGTAAAATCCAGATCTCCGGCCTGACCGGTATTTTGATTGTGATAGAAAATGTGCTTTTTCTCCGCCGGGCCGTGGAACACGATGTCCTTCTCCCGCTCCGTCAGTTCGCGGAACGGCACATCCGTGCGCACGCCCATCTCGCGGCAGATATCCGTCATCAGGGACCACATCAGGCTGTTCCACGGGGCAACCGCACCCTCGTCGATGGTCAGGGACTCATCCGGCACAAGCGTCGCCATATCAACGGTGTGCACCATGCCCGTGCCGCCGCACTTCTGGCACGCGCCCTGCGAGTTGAATGCCAGCTCCTCGGCAGACGGAGCATAAAAATGCACGCCGCACGCCGGGCAGACGAGCTCCTTCCCGGCCGCGACGAGCAGCGAAGGGGCCAGATAATGGCCATTCGGGCAGCGGTGGCTGGCAAGGCGGGAATACATCAGGCGCA
>ERZ772867.2986-NODE-2986-length-15089-cov-4.472196_pt1 | contig 15089 bp, 10 predicted proteins | sample MGYA00511341_ERZ772867 | MGnify/ENA primary metagenome ERZ772867 (study PRJEB29015, sample SAMEA2737707) | human gut metagenome | biome: human gut; feature: human-associated habitat; material: faeces | place: China | collected 2012 ... | reverse complement strand
CGCTCGTACCGGGCAGAATGGCTTTTGCACCGCCTGCGGCAAAAACCGTTATCGGTACAAAGCTCATCATCATACAAAAGACGAGCAGGATACTGAGTATTCGTTTTTTCATTTTTCGCCACCTCCGTTTTGCAGCCTCAAACAAGACTCTTTTTCTTTTTCAGTACAATGTACAAAATCAAGCCGAGGTTACCAAGCAGCGCAAGCCCCGCAACAGAACCGATAACAATCAAAGCAGGAGAGGATGCGGATATGTTTCCGGAGCCTGCGGGGACTGCTGCATCCGCCGCCGCTTTTACACCGGTGTCCTTCTCGCCGATCCACCAGTTGCCGTTTTCGCCGATAAAGGGGGTCAGACCGTCCTTACCGTCCGCGCCGACGACCTTGCCGAGATTGACCGTCTTTCCGTCGGTATAGGTGATAACAAGCTCGCCGTCCGCATTGATCTCCGCCTTGGCGATTCCGATTCCGTCCTTACCGTCTTTCCCGTTTTTACCGTCAGCGCCGCTTGCGCCGCCGGCACCGTTTGTTCCGTTCTTGCCGTTCTGTCCCGGTGTGCCGGCCTCTCCGGGGTCACCCTTATCGCCTTTATCGCCCTTTTCGCCTTGTTGTCCGTCTTTACCGGTATCGCCCTTCTCTCCGGTGGCTTTCACACCGAGGGATACCCATGTCTGTCCGCCGTCATAGGAGACATACCAGAGGTTATCTTCCCCGATTTTAAGCCGAGGTGTTATGCCGTCTTTTCCGTCCTGTCCGGGGTCGCCTTTATCTCCCTTATCGCCCTTGTCGCCTTTTTCGCCCTTCAGCTCCGACAAGGCAATCAAATCGTTCCAGACGGAATCATCGCTGTACTTCCACTGTACAAATCCGTTATATACCCGCAGTTCGATTTGCTTTCCGTCTGCGCCGTCATTTCCCGTCAGCTCGGCAAGTGAGACAAGATCACGGTATGCGTCGTCACTTTCACCCGCATATCGCCACTGGATACTGCTGCCGTTACTGCGGAATTCGATTTCTCTGCCGTCGGCACCCGCAAAGGTTGAGAAGGTTTTGGTGTTGGACAGTGCCGATACCATTCCTTTGTCTGTCACGGAGGAGACTGCAAAGGTATAGGTGGTATCCGCCTGCAGTGAGGTGTATGTATAAGAAAGCTCTTCCGCAGAAAGCGGAGCATCAGTCACACGCACAAAATCTCCGTCATCCATGCGCATCCAGACATGATACCCGGCATAGGGACGTCTGAGGTCTGCAGTCGGCGCCTTCCATGTGATTTTTGCGCTCCGGTTATCCGTTACGGATACGCCTGTAAGTGTCGGTATGGGCGGTGCGGCGCGAAGATTGGTCAGCACATAACCGAACACGGGAATCTTCTGATCTCCTGCCGTCCATGTGCGCATACCGAAATCCCAGGTAAAGCCGTACTGGCCGGAGACATCGTATCCGATTCCGTAGGAGGCAAGGAGCGAACGGCGGTCGATATTGTTGACCGTGCCGCTGGCGCCGCTGCTTTTCGTCGTGGTGTAGACCGTGCCCGTTGCTTTACTGTAGCTCAAATCAATCACAAAACCCATATTGAATGCGTCTACACCCCACGTGTTTTTCATCGAAGCGGAGAAGCCGTGAGCTATCTCAACTCCTTCGGCATGTTCGGACGTGGTCGTCCAGTCGTTTGTGATACTGCTTGCACCGAAGCCAAGCTCATATTTTTGCTTACTCAGCGACTCAAATTTCGAAACATAGTCGGCGGTAGTAGCGGTATTCGGCCAATAGGCGAACGGGTCGCCCTCGGCGTTTTCCGGCAGTACATGGCTGTTCAGTATCGGCAAAGCCTTTGCCTTTCCCGCTGCAATGTCTTTCTTGTAGGTTTCGTTGTACAGTACCGCAAACTCATCGTAATACTCCCGGTCGAGCATGGTGTAAACCGGTTGCCCGGGGATCATCAGGGCAATGGTATTTCGCTCGCTGAGGTCAAAATCGCCCTTTTGCGGGTCATAAAGCGAGTAATAATAGGTTGTTGCCGGCACGCGGTACAGCACCACAGAATCGTTGCCGCCGGCATTGAATGAGGCACTGTATTCCTTTGAAAGGGTATCCTCTGTGCTCTTTGTAAAATCCATGGTGTATCCGAGGGTTGCCTCGTATCTCCACACCTTCAGATCTCCCTGCGCGACGATGGACGCACCGAAGGAGGTGTTGTGCGATGAGGATTTCGTGTCCGAATAGCCGGAGGAGAAGGTATAGGTGGTTGAGCCGTCGGAGAAATCGAGGTCATAGTCGCCGAGCTCCGCAAAATAGGGAGCCGCCTGAAGCACCGCCTGCACCTGTGCATCGGAATAGCCGTAGCCCTTGCCCTCATAGCGGGCAAACAGACCGTCCTTGTTCACATCTCCCGCAAGCAGAATGCAGTTATACGGCATATCCCATGCGAGGTCGACGGCGTGACACAGCTTTGAGTATTCGTCTTTTTCGGCTGTCGCCGTATATTTGCCGGCAACTGACAGCGTGCCGCTGCCGAAGTCCTCACCATAGAACACATCGGTGAACAGATCGAATTTGCGCGCATTTTTGGTGCCGTTCTGTCTTTCGGCGGCAAGCGCGATCACCTGCTCGCGGCCTTCGGTGTTGTGGTCAAAGTTGCCCGCGATGGCATCCTGATAATACCACCACCATCTCGCACTCGAGTTCTTCTCGCGCGTGGTATCGCACAGAAGATTGAGACCGCCGTTTTCCTGCACCTCATAGAGAGCACCCGCGATGAAGACCTGCTCGGGCGTGCCTCTTCCGTTGATGGCAACGCCAGTCATGGCGGGCTTCGGCTTCACGCCGTTATTGTTTGTTCCGCCTGCCGTGTAGCTGCTCATCGCGATCTTCTGAACATTTGTGATCGCATCGTTTTCGCTGTAATACACGGCATATCCCATATTCGAAGCATCGGTATCCGAATTGGCAAGAAAACCGTAAGTCTTTTCTTCCTTTACTTCGTTGTAATATCCCGCAACGACAATCTCTTCATATCCGTCACAGTTGACGTCGGCTGTCGTGATGTTCGGGAAGCGAACATGGTCATAGTACCTGTTGCCGTCCTCTTTCTCATCCTCACGATTGAGGGTCATCAGTTTTTTCTGCGATATTTTCTTAAAGGTCCCGCCGCTGTTTTTATACACCGTCAGCTTTGAGACAAAAAGGGCATACGTATCCGCCGAAACGCCGGGGATCCCGGGCAGCATACCGCTGCTGTAAGGGAACGGCTCGGCGGCGCCGGCGACAACCGCAAGTTCATCACAGCCGTCACGGTCGATGTCGACCGAAACGAGCGACTTTGTGATCTGATCTTTTTCGTATTCGGTCGTTTCCCAACCGCCGAAATAGGTATCCGCTCCCGCGAAGGATCTTCTGTAAAACGCCTGTTCACCGGCAATGCCCGTTCCGGCAATGCCCCACAGATCATCACTGCCGGCATAGGTGATAACGGCGGTCATTTTGCCGTCGCCGTCATAGTCGCCCGCCGTGACATTGAAATAGTGGCGGAATTCTTGATATTCCAGCTCGCCGTAATCGGTCTTGCACGCCCACTTCGGCGCGTCGGCAATTTCCTGAAGCTCGGAACGCTTGTTGTTTACAAGATTTTGCACCCAATAGCAGACCCTTGCCGTGTTCTTGTTGTTATCCATGTTGCAAAGCCCGACAAAGATGGCGTGATCGTTTCTGCCCGTGCCGAGCGGGTCGTAAGCCAAGCCGACAGCGAAAGCGACATTATCGACCGAGGAAATGCTGTATGTACCGCTCGGTGACTCGATGATATTTTTTCCGAGGGTCAGCTTGTCATACACCTTGGTGTGATCCTGTGCCGATTGCCCCTCTGCATTGCGGTAGCTATAAATGATCGGCTCATACCACGGGGTGATGGCAAAGGGTTGCCCCTTCTTTGTACCGTATGGGTTGCTTTCATCCTCTGCCCATCCGGCAGGGGGAGTTGTGTCGGGTGTGAGCAATGCGCCGTATGCGCCTGAGCCGGATGCCGATACTCCCGGGTCGGCGTAGCTCATCACAGGTGAAATGGCACACATCACCATACAAAGGGTGAGCAGGATGCTGAGTATTCGTTTCTTCATTTCTCGTTACCTCCGTTCAAGTATTGCGAGCGGTATTTATCTGCAAACAGAGCGACGCCCTGCTTTAAGACCTCCATCTGGGTTTGAAGATAATATTCGTCCTCGAACATGGCATAGTGAACGCTGGCCCGGACAAATATGAAAATCAGCGGCGTGATGACCGTGTACGGAATACCTATTTTCGGCTCCAGTCGCTTGGCATACTCGGTATAGCGCTCGTTGACGCCCTCAAAAAACTTCTTGCCGTGCTCGATATACTTCGGGTGCGTATAGATCTGATACATCAGGCGATATTTTTTGCCGTGCTTTTTTGCCGTCCAGTAAGGCACCTCCTTCACAAATCGGACAACATCCTTGGGGTCGGTGGGCGCCATCTCCATAAAGTCGTCCTCGACCTTTTCCATGCAGTATGCCGTTGATTCGATGATAAGCTCATCTACACTGCTGAAATACGAATAAAGATTGCCCGTCGTGCAGCCGCACGCCGCTGCCAAAGCCTTGATGCCCGTACCCGTCAGCCCGTTTTCGGCATAGCATTCAAAGCATTTTTCCATCATTTCGCGCTTGCGCGCGTTGTGCTGTTCCTCTGTCGCTCTCATATACGCCACTCCCCTTTTAATAAGTAACTAATCAGTTAATTTTAGCATAACATAGATTTGTGTCGATTTCAAGAACTGCTCGAGAAAAAACGAAGAAAATCAAATTTCAATATAATCTCATAAAAAGCCCTTACAGCAGAAAGAAAATAGCGGATGGCCTCAACGATCAAAACCGTGCTAATAAAAATGTCTTTGTTATCTCTGGTGGTGTATGCTCTAAAAGACTTCTTATCAAAGCAGAGGAGATGCTCCAGCTCGGTGTCGAGGAAAGCGTTGAGTCGGGAAAGCGCCGTACTCATTACGCTTGCCATGCTTTGGCCGGATGTGTTCAGCGCTGCTCCTGCAAACCATTTTGCCTTAGGCCTGCGGGAAGCGGAGGGCCTTACTGATAAACACGGCATAGGGTCTGCTGTCCATCCGAAAATCCAGAATGCCGCGTCCGAGAAAGTATTTCTCGAATTTCTCATACTGTGTTCCGTAGTGCGCCGGAGGAAGCCCGATTCCGGGCTGTATGTCGATGACCTCCTCTGCCGGATTCCCTGCATTTTCAAGTTCAAAGGCAATGGCAAACAGTGTGAGAATAAAGGACCGTTCGTCTTTGGTCTTGTCCCGCATATAGGGGATGCGCTCGTCAGACAGTGTATAGTATTTCCCGGAATAAAATAGAATGTTCTCTCCGAAGGGCGGGCGGGTGTCGCTTTCACACAGACCGCTGGTGAAAATGCGGGTTCTGCTTTTGATTTGCTTGTTCCCATGATCAATTCCGATTAACATAACAGGAAGCTCCGTTTCTTTTGAGATATACTTCTTTATTACGGCTCTTACACGCATTGGTTCAACAAAAACACCGAAAAAAGAACGGAACCGGTGAAAAACCGGACAAAAATGTTGAAAAGTCGATAAGACCGTGGTATAATACGGCAGGATGAGATCTATTCGTACAAAGAAAAAAGGAGGAAATCCCCATGACCAAGAAAGATCTCATAAATGCAGTATCCGAGACTTCCGGCGTCTCCAAAAAGGACGCCGCGGCGGTTATTGGCGCAGTGTTCGCCGCTATCACTGATTCGGTGGCAAACGGTGACAGTGTGCAGCTTGTAGGCTTCGGTACCTTTGAGGCGCGCAAAAGAGATGCCCGCACCGGATGCAACCCGCATACCGGCGAGGCCATCAATATTTCCGCCGCTACTGTTCCGGCTTTCAAGGCAGGTAAAGCCTTTAAAGATGCCGTGAACAAATAAATTTTCCCATGCAAATGCAAATCAGCCGTCCGTGCTTCTTTCGAGACTTTCGGACGGCTGATGTTTTATTGTCTTAGTCTTTCTTCTTGGGAATGACCCACCGATCAAGCAGGGCAAGCAGCGACGGCAGGATAAACAGGATCAAAAGAATTGCCGAGGCACAGCCTACCGCCAGCGTTTTGACGATCTGCTCAATGGCAGGGTTTCCGAACAGCGGTCCTATCACCGCCGTGATCAGCACCATAATGGAGCCGGAGGTCAGAACGGTGTGAATACTGCCGTGATACGCGCCGATGAGCGCTTCCTTTATTCCCATAGATTGCCGCATTTCGCGGTAGTAGCTTGTATACACGATGCCGTAGTCTATTGTCGCACCCATCAGGATGCACTCCACGATGATCAGCGCCAGATAGTACATGGAGCCGCCGAAGGCACCGATGGCGGACACAGTGATGAATACGCCGCATTGGACGATCAGTACCAGAATTGCCGGTATCGCAAGATTGCGGAAAGTCAGCGCGACCACAATAAAGATGGCGAGGGCGGTCAAGATCGAGATAAAGAGGTATTCGCGCTCAAAGCCGTTTTCCATCTCATAGACCATCACGCTGCTGCCAATCAGATAATGCTCGCCGGACAGATACGCGTTGCACTTTTCGGATATCTCCTTGATAAACGCGGTCGTTTCCGCCGATTCCTCCGGATAGGTCGTGCTGATTATCGCACGGCTATATAGGTTGCCCTTCAGTTGACGGACGCCCCCTTTGATTTGGTCGTCCGCCTCACGGAGAGCTTCCTTCATCTCTTCGCTGATCAGCGGCGCGAAGCGTTCATCGGCTGCCACGGTGTCGTTCAGGTAAGAGACAAAGACATCGAGTTTTATTCTTTGTGTCAATACATCTTCCGAAAGCGTACTCTCGCGGTAGAGATACAGCAGAGACATGGTGTTTTCGGTGATCTTGTCCGATGTGCCGGACAACAGCTGTACCGCCTCTGCGGGCGTAAAGCGTTTTACGGACACCGCCGCGTCGGCAAGTGTTTTTGCCGTGAACATCTCGGTTTTCTGTGCATCGGAGAACATCGGCGCATAGGTGGGGTTGGTCAGTACGTTTTCCGTGAGAAAGGTAAGAAATTCATAAATCGACATCGTTTTCTCCGGCGTATATTCTGCACCAAAGCGCAGCATGAAAAGCTGCGCCGTCTGCCCGGCGTCCATACCGAGAGCATTGGCGATGTGATCTGCGGTCAACGGAGCGGTAAGAGACGCCTTATCCGTAAACGGCTTCAGTTGTGAAAGCTGAGCGAGTGCGTCGCTGTCGATATATCCGCCAAGCAGTGAGCCTTCTCCTCCGTTTTCCGTAAGGAAGGTCACAAGCTCAGAAAGCGTTAGCGGTTCGACCTCACCGTTTTGAAAATAGAGGTAATATACAAGCTTGATTGCTTCCTCGTCGGGAATGGCAGCTGCGCCCAATTGGGAGAGCGCCGCCGTCATCTCCGCAGCGGTGTATTCCTTGCCGACAGAGGTGGGGTAGGAGGTGATGCTTTTTATCTTTGCGTTACCCTCCAGAACAGAGAGCAATGCGCCTGCCGACGTTTCTTCGCCGTTTCGGTACACCAGCACGATTTGGTTGTCCTTCGGGAAAACATCGGTGATCGGGTCGTTATTGTCCAGCGTGTAGATCGTTTCGGTTCTGCTTTGCAATACGGCGACGCCGACAAAGAGCAGGACAAAAAATACGGCAACAAAACGGCGCACCCTATAGCCGAAGCCGCCCAGTGCGGCAAGGGGGCTTTTGCGTTCGCCGTGCGGCGATTTTTTCTTTTTCTCGGTCTTCACGATCAACCTGTCGAACAGCAGAATCAGCGCGGGCAGTACGGTAAAGACACAGAGCATACTGAACGCCACACCTTTTGCCAGTACAATGCCGACATCCATGCCGATCTTAAAGCTCATAAACAGCAGCATCAAAAGCCCCACAATGGTCGTAACGGCACTGCCCGTAATGGAAGCAAACGCCGCACGAAGCGCCTTTGCCATAGCCGACTTTCGGTCGGGAGCACTTTTCAGCTCCTGCCGATAACGGTTCATCAGGATAATGGAATAATCCATGGACAGCGCAAGCTGTAAAATTGCCGAGATGCCATAGGTAACATCTGACACCTCTCCGAGAAATATATTGGTGCCGAGGTTGAGTACAACGGCTACCCCGATGGTGGCAAGGAACAAAATCGGCTCAAAATACGAGCCGCAGGAAATGAGCAGCACAACAAGAATGATGCCGAAAGCGACGAGATAGACTGTAAGAGGAATATCCGGTGCGGAAGTATCGTCGTTTCTGACGGTGATATCGTAGTCCTTGAAGCTGCCCTCCAGCGTTTTCTCAAGTTCTGCCATCTCATCGCTGTCATAGGCAAAGCCGGTTTTCAGCACAAAGAGAGTATATTCTCCGTTGTTGTAGTCGGCGCTGTCTGCCTCGTAGTCCACGCTGTCCACGTTTTTGATGGCGGCGAGAGAGGATTTCAGTTCTGTTTTTTGTGCGTCTGTCAGTCCGCAGAACATGATGCGAACGGTATACTCCGCGCCTGTCGCAGGGAAGTCCTTTTCGAGCAGATCAAGCCCTTTTTTCATCTGTGACGAACTCTGCAGATATTTCGTCATATCGCTGTTGACGCCGACGCGCGGCATCAGAATCCCGCACACGGCTGTCATCACAAGCATCAGCGCGAGAATCCAAACGCGCCGCTTTACAATAAAATTCGAGATTTTTTGCATAAAAAACACGCTCCTTTTCCAAAAAAGGTTGCAATCAGAGTTCAAGTATAGTATACTGACAATAAGGCGTAAAGTCAACATACTGTATATTATAAAACGATGTGGTGTAAACAAAGCCGCACTGTACCGTTGCCAAATATACAGAGCGGATGAATTTGTTCACTGCGATACGGAGGAGCTATGGAAAACCAAAGAATACGACTGACCAAAACGCTGCTGAAAAACGCACTGCTTGTGCTGTTGGGGAAAAAGCCTATCGAGAGGATCGCCGTAAGCGAGATATGCACAAAAGCACAGGTAAACCGCACCACCTTCTACAAGTATTACGGAAGCCAGTATGACCTGCTTGTGGAAATAGAAGAGGATCATTTTGAAAAGCTGGAGGAGGCACTCTCCGAGAGCGGCGGCAACGGCGAGGATGCGCTGTACCGTGTGCTGGAGGCGCTTTTAGACGATCAGGAGAGTTACCGTATATTGACCGGAGCCTTGCCCGACCGGGATTTTTCCGGCAAGCTGTTCAATCTGCCCACGATACGGAGGCAGATCGACGCGGCGATACCTGATACCTTTTCCGAGACCGAACGGGAACAGATGCGGCTGTTTTTCTATCAGGGCGGCTATGCGGTGATCCGCGACTGGCTGAACCGAGATGAACGGGAATCTCCGAAAAAGCTTTCTGCCTTCTTAAACGGTATCATTGAAAAGATGTTGCAATTTTGAGGAAGACGGCGATATTAACCCGATGATCGTTCTTCGGCAAAAGGCTTATTCCGCTCTCGTATAACTAAAAACAGCCCGCAGACTACCGTATAAACGGAATCTGCGGGCTGTTTTGATTTATGCTTACCGGATTTCTTTGAAGATGGAAGCTATCGTCGGTTTTGTTCCGTAGCCTTGCCCTCGCTTTGTCCCTTTTCGTCACTGTGGTTATTTGGGAAAGCGGAGAACCATCCGCTTGAGTTTAACATTATGCGTAGTATGACACATAACTGTAATAAAAACAAGCTTTTCACTTACTGACGAGCATTATTTTGAATAATTTTCTTCGTTTCTTCGAAAAAACACGATCTTGAGCCGAAAAGCAGGAAAGCGGAAGCCTTTCTTACTTGAGTTTATTTTGCACTGCCTTTTTCTTTCTGCCATAGACCGTTGTTCCGATCACTGCGCCACCGCTGACAAACAGCAGAGCAATCCACAGGAACATATTGCTGTTGTCGCCGGTTTTCGGAGAAGTGGTATTGCGGGGTTGTTCTCCGCAGGTTTTGTCGGATCTGTAGGCTGTGTTGCAGAGCCGGTAGCCGGAATCTCAACGGCAGTTTTTTTGTACCCGCAGACGGTACATTCCTCGTGCTTAGATCCCTTCTCGGTTGCAGCGGTTTCCTTTTCAACGAGCCACTTAAAGCTGTGTGCAGTTAAATCTGACTTATCGCCGCAGGAGCACTCGTGCCAATGGTTGGTGGAATCGTATTTCCAATCCGCACCGTAGTTGTGTGTATGTCCGTATGAGATAGGCGACATGGTGAGGTTGGTTTCTACCCAGAAACTCTGAGTGTAATTCTCATCGCCTATACGAGTGTACTCCACTTCCCGGCCGTTGATCTTTAGCTTGGCATCGGGGGAGATATCGGCAGTATAGGCAGTCACATATACGCCGTAGTGATAGGTTTTTCCGGCTTCAAAAGCGGCGATCTTTTTGTTATAAATGTCGACGCCCCACTCCGGCTCTGTAGAAAGAATACCTGTGTCGCTGTCAAGGCTCCACCATTCGCATCTGAATGCGTAAGCTGCATTCTACTTTTAATTGCAATACTTACTGCTGTATGTCAAGAGATGCTCAACTGGTTTAAAGGCAATAACCCGTCCGGATTGGTTATTTCCCGACTTATCCTGCAGTAAGAAATCGCTGTGTTTAATAACGCACCCTCTTTACCGCGTCCCAATGTATCGCCTCTGCATTGATCGGCGGTAAAGGGTCACCCCAAGAAATGGGCGCGTCAGCTAATTTTACCTCAACCTGCAGTCCACCAAAGGGGGCGCACGGCATTCGGAGTTGAGATACTCACAGACGTATTGGGACCGCCCTCAAAATACAGATGTAATTTTTGCCCGCACACGGCTTTCTCCCAGGGAATCCTGATCGTTCCCTGCCCACATCCTTCCTGTGTCACGGTGCCGTCACCGACGGTGATTTGAGGAAAATGAAGTTCGTAGAGCTTTTTGCAAAAGGGTGCCTTGTCCAGCTTCTGCGCAATGCGCCACAGCCGATCCATGTTACGGCTGTACTCAATGCGCTTTTTCACACCATCTTTACCGGAGATCCTGTGGCCGAAGATATATTCTTTTTCCTCCAGCGACATGTCTGTACACGCCTGGATCACCGTCGCAAAATTCCGGCGCAAGATCTGCATAGGCGGGTGGGAATCCGATGGTGTCAAATTGTCAGCTTCATCGAGCAAGAAAAATCCTAACTGCTCGCTGGAAACGCCAAATTATTTCAGCAGTTTGAAGGCATAATTTGAATAATCAGGCCCACGGCACGGGTTCTTAAACTCGCTTTTAAAACAGACGATAGGTAATTCCCCAATGTCCTTATTCGCACCTATACTCTGCTGCACAAATTTTCTCCGTTTCTGCAAAGTCTCCTCGATTTCAATGTGAACAGGGATACTACGCAGCGCATTTTTTGTTTTCACCTGCTTGCTGTACATCAATTTATCATTCAAAATTTCGTCAACTTTCAGGTAATGCCAGTCTGGATGATCGGGAAACGATCGGAAATCGTTCCACCGCAGTCCACGGCACTCCGCGGGGCGCATGCCAGTGTACAATGAGATCAAAATGCCACAGAAGCGACCATCCTCCAGCACATGTTCCGCCGCATATAGTGCCAGCCGTCCCTGCTGCCCGATTGTCAAAGCTCGCGGGCAACTATCGCTCAGTTCTTTCATCTCCACGTTTGCCGCCGCCGGAGCTAAGATTCTCTGCACCATCAAGGTTGTAAGATTAGTCGACTTGTCTCCCGCATAACTTTTGAGAAGGATGTTGTAGGCATGTCCGCATGTGGCGGCATAGGAAAAGACGTCCCGCAATGCCGAGATGATCGTCTTGACGGTGGCTTCTTGGTATTTGCATTCCTTAGCGACCTCAAAGACAGCGCACAAAATATTTACTGGTGTAATCTCTGCGATGGACATATCCAAACGGCCTGCGACTTTTCGGATATAATCGTCATACTGACGCATTGTTGCACATGTTTCGAATCTGTATAGGTCACCTTCCTGAATCGCCCAATGGCGATCTTTTGCGATAGAAATGCAGTGTTTTTTCCAGTAGATCTTAAGGCTCAAATCTCCATCAGTCTTAGATTTCATGTTAAGTCTCCTCTGATTTTAGTCTTGCCGTGAAAAGCATATTGTCATTTGCTTTGATATAAAGCAGCAACTCATTTCCAACATCAAAGTTGCGTTCTGAAATGCCGTCTATGTTGATTATGGCATCACCACTGAAACGACAGTTCGGGGTGGAGGTCATCATAACATCTTCGTCTTTGCGGCTAATCTTGAACTTGGATACATCGCAGGGCGTTTCTGTCAAAGATATGGCGTATTTATCCAGTATTGCAGCCAGCTTCGCCGGCTCCCGAGGATCGTCATAGGCACAGTAATTCCGCGCGAATACGCTTTTGGGCGCATTACCGCACAGATAACGGATTTCTTCCTCATCACATCCGCAAATTGTTATTGCAGCCCCAAAAGTCTCTCGCAAGCCTCGACCAGGATGTTTCAACAAGTTTTTTGCCTCCTTCTGCTGTGCAAAATCGAATCCTCTAAGGAAAACTTTTACCCACCGATCAAACTCATCCGGGCGCATTCGCCGCGCCGCGTTTTTGAAGCTGCGCATGAACGGTGCATTCTCTTGTACGTTTGGCGCATTGTCCTTTACCTTATGGTAAAGCTTTGTCACCGTCAGAGGCAGTGTCAAAGTCCGCCGCAATCACCGCGGCCAGTGGTAATTTCTGTGCAAATTTTTCCCGCAGCGCACGCCCATCCTTTGTAGCCGGGTCAACGGCCCGCTGGAGGCATTCGGGAATCAGCTCCAGTACGCGCTTCTCCACGGAAGCATCGTCCGTGAAGCGCACGATATGCGGGGGATGCTCATAGACAATCGCACCGTTACCATCGATGCGTTCCTTATTACGAGAGCGCAACGACAGAATAACTGCGACAGCATTCTTACGGGCTTCAACACGAAAAGTAACAGGCAGGCCGAAAAAATCAATCGTACGGAGAGACATATTCAAATTCCTCATGCGGTGCAGCCGCAGGAGTAGAAGGCTAGTTGCGTGGTATATATTGTTTTCTCAATTTTCCTTTTAACTTTAACGCTTTTTGAAACCGTTTAAAGTCCAAAACAAAATTGGTAATTATTAAAAATCTCTCCGTAAATTCAAAAATGATGTTTATATTGGTGCCTTCTCCTCCCTTCCAACCCGCACCTGCAGTGTGGAAACTATATGGAAAACCAATGTTTCTACGAAAAAAGCAGAACTATCCAAATAGATAGTTCTGCTTAATTTCATAGATAGTGACTTGATTCTACCAGAGTCTGCAAACTATGTCTTCTTTTATGCTCTTTTCAATTTGCGCAACTTATTGTACATTATCTTCTCCCAGCCAGATTAGAGCACTCTATCCATGTATGTCCATCCGCCCTCAGCTTTGACGGTTACCCGAAGATGGGCGGATGATACTATCCGCCCATCTCCGGCTTTTTTGCGTGCTATATGGTCTGGTTGATGACCCTGCCGCGCCATGACGACCAGCTGATTCAGGTTATTGCCCTGCCGACGCAGCTTGCGGATGAGGTCACCCACACCGTCGATAATGCTGTGCTCAGCACGATAGTGTCCTCACCGCCAGGTGGTAGTCGCTGCATCCCCTCTCGACAGGTTCTACAAGCGCGGTCCCTTCATGTCCTTGATGTGTGGCAAAATCATATTACATCTGCAGCTGACCACACCGGGCAAGGTGTCAGTGGCTTTGCCGGATTTGGTTCATTTGTTTTCCTGCCATCCTGTACGCATCCAGCGCATGTAGAATAATTGCACACTATGGTGACATAAGCCAATGAGGGTACTTGCGTAGGAACAGTGCCAACGCCAGCAGATCGGCGCTGCCGCCGGGGCTGAGCCAGCGGTCAATGAGGGCATCGTCCAGTGCCTGCGTCAGCGCGATGCGCTGTTCCGGCGGTGCGGCTAAAATGGCGGCGGCCTGCTCCTTTACAAAGACAGCACCCTCGACGCCACCCCGGTGATAGAGGTTGGTGTCCTCTGTGTGAGCCATCAGCCAGAGGAGTGCCGTTAGGGGATCGTGGGTTTGTAGGAGTTCAGCGGCCTTCCGGGCGGTGGGGAAACCTGCCAGCACTTCCGCTCGTGCGCCACCCACCTGATGGCGCTGCGCCACCGCCGCACCGTGGGTGTCCCGGGGTGGCGTCAGCTCCGCAGCCAACGCGGCGGCATAGGCGAACACATCGCCGCCCTCCGTTAGATACCGGCCCAGCGCCGCCAGCAGCACCGAAAGGGAAAACAGTGCTCCTTTGTGGGTGTTGACGCCGCCGGTAGCTCGGAACATGGCTGCTTCGGCTTCCAGTCCTGTCGCCTGCAACGCGGCGGCGTCCGCGCCGGACAGGCTCAACGCCGTGATTTGACGGAAATACGGCGTCAGCGCATCGATGCTGCGCAGGAACAGGGGCAGATCCATGTCACTATGGGCCCCGTTATTGCGTTCGTCCACCAGTCCCGGCTTGGGGGTCAGGCGTACCTCCTCCGTCAGCGCTTTTGCCGCCAGATCGGCCAGATATACGGCGGCGAAGTCCATCAGAATTTCGTTGGTACGGCCCACGATGGCGTCCAGCCCGTGGGCGCGGCTGCGGGAGCAGACCGTCACCGGCCCGCCACAGAAAAGGCATGTGCGCTGCACAGGGCGGGACAGTTTGCCGCCGTCCACGTCCAGCACGTCCAGATCGTACAGCCGTCCGATAGGCGCGGCGGTCTCCAGTGTCAGGCAGGCGGCTTTCAGTTCCGCCGCCGGACGGTCATACACCAGCAGGGCCTCGCACCCGGTGGCTGGACGGATGATCTCTGCCGCCACCGGCTGGCCCAGCGCGAGGCACAGGGCCTCCAGCCCCGCGTCGAAAGCCAACTCGATCAGCGGCGAGGACTTCACCGGTCCGGCGATATTCATGGTAAAGGACACCAGCGGCAGGCGGTGGGTTCGCAAAAGCCGCTGCTGAGTATCCGCCCGCGTGTCACGGGCGCGGAGGATGTCCTCCAAAGTGACGTTGACAATAGGCATAGGTAGTCTCC
>ERZ772867.2975-NODE-2975-length-15137-cov-2.781594_pt1 | contig 15137 bp, 21 predicted proteins | sample MGYA00511341_ERZ772867 | MGnify/ENA primary metagenome ERZ772867 (study PRJEB29015, sample SAMEA2737707) | human gut metagenome | biome: human gut; feature: human-associated habitat; material: faeces | place: China | collected 2012 ... | reverse complement strand
CGTTGTCGGAATCTGTACAGAATTTCGGGTCTGCTTATTTGTTAAAGGAAAGACAACTTGCGAAAACACGCATTTGTTCATATTTTGAAGGAGGAAAAAACAAACATGGATCAGAAAGCGATTGCGCTGGCTGCGGCTAAGGCGCTGGATGCGAAGCGCGGCAAGGATATTGTGGTGCTCAAGGTGGACGAGATGACGGTCATCACCGATTATATGGTGATCGCAACCGGCCGCTCCGTTCCGCAGGTGAAGGCGCTGGCGGAAAACGTGGAGGAGGAGCTGGCGAAGCTCGACCTGTTTGCCCGCCGCCGCGAGGGCGTGAACGAGGGGCATTGGTGCATCCTCGATTACGGCGACGTGATGGTGCATATCTTCCACGAGCAGGATCGCGAATACTATCAGCTCGAACGCCTGTGGAGCAACGGCACCAACGAGGTTGAGGTGGCGCTGGACGGCACAAACGCGGCGGCGGAGGCGTAATCCATGCTGAAAAAGAAGGATCTTCTCCTCATCGCGGTCGTGCTGCTGGCGGCGGTCGCGCTGTTTGCCGGTTCGAAGCTGCTGCCCAAGACCGACCTTTCCACCAAGACGGCGGATGTGACGCTCGCGCCGGACGCGATTGAATACCTCGACGAAACGCCCGTGCCGGACGCGACGGATGCGCCGGAGGCGGCGCAGACCCCCGAAGCGACGGCTGAACCGGCCGCGACGGAAGCGCCGGTTGCCACGGAAGCCCCCGAGGCGACGGATGCGCCGCAGAGCGCGAACATGGTCGGTCCGATGATGCCGAAGCAGACCGAGAAGGTGCGCGGCCACGTCGTCATCACCGTGGCGGGGCGGCAGTACGGCGACCCGATTCCGATGGATCGCGACAAGATCATCACCGTCAAGCAGGAAAACGGCGCGATCAACCGGATTCACATCACGCCGGAATACGTCGAGATGGAGTCCTCCACCTGCGAAAATCAGGATTGCATCGGCGAGGGCGAGGTCAACGTGAATACGTATAAGGATCGTATTCTGAGCACCTACATCATCTGCCTGCCCAATCAGGTGACGATTGAAATGGTGCCGGCCGACGAATAAGGCGATAGGAAAGAAGGAAACATCATGCGAAACGGAAGCGCGCGGCGGGTGGCCGTCTCCGGCCTGCTGACCAGCCTGATGCTCGTGCTGGGGCTGATTGAGCGCCAGTTCCCGCTGACGGCGGCCATCCCCGGCATCAAGCTCGGGCTGGCAAACTCGGTGCTGATTTACGCGCTGTATATGCTGGGCGTGAAGCAATCCATCGTGCTGATGCTGCTCAAGGCGATGATGAGCTGGCTGATTTACACCAACATGCAGGCGATGTTCTATTCGCTGGCGGGCGGCGTGCTGTCGCTGCTGGCGATGATCGCGCTCAGCCGCATCAAGGGCGTGAGCGTCATCGGCGTGAGCGCGCTGGGCGCGGTTGGCTTCAACATCGGCCAGATTCTCATGGCGGTGGCGATGCTCCACACGCCGCAGCTGATCGTGACCTACCTGCCGGTGCTGATGGTTTCCGGCGTGGCGACGGGCGTGCTGACCGGCATGGTGGCGCAGATGGTGATGAAGCACCTGAAGGTCATCGAGAAAAAAGCGTAAAGAAAGGCGCTGTCTCAAAATGGCTAAAGCAGGCCATGAGAGGCAGCGCCTTTTTCCGCAACATTTTTGGGCAATCGAAAACAGAGTGCAGAAAAAACGGCACTCAAGGAATTATTTTCATAAGGAATTCCAAGTGGAATGAGTTATGGAACCTCCGAACATCTTACAGCAAACGCAATCCGACATCCATTCTCAAACCGTAATCTCTATCCCATTTCGGAATGCCATCTTCACGCTGCCGTCCAGATTGACCGTCATCCTGTCAATCGTCGCGTTCCATAGCTCTGTCGAAAAAACTGTAACCGGCTGGTCGTTTGCCAATACAGCGTCTCGGAAGGTTTCAATTTCCCTGCGTTGGCCTTTGCGCCGGGCACATTCCGCATCAATCTCCTTGACCCGATCCGCTGCTTTGTGAAAGCGCTCCGTCAGGCTGTCGTACTTTCGGTTGTACTCTGCTTGGTCGAGGGCGGCGCTGGCGTTTTGACTCACGACCTGCCGGATGCGTTCGGATACGATACCCATCTCGACCTGCAAGGATTCCTTTTCCGCATCCAGTTCCGTCGTGTTGGTCAGCTGCTGAATAATCGCCTGCATATCCTCCGCGATGAAGTCCCTTTGCGCCAGCAGCTGATTGAAGGCCGCCAGAAACTTCTGCTCAATCATCAGTTCGCTCAGGTGCGGCGCTTGGCATCCAGTTCCTGGCATATTACCTTTGAAGCCCGGTCAAAGCAAGTTAAATTGTATCAACAACGAGCAGAAAAAATCGGCTGATACTTCTCCCGCAAAAACCGTTCCGCGCTGCGAAATTCATCCGTGGAGATCACGCCGCTTCCCAGCATGGCGCGGCAAATAGAGAGCATCGCCTGATACCGGATTTCCTTTTCAAAGCCTTTCTGTGTCATATGTTTATCCTCCGATGCAGCATCAAGGAAAATCGCCGCAATCGGGTTGAGCCCGCCTTCACCTCCACCGTAGTCTGCAAAACGTCAAAGTCTTGTTCACGCGGGCGATTTTACGCAACTTTCTTTGCGTTAAAAAAAGCACCTCATTTCTGAGATGCTCCAATCTGCTGTTTCTGTTCAATTAGACGCGGCGCTGTCTCTTTCTCTGATGCAGGACACGCCAGATTTCTACGGTCTTATTCGCTTCATCGACGACATAGTGGACATTGTAGTTCTTGACAGGGATAAACCGTACCTCACGCTTCATCGTGTACAGCGTCGGATAGATGGCATAGCGATAAGGCATTTCCATAAGCGACCTTACGGCCTCGTCTACCGCGTCCAAAAGGGCTGCGGCTGCATCGGGTGAACACAATTCTTCCGCGATATAGACAACCGCTTCTTCGAGCTGCCGACGCGCCGTAGGAAGATAGACGACCTTATACATGGCGGAACTTCACCTTTCCAATCCGCTCTCTGAGATCATCCATCACGTCCTCGTGCGCATACCGTTCGGTAGTGGTTTCAGCCTCCAGCTCTGCCGCCTGAAGCTCGCGCATTACGCCCATTTCATACTGGATTTTCTGATACTCGTCATAGGACATGACAACCATGTCCCCATAGCCGTTCTTGGTCAGGATCACGGGTTCTCTGGTCTCGTGGACGGTATGCGAGATATCCGCGAAATTATTTCTCAGATCGGAAACAGGTCTGATTTGCGACATATCATCAGCTCCTCTCATAATCTTTACTGATATTTTAGCATAATTACGCTAATTCCGCAAGGCCAGTTTCTGTTAAAGTCCATACTCGATCTTATGATCATGCCAGCTTTCGCAAAGCGCTTGCCAGTCGCTTTCATCCCAGAACAGCCTCATGTCGCCCCTGTGCGGGATGATGTGATCAAAGTGGCAGGCGTGAGCTTGCCCTTCTCCATTTTCTATGCAAACAGCCGTCCGAAAAAGGGCGGCTGATTTTGATTTTTGGGGCCATACCCCCACCCCGGAATTTTACGAAAATTCGCACGAGAGGGGGCCGCGGTCTCCTGCCGGTACAGCCCAAGGATTCGATCCCCCCTTGGGGTCACGCCGGAACGCGGCGGGCACAAAGGCCGACGGTTCCTGCGGCATCCACATCCACATCGGCCTCGGCAAGCACACCCCGCAAAGCCTGCGGCGGCTGGTGAACATCGTCAACGCCAAGGAAGACCTGTTGACCATGGCCTTGGGCATCACGCCCGAACGCCGAGAGCGCTGGTGCCGCCCCGTCGAGCAATGTTTCCTCACCGAGCTGAACCGGCGCAAGCCCGCGACCATGGATGAATTTGCGCGGATTTGGTACAGGCAAGCGGCGGCACAAACTCCGACTGGCGGGCGTGTGCCCGGCAACACTGCGACTACAGCCGCTACCACCTGCTCAACCTCCACGCGACCTTCTCCACCGAGCGCCCCGCGCACACCATCGAGTTCCGCGCCTTCAGCGGCACACTCCACGCGGGCGAGATCAAAGCCTACATCCAGCTGTGCCTCGCCATCAGCGCACAGGCGCTGAGCACTAAAGCGGCCAGCTCGACGCGCCCGGTCACCGACAATCCGAAATACACCTTCCGGTGCTGGCTCCTCCGGCTGGGCTTCATCGGAGACGAATTTTCCACCGCACGGGAACACCTGCTCAAGAAACTCCCCGGCAACGCGGCATGGCGGCAGGCTTCCTGACACAGGGAGCCTCCGCACAGCTTTGAAATCCCCCCGCCTGACGAGAGCCTCCGGCACAGGGCGGAGGCCGTCTGCCAGCCGAAACCCCGAAAGGGGTCGCGGGAGCCACAGCTTCCAAATCAAACCGCGCACAGCGCAAGGAGGAACACCTTATGAAACCCAAACACATCCGAGCATTTTACATCGGTCGTCAGCGCTTCCATGTGACCGACCGGGGCGACGGCACACTGCAGGTCAGCAGCATCCATCCCTACGACGAGACCGACTACCATTGGGCGTTTCAGGCTTCCAAATCCTGCTGGCACATCTGCCGCGAAGGCAGGAAGGTCAGCGTGGTGGCCAGCATGGACGGCTCTGAAATCACACCGGAAACGGTCGCGCAGTTTCTGCTGCAAGCGGACAACGACGCACAGCTGAAGCCCCGCCGCGCCATCTGGTGAGCTTTGAAATCAAGCGGGCGGGAAACACAGGCACCGCTTGACTTTCCCGCCCCGCAGAGTGATGAATGTCACACCCAATCACGAAGGAGTATACAACCATGTGCATCATTTGCGTTTCCAAATCCGACGTTCGCCAACCCAGCGACATTACCCTCCGCGCCATGTTCCGGCGCAATCCCCACGGCGCAGGCTACATGTACGCCCGCGACGGTAAGGTCACCATACACAAGGGCTTCATGAACATCGAGGATTTCCTCGCGGCAGTACACGCCGAGCAGTTCACCCCGCAGGACAGCGTGGTCTACCACTTCCGAATCAGCACGCAAGCGGGCGTGAACGCGCCCATGACGCATCCGTTCCCGCTCTCAAATCAGCCGAGGATGATGCGCTCACTCGACCTGACCTGCCGCTGCGGCGTCGCACACAACGGAATCATCCAACTGACCTCCGACCCGGACAACAAGCGCTACAGCGACACAGCCATTTTCATCACCGACTACCTCTCCCAAATCATCCGCAAGAAAGCCGACCTCAGAGACCCGGTTACACTGGAGCTTATCTGGCAACTGGCCAAGGATGGCCTGATCGAATACCATCGTAACCGCTTTACCTTTCTCACTGTCGATCAGCTCTTATGACCGATTACAGTCATGTGGTCTATGCCCTCAGCGCGTTTGCGCTCATAAAGCGCATGAATTGCCGAGTCTTTGAAGACTGCAACTGTAGAAGCGAGCCAGATTGCCCGGCGCAAGTAGGGCAAACCACGCTTGGACATCTTCATTCTGGTGCCGGAGAAGTCGCCAGATTGCTTTACAGTCGGATCGACGCCTGCATAAGCAGCAAGTTTGGCAGATGAAGAGAAACGCCTGATGTCACCGCCAATTTCAGAGAGGATGACGGCAGCAAGGGTTGGGTCGATGCCGGTAATAGTTGTAAGCTGCGTATCAAAACCGGACAGCAGGCGGTCAATTTCGGTATCGAAAACGTCTACGGACGCTTCCAGAGAGCGAATCTGTTCGATTTTCCAAATTGGAAATGGGTTCGGATTTTTTCATAATCAAATTCTGTTTTTCTACGCTTCTTATGCAGATACGTTGAAAAAAGGATGTCCGAGTCATCGACTCGTCATCCTCTTCCATCTGTTTCCCGTTTCCGTCACTTCCGCTTTCCAAAATCCCGCGGCGTCATGCCCGTATAGCGCTTGAATACGGCGCAAAAATGCTTATAATCGCTGAATCCGGTCTTTTCCGCGACTTCCGACGTTCTTCCACCGTTTTTGAGCAGAGCGGCCGCGCGTTTGACGCGCTGCGTATTGAGCGTATCCAAAAAGGTTTGCCCCGTACTTTGCTTAAACCGGCGGCTCAGGTAACTGGCGGAAATCATCATCTCGTCAGCCAATTCCTCGATGGAGAGCTTCGTATCGCTGGCAGCCACAATCCTGCGCAGCGCCGTTTCGACGTATTCATCCGTATACGCAAGTCGCTTGAGCAATTCTTCCGCCGAAAACGAGCCGGACGTTTCGAGCTGTTCCTGGGGCTCCTCCGTTTCCCGAATGCGCGCCAGCAGCTCCGCCAGCCGCTTTTCATCCAGCGGCTTGAGCAGATAATCATACGCATGTATGGAAATCGCCTTCTGCGCATAATCAAATTCAGCATAGCTTGTAAAGATGATGATGTGAAAACGATAGACGGCCAGTGCGCGTTCCAGCATTTCAAATCCGTCCATCTCCGGCATGCGTATATCCGTGATGACGACGTCCGGGCGTCTTTCGACGATCTGTTCCAGCCCGCTTTTTCCATCGCCCGCGCTGCCGATGACCGTGCAGCCCATATCAGCCCACGGCAGCGTCTTGACCAACCCGTTACGGATCATATCCTCATCCTCGACGATCATCACCCGCAGAATCATTCCGTCTCACCCTCTCCTCCCGGAAGACTCAAAACCACTTCCGTCGTCCGGCCTTGTTGCGTTTGGATGCGTATGCCGTAGCGCTCGCCGTACATCAACCGAAGCCGGTCGTGTACGTTCATCAGACCGAAGCTCGTTCTGCGTTCCATATCCGGGTTTTCCATATACCGCGTCAGCGTTTCCATCACTTCCGGCTCGATGCCCGGCCCATTATCCCGAATGGAAATCTCCAGCCGTTCGCCGATGCATCGCGCCTCAATTTCGATTTTCAGTTCGCGCTTTTTCTCCATGCCGTATTTGACGGCGTTTTCCAAAATCGGCTGAACGATCAGCTTCGGGATGCGCCGCCGCATCAATTCATCCGGAATCCGCGTTTCATACGAAAGCCGACTGCCAAAGCGCATTTTGAGGATGCTCATGTAGCTCTCAATGTATCGGAGATCTTCCTTCAAAGAGACGGTCATGCCCTCCTGCTTGATCGAATAGCGCATAAGCTGCGCAAGCTGAACCATCGCCGCATCCGCCGCATTCGGATCGAGCCGAACCATAAAGCGGATGTTTTCCAGTGTGTTAAACAGGAAATGCGGGTTGAACTGGCTTTCCATCTGCCGAATCTGCGCCACTGCCGTATCCCGCCCCAGTTTAACGCTCTTTTCCATGGATTTCCGGACGTTTTCAAGCATGGTGTTGTAGGCCTGCGCGATGACCTGAAATTCGTCGTGGCTGCTGATGGTCAACTCTGTATTCAGGTTGCCGTGGCTGACGAGATCGCACGCCGTCGCAATTTCGTCGATCACCCGCGTTTTTTCCTGCGCAACCCGTTTGGTGCTGATCTGAATTGCGGCAATCATCGCCGCGAAGAACACCAGCACCATGAGCAGCAAAAACCGTGCCGTGCGCAAAACGTCCCCGCAGGGAAGCGCCGCGTACACCCTGTATGTTCCACAGGCTTCCGAACTGATGTAATACAGCCCCCACGGCGTATCCTTGATGCCGTTCGCCTGCCGAACGTCCGCCTCCAGCTTGTTGAATTTGCCCGTAAAAACATGCGTACCGCCGACAAAAACCGTGTCAAACCGATCGGTAATCAGCACATCGTCCGCGTTGCTGGCAACGGTTTTGCGGAAACCGTTCTCCGTCATCGCCATGCACAGATAGCCATTCGGCTCCCCTGCCTCGTCAAACAGCCGCGCGCCCATCAGCAGGCAGGGCTCGCCGCCGCGCAGCACCTGAGAGGCGGTTTCGCCGCGTCGATCCGGAATGTTGTGCAGGAACTGCCAGCGGACGGTATCCGTCAAAGATGCGTCGCCGCCGGATGTAAAGACCGCCTGCTCGCTCTCGTCATAAATCAACGCCTGCGGCCTTGACGCCATGCCGTTGATCCGGCGATACAAGCGCCCGTTGATCTCCGCGCGCTCGCTGACGCTCTGCTCATAGGCTTCGGGGCTCAGCGCGTCCTGCATGTTCAAGAGGATATCCTCGATCGTCTCCAGCTCCGAGGAAAAAGCCTCGGCCGCCTGTATTCGATCTTCATCCGTACGATGGATGATGTTGCTGATGAATAGCCCGCCCATCACGGCGAACACCACCAGCAGCGCGCAAAAAAGCGGGAGCAGGGCATAAATCAGCAGAAGCCGCCTCAAATCATCGCGAAAGCGCGTTTGCTTCTTCTGCACGTTCATGTCCCTGCCCCTTTATTCGCATTACATCGTAACGTCTCTGCTGCCGCTGATCTTGAAGAAGACGAGCAGCGAAATGACCGTCGTACAGGTCAGAATGGTCGCCAGCGCCGCCGCCGTGCCGTAGCTCGCGCGGATGACCTCGTTATAAATCGCGACGGACATCGTTCTGGTTCTGCTGGTATAGAGCATGACGGACGAACTCAGTTCGTTAATCAGCGTAATCCAGCTCAGAATCGCGCCGGAAACAACGCCCGGCAGCATCATTTTAGCCGTCACCTTGAAGAACGCCTTCATCGGCGAATCGCCCAGCGAAATCGCGGCCTCTTCCACGCTCGGACTGATCTGGTAGAGAATCGCAGAGCTGGAGCGCAGCGTGTAGGCGAGGCGGCGAATGACCAGCGAAATGATCATAATCGTCGCCGTTCCGGATAGAATCATCGGGTCGCCCTTGCCGTTGAACGCCAGCAGCAGCGTAATACCCAGAACGGAACCCGGAACGATGTACGGGAACATCGCTATGGTATCGATCAAGCTGGTCAGCGGGCTCTTCCTTCTCACGGAGAGATACGCGATGAACATGCCCAGCACCACAATAATCGCCAGCGCAATGATGCAGTACAAGTAGGTGTTGCGAATGGCCGACCACGCCGTGCCGAAAACCTTGGTGTAACTTTCAAGCGAATAGCCGTCCACGAAATACTGGATCTCCGTCTTTCGGAACGACGTCCAGACAATCACCAGATGCGGCAGCACAGAGAACACGACGAGGATGTATGTGAACACGTGCATCAGCACATTCTTGACGCCGCGCGCCCGTTCGGGCTGAATGGGCCGCATGGCGCTCATTGTAAAGCTCTTTTTGTTCACATACCATTTCTGCATCAGGAACAGCACCGCTGTGATGACCACCATGATGGACGCCATCGCCGAGGCAAAGTAGGCCGAGCCGCCGGATTCGCCGACAAACTCAATATAGATTTTCGTCGGCAAAACGTCAAATCCTTCACCGATTAATGCGGGCGTGCCAAAATCCGCCATACAATTCATGAACACCAGCAGCGCGGATGCGATGGCCGTCGGCATCACCAGCGGCATCACAACCGTAAACACCTTGCGAATGCCGTAGCAGCCAAGGCTCTCGGCCGCCTCGCAAACGGCCACGTCGATCTTCTTGAGCGCGCCGCTGACATACATGTAAATAAACGGATAGAGTTTGAGGGTGAACACCAGCAGCATCCCGCCGAAGCCGTAAATCGACGGCATCTTGATTCCAAACACATTGGAAAGGAACGTGGTGATGACGCCGCTGCGTCCCAGCAAAAGAATCCACGAATACGCGCCGATGAAGTTCGGGCTCATCATCGAGATGATAATCAGGATTTCAACGATACCCTTTCCCCGAATCTTATAGAAGGACATAAAATACGCCAGCGGCACGCCGATCACCAGCGAGCAAATCGTGACGCAAACCGTCAGCTTCAGGGAATTGAGCAGCGAGCGATAATAAAACTTCTTTCCAAAGAATTTCTGGAAATTGGCCATCGTAAATTCGCCCGTTCCCTCCTTGAGAAAGCCGTCGATGAACAGCGAAATCAGCGGATAGATCAGAAACAGCGCAAACACCGCGATGATACCGATCGTGACCACCGTCCAGAAATCAAATTGCAGTTTACGCTTCTTCATAGCAAATCACATCCTTGATCAGGCTATGCTCCATATCGGCGGTAAAAACGTTGATCTTTTGGGCGTCCGGCATCAGCTTGAGCGTATCGCCCATACGATACAGCTCCTGCGTGTGTCCCAGATCCTGCGAAAATTCCAGGCTCGGCTGATCCGGCACGCAGATTCCGTCCGCAAACTTGAGGAAATAGTTGCTGTATCGGCCAAGGAACGTCGTGTTTTCCACCTTACAGGCCAAGCCCTTGTCGCTGACATAGAATTCCTCCGGGCGAACGCCGACGATCACTTCCTGCCCGTCCTTGCAGTCGTCGATCAGGTTGTTCATCTCCAGCCGGCAGCCGTCGCGGAAGACAATCTCCGTCTTTCCGTTTTTCTTGCTGAGCGTCGCGTAGAACAAATTGGAATGCCCGATAAACGTGGCGACAAACACATTGGCCGGGCGGCTGTAAATGTGGTGCGGCGTTCCGATCTGCTGAATGGAGCCCTTATCCATGACCACGATGGTGTCGGACATGGTCAGAGCCTCCTCCTGATCGTGGGTCACATAGATAAAGGTGATGCCCACCTGCTGCTGGATCCGCTTTAATTCGATCTGCATATCCTTCCGCAGCTTCAGGTCCAGCGCCGCCAGAGGCTCGTCCAGCAGCAGTACCTTGGGACGGTTCACCAGTGCACGGGCAATGGCCACCCGCTGCTGCTGACCGCCGGAAAGAGCCTCCGGACGCCGGTGCTCAAAGCCCTTGAGACTGACGGTCTCCAGCATCTCCATGACCCGCTCCTTGATCTCAGCCTCCGGCAGCTTCTGCATCCGCAGACCGAAGGCGATGTTCTCATACACATTCAGGTGCGGGAACAGGGCGTATTTCTGGAAAACGGTGTTGATCTGCCGCTGATAGGGCGGGACGTCATTAATCCTCACACCGTCGAACAGGACGTCTCCCGACGTAGGCGTCGCGAAACCTCCGATGATACGCAGCGTGGTGGTTTTGCCGCACCCGCTGGGTCCGAGAAGTGTGAGGAACTCTTTGTCATTGATATAAAGGTTAATGTGATCGAGAACCGGCTCGTCGTCGAATGCCATGCAGAGATCCCGCAGGCGAATCAACTCTTTGGACATGTATCCTCCCCCATTTCATAAGGCCGTTTCCCACCTGTTTTCCGGTGGGGGCCTGAAAAATGCCGCCTCTTCTCTCTGTTAAGGGGGGACCCTGTTTCTTTGAAATTCGGCAATTCAGAATCATAGCGGAAAACCCTTGAAATGTCAAGGAAAACGCCCGATTTTGTCGGGCGTTTTTCAAAAAAGTTATCAAGAAGGTATTTCTGGGAAATATTTCTCCCGGAAGGGAACGTTTTCCACTGTAAATTCCTGCCCCTTCAGGTAGTTCAAAAGACCGGCGTCGGTTGGAAAATCGAACCGCAGCTTGTAGGAGTACAACGCCTGCCGGGTCTCATGATAGCGGCGGTTCACATCGCCCTTGCCGTACTTGCCGTCCCCCAGCAGGGGGCAGCCGATCTCCGCCATGGAGACGCGGATCTGGTGGGTGCGGCCCGTCAGCAGACGGCATTCCACCAGAGACAGCCCGCCCCGGCTTTCGAGTGTCCGGTAAAGGGTGACGGCGGTCTTGCCGCCGGGCACCGGCTTGTGGAAGAACCGGACCTCCTTTTTGGCTTCGTTTTTCAGCAGGAAGCCCTCAATTTTTCCCTCCGGCTGCTTGGGCCGGCCCACGGTGATGCAAAGGTAGGACTTTTCCAGCTCGTGGGCCCGGATCTTCTCGTTGATGATCCGCAAGGTCTCCGCGTTCTTGGCGGCGATGACGATACCGCCGGTGTTCCGGTCGATCCGGTTGCACAGCGCCGGGGCAAAGGCATTTTCCCACTTGGGATTCCATTCCCGTTTCTGGTAAAGATATGCCTGAATGTGATTGATGAGGGTGTTCACCTTCTCCGTCTCGTCAGCGTGGACGGACATACCGGGACGCTTGTCCACCAGCAGCAGATTTTCGTCCTCGTAGACAATATTCAACTGTGGCTTGAACACCGTGAGAAAGAGATTTTCCTCATTGGGCTTGTCAAAGAACTCATCATTGATGTATAATTGAAGAATATCGCCGGTCTCCAGACGGACATCCCGCTTAGACCCCTTGCCGTTGACCTTGATCCGTTTCAGGCGGATGTACTTTTGCAGCAGAGCAGGGGGGAGCAGCGGCAGGTTCTTGGCCACAAAGCGGTCCAGCCGCTGTCCGGCGTCATTTTTTCCAATGGTAAATTCCCGCATGAGCATCCTCCGTTTTCGTTGTGGACTGCTCTCATCATACCCGCTTTTTCTCGTGTTGTAAAGCGCGGGACGAAAATCAAAGAGGCGAAGCTATGAAGAAACAAAAGCAAGAGCAGACCGGTCAGGTCAATTTTGTCTGGGCCCTGGCCGGCGGTTACCTGATCTATTTAGGCGGCAAGCTGCTGTACAGCCTGTACAGGGACGGAGCCGGCAGTTCTCCGGTCCTGGTGGTCATTCCCGCCGCGGCGGTGTTCATCGGCGTGGGCTTCTGGCTGCTGCGCCGGGAATGGAAGGCGTATCAGTTCGGCGCCGCCCACAAGGACGATCCCTCCACCTGGAACGATGATCCGGTGGAAGATGAGCTTCCCGCGGACAATGGCGATGAGGAGGATCCCCTATGACGGAACGGCTGCTGGCGGCGCTGACGGACAACGGCAAATGGCTGGAGGGCTTTACCCGCCTTGGATATGAGTCCACGTTCCGGGAATACTGCGATCGCTTCACGCCGGACTATCTGGCGGCGGTGCGGGAAGCGGGGGAGTCCGGGCTTCCTGCTTTGGCGGACAGCCTGCTGGACGCCTTGGAGGCCCAGTGGAAGCAGGCCCGCTTCTGGAACCGCACAACCGTCCGGGGCGAAACCAAGCAGGTGGTAGTAGGGTATCTGACGCCTATGCTCATGGCGGATCGGGAACTGCGGCCCTTTGCGGGCGTTCTGCGGGACCGTTGGAACCTGCGCTGGCCCAAGGATGTTTATCATGCCGCCGGGTATGAGCGGATCTGTAAGGGCTTCAAGCTGAGAATTTTGGGTTTTGAGGTCCCGGAGAAGAAAAAAGAGGCGCCGTTGGACGATGAAATTTGATCCCGCCGCCGTTTTTGAAAAAACTGGCGGAAAATCAAAAAAACTGTTTGACATTGCGGATGCAATCCTATATAATACTAAACGTGTCATTGCGAGGTAGCTTATGCTCATTGACGTTAGACCTATTCTGCATATCCCCGGCAAGGAACTGAATTTTCAGTTTGAGCTGGATCTGTCCGATATGGAATTCGGCGGAAGAAATCCCATCAGCCGGCCCGTCATTGTGGAAGGCGCGGTTCGGAACCGGGCGGAAGTCCTTTATCTGGAGCTGACGGCTCACACCACGTTGGACGCTGTGTGTGACCGCTGCGGAAAGGAATTCCTTCAGGAGAAGGCGGTTTCTTACGGCTGTATTCTGGCGGAAGAGTTGCAGAACGAGGAGGATGACGAGATCCTCCTGCTGGAAGACGGCAAGGTGGACGTAGGTGAGTTGGCTCGCGAAGCCTTTATTCTCGACATAGACACGAAAACTCTGTGTTCTGAAGATTGCAAGGGACTTTGTCCCCGCTGCGGTGCCGACCTGAATCTGGGACCCTGCTCCTGCAAAAAGGATGTAGACCCCCGTCTGGCGGTCCTTGCAAAGCTTTTGGAGAACAAATAAAGTATAAATAAGGCCGCCTGGCCTTTGTAGATCAAGGAGGTGTCACAATGGCAGTACCTAAGGGAAAAGTATCCAAAGCAAGACGCGATAAGAGACGCAGCTCCACCTGGAAGCTGGCTGTCCCCGGTCTCGTTGCATGCCCCAAGTGCGGTGCTCTGCACCTGCCTCACAGAATGTGCCAGGAGTGCGGCAGCTACAATGGCCGTGAGGTCAAAGTTGTCAAGTCCGTGGCGGCGAAGTAAGAGACAATTGCTTGCTTTAGGAGGGAAGAGAATTCTTCCCTCCTTTACTTTTGCGCGGAACCGTAAGGGTACCGGGTCAGCGCACCGTGAAAAGTCTCTGTTTTCCCTTGCCATACAGGGGAATTACGGATATAATAGATTCAATCATTCAACTTCTTGCGGCGGCAGCGAAACACACCAACGCCGCTCAGGAAAGGAGTCATCTTATGTCGAAACCTATCATCGCCATCGTGGGCCGCCCCAATGTGGGCAAGTCCATGCTGTTCAATAAGATCATCGGCCGCCGGCTGTCCATCGTGGAAGATACCCCCGGCGTGACCCGTGACCGGATCTACGGGGAGAGCGACTGGCAGGGCCGGAAGTTCACCCTCATCGACACCGGCGGCATCGAGCCCCGGACGGACAATCAGATCCTGGCCTTCATGCGTTCTCAGGCCCAGATCGCCATTGACAACGCCACGGTCATCGTGTTCCTCTGCGACATCAAGACGGGTCTGACCGCCTCCGACCAGGAGGTAGCTAATATGCTCTTGCGCTCCCGTAAGCCGGTGGTGCTGGCGGTGAACAAGATGGACCAGGTGGGCCCCACCAATCCGGATATCTACGAGTTCTATAATCTGGGCCTGGGGGACCCCATCCCGGTCTCAGCCGTCCACGGACACGGCACCGGTGACCTTCTGGACGCCTGCATCCAATACTTTCCTCCGGAGGAGGAGGAGCGGGAAGAGGACGACGTCATCAAGGTGGCGGTCATCGGCAAGCCGAACGTGGGGAAGTCCTCTCTGGTCAACCGCATCCTGGGGGAAGAGCGGGTCATCGTCAGCGATATGGCGGGCACCACCCGGGACGCGGTGGACAGCTTTTTTGAAAACAAGCTGGGCAAGTATCTCTTTATCGACACCGCCGGGATGCGGAAGAAATCCAAGGTGGACGACCGGATCGAAAAGTTTTCGGTGCTCCGCGCCACCATGGCCATCGAGCGGGCCGACGTGTGCCTCATCCTCATTGACGCCAACGAAGGCGTGACCGAGCAGGACACCAAGGTGGCGGGACTGGCCCATGAGGCGGGCAAAGCCTGTATCATCGTGGTGAACAAGTGGGATGCGGTGGAGAAGGATGACAAGACCATGGACCGCATGCGGGAGGACGTCCGCCGGGATCTGGCCTACAT
>ERZ772867.2972-NODE-2972-length-15167-cov-10.066967_pt1 | contig 15167 bp, 18 predicted proteins | sample MGYA00511341_ERZ772867 | MGnify/ENA primary metagenome ERZ772867 (study PRJEB29015, sample SAMEA2737707) | human gut metagenome | biome: human gut; feature: human-associated habitat; material: faeces | place: China | collected 2012 ... | reverse complement strand
CATAGACCCCGTCGTCGCCATTTGCCTATATATTCCCCCATTCAATATTATACAACATAAAGTATTTGAAAATAATACTATATAAAATTTAGTATTGACTTTTTTGCTGGCACTTTGTTATAATAAAAATGGCAGTCAAAATTATACTATACACAGTATAGTATTGACACCAGAAAAAAGTGTGGTATAATATAGACAAAACACAAAGGGGGGTGATATTATGGACACAAGTACCATCGTCCAGATAATAAGTTCGCTGGGGTTTCCGATTGCTTGTTGCGTTGCCATGTTTTGGCAGAACAATAAGCTGAACGAAAGCCACAAGGAAGAAACAACAAAACTGAATGAAGCTATTAACAATAACACGATAGCTTTAAATCATTTAATTGACAAGATAGGGGGTAGTGGTATTGATACTTAAGGAATGCTTGTTTTATAAAAGCGGCGCATACGAGGCGGCACGGCATATAAAGCCTGTCGGAATAGTTGTGCATAGTACAGGGTGTGATAACGAAATGTTAAGACGATATGTACAGCCTACATCAGCAAATCCCGATTATAACAAGATACTTGTTGACCTTGGTAAAAACGTGTACAATAATCACTTAAATCAAAAGTATATTAACGGCGTATATAATGACATATGTATGCACGCTTTTATTGGCAAGAATGATAAAGGCGAGGTCGAAATATATCACACTTTGCCTTATAATTACGCTTGTTGGGGTTGCGGAAGCGGGTCATATGGCAGTTTTAATTATGACCCAGTTGCGCATATCCAGTTTGAGATTTGTGAGGATAGTCTTAAGAATAAGGAATATTTTGACAAGGCGTTTAACGCTGCCATTGAATACTGTGCATATCTTTGCAAAAAGCTTAACATAAATGTTGAAAACATTGTAAGTCATAAAGAAGCGGCAAAGGCGGGATATGCAAGTAATCACGGGGACCCTGAAAACTGGCTGAACCTATTTGGGAAAAATATGGACTGGTTTAGAGCGCAGGTGAAAAACAAGTTAAAAACGACCGCAGACGGAAAAACCAAGACCATATACCGTGTACAAGTTGGGGCATACACGAATGAAGCAAACGCAAAAGCTTTTTTAGGAAAAGTGAAACGTGCAGGGTTTAGCAACGCATTTATAGCGAAAGTTGAGGTGAAAAACAATGGTAAAAACTAAAGACGAAATCATGGAAGAAATTAGAATGTATATCGGTGACCGCTCCGATGACCAAACAATCGCCCTTATTGAGAATATCTCCGATACCATCGACGATTATGCTGTTCACGGCGATTATGACGAAAAGCTAATGGCGGTTGAAGCTGAGTGGCGGCGCAAGTACATTGACCGCTTTATGAACGGCGGTGAAAACAAATCAGAGGTCAAGGTTGAAACAACCGAGGACGAAGAAAAAGAGAAAGCCGAGGAAATCAAAATTGAAGACCTTTACACAGAAAAGGAGAGTGATTGATAATGCCTAACATTGATTATCGAGATGTAAAAACTAACTCAAGCGTTGACGTGCTTAACGCAATCCGCAATTCTGCGTCGCAGAATTATAAAGACCATGTGCCGCTAGCGACTCCTGACGCAAATACAATCCGCAGTATCGGCAATGTCATTATGGATTTTCCCGAGCTTCAGAACGAATTTTTATCTGCGCTGATAAACCGCATAGCCGAGGTAAAGGTTACAAACAAATACTACACAAATCCTTTTGCAGTTTTTAAGAAGGGTAAGCTTAATTTTGGCGAAGTCATTGAGGACATTTTTATTGACCTCGCCCATGTCAAGAATTACAGTCCTGAAAGGGCAGAAACTACAGTTTTTCAGCGGGAATTCCCTGATGTTAAGTCGGCTTTTTATGTGATGAACTATCAGAAATACTATAAGCAGACGGTGCAGCCGTATGACCTTGAAAATGCTTTTCTGTCAATCAACGGCGTGTCGAGCTTCGTTGAAAAAATCGTTACTACAATGTTTACTGCTATGGAGCAGGACGAGTTTTTAACGATTAAGTATATGCTTGCTTATCGTATTTACAGTGGGCTTATGAAGCCGTATGAAATCCCTGCTGTCAATAAGGCAAATATGGAAGAAATTGTTGAAGCTATACAGACAGTTTCTGATGATATGACTTTTTTAAAAAAGGACTACAATCTTGTAGGTGTAAACAACTTTGCCTTAAAGGACGACCAGTATCTTATTGTATCCGCAAAGTTTAACGCAAAGCGCAATGTTGAGGTACTTGCTTCCGCATTTAATATGGATAAAGTCGAGTTTCTCGGGCACATAAAGCTTATCGACAGCTTTGGCTCACTTGACATCGAGCGTCTGAACGAACTTTTTAAAGGGGACGAAAATTATCACGAATTTTCACAGGCTGAAATGGAAGCTCTTGACAGTGTGCCTTGTGTACTTGTCGATAAGGATTTTTTCCAAATTTATGACAAACTGACTGAGATGAGGGCAATTGAAAACACTGAGGGTCTTTACCGCAATATGACGCTCCACGCATGGCGTATATACGCAATATCGCCTTTTGCCAACAATGCACTTTTTGTTGCGGGAACACCGTCGATAACTAGCGTAACTATATCCCCTGCGACAGCTACACTGTCAAAGGGTGGAAAGATACAGCTTTCCGCGAAGGTCGACAGTGAGAACTTTGCGCCCTCGGGTCTGACATGGTCATCTAACAGCGATAAAGCCACAGTCACAAGCACAGGTATAGTGACAGTATCGGCAGACGCCGTAGCAGGTGATGAAATCGTCATAACGGCGACCTCCGTATATGATAACACAATGTCGGGTAAAGCAACTATAACCGTGGCTAAATAATCTATGTGGGAGCATATTTGCTCCCACAAATATTATACAAAGGAGGTATTTAAATGGCATATATAGCACCGAACTCCGATGTTTGGATATGTCGGGGCGTTCCGCTCGACAGCCGCTCAAAATATACTTATCGCCCGTCAAGTAAAAGTGCTCAGTTTGAAGCTTTTAGTGCTTATAGCGTATATACTTTAACTGCACAAAGCTATATAAGACATAGTAACAATACAATCCGTGTTGCGCTTGCTCCTGACTTGCTTTTAACTTGTAACTATATGATGTTTCGCAATACTTCTTTTGGCAATAAAATCTTTTATGCTTTTATTACTGATGTTGAGTATGTCAACAACGAAACAAGCCTTATTACATATAGTATAGACAACATTCAAACGTATTTTTTTGATGTGTCTTTTAATGCAAGTTATATTGAGCGTGAACACAGTATAACTGATAATATCGGTGACAGCATAACACCTGAGCCTGTTATAACATCGGGTCAAGAGGTTATATCAAAATATCAATCGTTAGCCGAGGGGTTAACGGCGGGGGTTTTTACAGTTATTGTAACATCGCATGATCTATTAAACCCTGTTGTAACTGACTACGTTTTCCAGACTGCCACGCAGGGAAATTTTTCGGGTGCCTGCCTTGCGGGAGAATACAATGTCTGTAATGTCGTGCCGTCAAGTTTGCAAGATTTTTATGATGTGGTAAATAATTACATTCGTGTAGCTGGCGAAAATGGCATACTGGGCATGTATTTAATACCCCGCTTAGCGTATACTGCTGAGGGCTGGGACCCAGCCCACCCGTGGTTAGCTCCAAATGTCAGTACAAATAATCTGCCTACAGTTTATGCGCAGGTTGTGCCTAAGCCAGTCGTGACTGATAAACTCGGGGGGTATTTGCCAAAAAATAACAAATTGTACACATATCCGTTTTGTTTTTTTAGACTTAACAACAGCTTAGGCACATCTAAAGATTATAGGTATGAGTTTTTTACGACTGATAACGCTGTGTTTAGGCTGTCAAGTAGTGGCGTGACCCCCGATCAAGCGGTATACTGCACCCCAAATAATTACAGGGGGTTTTTGTTAGATTGGGATAGCAGTTTAATATATGACACTTATCCTGCTACTAGCTTTATCACGTCTGAGTATAACGACTATATCGGCAACAACTCAAATCGTTTGCTTGCGGGTCAGCTCTCACGGATAGTTAGTGCCGTGTCAACTTTTGCCGCAACCCCCGCAAACCCCGCCGGGGCGATCACATCTTTGACGGGTAACGTGATGTCGGGTATGAGCGAGTATGCAACGTTAAAAGATTTACAAGCACAGACCTCCACTATAGGTGGCACAGCAAGTGGATATTTTAATCTATTGTTTGCTCAAAATTTTTTTATTGGGTATCGTGTGACGGTAAATGCAACAGTTGCTAAACAGTATGACGACTTTTTTACGATGTACGGATACACTGTCAACGCTTTAAAAGTACCGCAGTTTGCACAAAGTCAGCGGCGCAAATCTTACAATTATTGTAAGACACGCAATGCTTGTATACGCTCGCTCGGGTCAATCTCTTTAGGCATACCCGATACGGCACTAAAAGATATACAGTCAGCTCTTGACGGCGGTTTGTGTTTATGGGAAACTTTAGCAAATGTGGGAAACTACAGCGTTGATAACGCACTTTAAAAGGGGGTGATATAATGCGCAAAATTAAGGATGGTCTTTTTACAATGTCGGCATGGGATAATAAAAAAAGCTGGAATAATTATACATTTCGGCTATATGAAATGGCGATGTCAAGAGGTGTATGGTCTAACATGCCTGATACTATAGATGTAAGGTATCTTGAGCAAGTGCTTATAACTCAGGGAGCGGCGGTGTTTTTTAATGATGAGGTGCTTGGCTATCTATGCTTGCCTGTCACACTAAACGGCAAGCTTGATGTGTACGGTAATCCCCGAGATTTTGTAGCTATATCCGATACAGGATATACCAAAAATTTAAACATTAATAACGGAGTTATAATATATAATAACTATCTGCGAACACCAAATATTTTTGATATAAAATATTATGCAGATAGATTATATCAATATGACAGAATTATTGATGTAAATATCAACGCACAGAAAACACCTATACTTATAAAAGCCGACCAAAACGAAATACTTACGATGAAAAATGTTTATCAAAAATATGACGGAAACCAGCCTGTTATATATGGTAAGAAAACATTGGCGGATGATAGCTTGACCGTGTTAAAGACGGACGCACCGTGGGTAGCTGATAAGATATATGACTTAAAAGCTAAAATATGGAACGAAGCTTTAACACAACTCGGTATACCAAACTCTGACACTACAAAGCGTGAGCGCCTGATAAAAGATGAGGTGCTTACAGCGCAGGGAGCGGTGATAGCGACCCGCAACTCCCCGGAAAAAATGCGGCAGATAGCGTGTGATAAAATCAATAAAATGTTCGGGCTTGATATATGGTATCAGTTTGATAGCATTGACATAGATAATACTATAAAAAAGGAGGTATCAGAAGATGAGCCACTACACAACGTCGGTGAGGGCGATATGCGAGACGGAGGCAGGACTGACGAGTGAGGTCGGATACGATGATGTAGCACAAGTCTTAAACGCTTCGTGGGATAAAATTTTTGAAGAATTTTCCATTTTTGAGGAAGCGCACCGAGAGATTTTGTGTAAAAAAATCCTGCGGCACTACTACATGGACGAGATAGCGTTTGAAACTGTCGGATTATGGAAATTGGCATTAAATACCAAAATGCAAGAAATAATGCCAAAATATAACGAATTGTATAGTATATCGTCAAGCATAATAAACCCCCTGTATAATAAAAATGTTGTCAAAGAGTTTACAGGCAATGTCACTGATGATAAAACATCAACACGCACCGATAACTTAAAAGAGACACACAGCGGAGATATAAAGACAACTCACGCTGATACACGCACCGATGACTTGACCGACACTAACGGGGGCAAGATTGTAACAGACACAGACAGCACACGCACTGACAATTTGTCGGCAAAAAAGACTGTTAATACCGATACAACAGTTAGCAGTGACGCAAGTACGTCAAGTGATGTTGATACATACTCGTCAGACACTCCGCAGGGCAGTCTATCTGATGTTAAGTCAGGTAAGTATATGACATCTGCAAATATATCCGATAGTACAACAACTACAAAAGGCAAAGATACTACAGCTACGGACACAACGGATACAACAGTCAACACGGGCACACAAAAAAATGTGTCTACTGACACGGTGACTGATAGCCGTACTTTAAAAAAGACTGGCACAGTAAAAGATGAGGGTACAAGCACGGTCACAGACACAAGTGCAGTTGCTCATACTGGTACAGTGTCAGACGTGGGAAAAACTGTAAGTGACAGCAGTCACACTGAAAAGGTGTCAGGCTATGAGGGCAGTGATATACAAGGTGAGTTGCTTGCTAAGTACAGTAAAAGCATAATAAACATAGATATGATGATAATAAATGAGTTATCAGACTTATTTATGCAGATATGGTAAGGAGGATTTACAATGATTGATACATTAAGATATTGGTGTCATAAAATTTTACCACTTGTTTATGATGACAGCTTAAGTTACTATGAGGTGCTTTGCAAGACAAGCGCAAAGCTTAACGAGGTCATAGATAGTACTAACGGCTTACTTGCCGCTTGGGACACTTACAAAAATGACATTGACAAGGCGTTTGGTGATTACACGGCAGGGCTGGACAAAAAATTTGACGACCTGTCAGCAAAAATCAGCCGAGATTTTGACAATTATAAGTACATAGTCAATGATGCGATACAAGATGAGTTTGCAAAGCAGGAGCGGAGACTTAAGGCGCAGGACGACAAAATCGCCGCACAGGATACTCAGATAACGACTATATCTGACAAAGTAAATACCTTTATCACGGAGTATAACAAAACTATAGCACAAATACCTGCGATGGTAGTTGACGCTGTCAATGCTTGGCTTAACGATACAACGCACTATGATAATATCATAGCTGATTTAGCAGGGTCTTTACAGGGTCTTAAGCACTTTGATACAGTCGCTGACTTAAAAACTGCCACTTTTACCCAAATCACAGGCAAGGAAATTTGTGTGTGTGAAAACTACTATGGGGGTGATGGCGTATTTACAATGTGGGAAATTTTGGAACGTCAAACACCTCCCGGAGCTTTTGCTGATGGTATAGCGCATATCGCTTTACCGCATGCTGACGGCGACTTATACTATCGTGTCGCGTTTTTGCGCTCGGAGTATACAGCCACTACACTGGGTATTGCCACCGCGCCGACAGCGACAGCCCGCAACACGCAAATGATTAACTGCTGTAAATACAACTTTAATCCGATTTTGATAGACACAGACTTTACAGTGGATTTATCCGATATTAATACAATAACCAAAACACTTAAAGTATATAGTAATCCGGCAGCAAAGCATACTATAACTTTAGTAAACGGAAATAATTTTATAAGCAGTTTTAGAGATGTTAAAATAATGCACGACACAAACAACTTAAAGCACGCAACGTATGACGGTGTAAGTTTTGACAACTGCGACATTGTGACAAAAGACAAGGCAACTATAGTTGTCAGCAATGTTGACATAAAAAACAGCACTATAACAGCATCGCAGATACAGTGTACAGACGAGTATACAAACACCGACTATATTTTTAGTGGCAACACTTGGACAGCAAATACTATATTTGGCATTGTATTAACAACCGCAACGGTTGACAGTCTGCGTAACTGCGTTGTGTCAAACAATAGAGTCACAAATACCACGGCGACCCGCACAAGGCTCTTATTATCACCAAACATACCTGCACGCAATATAAAAATTACAGATAATGTAATTTATAATCCGCACATATCATCTGATACTCCGCTTGCTGATGGTATTATCGGTGCTTTTACGACTGTGGGGACAGCGGCCGAGTTTACGCTTACAGTTACTGGTAACACCCTGTACTCGTCTACGCTTAACACGGCGCTTACACTTGGCAAGGCAACTGACACATATCATAAGTTTACGATGATATATAAAGATAATAATATTATGCTCAATACGGGCACAGCGGCAGTGCCTGTGTGGTCGTCAGTTTTATCGACCTCTATACAGACTAACGGAGCTTTTTATCCTAACTTTGTCGGCGACCTTGATATATCGGCAAAGCTTGTTTTACAGCATGCTACATATAGCGCCAGTGATGTCACGCTATCAAAAGTTTTGCCGTTTAACCCTGCTCGGTGCGTAGGGTATGCTCCACAGTCAGACGGTACTCTTATCACATCGGAGCTTAAAGCATACTATAAGGCTGATGTGACGATAAAGGTTGTAGGGGTTGACACGTCAACGCCGTTTGCTAATTATGTGCAAATTGCGCTTGCTGGGGTTGCGTTTGATGCTTTTTTAGGCAAGCAGTCAAGCTCAACGCTCCGAGCAACTTTATATATTGACCCGTCAAGTTTAGCGGCTATAGATGGCATCATGCAGATTACTATAAGGGCTAATTGCGCTATCGACAGCATTGACGGCGATGTCAAGCTTTTCCGCCTTGCATAAAAATGTTCCATGTGGAACACAGCCCCTCGGCAGAGGGGCTATTATTTTTCACCTAATTTTCACAAAACTATCATATAGTTTTCACAAAGGTACATTATAATATAGACAATGAAACGAGAGGTGACACCTCAAAACACAACGACAGCCTAAAGGGCAGGAGGAAAAACAAATGGCACAATATAGTGAGTTACGATTTATGTCAGCGGAGAATTTAAGGCTTTTATGTATTAAAGAGGGATGGTATACAAGAGGTAATTGTGACGAGTATGGGAAATTGTTAGAAATGCCTGTCGGTAAAAACATAAAGACAGTTGATATTGCTAATATTGCAAACAACATCTGTGAACACAGCGACAATGTCGATTTTGTTAGCGTTTGTAACAGCCTACTACAGATATGTGTAAGCTGTATAACGGAAAATTGAGCGCTTCGGCGCTCGCTCTCCGGGCGGAAGGAGATGATTAAAATTAGACCATATAAAAAAAGCGTTATACAGACCAACGGAGGGTATATGCAATTGTGGATAGCGGTAATTAAACAAGCGGTGAATGATTACCACAATAATCCGAGAATGCGCTCCGAAATCGCAAGATTTTTTAAATCTGATTATTTCATGCAAATGACAGGAGTACCCGGTCAAGTGGTGCTTGACCGACTTAAAAAGGAGGTAAAATAAATTTCACACAATTTTCACAAAACTATCACACAGTTTTCACAAAGGCACAGTATAATATAGACAATGAAACGAGAGGTAACATCTCAAAACAATAAGACAGCCCAAAGGGCAAGGAGGAAAAACAAATGGCAAAGGTATTTTACAGTGTGGAGCTTGAGAGCAACAGCTATGCAGATGACATCATCAACGGAACACTTGAGGAGTGCAGAACGTGGTGCAAAAACCACAGATACACAAATGCAGATGGTCGTATCGCTGAGATAACAGATGACGGCGACCCGCTGGTAACAGCTTTTTATGATATTGAGGACTGACAGGAGGACGGCAAAATGAACAAGAAAAAAGGTAGTGCAAACCTCGGATATTTGGTAATGTGCAAAATGCAAAACGGTAATGTTATCCCCGCTTTTACTGATTCTTTTTCATCGGCAACAGAAATTGCAGATATGATGATAGGCGGAGAGTATGCCGTAGAAGTAAAAATACTTAAAATCTCGACAGGCGCAATGTTTGAGTACGTTATTTAAGGTTCTGAGCGGTTGTCCTTAACAGCCGCACCCCAACCCGCAAGGGTCAAAAATATGTCCGCTGTGTGACGGCAAATCAATATCACACTCGTTGTTTAATCAGCGTAGCAACCGCTACAAAATCAAAACTGCATTATCCCTGTGCAGTGAGCGTAAGTACACAGCTACCTACTCGGCTGAGATGAGCAGGAGAAAGAGAGTTTATTATGATTAGCACAAAGAACATAGGCAAAATTGAGCTTTTTAACGCAAAGAGTGCAAGTATTGCATTACAGACTGTAGCAGACACCCTGACAGTAACAGGTGCGGCTATCGCCGATGAAGCCAACACCGAAAGTGGTGAAATTTCGGAAGTTGGCTATATCTTTGACAAGGGCGGAAATGTCTACGGAACTATATCCGCTACGGTAATAGATATGTTACTTGACCTCATCGACTTACTTGATGAGGTCGGCGAACTCCCTATAACTGTGGTACACCGCAAAGCAAAGAGTGGCAGAGAGTTCATCTCGCTTCAGATAGTCGAGTAAATGTTCCACGTGGAACAAAGCCCCGATTCGTTCGGGGCTTTTTATTTTTCATCTAATTTTCACAAAACAAACACAAAATGAACATGTTGGCATGTTAGAATATAGATAATGAAACGAGAGGTAACAACTCAAAACACAAAGAAGATGTAAAGTAAGGAAGGAAGAACATGCCAAAAAGAAAAACACTCGCACAGCAGTATGAAGCTCAGTTAAAACGAATCGAAGAAAGATTAATTGAAATGCAAAAGAGAGGATACACCGTTGTTGGTGAGTTTCAGCATACAACTCCCAAAAAAGTAACTAAAAAAATGATTGACGATTTAAAAACTATCACCCCAAAAAGCCTTGCGAGGCTGTCTGACAAAAGTCACACTATTAATATCGGCACTAAAAAACAACTTATCCAAAAAGTCAAACAGTCTAAAAAAATCGACTACCGTAAAAAACCTATAAGCGCAAGACCGCCGAAGCCGCTTCCTAAGCGTAAAACTCGACCAATTGGAGGACCTCCACCCGATGAAGGGGAAATGATATGGCGAAGAATCCAGCAGATAATTGATACCCCCTATGATACTGGACTAAATATACCGCCGTGGAAATATGCTGAGCATATCGCCGATATACGAGGACTTCTAAATCAAACTGTTGCCCAAATCGGTAAAAAAGCAGTCATTCATCGCTTTGCGTCGGCGGGAGAAGCGGCGGTTGAAGCTGTCGAGGGTTATGTTTATAGCTCAGATTCTGAGCCTATACACATAATGTCATGGTATACTTTTGTTGACATTTTGACAGCTGGACAAGTGCCCGAAGAAATTAACGAAAAATTAACTGAGTTATCAGACTGGAGTGATGACGAGTGATAGCAACATATATGGCAGACTTTGAAACGACAGTGTTTGACGGTCAAACATTTACAGAGGTTTGGGCGTATGCTTGGTGCAAACTTGGCTCAGAAAATGTGACTATCGGTAATAATATCTATGATTTTTTTAATGATATGATTAATCAGGCATTTGATAAAAATATCATTGTGTTTTTTCATAACTTAAAGTTTGACGGCTCATTTTTATTAAACTTTATGTTGTCACAAGATAATTTCAAGCAAGCCACATATCAAGATAGACACGGGGACTGGCATTTCAAAAAATCAGATGAACTAAAAAATGGAGAGTTTTCATACATGATTTCTGACATGGGGCAGTGGTATGAGATTGCCTTAACGTGGCACGGTCACTTGATAACTTTTCGTGATAGTTTAAAGCTTTTACCATTTTCTGTAGCAAAAATTGGTAAAGATTTTGGAACAAAACACCAAAAGACCGCTATTGAGTACACGGGAGAGCGGCATGCAGGGGGAGTTATCACCGACGAAGAAAGACAGTATATCGCTAATGACGTTTTGGTTATGGCGGAAGCCCTTCAAATTTTCTTCAAATTGGCAGAGAATAAGTCAACTATCGGCGCTTGCTGTATTCACGATTTTCAAAAAATGACAAAAAAAGAGGACTGGGAGGCAAATTTTCCCGATATGTACGATGAACACCTCGACACTAAAGCCTTCGACGCAGAAAACGCCGACCAGTATATCCGCAGGAGCTATAAAGGCGGTTGGGTGTACGTTGTCGAAGGCAAAGAAAATAAGATTTTTACTAAGGGAGTGACAGCAGACGTAAACTCCCTTTACCCCTCTATGATGTCAAGTCAATCAGGTAATTTTTACCCAGTTGGCGCACCGAGGTTTTATAAAGGCGATACTATCCCTAAACAGTATCTTGACAAAACAAAGTATTATTATTTTGTAAGGATACGCACGAGGTTTTATTTAAAGCACGGAAAATTACCATTTATTGTAATAAATGGTAGTTGGCGTTATCCGAGCAGAACGCCGTTAAAGTCATCCGATGTACTTGACAACAACGGCGAGTATTGTGAGTACATAAGGACGGAGAGCGGAGAGATTGAGGACACAAGTGTTATACTAACTTTAACCTGTACCGACTGGGAGCTTTTGCAAGAACATTATAATTTGATTGACTGTCAAATACTGGATTATTGTGTGTTTAAGTCCGCAATTGGTATTTTTGATACCTACATCGATAAATACTCAAAAATAAAAAAAGAAAGTAAAGGAGCTAAACGCCAAGTAGCAAAGCTATTTTTAAACAACTTATATGGCAAAATGGCGCAAAGTACAAGCTCAAGCTTTAAAATAGCTCGACTTTCGGACGGGGTGTTAAAATTTACCACACAAAAAGCAAATGACCGCAAACCTATGTACATTCCGATAGGCTCGGCGATAACGTCATACTCGCGAGCCTTTACCATACGAGCGGCACAAAAAAATTATCATGGTGCTAGCGCGCGTGGCTTTATATACGCGGATACTGATAGTATACATTGTGACCTTGCGCCCGAGGACGTACAAGGTGTCGAGATACACCCTGTCAATTTTTGTTGTTGGAAACTGGAAAATTACTGGGACAAGGCAATTTTTGTAAGGGCAAAAACATATATAGAGCATACGACACATGAGGACGGCGAAAAAGTTGAGCCGTACTACCTTATCAAGTGCGCAGGCATGTCAAAGGGAGCAAAGGAAAATTTTAACAATATGTTAGTTTCGGGCGAAGCAAGTTTGACAGATTTTAAAGTCGGACTTGAGGTGGACGGAAAACTGTTACCAAAGCAGATTAAAGGCGGAACGTTGCTTGTCGAGACCACATTTAAAATCCGCCCCAAAAAATAAGAAAAGCGTTAAGGCGCAGTGCCTTAACGCTTAACTTTATATACAGCCTATTCCGTATCGGTCAATCAAGCGGGTGCAAAACCGACAGTACCTTCGGCGGTTTTTATGCCGTGCGCCCGAAGCATACCAAAATTTAACACAGATAGGCAGACTGTCAAATTATTTATACGATAGTGCCATTAAGACAGCACTTTTACAAGCAAGGTCCTTAAACCGGAAATTACCGTTGATAAAGTATCTCCGCATACGCTCTTTGATAAAGCCTGCGCCACCGATAAGCGTATACTGCTCAGTGTGGTCTTGCACGGTTGCACTTATCTTGACTGGGTAATCATCGTCAACCCGGTAATCGCAAGTCATGACATTTTCATTTGGATAAATCCATATAGCATACTTGCGACTTTCAAAACGGATAGTTGCAACGTACTGCCCCCGCCCTTTGGGCAGGGTTAAAAACGCTTCATTATCCCGCAGATACACACTTTCTGAGCTGTAGTCGCTATAAGACACAGCCGAAAAAGCACGGTTAAACCCACTGGCTTTTTGAGCCTTTTGTGCGCTCTCGTTAAAATTGCGTTCTAAAACCCAACCGTCACCGCGCAAAAATTTTGTTTTACTGTTTAAACGTGTTACGACCCCGAGGGCGTTATAGTAGGGATTCAGCAGTGACACCGAGTTACTGCACATATAAACAGGCACATAACGTACTTGTTTATGTTCGCCACGGGCGATAGATGTATGTATGCTAAAAAATTTGTTAAGTTCATCAGGAACATAACCATTATTTTCGGGCTGTATTTCGTCAAAAAAGATTGACGTTATGTCGTTAAAAAGATGTGAGCGGCGTTTGATAAACTCGGCAGAGTTTATCGGAATAAGATAGCCACACTCAACATCATTAAGATAAAGTTCACAATATTTTTTCTCAATCATTTTTTGCGTGAGTTCGTATTCCGGAAAGAAAAGTCCTTGTACCGACTTAAAAAAAGCCTCGGCAAAATTAGTTGCTTCATACTGCCAACGTACCAAAACGGCAAATTTTTCCTTGTGCTTGATAAAACGGTCAATTAAAAATTTTGCAAAGTCCGTTGTTTTACCTGCTGTTCTGTTACTTTCTACGATAAATATTTCAGGGCGATTTCCGTTGATGTCAACGCTGTTTCTCAGACGGTCACCATTATAGTAAACTAATTTTTCTTCCATTGTCTGCGCTCCACAATTGATATGACTTCAACTCCACTTGCACGGGCTTCTAAGGCGGCTTTAATATCTACATATAGTAATCTATCCTTTGAGCGATAAAGTCGCGTTACAGCGCATTTAACGTTGTCTACGCGTGTTTCAATCCAGTAGATAGACCAACCGTGCGTAAAGTAGTAATTTAATTCGCTCGATGACATATACAACAGTTCTTCATCTAATGTGCTTATGATTTTATTTTTCATTGTTTACCCCCATTGTTCCGCCATTGCTTTAGCCACACCCTCGGGCGTTTTACTCCTAAACGTCGCCACACGAGGGTCGGAGTAGCTATACTGTTGCCCATCAAAAACAGCTCGCCAAATATTATGTGTTCTTTGTTCAACTGGCAATTTTTGCGTAGGTACAAGAGGCGGTAGGTTTTTAAGCCATAAGCAAGTTTTCTTACATTCCGTTTCACCGACAAAATCATATGGGTTATAAATGCAGTCGGGTTTGCGATAAATCGTTGACATAATTCCAACTGGATTTTCAACCGCGATTTTGTCACAGTTTGCATTTATCATTTTCATAAAAAAGTCTATTGCCTGTATCTGTTCAAGTTTCTTTTTTGCTCGATATTCATCTGAGCCGTGATATAACCACCTTTGCCCCGACGCACACAGCCGAGTACAAGGCGGATGCGCTATAATTAAATCCCACCTGTCAAGGCTATGTGTTATCCCGTCACAGGTTACAAACGGCGTATTTCCATTTATAATTTTTAATGTGTCATTTTTTACGTGCCACTCAGGATGTCCCCCCGAACAATCCACTATGTCACAACTATACGCTTCATGCCCTTTCGCCCGAAACGCCTTGCAAACTGTCTGACTTTCTTCACAAGCAACTAAAACTTTCATCATTTTTCCCCTTTCATTTTCTGCCTTTATTATATCACACTTTTTTCTAGTGTCAATACTATACTGTGTATAGTATAATTTTGACTGCCACTTTTATTATAACA
>ERZ772867.2957-NODE-2957-length-15260-cov-4.915883_pt1 | contig 15260 bp, 15 predicted proteins | sample MGYA00511341_ERZ772867 | MGnify/ENA primary metagenome ERZ772867 (study PRJEB29015, sample SAMEA2737707) | human gut metagenome | biome: human gut; feature: human-associated habitat; material: faeces | place: China | collected 2012 ... | reverse complement strand
TCGGCAAACGGGGCGGCGCGGGATTTCCCGCGCCGCCCTCGGCTGGTTCCTGTACGCCTTTATGCTCCGGGGAAAATCAGCGTTACCTTGAACAGGTCGCCGTCCACCAGCAGCTGTAACTGCCCCTTCTGCAGCTCCATCAGGGTCTTGGCAATGTTCAGCCCCAGGCCGCTGCCCTCGGTGTTCCGGGAGTCGTCGCCCCGGACAAAGCGCTCCATCAGCTCGTCGGCGTCCACATTCAGCTCGTCCCGGGAGATATTTTTCAGGGAAATGATGACTTTTCCCTCCACCGCCATCACGTCGATATACACCCGCGTGCCGGGCAGGGCATATTTCACGGTGTTGCTCAGGAGATTGCTCAGCACCCGCCACGCAAGTCTTCCGTCCGCCATCATGGCGACAGACTCTTCCGGATGGCGGAATACGGGGGTCAGCTGGGCTTTTTCCAGCTTGTCGGCGAATTCGCCCAATGCCTGATTCACGGATTCCACCGCGTCCAGCTTCGTAATGTCCGCCGTCAGGTTCCCCGTGCTGGCCTTGCTCATTTCCATCAAGTCCTCGATCAGCTTCTTTAGCCGCTGGGACTGCCGGTTGAGGACTTCCAGATAGGTCTTTTCCTCCTCCGGCGTGTGGGGCTTTTGCAGTAAGTCCACATAGTTGATGATGGAGGTCAAAGGCGTTTTGATATCGTGGGAAACATTGGTAATCAGTTCTGTTTTCATACGCTCCGATTTTAATTGCTTCTGCGCCGCCACCACGGCAACGCCGGCCAGGTCATTCAGGTCACCGGCAAAGCTCTTGAACGCGCCGGTGAGATATTTGTCGTCCACCTTGGTGTCCAGGTCGCCCTTGCCCATGCGCCTGGCGCTTTCCAGCAGGATGCCGAAGCAGTACGCCCCATACAGCACCACGGCCACACAGGCGCACAGGCTCAGCACCACCATCAGATTCGATCTGCCCGCAAGGGCGGCGAACAGGAGCATCACCATGATGAAGCCCGTCAGCAGCCACTGCCATGTCAGCGGCATCATGGAATAAATCCGGTTGATGGACTTTCCGATTTTTGCGCAGGTCTTCTTTATCTGCTTCCACAGCCATCTCAGGGGTGTAAGAAGCATCAGCAGGAAGTCCCAGAATACAGCCGCCGCCTTGGGCAGCTTCCGCAGCAGCCAGCCGCAGCCGGAGAAGCAGCCCTTGACGCACTTCACCAGCAGGTTCATGCAGCGCCAGCAGACGCTGTTGCGCCACCAGTAGCCGCCGGGGGTCTTGAACTGGGCGGCGCAGGCAAAGCAGAAGCCCACGAAAATCAGGCTCATGGCATAGCCCGCCATCAGCACTCCGGCGCAGAGTGTCTGCATGTTCTGCGTGAACAGGCCGGCGGCATCGTTGAATTGGACGATCACCATGAAAAGACCGAAGATGATCAGCCCGCCACCGGCAAGGTAAATGTCCAGGGGAATGCAGTTGAAGCCCGCGGCGTGGACTTCCTCCCTGCCGGGCTTTCTGCCCGCCGCGCAGCAGAGATACACGGCCAGAACGGCAAACAGCAGCAGACACGCGCCCATGATGAAGAGCAGACTGTCACGGTAGCTCCACAGCTGGGTAAGCAGAGCGTACCCGCCGTCAAAGCGGTACGCGCCGGGCGCCAGGGTCAGCTCCACGGTATAGTTGGGCAGCCGGGCGTTGCGGAACTCCACCACCATAGATTTCTGGGCGTCGTCGTCCCAATATTCCATGGTGTGAGCTTCGCCGTCCGCAAAGATTACGTCCGGGTCTGCCGTGCCGGTTACCGCCGGCTTGGTGGGGTTCACGGACAGCGTCTCGAGGGGGAGGGTCTCCTCCGTCGTGTCCGGGACGGTTTCGGGGATTCCCATGGTAACGGTGGTTTCGTCGGTGGTTTCCGGTACCGTCTCAGCTGTGGTTTCCGGGAGGGTCTCGGCTTCCGGCACCACCTTCTGCGTCAGGCTGGGCGTTGCCCAGAACACGACGGCCTTGCCGTCGGCATTCCAGTCGAATTCCCCCACGCCTGCGGGGTTTGCCGCCTTATAAACAACAGCATCGTCCTTGTCCCGGAATTCCACGGCGGTGAGGATGGCGTCCTCCGGCATATTGTCCCGGTAGAATGCGTTATCCAACTGAAAATACAGGACGCCCGCGTCATTGCGCTTCAGCACGCCCACCGGACTGCTGCCGCTGAGGGTAAGTCCCCCCTCGCCTGCCAGCTCCGATTCCGTGGAGAATGTTACCTGATATATATCTGCGCCCTCAGTGGGAACGTCGTCCAACAGAACTTCGCTTTGGCTCAGCTCCCGGGTCGTGTCGAACACCAGATAGCCGGATTCGTTTTCCGAGAAGCAGTCCGACACGTCATTGTAGGTCTGATACAGGACACTGCCGTCTACGCCCAGGAAGGTCACGCACGTGGTAGGCGCGTCAGGAATATCTATCACGCCCATCAATGGATTGGCCTCAAAGCGAACGCCGGTGCCGGTGTCGTAGATATTACCGATCGGTTCGACGCTGTCCACGCTCCCACTGGAATCTTCTGTTTCGATGCTAAGGCTGAGAACCAACGCGCCGCCCTCCGGGATGGCGTTATAGGTACTCACATCCGCCTGAGGTGCTGTTCCCGACTTTTCCGTAATGGACAGGACGTATTTATACGAGCCGCTGACGGGGAAGGAATAAAATTCGGCGTCCGACAGATTTTCCGCGCCGCCGGATTCCAGCACGTTTCCTTCCGCGTCCTTCAGCACGTAGCCCGCCAGCGCCGGGTTGAACACGCCGTAAAGCCAGCCGGTCTTCCCCGACGGCCCCAGATCGTACACAGTCGGCCCCGCGATCGCCTCCGGCACGCCGCCCAGGTTCGCCTCGGCATAGTCCCCGGCGATACGGCCAGCCATGGATTCACCGTCCGAACGGATATATCTGTCCCGCAGCTCCTCCACGGAGATGTCGTACAGTCCCGCTTCCGTCATGCCGATGATGGCAGCGGCGCTGCCGGCGGCTCCCAGCAGCATCAGGGCGCACAGAGCGATGGCGAGGAATTTGAATACAATATTGTATTTCAAATTATTTTCCTCCTTCCATTTTATAGCCCTGTCCCCACACGACCTTCAGATAGCGCGGCTCAGAGGGGTTGATCTCGATTTTCTCCCGCAGGTGACGGATATGCACCGCCACCGCGCCCTCGCTGCCCAGCGCCGCCTCCTGCCAGACGGATTCATACAGCACCTTGGTGGAGAACACCTTTCCGGGGTTCGCCATCAGCAGGTGCAGAATGGCATACTCCGTGGGCGTGAGGGACACAGGTTCCCCCTCCACGGTGACGGTTTTGGTGCGGTCGTCCAGAACGATGCCGCCGATGGTGATGCTGCCGCTGCCCTCCTCCGGGCGGCTGCCCAGCTGGGCATACCGGCGCAGCTGGGAACGCACCCGCGCCAGCACCTCCACCGGCACAAAGGGCTTGGTGATATAGTCGTCCGCCCCCACGTTCAGCCCCAGCACCTTGTCCTCGGTCTCGGACTTGGCGGTGAGCAGAATGATGGGCGCGTTGGAAAATTCCCGGATCTTGGAGGTCGCCGTAATACCGTCCATCACGGGCATCATCACGTCCAGCAGAATGAGGTGAATGTCGTTGTTTTTCGCGATCTCCACCGCCTGCGCGCCGGTGAACGCCTCAAACAGATTGTACCCCTCGGGGGTCAGGTATATTTTCAGCGCATTGACGATGTCCGGCTGGTCGTCGCAAATCAGAACATTGTACATATGGTTTTCCTTCCTCTCGTCATCTTTTTTTCTTATTATATCACCGGCTTCTTTAAGATGAAAGAGGTCTATTTCTTAAAATGGGATTAACATTTGAAAAAGCGCCTTTTGCCAACTTCTGCGCCACATTTTTTCTTGCTATTTCCCCGTTCCCGTTTTATAATTACATCATTCAATTGTTACACCGAAGGAGTTGTTTTCCATGCTGAAAGATTTTTTTACCGCTCTGGGAACCGGCGCGCTGAATAAGGTGCTCCACGCCGTTCTCGTGCTGGTCATTGGCCTTCTGATCATTCGCGTCGTCACGAAGCTGCTCCAGGGAGGGCTGGAAAAATCCCACCTGGAAAAGGCCGCCCACAGCCTGATCCTGTCCCTTGCCAAGGTGGCCATGTATATCCTGCTGGGTCTGAGCGTAGCCTCCAGCCTTGACATTGACGTTACCGGCATCGTCGCCCTGGCAAGCGTCCTGACATTGGCCGTTTCCCTGTCCCTGCAAAATATGCTTACCAACGTCATCGGCGGCTTCACCATTCTTTCCACCCACCCCTTCCACTCCGGCGACTATGTGGAGATCGCCGGGCAGTCCGGCACGGTGCAGGAGATCAACATGACCTACACCCGCCTCGCCACCTTTGACAACAAGCTCATTTCCATTCCCAACAGCGCCGTGGTCGCGGCGCAGATCGTCAACTACTCCGCCGCCGACACCCGTCGGGTGGATATCCCCGTCTCCGCCTCCTACGACGCTCCCACCCAGAAGGTCATCGACGCGCTGGTGCTGGCGGGAACCATGGACAATGTGCTTCTGACCCCCGCCCCCAGCGCCTGCGTGAGCAGCTACGGCGACAGTGCCATTGCCTACACCCTCCGCGTCTGGGTGAAGACCGAGGATTACTGGGACGTGTATTTTGCCCTGACCCAGCGGGTCAAGGACGTCTTCGACGAACAGGGCATCACCATGACCTACCCCCATCTGAACGTACATCTGGATAAGTAAAGCATACCGCCCTCCCAAATGGGGAGGGCGGTACTGTGTGATAATCACATAGATAAAACTTCCAGCAGCGCCATAACGCCGATTCCCGGCAGTCCCAGAAATCCGGCCACCAGCACCGTCACGGCGTTGATGGGGAAATACGCCCCCGTAAATCCCGCGACGGAATTCAGCAGCCACAGGCACAGAAAACCGCACCCGGAGTGTACGCCGACCTTGAAGATCAGCTTCATGGGCATCAGCAGCAGCCGCACCAGCACCAGCGCGACAAGGGCGGGAATGAGCAACGTTACAAATTTTTCCATAGGCACCTCCGAATAATCAGGCTTGTTCCGGTTAAGCTACCTGCGGACAGCAAAGGAACGGGAACCAAACGTGACGACGGTTGCTTTCGCCCATTTCATTTACTGTCAAGTGTGTCGCCGAATGCGCAGCGGTATGACGCGAATAAGGAAACTCTGAAAACAAGCTTCTTCTGCTTTCTCGCGGCATCAGACAGAATGTATTTTCTCTTTGATACCATTTTCTGATTAAAATACTTATTTTAATCGGAAGCGAGCGGGCGAAAAAGATTTGCGTTCAGCGATTCCTGCGCAGGGAGAAGGGAACGGCTCACCTGCGTACATTTTGCCACAGAATTTTTGCGAATAAACGAAAACCGGAGTACAGCTGCGCACGCGATTGGTGCCCTGACTCCGGTTTTTGTACTTGTCCTCTCCCCTGCCCACAACATCCTGTGTCCTGCCAAAAAAAATCTTCGTTTTTCTGCGAAATTCTCTGCCGCCCCGCCGTTGTCCCCGTTGGGAAGCTGTGGTATAATGACGGAAAATGACGTTTTCTGCGAGGCACCGAAATGATAACCGAACCTGTCAAAATTTCCCAGAGCGACATTCGCAGGCTGCTTTCCGCCGCCAATCCGGATGCAGCGCTGCTTTACCTTTACATAAACAGCGGCAACCGCCCCGAGGGTGCGGAAGCCGATCTGCATTTCAGCGCCCCCCGCTACGGCTGCGCCGCCGCTACCCTGCGGCAGCTGGGTCTGTGGCCGGAAGACCGCCCCAGCCACATTGCCCCCGGCGAGCGCCCCAGCTACTGCGAAAAGGACGTGCTGGACGCCATGGATTCGGACAACACCTTCCGAAGCCTTTACGGCGAAGTGCAGCGTCTGCTGGGTCGGAGCCTAAACACTGAAGAACTGAAAATCCTTCTGGGCTTTGTGCGCTACTTGGGACTGACCGCGGACGTGATCTCCCTGCTGGTGTGCTACTGTAAAGAACGCGCTCGACAGAGGGGAAGTCTGCGCAACCCGTCTCTGCGCACCATCGAGAAGGAAGCCTACAACTGGGCGGAACGGGGCATCGACACCGTAGAGGAAGCCGCCGCTTTCATTCAGGCGCAGAACGTGCGCAATTCCCGGCTGTCCCGGCTGATGAGCCTGATCCAGATCCGAGGGCGCAGTCTCACCGCCGCCGAGGAGCGCTATGCCCAGAGCTGGCTGGACATGGGCATGGACGACGAGCTGATCTCCATGGCCTACGAGCGCACCTGCCTGAACACCGGCGGGCTGAACTGGGCGTACATGAACAAGATTTTGCAGCGCTGGCAGCAGCAGGGCTTCCACAGCGCCGAGGATGTCCGCACCGGCGACCGGAAGACGAGCGTCCCGAAGGGCGCCTCCGGCCAGCTGGGCGAAGCAGAGCTGGAAGCCATTCAGAAAGTATTGCAGGAGGGATAATTCGTGGGATACAGTGCGGAAGTGGTCCAGCGCGCCCGGGCGCGTCTGGCGCAGGCAAAGGAAGACCGGGAGTCGGAAAACAGGCAGCACTTGGCAGAGGCCTACGCCAAAGTTCCCCGCATCCGGGAAATCGACATACTTCTGCGCCGCACCATGGCGCAGGCCGCTCAGGCGGCCTTTTTGCAGGGTTCTGACGGTCAGGCGCTGCTGGAACAGGCGCGGCGGGAAAACCTCAGCTTACAGCAGGAACGGGCAGCGCTGGCCGCGGCGAACTTTGAGGATGGCTTCTTGGACGAAAGCCCCATTTGTGACAAATGCGGCGGCAGCGGCTATGTGGGCACTACCATGTGCGAGTGCCTGAGCGAGCTTTGCCGTCAGGAGCAGAAAAAGGAAATTTCCGTGCTGTCCAACAGCCGGGAAACCTTCAGCCAGTTCCGGCTGGACTACTACCTCGACGCCGTTGACCCCAAATACGGCGCCAGCCCCCGCACCATTATGGAGCGGACGCTGAACATCTGCCGCCGGTATGCCGCGACCTTCACGCCCAACGCAGGAAATCTGCTGTTCATCGGCGGGACGGGGCTGGGAAAGACCTTCCTGTCGGCGTGCATCGCCCGGACAGTGACCGACCGGGGCTACAGCGTTGTTTACGAAACTTCCAGCCACCTGTTCTCCAAGCTGGAGCAGGCGAAATTCAGTCCCAGTGATGACACCCGCCGGGAAGCGGCCAAGCTGACGAACAGCGATCTTCTGATTCTGGACGATCTCGGAACGGAGATGCCCGGGCAGTTCGTCACTGCCGCGCTGTACAGCTTACTCAACGACAGAATGATGGCCGTCAAGCCCATGGTCATCTCCACCAACCTGAATGTGGACGAGCTGAGCCGCCGCTATTCCCCCCAGATCGCGTCCCGGCTCCACGGTGACTTCCAGCGTCTGACCTTCGTGGGAAACGACATTCGGGTACTGAAAAACAGAGGTTTATGATGAAAACAGGTATTTTATTCGATTTGGACGGCACGCTTCTGGACACGCTAGCCGACCTTGCCGACAGCGTCAGCCACGTTCTTGCATCCTTTGGCTATCCCCAGCGCACGGTGGAGGAAGTCCGCCAGTTCGTGGGCAACGGCGCTGCCCGTCTGATTGCTCAGGCCGTCCCGGAGGGTGCGAACCCCGCCCCGGTGCTTGCGGCGTTCCAGCCCTATTACAGCGCCCACTGCCAGATCAAAACCAAGCCCTATGAGGGCATTCCGGAAGCGCTAGCCGCGCTCCGGGAGCGCTACCCCCTCGCCATTGTTTCCAACAAGCCGGACGCGGCAGTCAAAACCCTCTGCGCCGACATTTTCCCCGGCATTTACGCCCGTGGGGAAAGCCCTGACTGTCCCCGTAAGCCCGCCGCGGACATGGTTTACAAGGCCATGGCATCCATCGGCGCCGATACGTGCATCTACGTCGGCGACAGCGACGTGGACGTCCTGACGGCGAACAACGCCGGTGTCCCCTGTCTCAGCGTTCTCTGGGGCTTCCGGGACAGAGCCTGCATGGAATCGGTGGGTGCGAAGCATTTCTGCGAGACGCCCGCCCAGCTGGTCGCAGACATAGAGGAGATCATCCATGGCAAATGAATTTTACGCCCTGATGGGCCGTATGCGCTACATAACCCGCTGGGGTCTGATGCGCAACACCTTTTCCGAAAACATTTCCGAGCACAGCCACATGACCGCGGTGCTGGCCCATGCTCTGGCGCTGATCCGCCGGGACATTCTGAACCTCCCCGCCCCCGACCCTGACCGCTGCGCCGTGGCGGCGCTATACCACGACGCTTCGGAGATCCTGACCGGCGACCTGCCCACGCCCATCAAATACTACAATCCGGACATCAAAACCGCCTACAAAGAGGTGGAGCGCATTGCGGGCAACCGTCTGCTGGATATGCTCCCCCCCGAGCTGCGTTCCAGCTACACCCATTATGTGCTGGAGGACGACGCGGAGCTGGAACCCTTCGTCAAGGCCGCGGACAAGCTGTCCGCCCACATCAAGTGTCTGGAGGAGCAGAAGGCGGGCAACACAGAATTCGACTCTGCGGCGCAGCAGACTCTGGACGCGCTGAAAGCCATGAACAGCCCTGAGCTGGAATGGTTTCTAAACAACTGTCTGCAAGCCTTCACGCTGAATCTCGACCAGCTGTAGCACTTGACGGTTGGCGGAAAATATGCTACCATAGGCTGTGTTGATGTGCTGACATTTGTTATGTAATTTTATATCCCCCGTCATGGGGGGACATGCCGCTGTGGTGGAATAGGTAGACACCCGAGACTTAAAATCCCGCGGGCTGATCGCAGCACCCAATCCGAATTGTGCTTGCAAACAGCCAACTTTTTGAAATTTGATTATCTCTGTTTCGGAGCATCCCTCCAACACATCCCTCCAACTTCATATCCCTTCATTTGAAGGGATTGAATACGCCGCTATGGTGGAACAGGTAGACACTGCAGACTTAAAATCTGCCGAAGAGTGATCTTCGTACCGGTTCGATTCCGGTTAGCGGCACCATCTGGAGTCTCAGAGCAGTTTTTCTGCTCTGAGATTCTATTTTTCTGGCAAAATGGAGAGAATTGCGTTCGCGGACGATAGCTTATTATTCTCGTCCAGATGCGTGTAAATATTAGCGGTTGTACCTATTGTGCTGTGACCAAGCCATGCTTGAATTTCTTTTAAGCTGACGCCCTGGGAAAACAAAAGTGAAGCACAGCTGTGACGAAGATCATGAAATCTAATGGGGGGCATGTTATGCTCCTTAAGAACGGCTGGTACATGAGAGGATAGATATCCAGGCTTGATTAGTTCTCCAAGTTCATTCACATAGATGTATCCAAGATAGTCTTGGCAATAACAATTACCACATAGCTTCCTATTCTCCTCCTGCTCCGCTTTCATTCTCTTGAGAATCGCTTCAAAAGGAGCAACAAGAGGAAGTGTACGATAGCTTGATTTTGTTTTAGTGGTATCTGCCAGAACCAGTGTGTATTTGCCATCGATGCGAGTCTCATTGACGGTGTGACGAATGGTAATTGTCTTTTCTTCAAAGTCAATGGCATCCCACCTTAAACCAAGAACCTCACTACGGCGTAAACCGTAAAATGAAGCAGCAATTACGCCAAATTCTGCCGGGTCGCCTTTGAAAATCTTGAACATCTCCTCAAGCTGTGCAGCGTTATAGAAATGACCAACAAACTTATCGATTGTCGGAAGTTCAACTTTGTCAGCTGGATTGGTTTGAATCAAATCAGTCTTGTAGGCATAAGATAGTGCCTTATGAATGTTCGCGTGACGATGCTTTACAGTATTTGCAGACACCTTGCGGACATTCATCTCGTAAGCGTAGTAGTCTTGGATATGCTTTGCGGTTACCGCATCCAAGCGAAGGTTTGGATGCTTTTCCTTGAAATAGGGAATCACCCTCGATTCAATCGTGATTTCATAACTTGCATAGGTCGTCGGACGCACTTTAAGCTTCATAATTTTCAGCCAGTCAAGCAGAAAATCAGTAAAATACGGGGTGGTGCTCATCAGGCACGGATTGATGTCATGTGCCGGATTGTCAGACCTCCAGCCGATGGTTACGGCATGTCGTCCACCAGATTCATGTTGCCCTCCGGTGTCAGCGGGGGCAGGGGTTCTTCGTTTTCATTGGACTGGGCAGAAGCGGGAACTGCAATCAGGCTCATACAGACCAGTGCAGTCAGAAACAGGGAAAAGAGTTTACGCTTCATCTTCGATTTCCTCCATAGAAGTGGTGTTTGTGTTTTCGGTTGTGGGCTTGGTGATTTCTTCGGGAATCTCGCCGGCAGGCAGGCCGTGTCCGAGGGACTGAAGCAGCTGTGCCAGTTGGTCAGGGGTCAGGTTTGCGGCGTGTACGATGTCGTGGATTTCGGTGTTTTCTCGCTCTTTGTACAGCCGGTCCAGTTCTTTGTACTTAACATCCCATTCATCGCGTTTGCGCAAGGCGCGATCACGGTCTGCACCGAGTTTGTCCAGTTTAATACTCATTTCAAATCTCCTTCACATAGTTGAGAATCCCTGACTACATGCCGGGGATTCTGCCATAACAGTAGAAATGCTGCTGCCAGTAGGCCGTGTTGATGCTGCTGATTTTCACGGGGTTTCCGCAATGAATCATTTCCCCATCTCCCAGATAGATGCCGACATGGGAGGCTCCGCTGGTATTGTAGGTTCCCTGGAAAAAGATCAGGTCACCAGGTCGCGCTTGGGATGCGGATATGATGCTGCACTGCTGCCGCCAGCTTTCTGCGGTGAGCCGTCCAAAGCTGAAACCAGCGCCGCAGTTGTTGACTGCATAGGACACAAAGCCGGAACAGTCAAAACCGCTTGGACTGTATCCTCCCCAAACATAGGGTGTACCCATGTATTGCTCTGCCTTGGCAATCAGCTGAGCGGCTTTTCCGGTGGCCTCAACCTCTACGGAATCCAGGATACTTCCGACATTCAGATAGAAGTAGGGGTTAAAGCTGTTGTTCCGATAGCTGAAAGAAAGTGTCATTTTGCCCGCACTGCCAATCTGCGCGATGGGCTGTCCCTTTGTGACTTCGGTGCCAACGGGAACGGTGATATTGGTACAGCCACCAATTTTCACGGTGTAACCCTTTTCGTTCTTGAGGGTAATCACACCGCTGGCGATTCTCACCACTTGCCCATCCATGACGGAAAGCACCGGCGTGCCGCTGGGAACAAGAACCTCCATCTGGCTGTTCTCAATCACCATATCTCCGGAGCACTGATAGCCATATCCATACAGAATGCCATTGTGCCAATTCAGGTCAACAGGAGAACCGAACATGATGCGATTGCCCTTGGTGATCTGGTAAATGTCATACATCTCACGCTGTTCGGCATTGAGCCGGTTGAGCAGGACGCTCTCGAAGTCGGAGGCGGTGAGGGTGACATAGCAGATGTCCACGGATTCTTCCTCGGTGATGGTAATGGAGCCGCCATTACCGCCTGCATAATAGGCATCCCATGTCTGGTGCCCATGATTCAGAGCGGCCTGATGGCTGTCATAGTACACATCGAAGTCCACACCGTACCGTGCAAAGTTGCCGGTATCTTCCACCTTGTAGAGCGTGCCATTCATGATGATCTCTGTACCCATGGGCAGACGGGGATTGTTTGCATCAACAGCAATGGTATGGTTTGCTCGTGGGTAGACACCGGAAGCAGTTGGACCGCCAGACCATATACCGCAGCAGATGGGACAGCTGCAATAGGCACTTGTGACCACCTGACCGATGTAGTCGCCAACCTGAACCGTCCGGGTAGTAACACGGGTCTCGGTTCGGATTTCTTCGGAAAGATGGTATTGCAGATTGAAAATGGTTTCCAGTTCCGACTTCACCTGATTGAAAGTGAAGTCCTGATACTTGGCACACAGGTAGCTGATGAGCATGGTGGGATCGTGACCAATCTCCGACAGATTGTAGTGATACTCCTCACAGCCGGGGTGACGGGATTCCACAGTGTTGATCTTCTTCTGAAGCTGGGCTTCGAGTTTCGTGTAGTAGGCATCTGCACGGGTGATCTGGATGTCATCAGCAGGCCACGAGGTTGCTGTTACTGTGGTGAGTACGCCGCCGGTAATCACGGAACAGGATTGGAACGGTGCCACAATCAGTAGGAAAGCCATCGCCGCGGCAAGCACAGAACGCATCCCGGCGCTGCTGGAAAGCGCTGTCCGAATCGCATCAAGGCCATCCTTCAGACGCTCCGTCACAGACTTGGCAGTTTTAGCGGTGTTGGCTGCATTCTGGGCAGCATTCTTGGCTTCGTAGTATTCCTTGCGGATTTTCCGCCTCTGCTGCCACCGGGAGATGGGATTGGATGTGGCAGCATCGGCCTTGTCCATCGCCTCCCGATACTGGGCTTCAAGATTTGCCTTATCCGCCTTCTTTTCGAGCTTCCCAGCTTTTCCCACCTGTCTGAGCTTATGACTGTAGCGGGCATTACCGATTTCCCGGATGCTGCTCTCAGCCGTGGCAACTCCCTCCTGAAGTGCCTGCGTACCGACATTCTCGTCCTGATTTGCCTCCGCAGCCTCACGCTTGATGACACTTGACGATGCCCGTGCAGAAAGGGTGTCACGTTTCGAGACACCCTTTCTGACAACTCCTTGACGGGTATTCAGGTCAACTGGGGCAGCGTTTTCCTTTTTTCCGAACCGAAGCTGCTCTTTCCGTGCTTTGGCTTTCTGCTCATCTGTCAGGAGTTTCGGCTGCGCCGGTTTACGCATCCTGGAATCCGCCGCACTGCCAGAATCCTCTGTGAACTGGAGGCGAGGCTTCTTGCTGGCCATTTACGCCTCCTTTTCCGGCGTGACCTCAGACAGCTTGGTGGTCATGATGCGATACAGCTCCAGATTTGTGGGGAAGTGATCGACGAACGGGAGAATGACATTGCCATAGAACAGCAATCCTTCACCTTCACCGGAATGGGTAACATAGGACAGCTGGTGGGGAGAGATGTTCAGGGTGTTGGCAAGAATTTGCCGGTCACCCGCCGCCTGATTCAGCATGATGATAAAGTCAGAGTTGTATAGTGATAGGTGAGCCTCTGATATAATCTCGGGCTTTTCCCCCACTCCACACCGTGCATGCGACTTTCACCGCACACGGCGTTCCATCGGTTAGTAGTTTTCGTTGTCTAAACAATCAACCTATAAAAGTGTTGCAACTGTTGTAATTGTGAGTAAGATTAAATGGGCTGGATGGAAGCAAGCTGACGCAGATTATTGACTTTAGCCAGTCGCTTGCTGTCAAGCTGAAGTAAATCCATATATTTGTGAATTGTCTCGGTGTTTGACGCATGAATGAGTTTGTGTACAGCGTCCTTAATCAGAACGAGATTTCCATAAGAATCGTCTCCGCCGAGATGCCGTGGCAGCTTATGGTGGCAGTGAATTTCTCCGATGTGAGAGAACTCATCACCAGTAACTGCACATTTGCCCCATTGTGCCGAAAAGAGGGAGATACGGTTGTCTGCATATTCGGCACTATTGGAATAGGTTGGCATCCGCATGAGATCCAACATCATTGAGACATTGATTCTCAAACAATCGTGAATACCTTCCCGTCCTTCGGGTGTATAGTAATTCCAGCTTTTCTTACGAAAAAGTGGATTTTTGTGCTGTGTATAACCTATCGGATATATAGGTTCGTTCGTACCAGCAACATACCGTATCATTTTGGATTTACCAAACCGGGCTTTTTCAAACGCAGTCAGCTCCCTGCCTTTTTTAACGAGGCGGTTGCCTGTACGGGTGCTAAGCCTGTTTGTCAGCAAAGTCATAATCGTGCGATTAAGGGACGCGCAATCATGATTGACGTGCGTAGCAATGCAATAATAATTCTGCATCCCTGTTACCATACTGTTGTACAATCTGATTTCGCCCTGTTCCCCGTATATCTTGCGGGGGTGGACGATTCTTTTTGCCTGTTCTTTCAGCTTCTCCCTCTTGTGCTCCAGATTCTTATCAGCGATATGCGACATAACCACGAGTTTATCGCCTTTTCTGTGTACTTTCATTTTGAAACCAAGGAACTCAGAATAATGATTTCTCACGTTGACTATCCTTGTTTTCTTTTCTGAAATTTCCAGTTTCAGCCGTTCTTTCAGCCAGAGAGTGACTGCACATTTGGTACGCTCAGCAACGTCCTTTGTTCTACAGAAGATGCGAAAATCATCAGCATAACGGACAATGAACATCTCTTTCAGATTGGATTTCTTTGCCTGCCGGTAGCCATTTTCGGATCTGGTGTTCCTCTTGCATATAGGACACCATTGCCATTGAATCTCTACCCAATGGTCTAATTCGTTGAGTACGATGTTAGCCAAGAGGGGCGAAATAATTCCTCCCTGAGGTGTTCCTTTGTCGGGCGTAACGGTAGTTCCGTCCTCAAGTCTGATAGGCGCTTTGAGTATTCTCTTTATAAGAAAGATCAGTTTCTTATCATGAATCCCCATAGCCCAAATCTGACGTATCAGCTTGGCATGGTTCACATTGTCAAAGAATCCCTTTATATCAAATTCAATAACATAGTGGAGATTTGCATGCTGTAATAGCTGATAACTTCTTGCTATTGCATTTTCTACCGAATGATTCGGCCTGAATCCGTAGCTGTTGTTGCTGAACTTAGCTTCACAAACAGGTTCCATTACCTGCTTGATACATTGTTGAACAAGCCTGTCCCATATACAAGGGATACCCAAGGGCCTTGTCTTGCTGGGGTCGTATGGCTTCGGTATCTCCTTGCGCCTTACTGGTTTGGGGCGATACCCATGTTTGCTTCCATTTACAATAAATCTTACTTTTTCGACCACTTCATCGGGGGTACATTTTCCGATGTCCTCGATTGTGAGGTTGTCTGTTCCGCTTGTCTTACTTCCTGTATTCTTCTTGATATTTCTGTACGCAAGCAAAATATTTTCTCTTTGAAGTATAACGGACATTAAGTCTGTAAACACTTCTCCGTTTGCACTCGCTTGGTAGAGATTATCAATGGTGCTCTGCATTCCGTAATACTCATTGTGCCGCAGATTATCCTCACATAGCAGTTGTTTTTCCTTTTTCTTGGTCATAAGGCATCACTCTCCTTTCTGGGGAAAGTGTCCCTTTTTGTCATACTCGTAATCCTTATTAGTACTCTGTAAATCCTAAATCTTTATTATGGGGTATAGATGCTTCAGCTTATT
>ERZ772867.2947-NODE-2947-length-15300-cov-4.499967_pt1 | contig 15300 bp, 16 predicted proteins | sample MGYA00511341_ERZ772867 | MGnify/ENA primary metagenome ERZ772867 (study PRJEB29015, sample SAMEA2737707) | human gut metagenome | biome: human gut; feature: human-associated habitat; material: faeces | place: China | collected 2012 ... | reverse complement strand
ACGCTGTAAAAACTTGAAAACAGAAAGGGAGTGATGTAAAATAATTGTGACGAGTGTTCAAATCAAGACAGTGAAAATGCAAAAATATCTCTATTGTCCTGTCTTCACATATCGAGTGTTCATAAGGGATTTCCCTTATGAACACTCGATTTTTTTATATATTCGGCGGTTCAATCAAAAGGGGCTGGTTTCGTCCTTTGCGGATAATTCTGCCAGTAGTGCTGCAACATCCGCAGCTGCCAATGTGAACCCGTATCGGAAATTCAGAATTTTTGCGATACGAGCGGGGCTCCAATCGTAGGCGTCAAGACGGCGAAGATCCTTCAAAGCAGCCGGGGGCAGAGAAGATAGCTGGTACATAGAGACACCTCCTGCGGATGTTATTTTGCACAAGAATAAAGGCACAGAATTAAGCGTGATTTGCGGAAATTACTAATGCAACTATTATATGCAAAAAATTTGAAAGTTGTCAAGAAAAAAATTCTGCTTCAAGGGATCGACCGGGCGTGTGGGAGAGTAGTTTACAGGCGGACGGATTTGCTGTATAATATAATAAAATTTTATGCAAAACGCGAATAAGGAAGCATGCAGCAGGAGCGAAGTTCCTAAATTGCTGCGGCTGGAGGGTTCTCCGGCAGAAATGGAAAATAAATGAGGGATTCTATGGAATTGAAGATACAGGAAGAAAAGAAGCGGGATGACGCGGTACTGGTGGGCTTGCGTTCCCCGGTGCTGCGGGAAGACAGTGCGGATGAGGAAAGCATGGAAGAACTGGCGGAATTGGTGGATACTGCGGGCGGACAGGTGGTGGGCACCATCCTGCAAAGCCGGGACAAACCGGATCCCCACAGTTTTATCGGCGAGGGCAAGGTGGACGAGGTGCGCCGGATGGTGCAGGAGGAACGGGCCACCATGGTTATTTTCGATAATGATCTGTCCCCCTCTCAGATTCGTGTGTTAACAGAATTGACCGGCGTGCAGGTCATTGACCGAAGCGGCCTGATTCTGGATATTTTTGCCCAGAGGGCCAAGACAAAGGAAGGCTGCCTGCAGGTAGAACTGGCGCAGTATCAGTATTTGCTGCCGCGCCTGATTGGCATGTGGACGCATTTGGAGCGGCAGGCGGGCACCAGCGGAAAGGGCCCTATTGGCTCCAAGGGACCGGGCGAGACGCAGCTGGAAACTGACCGGCGGCATATCCACCGGAAAATCGACAAGCTGAAGGCGGAATTGGAGGAGGTGCGCCGGGTTCGGGGCACGCAGCGCCAGCGGCGGTTGAAAAACGAAATTCCGGTGGTTGCTATTGTGGGGTATACAAATGCCGGTAAATCTACGCTGCTCAATGCCATGACCGGCGCCGGAATTCCGGCCAATAACCGCCTGTTTGATACGCTGGACACCACCACACGGCTGCTGACGGTCAGCGACACGCTGGATGTGGTTATCTCAGACACGGTGGGATTTATCCGTAAATTGCCCCATCAGCTGGTGGAGGCATTCAAGGCTACATTGGAGGAATTGGAATACGCCGACCTGCTGCTTCATGTGATAGACATTTCCAATCCGAATTGGGCCCAGCAGGCTGAAATTGTGGAAAACCTGATCCGGGAGCTGCATGCTGACCATATCCCCTGCATTCGGGTGTACAACAAGGCAGATGTGGCTTTTGTGGGGCAATTGCCAAAAGAGACGGATACGGTAGCTATTTCCGCCAAAACCGGCGAGGGTGTGGATCGGCTGCTGAAGGCCATCGACAAAAAGCTGGACAAGGGTACCCGGCGGGTGGTGATTCATCTGCCCTACGATAAAACGGGACTGTTGGACGGACTGTACCGGGAGGCCAAGGTAGAGGATGTGGCCTATAATGAAACTGTTGATGTGACGGCGGTGTGCCCGCCCCGTGTACTGGGGCAGATGAAAGCCTATATCGAGGGATGGACGGAGCCAAAGGAGGATTGGGAGTGACAGAAGAATACCGGGTGCCGTTTCAGGCGGCGGAAAGTGAGTTTGTGGAAAAGCGCTCCCGGTTTATTGGACATCTGTGGCCCGTTTCTACTGAGGAGGAGGCGCAGGAGCATATCCGGGAGATGAAAAAGAAGTACCATGATGCCCGGCACAACTGCTGGTGCTACCTTCTGGGAGAGAACCTTTTGCGCTACTCCGATGATGGCGAACCGCAGGGTACGGCGGGACAGCCCATGCTGAATGTCTTTCAGCGCGAAGGCGTGACGGATGTGGTGTGCGTGGTGACCCGATATTTCGGCGGCATTCTGCTGGGCGCCGGCGGGTTGACCCGGGCCTATTCCAAGGGAGCACGGGACACACTGGCTCAGGCGGGTGTGGCTGCGATGCGGCAATGGGCACAGGTTGGATTTTCGTGTCCCTATCCGCTGCTGGAGCGGGCGAAGCTGGAACTTGCGGTGGCTGACGGCCGCGCGGAAGGAATGGAGTACGGCGCGGAGGTGGAGATTACGGCATCCCTGCCTGTCGGACAGGTCGAGACGCTGCGGCAGCGCCTGACGGAGCTTTCCGCCGGCGGGATCAGCCTGCAGGAGTTAGGACGGATGACCCGGCCCGGAATGCGGGAGGAAATTTGAAAACAGCCCTCCGGCCTTGACGGGCCGGAGGGCTGCGTGCTTAAAAGACATTCTGCATAACATGCTCGCGGAGATAGGTGCTGAAGCAATCATACTCCGCCGGAGTGATGGCGCGGGGAGAGGAAAGCAGAATCAGCTGATGGCCGTGATTTTCCGGGTGGTAAGGCGGATGGACATGCGGGTAGGGGTTTTCAAAGAATCCGTTGCGCAGGTAAAAGCTGCGGCGGCGGATGGAAACGGCGTCCGCAGGCGGATCAATTTCCAGAATCACCGGTTTTCCCAACCCGGCAAGCCGCGACAGTACCCGGGCACCGAAATGGTGATTGCGCTGGGAAGGCTGGATGCACAGGTGTTCTATATACAGGAACTCTGCTGTTTCCCAGTACAGAACAAGGCCTACAAAATTGCCGGCATCATATACGGCGGTGAAATGGTAAGCGGGGTCCTGCATAATGGCGGCCTGTGAGGGTGCCGAACGCTGCTCGTGAGGGGGAAAGCTGATGGCGTACAGGGCCAATGCTGCGGCATAATCGGGATGGCTGGGATCGGTAATGCGGGTTAAGGTCATAGGGAACGCTCCTGTCTGTTGGGATCATCCATAAAGGACGGAAGCAGTATAGCACCGGAAGAAAAAGAAGGCAAGAGGTACGAAAAAGCAGTTTTTCCCTTGACAAACGAGACTTGTTTGATATAATTATACGGGCTTATTGGGAAGAAAACAAAATAAGCAGAAATTATATGAGATATTGCGCGGTGTGATGTCGCGCGGGAAGCATATGGAGGGAAAGCTATGCAGTATGATGTGATTATTATCGGGGCAGGCCCCGGCGGTATTTTTTCCGCCTACGAGCTGACGGAGCAGGAGCCGTCTTTGAAGGTGGCGGTAGTGGAGGCCGGACATAGTCTGGAAAAACGCCACTGTCCGATTGACGGAGACAAAGTTAAAAGCTGCATCAAGTGCAAAAGCTGCTCTATTATGAGCGGATTTGGCGGCGCGGGTGCATTTTCGGACGGCAAATATAATATTACAAATGACTTTGGCGGCACACTCCACGAGCATATCGGCAAGGAGAAGGCGCTGGATCTGATGCACTATGTGGACGAAATCAACATGCGCTTCGGCGGCGAGGGAACCAAGCTGTATACCACGGCCGGTACCCAGTTTAAAAAGCTGTGCATTCAGAATAAGCTGAAGCTGCTGGATGCGTCGGTGCGCCATTTGGGTACGGACATTAACTATGTGGTGCTGGAGCACCTGTATGACCACCTTAAAAACCGGGTAGACTTCTTCTTTGACACTCCGGTGGAGCATGTGAAGGTGCTGGACGGAGGAGGCTATGAGGTGGAAACCGGAGGGGAGACCATGCGCTGCACCCAGTGCATTGTGTCTGTGGGCCGAAGCGGCAGCAAATGGATGCAGTCGGTGTGCAAGGAACTGAATATTCCGACCAAGAGCAATCGTGTGGATCTGGGTGTGCGTGTGGAGCTGCCGGCAGTGGTTTTTTCTGACCTGACCGACGAGCTGTATGAAAGCAAAATTGTGTACCGGACGGAAAAGTTCGAGGACAATGTGCGCACATTCTGCATGAACCCCAACGGCATTGTGGTGAACGAGAACACAAACGGTATTGTGACGGTAAATGGCCACAGCTACGAAGACAGCGCCATGAAGACGGAGAACACCAACTTTGCTTTGCTGGTGGCAAAGCATTTCTCCGAGCCGTTTGAAGACAGCAACGGCTATGGCGAGAGCATTGCCCGGCTTTCCAATATGCTGGGCGGCGGCGTGATCGTGCAGAGGTTCGGTGATCTGGTGCGCGGCCGGCGCAGCAACGCCAAGCGCATTGCTGAGGGTCTGGTAACACCTACTCTGAAGGCTACGCCCGGTGATCTGAGTCTGGTGCTGCCTAAGCGACTGCTGGACGGCATTATCGAGATGGTGTATGCACTGGATAAAATCGCACCCGGCACCGCCAATGACGATACGCTGCTTTATGGCGTGGAGGTGAAGTTCTACAACATGGAGGTTGCGGTGGACGAAAATCTGGAAAGCTGCTATAAGGGGCTGTATGTCATCGGCGATGGCAGCGGAATTACACACTCTCTGTCCCATGCTTCCGCCAGCGGCGTGTATGTGGCGCGGCATTTGCTGGGTAAAGCTTAAGTCCAGACAAAAAGAACAGAAGCATATACGGTGCGGACGCGAAAAGCGTCCGTACCGTTTTTTGAGGTGGCTGAGGCGGCACGGCCGCGCCGGGGCGGGCATACAATAAAGAGGGACGGAGGAAAGCCGGAAATTTAACGCTGGGCGGTATATTTTCCGGGGCTGCGTGGGACAATGAAGGTGACCCGGTGAGAGCGGGTACTATTCCGTCGGAGTGTGAACCCTGTGGAAGCGATTGTCAAACGAGGTGAAATATATTATGCGGATCTCAGCCCGGTGGTGGGCAGCGAGCAGGGGGGCGTGCGCCCGGTGCTGATCGTACAGAACGACACCGGAAACCGGCATAGCCCAACGGTGATTGCCGCAGCTATTACCTCCCGCATGGATAAGGCCAAGCTGCCCACCCATATAGAGGTGCCTGCCCACTGCTGCGGGCTGCCCAAAGATTCTATTATCTTATTGGAGCAGATTCGCACACTGGACAAAAAACGGCTGCGGGAAAGGATGGGACGGGTGGATGGACAGGTGATGCAGCAGGTGGATGCGGCCATTGCGGTGTCCTTCGGCCTGCCCCGCAGTAAACTGGTGTAAGAGCCGGGATACATACCCGGCTTCTGAAAAAACAGAGTGTGTAAAGTGAAGCAGCATGACAGGAAAAACGGGCGGTATCTGCGCATAAAATGGTGCAGATGCCGCCTGTTTTTTAATTTGTGCAGGCGAAAGGATAAGAGAGGGGGATGAATATGGAGGTGCCGGTGTGGACAGAAGGGAAACGAATCGGATGGCTGTGGATTGGAAAGCAGGAAAGTGAGACGCTGTTCGACCTGCGGGCTGCAGCGGAGGGACCTTGGCGGGCGGTGGTGTGGGGCAGCGGCGGGGAGCTGACGCTGGGTGTGGCAGAGGACGGACGGCTGCGCAGGGTATTTTCTGACGAGTTAACGGCTGGGCTTGGCAGGTTAGAAGGTGCACGGCTGGAATCGCTGAGTGCCCGAGAGGAAACATGGCAGCCGGCAGGGGAAGGTTATCCCTCAGGCAGCCTGCGAAGACGGCAGCACAGAGGCTGGCTGGTGGCGGCACCCTTTCAGGAACGAGAGCCATTTCCAATGGTGCAGCGATTTTGCATGGCAAGAATTTGCAGACGGAATGGAAAAGAATGGGCCGTTTTTTTCCTGCCTGATGAAAAAAAGACTACCATATCTTGAGGGAATGTGGTATAATACCACAAATAGTCCGGTTGATTTGCATGAGAACGGTATCACGGATCAGGGAGGGTTGCGTCATGAAATGTCCCTATTGCGGTTTTCGGGAGAGCAAGGTGGTAGATTCTCGACCGGCCGACGAAAGCAGCAGTATTCGCCGCAGGAGAGAGTGCCTGTCCTGCGAAAAGCGGTTTACTACCTATGAAACGGTGGAGGTTCTGCCGATGGTGGTCATCAAAAAAGATGGCAGCCGACAAAGCTTTGACCGCAGTAAGGTGCTGCGGGGCATCCAGCGCAGCTGCGAAAAACGCCCGGTTCCGGTGGCCGATATGGAGCGAATGGTGTCGGAGATCGAAGCGGAGCTGCAAAACTCGCTGGAACGGGAAATCAGCACGGAGCTGGTGGGCGAAATGGTGATGGAGAAGCTGAAAAAGGCGGACGAGGTGGCCTATGTCCGTTTTGCCTCTGTTTACCGGCAGTTTAAGGACATCAATACCTTTATGAGCGAATTGAATAAGCTGCTCAGCGAAAAATAAATCGGATTATTTATACTACAGGATATTTTTCAGGCTGAAGTGCTGCATCTCGGCCAGCAGACGGAACTGCACGCGCAGCTCGGCCAGCTCGGACGGTAACTCATCCAAAGTGCCGGCGGAAGCCAGCGTCATGCATCTGTGCAGCAGGGCCTCGGTATCATTCAGAACATCGTGGTGTATAAGAATGTGAAGCCAGCCCTGCTGACTCTGCCAGGAGGCGTAGAGATTTTCCAGCTGGCCTGACGGGGATTCCTGCCGGTCAAGAAGCAGTTGGACATCGTCCAGCTGCGTTGCCCATTCGTTGCAGCGGCGGCTGAGGGAAACATTGGCATAAAGGCTGAACAGAAGTAGCAGCAGCAGAACAAAGATGGGAATGCGGAAGGCTCTCATGTCGCTTCCTCCTTGGCAATAAAGAGGACGGAACCGGTGTCATCCACGCTGAGGAGAAATACCTCGGCAGGGGAGGCCGCCCCATGGGAAGAAAGCTGCTCCTGCAGCCAGCGGGTATCACAGCCCAGATCGGCCAGCGCCCGGGGCAGCAGGCGTCCGTCATTGATGACAACGGTGGGGAGGGCTACATCGTCTTCCACTGCAAGATGCAGCTGCTCCGGCGTGACAGGCTGGACTTTAGCGCGGGGCAGAATGGATAACTGACCGCCGGTTTCCAGAACGGCATATTTTACATCGGACAGACGGCAGATCCCCTGTGTGCGCAGCTCCTCAAACAGTTCATCAAGAGTCAGCCGGTTGTGGCGCATGGCGTCCTGCTGCAAAACTCCGTCCCGGATGATGAGGGTGGGCTTGCCGCACAAAAGTGTGCGAAACCGGACGCTGCGCAGACTGAGACTGCTGAGAAGCATACTCAGGCACAGCAGCGTGACAATGGGAATCAGACCATTGAGCAGCGGAATGCCAAAGTCCTGCATGGGCACGGAGGCCAGATCCGACAGCAGCATGGTCAGCACCAGTTCAATCGGCTCCAATTCGCCGATTTGACGCTTGCCTGTCAGGCGCAGTCCGACAAGCAGCAGCAGATATAGAATTACGGTGCGAGAAAACGCAGTGATCATATATTCATTCCCCCTTTCCGGCAGGATTTGCCGTTTGGGGCGAATTTATCCGTAGAACAGGAAAATGCAACCTTTAATTTGACCAACAGGCGGTAAAACGGCCTTTGGAATAAAAACGCAGACCGATGAAAGGAGGACCCCGGGACAATCCCATGAAAAGCGCCAGTGCCTGCCGCAGGCAGGACGACGAGGAGGAGAGAGTATCGAAGATTTCGGCGGAAGCTCTCCCGTATGGTCCGGGTGCGTGACGCAGTCTGTAAATATGCGGGCAACCGCAAAACAGATGGGCTGCGACCGGAAAGGAACGACAGATTTTCTGCGTGTTTGTCCTTCCGATTGTCTTATTTCAATCAGGAGGAAATTTAATTATGTGTGGAATCGTAGGGTATGTGGGCAAGGAACAGGCGGCTCCCATTTTGCTGGATGGCCTGCAGCGGCTGGAATACCGGGGATACGACTCGGCCGGCATTGCCGTGTGCGGCGCAGGCGGCCTGAAGGTTGCCAAGGCCAAGGGGCGTTTGCAGGTGCTGCGGGGGCTGACCCATGAAGGGGAAGATCTGCCCGGAACCATGGGCATCGGCCACACCCGTTGGGCCACCCACGGGGAACCGAATGATATCAATGCCCATCCTCATGTCAGCAGCAGCGGACGCATCGCGCTGGTGCACAACGGCATTATCGAAAACTATGCCGAACTGAAGGGACAGCTGCTGCACAAGGGCTATCAGTTCCAGTCCGAAACGGACAGCGAGGTGGTGGTGCAGCTTTTGGACTACTACTTTGAGCAGTGCGGCGATATTGTGAAGGCTGTACAGCAGATGCTGGACGCGGTGGAAGGCGCTTATGCGCTGGGGATTGTGTGCGCCGATGCCCCGGACCGTCTGATTGCGGTGCGGAAGGACGCACCGCTGCTGCTGGGCTTTGGCGAGGGCGAGAATTTTATTGCGTCCGATGTGACAGCCATCATCCGGCATACCCGGGACATTGCCTACATGGAAGACGGGGAGATGGCCATCCTGACGGCGGAAGGCATCACTGTTTATAACCGCCGGATGGAGGAAGTCAAAAAGCGTCATCATCATGTGGACTGGGAAATTGATGCAGCGGAAAAGGGCGGATATGCCCATTTCATGCTGAAGGAAATTTTTGAGCAGCCCCGCGCTGTGCGGGAGGCTACCGCCGCCCGTATCCAGAGTGGCCGGGTGGTTTTGCAGGATCTGACCATGACGCCGGAGGAAATCCGGAATATCGGCCGCATCATCGTCATTGCCTGCGGCTCGTCGTACCATGTGGGTATGGTGGGCAAGTACAATCTGGAAAAGCTGCTGCGGCGGAATGTGGAGGTGGTGCTGGCCTCTGAGTTCCGCTATAGCGACCCCATTGTCAGCCGGGGCGATTTGGTTATTGCCATCAGCCAGTCCGGCGAGACGCTGGATACCATGGCTGCCCTGCGCGAGGCAAAGAAGCGGGGGGCGCGGGTGCTTTCCATCGTGAATGTGGTTGGCTCGTCCATTGCCCGGGAGTCGGATGATGTGCTCTATACCTGGGCCGGGCCTGAAATTGCGGTGGCAACCACCAAGGCCTATAGTACGCAGATGGCGGTTTTGAATCTGCTGGGCCTGTATTTCGGCGACATCATGGGAACCGTGACTAAGGAAACCTACAGCACTGTGCTGCGGGATATGCTGAAGCTGCCGGAGTATATTGAGTCCATTCTGGAAAATGCAGAGGAGATTCAGCAGGTGGCAAAACAGATTGCAGACAACGAGACGGTGTTTTTCATCGGACGGAATCTGGATTATGCATTGTCGCTGGAGGGAAGCCTGAAGCTGAAGGAAATTTCCTATATCCATTCAGAGGCATATGCCTCCGGAGAGCTGAAGCACGGCACCATTTCCTTGATTGAAGATGGAAGCCTGGTTGTGGCGCTGGGCACCTATGGGCCGCTGTTTGACAAGGCTATGAGCAATGTGGTGGAGGTACAGGCCCGTGGAGCCCGCGTGCTGGCCCTGACCACAGAGGAGCATGCCGAAGAAATGAAAAAGCGGGTGCCTATGGTGCTGACTATCCCGAAGGTGGCGGATATGCTGCTGCCCCAGCTGGGTGTTGTGCCGCTGCAGCTGCTGGCCTATTACATTGCGCTGGAGCGGGGATGCGACATTGATAAGCCCCGGAATCTGGCAAAGAGTGTGACGGTAGAGTAATAACGCGGACAGGAGAGCCGGCGTAGGAGGTGCGGATGTGTTTGTCCTGATGCTAATTTTCTGGGCGGTTGGGGCAGCGGTATTTGCACTGCTGCTGACCGGCGCGGCCGCGGTGATTGCGGCCATGGCGGCAGGAACATCGGTTGCGCTGCTGGTAAAAGGACGACTGCCGCGGACGCTGCTGCTCTTAGGATGCGGTGTGCTGCTTTTGGGCGGTGTGCTGTGCCTGACACCGTTTATGGCGACAGCGGGCGCCTTGCCGGGAGAGATTTTGCGGCAGGCTACCATTGGCATATGCGTGCTGGCGGCGCTGCTTAGCGCTGTGGGCGTGTGGAAAGCCCGGCATCTGGCACGACAGGGCTGGAAAATTGTTGTAACGGTGCTGTTTTCCTTAGGACTTGCCGCTGCGGCTGTTGTGGGCGTGCTGGCTGCACTGCTGCCCTGAGAAAATAAAGGACAGAAAACTCTCAGCAGGAATTGGAAAGGGGGGAACAAATGTTCCCCCTTTCTTTTTGACCGGGCCTGAGCTATAATAGTGACAGATGGTAAATTGCTTTTGGAAGGAGCGAGTGGATGAACACCGATGAACTGATTCACCGATTGCAGAGGGTGAGCAGTATGTCTATTGTGGGCATGTGCAAAAATGCGGGCAAGACCACCATGCTCAACTGGCTGCTGGCCCATGCCGGGCGGAGGCAGGTGCTGGGCCTGACTTCTATCGGCCGGGATGGAGAGAGTACCGATGTGGTCACCGGCACGGAGAAACCCAGCATTTTCGTACCTGAAGGGACACTGATTGCCACCGCCCGGGACATGCTGCGGCTGGGTGACATTACCAAGGAAATTCTGGTTACAACCGGTATTCCTACCCCGCTTGGCGAGGTGGTGATCCTGCGGGCCCGCAGCGACGGCTATGTGCAGCTGGCAGGTCCATCCATTACGGCGCAGCTGCGGGGCGTGTCCCAGCAGTTTTTTGACCTGGGGGCCACGCAGTCCATTATTGACGGAGCGCTGGGCCGCAAGTCGCTGGGGGCGCGGAATGTGGCCGATGGCATCGTGCTGTGTACCGGGGCTTCGTACAACATGAGCATGGACAAGGTTATTGAGGACACGGCCAATATTTACAGAATCATGAGCCTGCCCAAGGCGGAGACGCTTCCGCCGCAGGCAGCCGCAGGTGCCTTGGAGCAGTGCCTGAAGGAGCACGGAGAGGCGTACATTACCGGTGCGCTGACCGACAGCTCTGTAGTGCCGCTGCTGCGCAGCGGCCTGCTGCGAAATGGGCGGCTGGTGGTGGAAGACCCCAGCAAGGTGCTTTTAACGGCGGGAACGCTGGAAAAGCTGGCGCTGCGGCAGGTGCAGCTGCAGACGAAGGATGCGGCTCAGGTGCTGTGCATCACTGTGAATCCGATTTCGGCATATGGATGGCGCTTTGACAAGAATGAGTTTATCGACCGGATGCGTCAGGCGGTGGATGTGCCGGTTATCAATGTGAAGGAGGAACTGGCATGATTTCTGTTCGGTTTGAGGAAAAGCAGCAGATCGGCCTGCAATACGCGCTGGAGACACTGCATGGATGCAGCCCCTTCGGGCAGGAGAAAATTCGCCGTCTGCGGTTTTACAGCCCGGCGGAGCGGATGGAACTGGAAACAGAACTGTATAATGTGAAGCAGCTGGCAGACCATGCCGGAGAACTGAAAGGTATTTATGACAAGATTTGCGTGCTGCTGTGCCAGATGAAGGACATCCGCAATACTCTGCGCCGCTGCCGCGACGGAGAGATACCGGATCATGTGGAGCTGTTTGAGGTGAAAGGCTATTTACAGCGGCTGGAAAGCCTGCGTCCGCTGTACGATCAGGTGTGTGAAGCCGCTCCCCTGCGGGGGCTTGCTTTTCACGATCCGGCTCCGGCACTGGCGATTCTGGACCCGGATAATACCCGCAGCCGGGGATTCTATATTCCCGACAGTGCCACACCCCGTTTGAGGGCGGCGCGGCAGGAGAAAAAGCAGATTGAGGAGCAGCTGCACCATGCGCAGAGCGATGGGGAAAAGGAGGAGCTGCGCCTGCGGCGCACCCGCATCTGCGCCGAGGAGGAAAGCGAGGAAACAAAGGTACGCAAGGATATGGGCGCACGGCTGGCTCCGCTGGCAGACGGACTGTTGGAAGACGCGGAGAGCGCCGGGCGGCTGGATTTCATGATCCAGAAGGCTTTGTTTGCCGTGCGCTACGGTGGCGTGCTGCCAACGCTGACAGACGGAGAGCTTGAACTGGTGAACATGGTGAACCCGGAACTGTGCGACCTGCTTTCCCAGCAGGGGCGCAGCTTTGTGCCGGTATCCATCACACTGAAACGGGGCGCCACGGTTATCACCGGCGCCAATATGGGCGGAAAGTCTGTGGCTATGAAGACGGTGGCCCTGAATGTACTGCTGCTGCAGGCAGGCTTTCTGGTCTGTGCGGAAAAGGCGCGGATGCCCTTGTTCGAAAGCGTGAAGATGCTGTTCGAGGACATGCAGTCCATCCAATCCGGCCTGTCCGGCTTCGGATCGGAAATTGTTCAGTTCCAAAAAGCGCTGGAGGAGGTGGAGCAGGGGTATTCGCTGTTCCTGCTGGATGAATTTGCCCGCGGAACCAACCCGGACGAGGGCGCGGTCATTGTGCAGGCGGTGACACGCTATCTGAACGGGGTGAATGCCATCTCACTGCTGACCACCCACTATGACAAGGTGGCGGAATTTGCTGCTGCCCATTATCAGATCATCGGCCTGCGGGATATTGACCCGGAGCAGATTCGACGGGAGCTGTCTGTCAGTGGAGAGGACGGCATCCGCGTGATTGCCCGGCACATGAACTACGGCCTGTACCGTGTGGTAGGGAAGTCTGACTGCCCCCGGGATGCGCTGAATATCTGCCGGATGCTGTCGCTGAAGCCGGAGATTCTGGCAAAAATCGAGGAAGCTTATTGAAATAAGCACGAAAACGGTTCTGTGCAAAAAAATTTTTCTTAACAGAATAAAAAGTTATCGTCATATTTCTCACAAAGTCTCTTGACAAATTGTCACAAGACGTTATAATTTAAATTACAGAATTTGATATAACAGACAATAGAGGCGCAGGGAACAGGGTACTTTTGTCCGGAATGGCGGATCATTCGATGGGGCAGGGGGAAGGGGTTCCTTGCCGAAGGGGTGTGTGGTCCGAACGCATGCTTCTGGGGGCTTTGTGTAAGCAATGTCACTGTCATGTTTTCTTCTGAGAGCATGGAGCGCTATTGGTCAGTCGTTGACCAATAGCGCTTTTTTCATGCCCGAAAAGCTGCTGGCGGCCGGTGGTATCGAATCTGAATCAGACATTTTTTTAAGGAGGAATTTATCATGGAAAAGATGACTTCTCTGCTGCGTCTGAGAATGAGCGCCAAGGATGCTCATTACGGCGGAAACCTGGTGGACGGGGCGCACATGGTGCACCTGTTCGGCGATGTCGCAACAGAACTGCTGATCAAGTGCGACGGTGACGAGGGCCTGTTCTGCGCCTATGACAATGTGGAGTTTCTGGCTCCCGTGTATGCCGGCGACTACATCGAGGCCTATGGCGAAATCGAGAAGGTGGGCAACACCTCCCGCACCATGAAGTTCGAGGCCCGCAAGGTTATCGTTTCCCGCCCCGACATCAGCGCCTCTGCGGCGGATGTACTGGCCGAGCCGGTGGTGGTGTGCCGCGCCCACGGCACCTGCGTGACACCCAAGGATTGCCAGCGTAACAAGATCGAGAAGTAAGGGAGAGCGCCAGATGGAAAAGCTGATTATTACTGCTGCTATCTGCGGCGCTGAGGTCACCAAGGAGCAGAATCCTGCCGTGCCCTATACCGTTGAGGAAATGGTGCGCGAAGCTAAGTCTGCTTATGAAGCAGGCGCGGCCATCCTGCACATCCATGTCCGCGAGGATGACGGTACTCCCACCCAGAGCCGCGACCGGTTTAAGGTTGTCATGGATGCCATTCGCAAGGAACTGCCCGATGTCATCATGATCCCCTCCACCGGCGGCGCCACTGGTATGAGCCCTGAGGAGCGTCTGCAGCCCACAGAGCTGTTCCCTGAGATGGCTACCCTGGACTGCGGCACCTGCAACTTCGGTGATGAGATTTTTGACAACACCATGCCCACAATGCGTGCCTTCGGCAAGCGTATGCTGGAGAACAACATCAAGCCCGAGTACGAGTGCTTCGAGCTGGGCCATATCGACACCATTCTCGGCATGGCCAAGAAGGGTGAGGTGCCCGGCGCTCCCATGCAGTTTAACTTTGTGCTGGGCGTGCATGGATGTACCCCTGCCTCTGTGGAGAATCTGGCTTTCTTTGCCAGCAAGATTCCCGCAGGCTCCACTTGGACGGTGTCCGGCGTGGGACGCTCTGCCTGGACAATGGCTGCAGCGGCTATCGCCATGGGTGGCAATGTCCGTGTTGGATTCGAGGATAATATCTATCTGGGCAAGGGGCAGAAGGCCGCGTCCAACGGCGAACTGGTGGCCAAGGTTGTCCGCGTCGCCAAGGAGCTGGGCCGCGAGATTGCAACGCCCGCTGAGGCCCGCGAGATTCTCAGCCTGAAGCCCCTGAAGTAAGATATCAACGGAAAAGAAAACAGTACGATACGAATTTATACCATACATATTTAGGAGGAAATTAAAATGGCTGAACTGAAAGGCAACAAGTACGGTACTCACCGCGTTATCGAGCCCAAGGGCGTTCTGACCCAGGCTGCTTGGAAGGTTGACAACGACATGACCAAGGTTTATTCCAACGAGATCGTCTGCGATGTCACTTCCCTGAACATCGACTCCGCTTCCTTCACCCAGATTTCCGAGGCCTGCGGCGGCGACGAGAAGAAGATCGGCGAAATGATCCTGGGCATCGTCGCTGAGCGCGGCAAGCAGCAGAATCCTGTCACCGGTTCCGGCGGTATGTTCAAGGGCGTCGTCGCTCACATCGGCGAGGACCTGAAGAAGAAGCCCGGCTTCGACCTGAAGGAAGGCGACAAGATCGTCTCCCTGGTCTCCCTGTCCATGACCCCCCTGAAGATCGAGAAGATCCTGGCTATCCACAAGGATATCGACCGCGTTGACATCGTGGGTAAGGCCATCCTGTTCGAGTCCGCCCTGTATGCCAAGATGCCCGAGGATATGTCCGAGCCTCTGGCCCTGGCCGCTCTGGATGTGGCCGGCGCTCCCGCTCAGGCCCGCAAGCTGCCCAAGGAGGGCGACAGCGTTCTGATCCTGGGCGCCAACGGCAAGTCCGGCGTTCTGTGCGGCTGGGAAGCTATGAAGAAGGTCGGCCCCAACGGCAAGGTCGTGGGCGTGGTCCGCAACCCCAAGCAGGTCCCCGGCCTGCTGGAGCTGGGCGTTTACACCGATGTGATCGTGGCCGACTGCACCAAGCCCGTTGAGGTTATGGAGGCTGCTCTGGCTGCCAACGACGGCAAGGAGTACGATCTGTCCATCTGCTGCGTGAACATTGAGTCCTGCGAGATGTCCG
>ERZ772867.2943-NODE-2943-length-15334-cov-7.067347_pt1 | contig 15334 bp, 9 predicted proteins | sample MGYA00511341_ERZ772867 | MGnify/ENA primary metagenome ERZ772867 (study PRJEB29015, sample SAMEA2737707) | human gut metagenome | biome: human gut; feature: human-associated habitat; material: faeces | place: China | collected 2012 ... | reverse complement strand
TGCGGAACTGGTTCTGCAGCAGCTCGCCCACGCTGCGGATGCGGCGGTTGCCCAGGTGGTCGATATCATCGGTGGTGCCGAGATCGTACCGGAGGCCGCACATGTAGTTGATGGAGGCGTAAATATCAAATTTGCGGATGTTCTTGGGGACCAGCTCATCGGCGCGGCGGGTCAGCTCTTCGGCCATTTCCTCGCGGTTAAGGCCCATATCCAAGATCTCGGAAAGGACGGCAAAGCGCACTCTTTCCCGGATGCCCATGGCCTTCAGCTCTTCGGCGGTGTAGTCGGTAAAGTCGGCCATATCCACCATGCCGTTGGAGAAGATCTTCAGCTCCTCCACCCCATCGTCCTCGGCCATCTGCAGGCCGGCGGGGGTCAGGCCCTGGGTGGTGATCCAGACGGTATCAACGCCGTGGGACTCCAGCAGGCGGGCGTCGTCGCGGCTCAGCAGGGCGCCGGCCTCAAAGAGGATCTCGCCGGTGCGGGGATCGGCCACTGGGCGGGAAAGCACCTGGCCGGTGATGCGGGGCACCAGGGAGAGCTTTTTGTTGTACTTGTAGCGGCCCACCCGGGAAAGATCATAGCGGCGGGGATCAAACAGCAGCTGAGCGAGGTGCTTCACGGCCGATTCGATGGTGGGGGGCTCGCCGGGACGCAGCTTGCGGTAAACCTCCAGCAGGGCCTCATCGCCCAGCATTTCGGCATCCTTGCTTTCGGCGGTCTTTACCAGGTAGGCATAGCGGCCAAACACCTCGTAGATCTCCTCATCGGTGCCGCGCAGGTCGGTCAGGGCGTTGTTCACATCGGCATTGATCTGCTCGACGGTGACATCATCCCGCAGGCGCAGCAGCGACCGGATAAAGGTGGTGATGGGCAGCTTGCGGTTTTTATCGATGCGGACGCTGAACACATCGGCGGAGTCGGTATCATACTCCAGCCAGGCGCCGCGGTTGGGGATCACGGTGGAATCAAACAGTTTTTTGCCGGCGGGATCGTGGTGCATGCCATAATAGACACCGGGAGAACGCACCAGCTGGGAGACGATGACACGCTCGGCACCATTGATGATGAAGGTACCGGCATCGGTCATCAGGGGGAAATCTCCCATGTAGATGTCGGATTCCTTGATCTCGCCGGTGACTTTGTTGATGAGCCTGGCGCGCACGCGCAGGGGGGCGGCATAGTTTACATCCCGCTCCTTGCACTCCAGCAGGGGGTACTTTGGTTTGTCATCCAGCGTAAAATCAATGAAATCCAGCTGCAGATTGCCCTGATAGTCGGTGATCGAGGAGATGTCCTTGAATACGGCCCGAAGACCCTCATCCAGGAACCACTGATAGGAATTTTTCTGTACTTCGATGAGGTTCGGCATCTCGGCCACTTCATCGATGTGGGCAAAGCTCTGGCGGATATTTTTGCCCAGTTTTACGGGTTTGGTGTTTACCATCCGATGTTCCACTCCATTCCATCATTTTTTCGCCATCACTTGGACATCAATGACTGCATAAATATTTGTTGATTATGCACAGTATCACGAGAGTATTATCGTGACTTATGCACACTTGACAATACCGTTTAGTCATAAAAAGCCATTATGATACAGTATATTATTGTAGTCCCGAAACGGGGCCTTGTCAAGCAGAAATTCCAAAAAAAATGGTGAAATTTTAGTGACGGAAATTTTGACCAGAAACGCCCCGAAAGACGGCGAAACGCCCCGGACGCTATCCCATAAATGGGACAGGCCCGGAGCGTGATGACGCAGAGGGGAAATTACTTGTAGAAGGCACGCATGGCACGATAGGTCATGTAGACATCGGCCTTGGCGACGACCTCGAACGGGGCGTGCATGGAAAGCACCGGAACACCCAGATCGACGGTATCGATATTGTGCTGGGAGACATACATGGCAACGGTGCCGCCGCCGCCCTGATCTACCTTGCCCAGCTCGCCGGTCTGCCAGCCAACATGCTCGGCATCTAGAATACGGCGGGCGAAGCCCATCATCTCAGCGGTGGCGTCATTGGTGCCGGCCTTGCCGCGGGCACCGGTGTACTTGGTCACCACGACGCCGTAATTGATGTAGCTGGCGTTGCGGCGCTCATGCACCTCGCCGTAGATGGGATCGAAGGCGGCGTTGACATCGGCGCTGAAGCAGTGGCTGTTAGCGGCCACATGGCGCACCTTGCAGCCGGCCATATCGGCCAGATCCTCAATGAAATCCTTGAGAAAGTAGGAGTTCATGCCGGTGGGGCCGTTGCTGCCGGTTTCCTCTTTATCCGCCAGAATGGTGACGGAGGTATACTCGGGGGATTTCTCATCGATCTCCGCCATGAGGATGGGATAGGCGCAGACGCGGTCATCGTGACCGTAGGCGCCGATCATGGAGCGGTCGAGACCAAGATCCTTGGCCTTGAAGGCGGGAACGGCGCACAGCTCGGCGGAGAGGAAGTCCTCCTCCACGATGCCGTATTTTTCAAACAGCAGCTTGGCAATGGCGATCTTGACCTTCTCGGAGCCGGTATCGTCCCGCAGGGCAGCGCTGCCGATGAGGATATTGAGTCTTTCGCCCTCGATGCCTTCTGCCAGTGACTTCTTCATCTGATCGGCGGCGAGATGCGGCAGCAGATCGGTGACGCAGAATACGGGATCGCCCTCTTCTTCGCCGATGGCTACGGACAGGCTGGAGCCGTCCTTGCGGACGATGGTGCCGTGCAGGGCCAGCGGGATGGCGGTCCACTGGTACTTCTTGATACCGCCGTAGTAGTGGGTCTTGAGGAAGCACTGCTCGCCCTCCTCGTACAGGGGCCGGGGCTTGAGGTCCAGACGGGGGCTGTCGATATGAGCCACACCGATGCGGACGCCTTCGGCGACGCTGCGGCGGCCGATGGTGGCGGCGATGAGCGCCTTGCCGCGGTTATTGAGGTAGACCTTATCCCCCGCCTTGTACTGCTTGGCGTGGTCAAAGGGAACATAGCCGGCCTTTTCCAGCATGGCTGCGGCGGTGGTCACCGCCTCGCGCTCGGTCTTGGCGGCATCCAGGAAGGTCTTGTAGCCCTCGCAGAAATCGTAGGCGGCCTTCAGCTCTTCCTCGGACATGGTCTCGGTGAGATTCTTGGGGTTCATCAGCAGCTCCTCGCGCAGCTGCTCGCCCTTGGTTTTTTCACTCATGGGTATTTTACTCCTTTCGGTTTTTTGATAATTTTATGGATTTATAGGCACAAAAAGCGGCGGCAGCGCTCCACCTCTTTTTCCAGGTGGGCAAGATCCGACGAATTTGTGATGACAAAGTGGGAGCAGCGGGTATAGTACTCGTCCTCGTGTTGGTTGCTCATACGGGCTTCGGCGGCTTCCCTGGTGATGCCGTCCCGTTCCAGCACCCGGCGCAAGCGTTCCTCCCGCGGGGTCACCACGCTGACAATAACATCGCAGAGTTTATCGCCGCCGCTTTCAAACAGGGTGGGGGCGTCCAGGACGCAGGCACGGCAGCCGGCACGCTCGGCGGCATCCATGCGGGCTTTACATTCCGCCAGAATGAGGGGAAAGGTGATGTCCACCAGCCGCTGCAGCTGCTCCGGCCGGGCAAAAACAACGGCGGCAAGGGCAGGGCGGTCGATGGTGCCGTCCGACTTTTGCACGCCGGGAAAGGCGGCGGCGATGGCGGCGGTGCAGGCGGGGCTGTTATTCACCCCGTGGGCTATGGTATCGGCATCCAGGATCTCTACCCCGCCCCAGCGGCGCATGAGGGCGGTAACGGTGGATTTGCCGCTGCCGGTGGGGCCGGTCAGGCCGATGCGGAGCATGGGATCACCTCAGTTCTGGTTGGGGTAGGAAGAAGCCGGTGGCTGCCAAGACGGGCGCCGACGGCAGCGGGGCAAAGCAAATAATCAGAGGTGGACCACCCGGAAAGCGGCGGCGCGCAGCAGACGGTTGTAGACGGCAAGGCCCATCTCTTCCGGTTCCGGGGCGTGGACATACACCTCGGTGGCCTGCAGCTTATCCAGCTGCCGCAGCACATCAAAGAGGTTCTGCGCCTGCGAGGGGTAATTATAGGCCACGCCATAGCTGATGGTCGGCGCCTCCAGCAGGGAAACATCCTCATCGAAGCACATGGCGTAGAAGCCGTCCTCCTCCCCTGCCCGCTGCAGGGTCTCGTAGTATTCGTTCACCCGGGCGGCGTAGTCCTCCCGGCTGCCGCACAGCAGCGTAAGGGTGGCGGCAGGGGCGTAGTGTTTATATTTCATGCCGGGGCTGGGGGCCGCGGCATCCTGCGGGAGCATATGTAGGACGGCCTCGGCGACCGAGACGCATCCGCACCGCCGCTGGATCTCCTCCGGGGTGACAGCGCCGGGGCGCAGCACCTGCGGGGTACCATCCGGCAGGAAGCAGAGAACGGTGGATTCCACCCCGACGGTGCAGTCATCGCTTTCCACAATGGCATCCACCAAGCCCCACAGGTCATCCACACAGTGGCGGAAGGTAGTGGGACTGGGACTGCCGCTGCGGTTGGCGCTGGGGGCGGCCAGCGGCACGCCTGCCGCCCGGATAACGGCACGGGCCACCGGGTGACTGGGCATCCGGATAGCAACGGTTTCCAGACCGCCGGTGGTGGTCAGGGGGATCTTGGACGAGCGGGGCAGCACCATGGTGAGGGGACCGGGCCAAAAGGCCTCCGCCAGAATTTTGGCGTTTTCCGGGATGGCGGTCACCAGCTCCGGCAGGGCGGAAAGCTCCGCGATGTGGACGATCATAGGGTTATCGCTGGGGCGGCCCTTAGCGGCGTATACCGCCTTGACAGCCGCTTCATCATAGGCATTGGCGGCCAGGCCATACACCGTTTCGGTGGGAATGGCGACCAGTCCGCCGTGCGCGAGGATATCCCCGGCGCGCAGCACGCCCTCGGCGTCCTCAGCGGGGTCATATATTCGGATGAGTTCGGTTTTCATCATAATTCGGGATACTCCCTGTTCTGCAGTTTTTCGGCCTGCTCGTGCGCCAGCAGCGGCTCGATGAGCAGGTCCAGTTCGCCGTTCATCACGGCATCCAGCCGGTACACCGTCAGCTCGATGCGGTGATCGCTGACCCGGTTCTGGGGAAAATTGTAGGTGCGGATGCGCCCGCTGCGGTCGCCGGAGCCGACCTGGCGGCGGCGGTCGGCGGCGATGGAATCGTTCTGAGCCTGCTCGGCCTGCTCCAGCAGGCGGCTGCGCAGGATCTTCATGGCGCGGTCTTTATTTTTATACTGGCTTCGCTCGTCCTGGCATTCCACCACCAGCCCGGTGGGCAGGTGGGTGATGCGGATGGCGGACTCGGTTTTATTGATGTGCTGGCCGCCCGCCCCGCTGGAACGGAAGGTATCTATCTTCAGGTCCTTTGGGTCAATACGGATCTCGACCTCATCGGCCTCCGGCAGCACCGCTACGGTCACGGCGGAGGTCTGTATCTTGCCCTGGCTATCGGTGACGGGCACCCGCTGCACCCGGTGGATGCCGCTTTCAAACTTTAAGCGGGAGAAAACCTTTTCCCCCTCGATGGAGAAAACGATCTCCCGGTAGCCGCCCAGTTCCGTTTCACCCGCGTTCATCAGCTCCACCTGCCAGCCGCGGGCCGCCGCATACAGATTGTACATGCGGTACAGGTCTGCCGCAAAAAGAGCGGCCTCCTCCCCGCCGGTGCCGGCACGCAGCTCCATAATGACGCTGCGGTCATCCCGCGGGTCATGGGGCAGCAGCATCAGCCGGGCCTCCTCGGTCAGGCGGGTGATCTCCGCTTCCGCTTCCGCTTTTTGCTCGGCGGCCATAGCCGAAAGCTCGGCATCGTGGGAATAGAGCAGCTCCTTGGCTTCGGCCAGCGCTTCCTCGGCAGCGGCCAGCGCCAGGTACTGGCGGGAGAGCGGCTCCAGCTCCTTATATTCCTTCATCAAGGCCCGGTAGCGGCCGATATCCGACGCGGCATCGGGCTGGGAAAGCTGGGCGGAAAGTTCATCGTAGCGGCGGTGCGCCGCCAAAAGTCCTTCGAGCATGGCAAAAACTCCTTATGCGAATTTAGTGGCATAAGGCACCGCTACTGCTCCTCCGGGTGGGTGATTTTTTTGATATGGCGTTCGGCCTTGGCACGGGGGATCATGATCTCCCGGCCGCAGGTGCGGCATACCAGCTTAAAATCCATGCCGCTGCGGGTGACGGTGAATTCCTCCCCGCCGCAGGGGTGCTTTTTCTTCATTAGCAGAATATCGCCGACGCGGACATCCATGGGAGTCCCTCCTTTGCCATTAAGTCGATTTTATATTATACCACGGGGGAAAAGTTTTTGCAATGAGGGGGCAGGGGCTACTTTTCTGTGAAGAAAAGTAGGCAAAAGATATTTTAGGGCAAGATTGCAGTCGCCTTCGACGGGGCAGAGTCACCGCAGGGTGACGGCCGGTACGGCGCCGCAGATACGCTCTCAAGGTGCCTGCGGCGCATTTTATGTGGGGGTACCTGCAAACCGATAGCAGGAAGTCACGCTGCCGAGCCTATGGGTTGGATAAGCAGCTATTTGGATAGACGGCCCCTCCCCCGCCACGGGGGAGGGGTAGGGGGAAGGGGCAGATGCGCCTGCGGCTACTTTTGGAGCGTATCTGTGCGCAGTACGGATTTGGATTTTTCGTTCAAGAAAAATCTAAATTCGTATCCAGCACTGCAAGCGACAGAAAGGGAGTTGTCAAGGGGGAATCTGTCCCCCTTGACCGTGTTTTGCCTACTTTTGCACGAACAAAAGTAGGGCCCCGGCGGCGAGCCGTACCAGCTGTCACCCTCCGGTGACTCCGCCCCGCCGAAGGCGGCCACAAACTATCCCCATCGGGCAGGCGTACAGTTTATGCCTTTGCAAAAGGCTCCGCGACGCCGTTAGGCGAAATAAAGCTGGGCATAGTTTGTGTCGGCAATCCCTCCGGTTCGCTCCGCTCACCACCTCCCTTTACACAAGGGAGGCTTTAGGGACATGCGTGCAGTTTATGCCTTTGTAAAAGGCTCCGCGACGCCGTTAGGCGACTACAATCTTGATCCAAAAAATCTTTTACTCACTTTTCATCCCGGAAAAGCCACCCCACCGCGGGCGGGCCAAGTTCCCCCCGGTATAGTCCCGCCTGCCGCCGAATATAGATAAAGCAATAGGCAAAACAGGAGGGTAAAGCATGGGATATTACTGGCCGGAGGGCATGCTGCTGGAAACTGAGGAAAACCGATATTATCTGCAAAATGAGGAAACACTGCAAAGCGCCATGCGCATCGGTCAAATCTTGGAGGGACGGGCGCTGCTGTGTGATTATGACCACAACCTGGTGGTGGATATGGGCTGCTGCCGCGGGATCATCCCCCGGGAGGAGGGCGCCCTGGGAATAAAAGAGCAGACGGTGCGGGATATCGCCATCATCTCCCGGGTGAATAAGTCGGTCTGCTTTCTCATCACGGCGATAGAGCACGATGAGGCCGGAGCACCGCGGCCCATTTTATCCCGGCGGGCAGCCCAGCTGCGCTGCCGTTCCGAATACATAGACCATCTGACCCCTGGGGAGATCATCCCCGCGCGGGTAACGCACCTGGAAAGCTTCGGCTGCTTTGTGGATATCGGCTGCGGGCTGCCCTCCCTCATCAGCATCGATCAGATCTCGGTCTCCCGCATCAGCCACCCGCGGGACCGCTTTGCTGTGGGAGAGAGCATCTACGCCGTGGTAAAGGCGGTGGAGCCGGAGGGCCGGGTGCAGCTTTCTCACAAGGAGCTGCTGGGCACCTGGGCCCAAAACGCCGAGCTGTACCTGCCGGGAGAAACGGTGGCGGGCATCATCCGCAGCGTGGAGGACTACGGCGTCTTTGTGGAGCTGACCCCCAACCTGGCCGGCCTGGCGGAGCCCTGCGAGGGCGTGCGCGCCGGCCAGCACGCGGGCGTGTATATTAAGAGCATCCTGCCGGAAAAAATGAAGATCAAGCTCATCATCGTGGATGCCTTTGACGCGCCCTACGCCCCGCAGCCGGTGCAGTATTTCCTCACCGAGGGGGTGCTGCGGCGCTGGCGGTATTCCCCGCCGGAATGCAGCCGGGTGGTGGAAACCGTCTTTGACGAATGATGCCGTCTCTACACCAATAGCCGTTTATTTCGTTGTGTTTTCATACAATTATTGTCGCATATTAAAATGATAACTTAGTCAGTTAAGCAAAAATCTCAAAAATCCCTGCCGGGAAGCAGGGATTTTTGCCGTGTTTTGCGTACTAAAATTTATGGAGGGAGTTTTGCAGGTCTTGTGGTGTCTGGCACGCCGTTCAGACCGGGGAAAGGCCGATACGGGCGCTGCCGGAGACGAGATAGTAGGTGGTATCTTTCTCCAGGGCATCGCTGATGAGAGTAACATAACCGACCGAGGTTTCCGGGGTGAAGGAGAGCATGGGGGTACTCTCTTCCGCCGCCGTGACGGTCAGGGGCCGGCCGCCGGTCAGCCACAGCTCCACGCTGATGCGGGGCAGGCTGGTATACAGCTGCGGCTCCTCCGGGAGGGGGCCGGCCGCCAGCAGGGTGCCGCCGCTAATATGGGCCGTGGCAGCCCGCAGGGGGTTCTGCTCCCGGCCGGAGCCGAGCAGCAGACTGCCGCCCGACTGGAACAGTGATCCGCCGATATCCAAAGCATGGGTCCCGGCGCAGATGGAAAGGCTGCCGCCGGTCACGGTCATTTTGCGCAGGTCGGTAGCGGGATCGTTCTCGGATCTGACATACCCGCCGGAGAGGGCCAGGCCCTCCTCCACGGCGGTAATGGACAGGCTGCCGCCGGAAAGGGTCATATCCTCCGCCACAGCGCCGCGGCGGGCGGTGAGAATGGAAACATCCCCGGCGGAAAGGGTGAGCTGCTGGGTGGTGATGGCAGTATCGCCGCCGGAAATGGTGACACGGCTGCCGGACAGCTTGGTGCTTCCCACGGAATAGAGGGCGGCATCACTGCAATCCAGCGTAAAGGTACCGCCGGAAAGCGCCAGGGATTTGCCGGCAGAAAGGCCCCGCGCGCTATCGCTCACGATCTGCTCCCGGTTGATGATGGGCCGTTCTTCGGTGGGCTGCTGCTGGGGCAGACCGCCCCACAGGCCCCATTTTTCGGCGGTCTCGCCATAACTGGCGTTGCCGCTGCCGCCGCCGGTGGTGATGTGGTACTCCCCTGCCGTGGCCGAAAGGCTCCCGGCCGCCGTGATGCCGTCCCCGCCGCAGATGAGGGCCACTGTGCCCCCTGCCAGCGTCACGCTGCCCTGCCCGGATTTGGCGGAACTGGCCGAAAGGCCGGTGCGGCCGCAGGCGATGGAAAGCTGTCCGCCGCTGATCTGCAGCTCCTGCCCGGCAACCAGTCCGTCCCGCCAGGCGGTGATCTCCAGGGTGCCTTCCGCCACGGCCAGGGTGCCCTCGCTGCGCAGGGCGTCATTGTGGATGGCCTCCACCGAAAGGCTGCCCCCGCCGGTGATGAGCAGGTCGCCCTCCACGCTGATGGCGGCTTCCCGCACCTTGCTGCCGGAATAGAGATAGCTTTTGCCATCGGAGAGGGTATTTTCGGTGCCGTTCTCCAGCAGCAGCACCACGGTGCCGCCGCCATTGGAGTAGATGACCGGGCCCCGTTCACAGTGCATATCCACCCCGCACAGCACCAGCCGGGCCGTTTCCCCCGCCGGGATCTCCACGGTGAGCTGGGCATCCTGCAAAGTACCGCTGAGCAGGTAGGTGCCCCCCTGGGAGATGGTGACCCGGGAAGCGGTGGCGGTGACATTGGGGGCATTGCTGATGACGGAATCGACATTGAACTGCAGGATATAGTACGGCTCCTGCTGCCACTGGGAATGATCCGCCGTCATGGGTGCGGTCATGGATTCCAGCGATTCGTTTTCCTGCGGGGCATGGCCACAGCCCGCCAGCAGCAAAATTACCGGCAGCAGAAACATTAGGCAGCGTTTCATCGGGGGCGTCCTCCCTTCTCTTTTTGGGGGCTTGGGGTTCACATGCTTATTCTGGCCCTATCATACCGCAAAATGAGAAAGAGTGCAAATCTCTTTGCGGGTGGGGCGCCTAAGGCGGTACGGGCCGCAGGCGGGCGGGGCGCAGCCCCGGCGATGCAAAGCATCGCCGCAGCGGACATTTGTCCGCTGGACCCATCCGCAGGATGGGTCGGGCTGCGCCCCGAGCCGGCCCCCTGCAGAAACCAAAATCACTGCAGGGCGGCAATATAGAGCTTGCGGGTATCGGCCAGGGCCGCGGCTATTTCCTCCTGCCGGCCCTCCGAGAGGGCACAGCGCAGCAGAAAGCCGGAAATACAGCCCTCTCCGACCATGGAAAGGTATTCCGGCTCCGGCATACGGGGGGCCAGGCCCTCCTCCACGGTGGCAGTGGTCAGGCAGTTCATGATCTCCCCGATCATGCGGCGGGTATCGGCACGCTCCTGCGGACCGCCGCAGATATCATACAGGGCGGCCTGCGGAAACCCCATGGAGGGCACCTGTGAAAAGAAAACGGAGCTGCACTCCAGCAGCTGGCGGGCGGTGATCTCGATGACCTTCCAGCGGGCTTCAAAGCCCTCGGCGTCGGAAATGGCGGCGTAGAGCTCCTGGAAGCCTTGGGCCCTGCTGTACTGCATGGCATCCCGCAGCAGCTCCTCCCGGGAGGGGAAATACTCGTACACAGTGCCTTTGCCGATGCCAGCGGCTTCGGCGATCTCAGAAACCTTCAAATCTCCCAGCGGACGGCCCTGCCGCAGCAGCTTTAATACCGCACGGAACACTGCGGCCTTTTTCTCCGGCAAGTTCATACCTCTTCTACCTCCTCGATGACAACTTTCTTGGGGTCTTTCTTTAGGAAAATATCGTAAATGGCTGGGACAATGAACAGAGTAAGCAGGGTGGCGTAGGCCAGGCCGCCGATGGTAACGATGGCCAAGGGCTGCAGCATATCGCCGCCGGCGCCCAGGCCCAGCGCCATGGTAGCCAGGCCGAAAATGGTGGTCATGGCAGTCATGAGGATGGGGCGGATGCGGTCGCGGCCGGTCTGTACCAGCGCTTCGGCGCGTTCCATCCCCTCCAGCCGCAGCCCGTTGGCGTAATCCACAAAGACGATGCCGTTATTCACAACGACACCCGCGAGCATAAGGAAGCCCAGCATGGCAATGACTGAGAGCTCCTTGCCGGTGATCCACAGGGCCAAAAGGCCGCCGGTGAAGGCCAACGGAATGGTGAACAGCACGATAAACGGCGAGAGCAGCGACTGGAACTGCGCCACCATGATGAGGTAGATGAAGGCGATGGCCAGGGCGATCATCAGGATGAGGTCGCTCATGGTGGATTGGATCATCTCATTTTCGCCCTCAATGGCATAGGAGCAGCCCTCCGGCATCTCATAATCGGCCAGCAGCTTTTCCACCTCACGGCTCACCAGGCCGATGTTGTAGCCATCGGCGATCTGGGCGGTGACGGTGACGGTACGGGCCTGATTTTCACGGTGGATGGCGGAAGCGGACGCGGCCTCGGTCACTGCGGCGATCTCGGAAAGGCGGACCTCGCATTCCTCCTGGTTTTTGGTACCGGTCAGGCGGAGCTCCTCCAGCGTTTCCCGGGTGGTGATACCGGCGCTATCGGGGACGACCACAACCGGCAGGTCACTGCCGTTTACGGTGATATTGGTGGCGGTGGTTTGGGAGAGAACGGCGGCGGCCACCTGCTGATAGACCTGCGCGACCGTCAGGTTGTACTCGGCGGCTTTGGCTTTATCCACGGTGATGCGCACCTCGGTGCTGCTGTCCTCCTGCCCATCACTGACCGAAGCGACCCCTTCCACGGCGGAAAGGGTTTTGGCCAGGTCGGTGGCGGCGGCCCGCAGGGCATCCATATCATCGCCGGTGACGGCCAGCTGAATACCGCTGCCGCCGGTCATCATACTCATATCCATGGTGGAGCCGTTGGCGGAAACGGTGCAGTCCAGATCGGCGCAGGCTTCCTCGATCTTTTTGGCGATCTCCTGGCTGGAATCGCTGCGGTCATCACCCAGCAGCACATAGATGGACAGGCTGCTGCCGCCCATGCTCATCATGCTCTGGCCCTCCATGGCGCCGACGGTATCCACCCCATCCACGGTAAGGATCCGCTCCAGGACGGTATCGGCCATGGCCCATGTTTCGCTTTGGGTGGCGTCCTCCGGCATCTCGATGGAGACCGACACCTGTGGGCTATCCATTTCCGGCATAAAGGCGGTGCCCATGCTGACCGCCAGCACCGCGCTGGCAATAAGCAGTGCCACCGCGCCCAGCAGAACGGGAGCCTTGTGCCGCAGTACTTTCCGCAGAAGGTTTTCGTAGCCCGCTATCATGCGGTTCAGGAGACGGTTGGGCTTTTCCCCTGCGGTATCGCGGGTCAATATTTTGCCCGAAAGGGCGGGCACCAAGGTAAGGGCGACCAGCAGACTGGCACCCAGTGAATAGGCGATGGTCAGGCCCATATCGGCGAAGATCTGCCGGGTAAGGCCGCTGGTGAACAGGATGGGCACAAATACGCAGACAGTGGTAAGGGTGCTGGCGGTGATAGCCCCGGCAATCTGGCGGCAGCCGTGAACCGCCGCCGTGGCGGCATTGTAGCCCAGCTGGCGCAGACGGTAGATATTCTCGATGGCAACGATGCTGTTATCCACCAGCATGCCGACGCCCAGAGCCAAGCCGGACAAAGAGATGATATTAAGGGTGACGCCGGTGAAGTGCATAAGCACCACCGCCAAAAGCAGACTGATGGGGATACTGAGCGCCACAATGATAGTGGGGCGGAAGTCCCGCAGGAACAGCATGAGGACAATGACAGCCAGCAGCGCGCCGAACAGCAGATTTTCCAGCACCGAGCTGATGACCAGATCGATGTACTGGCCCTGATCGCTGAGGGCGGTGAGGTGCAGGCCATCGTATTTTTCCTCCAGCTGGGCCATGGCGGCATAGAGATTATCGCAGGCACCGGAGGTGGAAGCGATGGAGGACTTTTGTACCGTGAGCAGCACACCGTCATTGCCGTTTATTTTGGCGTACAGCTCCTCGGCGTTATCCGCCAGGCGGACAGTGGCGATATCGGTCAGGCGGATCTCCCCCACATCGCCGACATCGTATTGGAAGAGCACCCAGTCCTGCAGCTCCTCCAGGCTGGTAAATTTATCGCCGACCTTGAGGGCATTCTGCCCCTCGGCGCTTTGGATATAGCCGGCGGGCATCGAGAAGTTCTGCGCCATGAGCAGCTGCGAAACGGCGGACTGGGTGAGAATGCCGTCCAGCCCGGCGGCCTTGTAGGCGGCATCCCGCTGCTGGCGGAACTGCTCCTCGGCTTCATTCAGGGCCTGTTCGGCCTGCTGTAATTGCAGGGTGGCCAGAATGAGCTGCTGAGAAAGCTCCAGCTTGCCGGTCTCCAGCTGGCTCTGCGCCTTATCCAGCTGCGAAAGGGCGGCGTCCAGCTCCTTTTGGCTGGACTGAGCGGTTTCCAGCTCCTTTTTTAGCTGCGGGATGCGGGGCGCCAGCGCATCGATGGCGGCGTTCAGCTCGGTAATGGTGCCGTAGTCATCCTGCACCTTATCGTGGCTTTCGATCCACTTTTTGCCGTTTTCCTCCCCCAAAAGTTTCTTGATGGCGGCGGCGTTTTCCTCGATGGCTTTGGTGGTGTCGGCGATGGCCTTCTCGGCCTCCGCCTTCGCCTCGGTGGCCTGCTGGAAGGTCTCCAGCCGGGCGTTGGCGCGGGTCACCTCCTCCTCGGCAGCCGAGAGCTTTTCCGCGGCGGCAACGGTTTGCGGGTCATTGCGGTTGATATAGGCGGTCTGCTCCGCCTGGATGGCGGCAAGCTCGGCTTCGGCGGTATTGAGCTGGGCTTGCAGCCCGGTATTATCGGGGTCCTTCTCCAGCTGTGCCTGGAGGTCGTCCACCTCCGCCTGCTTTTCCTGCTCCTGCCGCAGCAGGTCCTTCCAGCCGGGATCGTCCTTGAGACGCTCCGGTGCGCCGGCCAGCGCTTCATCGTAGGCGGTTTGCGCGGCTTCCTGCGCATCCTTGGCATTGGTCACATCCTGCTGCAGGGCGGCTTCACTGCTGCCGATCTCCTTGAGGGTGGCTTCGGCGGTCTCCAGCGAGGCCTGGGCGGCTTTCAGCTGGGCACGCAGCTGGGTGCGGGTAAGCTGCAGAGATTGCAGCTCGGCATATTTTACAGGGGAAAGATAGGTACGGGCGTAATCTTCACTGTCATTGTAGCTATCGCGCAGATTTACCATGTTATCGTACTGGGCCAGCACGGCCTGAATGGCCTTGACCTCCGCCGAGGTGAGGGTGGAGCCGAGGGAGGCCTGATCCTTGGCATCGGCCAGCTGCTGGGCAGCGGCCACCAGCTGGGCATAGGCGGTACCGCTTTGCTCCTCCAGCTTCTTTTTGGCGTCGTTGATCTGCCTGCGAGAATCCTTGAGCTGCTTTTCGGCATCGGCAAGGGAGCTGTCGATGCCGAAAAGCACCTTTTCATTGAGGGCGTCGATCCGGGATTGATCCAATTCCACCCGAATCTGGCTTTCTACCAGACCGCTGCCGGAAACTGAGGCCACGCCATCCACCCGCTCCAGTGCCGGGATGATGGTGGAGGAGGTGAATTCCGAAAGCTCGTTTCGGGCCATATTATCGCTATCCACCGCCAATACCATGATGGGCAGCATATCGGGATTGATCTTCATGAGCACCGGGCTGCCGGCGGCCTCGGGCAGGGAGCCGGCGATCTGATCAAGGCTGGCGTTCATTTCGATCATGGCGGAATCCATGCCGGTACCTTCCTCAAATTCCAGCACCACGATGCTGACATTTTCCTGCGAGATACTGGTGATATTCTTGACGCCGCTGGTGGTAGCCAGGGCGCTTTCCAGCGTTTTGGTCACGCTTTGCTCCACCTGCTCCGGACTGGCGCCGATGTAGGTGGTATAGGCGATGGCATAGGGCAGATCCATATTTGGCAGGAGGTCGGTGGTCATATTGATGAAGGACATGACACCGAGGATAAGCACCAGCACCACGCAGACGAATACGGTCATGGGCTTTTTGACACTGAGACGAGACAGCATAGAGGATTCTCCATTTCCGGGGGATAGATGTTCCGACCGACCGGTCGGTCGGGGATTTCTAATCTTATTTTAGCGCAAAACGGGACGAACGCAAGAGGAAAGATATTAACATTTCGTAAAGGTTATAGCATCGGCGCGGGAGAGTATGCTATAATAACCATGGACATTGCAGGAAGCCGGGTTCGGGCGGCCCCGCGCGGGAGCCGAAGGCTCCCGAAGGGCGCCCCCCGCA
>ERZ772867.2942-NODE-2942-length-15339-cov-7.052408_pt1 | contig 15339 bp, 19 predicted proteins | sample MGYA00511341_ERZ772867 | MGnify/ENA primary metagenome ERZ772867 (study PRJEB29015, sample SAMEA2737707) | human gut metagenome | biome: human gut; feature: human-associated habitat; material: faeces | place: China | collected 2012 ... | reverse complement strand
AAGCACAGGGGCGCCCGCCGGAGGGGCGCGGCAGAAGCACAAAACAAACAGGAGGGCAAGAATATGAATGAGAACATGAGCATGACAGCGGAGGTTTCGGCCTTTGTGCGGGCGTACCATACAGCGGAAGGTGGGGAAATTTGCAATGACCCGCTGGCGGTAAAGCTGCTGGGGGTGGGGCGGTTTGGGCAGATCGCGGCGCAGATGACGGCAGGGAGGGAGTGGTTCCTGCCGGGGGATACCGGGACACAGGAGGAAGCGCTGCGGCGTATTGTGAACCAAAAACTGGGCCCTGCGGTGTTGGCGCGGGCGGCCTGGTGGGAGCAGGAGCTGCGTCGGGAACTGACCATGGGGCTGAAGCAGGTACTGCTGCTGGGGGCAGGACTGGAGAGCCTGCCCTGCCGCCAGACAGCGGAGATGGAGCGGATGAGCTTCTACGAGGTGGACACACCGGCAGTGCTGGCGGAAAAGGAAAAGCGCCTGCGGGAGGTGGGGATCACTACACCGAGGAATGTGTACCGGGTGGGGGTTGACCTGGCCGAAGATTGGGAAAAGACCCTGCTGGAGATGACGCCCTTTGCCACGGAACAGCGTACCCTGACCGCCCTGCTGGGAGTGGTGTATTATCTGCCGCGGGCGGCGATGGAAGCGCTGCTGAAACGGCTGGCGGCCATCACCCCGCGGGGGAGCAGTCTGCTTTTTGACTGCCCGATGAGGGACTTTGGAACCGGCGAGGATGCGGCCGGGCAGCAGCGGACGCTGGCGAAAAGCGCGGGGGAAACGATGGAGCAGGGTTATACCCTGCCGGAGCTGGCGCTGATGCTGGAGCGGCATGGGCTTCTCATCTACGAGGACATGGGACCGCGGGAGATCACGGAACGATTCTATGCGGGGTATAATGAGGGCCACCCGGATAGTCCGCTGGTACCGCTGCCCGGCACGGCGCTGATCCTGGCGGTACGGCACTGAAGCAATTTGGCGAAAGGGGTTGGCAAGCGGCAGCGGGGTGTGATAAAATGAAGCAGACATGAAAGGGGGCGGCAGTATGCCCAAAAAGAATACCCACAATACCAAGGGGCGCATAGTGGCGGCGGCGTGGAAGCTCTTTTATGAACAGGGCTATGAGGAGACCACGGTGGAGGATATCATTTTTGAATCCGAGACCTCCAAGGGGTCGTTCTATCATTACTTTGATGGTAAGGATGCCCTGCTTTCCTCCCTTTCGGTTCTCTTTGATGAGCGGTACGAGGAACTGATGCAGCAGGAGCACGGCGATATGGACTGCATAGGACTGCTGTGCTGGCTGAACTATGAGCTGTTTGTGACCATTGATAATACAGTTTCCATTGAGCTGCTGAGCAGGCTTTTTAGCAGCCAGCTGGTGACCAAGGGAGAGCGGCACCTTCTGAGCCGCAACCGTACCTACTATAAGCTGCTGCGGCAGATCATCACCCAGGGGCAGGAAAACGGCGAGCTGACCACCGACTATACAGTGGGGGAGATTGTGAAGGCTTACGCCATGTTTGAGCGGGGGCTGATGTACGACTGGTGCCTTTCCAGCGGGGAGTATTCGCTTTCCCAATACACTAAAACCATGATGCCGATGTTTTTGGAAGGGTTCCGGAAAAAATAATTTTTTACTGGTTATAAACAGAACAGAAAATCGTCTATATATAAATGCTTTAATTAAGAGAAAAATATTATATTTAACGATTCGGCGTACAGAATAAAGTCTGTACGCCGTTCTGTATTTTCGTCTACTAATTTGTGTGGTATACTTCGTGCATATTAACAGTAACCCCAAAGGAGAGACGGAAAATGTTAGGTTCTCAAGTAGTTATTCTGATAACCATAGCGGTATACCTGATTGCCATGGTGCTCATCGGTGTATACTTTGGCAAAAAGGGCAGCGGCAACAGCAGCGATGACTTTTACCTGGGCGGCCGCAAGATGGGCCCGCTGGTGACGGCCATGAGCGCTGAGGCCAGCGATATGAGCAGCTACCTGCTGATGGGTCTGCCGGGACTGGCATACCTGTGCGGCCTGCCGGAGGTTTCCTGGACCTGCATCGGGCTGGCGATAGGCACCTACCTCAACTGGCTTATCGTGGCGCGGCGGCTGCGGCGCTATTCAGCCCGCATTGGGGCCATCACCGTGCCGGACTTTTTCTCCCGCCGGTACGGCGATAAGAAAAACCTGCTTTCCGCCATTGCGGCGGTGGTGATCCTGGTTTTCTTTATCCCCTATACCGCTTCCGGCTTTAAGGCCATCGGTACGCTGTTCAACAGCCTGTTTGGGGTGGATTACCATACCGCGATGATCATAGGCGCTATTGTAGTCATTGGCTATACAGTGCTGGGCGGTTTTATGGCGGTTTCCTTCACCGACCTGATCCAGTCCATCTTTATGACCATTGCGCTGATCGTTGTAGTGGTATTTGGCATCCAACAGGCGGGCGGTGTGGATACCGTCATTGCCAATGCCGAGGCGCTGCCCGGCTACCTGAGCATGACCAAGGGCTATGATGTGACCACCGGCGGCGCGGCTTCCTTCGGGGGGCTCAGCATCATCTCCACGCTGGCGTGGGGTCTGGGCTACTTTGGTATGCCTCACATCCTGCTGCGCTTTATGGCTATCAAGGAGGAAAAGAAGCTTAACGATTCCCGCCGGATCGCGACCGTCTGGGTGGTGATCTCGATGTTCATTGCGGTGGCTATTGGTGTGATCGGTTATAGCGTTTCGGTGGCGGGCAAGGTGCCCTTCCTGACCAACAGCAGCGATGCAGAGACGATCATCATTAAGCTGGCGGACCTGATGAGTCAGCACGGTACCCTGCTGGCCATTGTGGCGGGCGTAATCCTTTCCGGTATTCTGGCGGCGACGATGTCTACCGCGGACAGCCAGCTGCTGACAGCGGCTTCCAGCGTTTCGCAGGATCTTTCTCAGAATGTGTTTGGCATCAAGCTGAGCAGCAAGACCGAGATGATCGTGGCACGGGCGACAGTACTGGTTATTGCGGCCATCGGTATTACTCTGGCGTGGGACCCCAACAGCTCGGTATTCCGGGTGGTTTCCTTTGCCTGGGCAGGCTTTGGCGCGGCTTTTGGCCCGGTGGTGCTGTTCTCGCTGTTTTGGAAGCGCAGCAACAAGTGGGGTGCCCTGGCCGGTATGGTCGCCGGCGGCGTGATGGTATTTGTATGGAAGTACCTGATTGCCCCGATGGGCGGCGCATGGGCCATCTACGAGCTGCTGCCGGCCTTTGTGGTGGCGTGCATTGCCCTGGTGGTGGTTTCTCTGCTGACCGAGGCCCCGGAAAAGGAGATCGTGGAGACATACGAAAGCGTATGCGCCAAGAAGGCAAAGGCGTAAGCAAAAGTGATAAAAAGACACCGGTATCCCAGTGGGGTACCGGTGCCTTGGTGTTACAGGGGGTTAGTGGCCTTCCACAGCGATCATGTGCATAGCGTGCTCCAGTGCGCCGATGACAGCGGAAAGGTTTTCCCGGGCGGCTTTTTCGGAGCCGGGGAGATTGAGAATGAGGCTGCGGCCACGGGTGCCGGCTACGGCTCGGGAAAGCATGGCGCGGGGGGTAATTTTAAGGCCCTCCACCCACATGGCCACCGGAATGGCCCGAATTTCGCGGTCCAGGACGGCCAAGGTGGCTTCGGGGGTGACATCCCGCGGGGAAAGCCCAGTGCCGCCGGTGGTGATGATGAGATTGATGTGACGCCCATCGGCCGCAGTGGTGAGCTCGGTTTGGATTTGGGGGATCTCATCCGGGACAATGGCGGTGTAGGTAACGGTAAAACCGGCTTTCTCCAGCATGGCGCAGATGGCGGGGCCGCTGGTATCCACCCGCTGGCCGCGGCTGCCCAGATCGCTGACGGTGATAACTGCTGCTGTATATGCCATAATTATGTTCTCCTGTTTTTTTGAATTGGTTTTTATCATACTCCACTGGGGCGGGAGCTGTCAAGAATAAGTGGGGATGAGGAACGAGACGGATGATGAGAAGAAAATTGACGATGTTTTTTCGATATTGACGAACGCATTTACCATTATGCCGAACGGCACCATTGAAAGAGGGCGCCGTTTTTTGCTATAATCGGTTATACTCATATAAGAATATCGAATGGGAGACTTTTGCGTGAAGCGCATCAAAACAGAGGATGCCGTAGGGCAGATGCTGTGTTACGATATGACACAGATCATAAAGGGAGAATACAAGGATGCGCGTTTCCGCAAGGGACATATCGTCACCGAGGAGGATACCTTGGGACGATTTGTCCCAAAGAAAATTCGAAAAAACCTGCGACCAAACCAGAAAAACAGGTAGTATAGGGGTGAAAGGCCTTTATTTCAAACTGCAGGAGGTGGAGTAATGGAGGATAGCAAGATTATTGATTTATATTGGGAGCGGAACGAGAAGGCAATTAGCGCTACAGAGCAAAAGTATGGAAGCTACTGTTACTATATCGCTTATAACATCCTTCACGACCAAGAGGATGCGGAAGAAAGTGTCAATGATACATACCTCGGCGCATGGAACGCTATACCGCCGCACCGTCCGAATATGCTAAGAACATTTTTGGGCAAGATCACCAGGAGCATTTCACTGAAAAAATGGCGTGATGCCCACAGGGATAAGCGAGGCGGTGACGAAGTTTCTCTTGTACTGGATGAACTCTCGGAATGTGTCCCATCCAATCTTTCAGTAGAGGACAGTGTCATTGCGGGCGAGCTCTCAGTGCAGATCAACCGTTTTCTCGGCACACTGGCCCCAACGGAACGACAGGTTCTTCTCTGCCGTTACTGGTATTTGGACCCAATAGATAAAATCAGCACAGATTTTTGCTTTAGCAATAGTAAGGTAAAATCGATGCTCCATCGGACAAGAGCAAAATTGCGCGCTTATTTAGAAAAGGAGGGTGTTCTATGAACGCGGATTTGATCCTTGACGCATTCGAAAAGATTGATGATAAATACATTATTGAAGCAAAGGAGGGCAGATTTATGAATAATAGCTCGGGAAAGAAAATCAGAAGCCTAAAGCGCACCTTTATACTTGTTGCTGCCATTGTTGCATCGCTGGCACTCTGTGGCTTTGCTGCGTATGAATATGGCTTGTTTGACAATTGGCTGCAAAAACCGTCTGTTTATCCAATCGAAACCGTACAAAGTGCGATAGAAGGGCAAATCAAAAAAGAATACACCCTGACTGTCCGAATTGACAAGATCTCCGTTGACGAGACCGAAACAAAGCGAATGATTGAGCGCTATACCGGAAGTGAACTTGCGCAGTCCCGCGGGTGGACAGATGATTACCTCGCTGAACACTTTTTAGCGGTAAGAGCAAAATACTATGTGGAATATGACCATACAAAAACATTTTTGGATGATGGGAACATCGATCAGTTTTTCTACCTGATTGAAGATACTGAAAGCGGAGTTTGGACTATTATCGATAATTCTACGAATGGGGAGCCAACCGCAGCGACAGTTCCATGATACTCCTTCTCCAGCATTATTAAAAAGATATTGAAGCCCAATAGAAGCCCCCGCTCCATTCCTATAAAATGAGAACAGAGCGGGGGCTGACACTGATATTGATTGCGCAAAGAAATACTCCAAAAGCCGCTCAGACCAAGTAAAAAAGGACGCCAGTCGGCGTCCTTTTTTACTTGGTCGGAGTGGAATTATAGGATTCAACGAAGTCAGAACTACAAAAATGATATTCGGGTAGTCATCAATCAGCATTTCCACCAATACTAAATCGTGAGCATCTGCTCCGCCCAACAGGACAAGGGGCGGCGCTTTTTCCATTCTCAACTTCGGGACAAAATGTCCCAAAGTATCTATGACTAAGAGAAGTTTTGGATGTCGTGTTCAAGGCGCTGAATTTCTTTGAACATTGCTTCTTTGAACAAATTTTCAATCATGTCGTCATCCATGGTGTCAACACTTTTTTGACTGTAAATACCACTTAAGATTTTGCGTTTCTCTTCGCAAGAGTAGAGATCAGCATTAATTAGGTATGTTGAATGACTTATATTTTTTGTGATTTCATGATAAGTGCGTACAAAACTTTTGATGCTGTCTGGTTGATCTATTTTGAAACGCTTGAAAAAACGCTGTATCAACCAATCCAACTGAAATAGGATTTTGAGATCACTCATTTGAGAGTAATAAAATAACCACCCATATTTCTTGCTTTCAAGAATGCATCCGGAAATTCTCAAGTTTAAGCGCCAAATAAATAGTGCTTGAGGTACAACTTGGTTTTTTCTCTTTCTAAAAAGTTCCTCAAGGGAACTTTCAATTTTTTGCTTTGCTGCAGGGCGGATACTAATCTTGTTGTCATAGAATACATATCCTAAAAATGGGACACCCTCATTTAGTTTGCCAGATACCGTTTTTTGAGGATTAGCTTCAAGCGCAAATTCTTGAATTAATATATTAACTGCATAGTCTTTGATTTTAGCAGCTTGATCTGCTTGGCACAGAATAAGAATGTCGTCAACATATCTAAAAAATGCTACATCAAATTTATTGCATATTAGTTCCTTGAGATCAGAAAGGTATATGTCTGCTAAAATATTGGAAATCGATAACCCCTCTGGAACCCCTTTTGTAGGGGATGTTTTCTCCGGAGCGCTTACATTGCGAGGGATCGTTTGTGTAGTAATGGCACGTACCAAAAATTCCAGCGCTTCCTTTTTTCTGACTTTTCGCTTTATTTTTTTCAAAAGGATACTGTGATTAATGGAGGAGTAGAATTTTGTAATATCGATCTTCACATAGCCATTGTACTGACCACTTAACACGCTTTGTGAAATACTTCCGACAATGGTATGGAGCAATGGTTCTTCAATGGTATCTGCAAATACATTCTGCAAAAACGAATGGTATGCAGCTAATGCTAATTTGTCACGGATCGTTGGGATAGAGATAACTCTCGGCTCTTTTCCACGCCCTTTACTTATCAAGATTTCTCTATATCTTGTAAAGTTGTATGTTCCAGCTAATACCTTTTTGGAGATGATCTGGATATTTTCAGTTAAATGCGCTTCAAAACCTTTCGGAGTAATGTTATCCATTCCTGCAGAAGCCCGATATTGAATCTTTTCTTCGTAAATCTGATTTAGCATTTTGGGGCTATAAGCCTTATAAAAATACCGAGCTGCCGACATCAATCATCACCCCGCAAAGAAAAGATAAATTGCCCCAATAACTGGCGCAGCAAGCAAGAAAAGCCTCCATAGACAATCCCACAAAACGAGTAGGATATATTTTACCCACTCTATCCAATTCATTTTGAAGTTTGTGTCCGAAGAGGTGTTTTTTAGTCTATAGAGATCAATACTTAAATGATTTTCTGACAGCTTGAGCAACTCTGCATATTTGTCGCTAACAGTCAAGACTTTCTCTGTTTCGGTTGCTTCGATGTAGAATAGTTGGTCAAGCAAAACCTGTAAATCAATATAGTTTTGCTTTAATGCTGTTGAACGATCTCTCAAACCGGTTGTGTTAGCGTAGACGATAGATATGGTCAAAGCTATAGAGAGGACAATGCTTGCAAAGGAAAACTGGTCATTGTGTTCTATGAGCGAAAGTAGCGAGAGTGTAATTACAAAAATGGAGTAGTAAACATTAAGAAACTCAACAAATTTTGCAGATCTAAGGAGCCGTTCAGACGCATTAATACGGCATTTGCGGGTAATCCAAATGTTTCTTTCAAGTTTTTCTTTCAAATCTCTTTCCATAAAAGTACCTCCAAAATGCCAGAGAGGCATTTCATAAACACAACAACGTCCATTATAGACTTCCTCGTAAGGAACAAGGATTAATTAGTCAGCTTATCCTTGTGCGTGACAAGGACCATGTAAAAATACATAAATGCCCCTCTGGCGCTTATATTTTAACAAAATATCCCTTTATTTGCAATCTATTATTGTCGGTCATCCAAATACATAGCAATTGTAACTTTGGGACAACTTGTCCCAAACTGCTTTCCTCTAAACATGGCTTGGGTGGTATATCCCCCGTCGCCGCATATCGTTCAGAACAGCCGGGAGCTGTCTGTCAAGGGTGCATCAGCACCGCCGCTTATCGGCGGCTTGCCCTTGACTGGCGGCCCCGGCTGTTCTATTTCCCGGCGGCGCGGCGGGGGTATATCCTCCAGAGCCGCACCCTTTCCCATGATTGGGAAAGGGCGGGGGAATTGGGTTGAACATGAACGGAGGTTTACTTATGAACTTTACTGACAGTCCCTATGAGCACATGATGAAAGAGACCCCGCACAAAGAAGCATCCGCCCCGCAGAAGGCACCGGAAGGAACGCCTTGTGCGGGGTGTTCTTATTGGCGGGGAATTATGTGTGTTTTCTGCTATCGGGAACACCTCAAAAAGCAGGGCTGATGTGTGAACATTTAGCCCGAAAAAACGCCCTATTTTCAAGGGTTTTCAGCCTCGGTTTTTGAGGGGGTAATATGATTATATGTCCTGCACGGATATTGCTAAATACTTTCTACATTTTCTGATCTGCAGGGGAACAGTTTTTGCTGTTCCCTGGTATTTCTGCTTTGGGACATTTTGTCCCAAGGTTAAGGCCCGGAGCGTCAGCGCCGGGCCGCAGACAACCGGGTTTGGGGATGCTCCCCAACAAGCATTTTGGCAAGCATTTTTGCCGCCGCCCGGCGCAAAATTTCGAGTGTGTTCACACTCGAATTGCTTGCCAAAAACGCAAGTGTGGCTACACTTGCTCTGCTTGCCGATTAGTGAATGCCCCACAATAAGCGTAAATAGCCATCGTCATTTTGAGCATACATCATTCTACTACTCGCCATACCTTAACCTGACTTCCATTTGTCATGTTTTATGATATAATGTAGCTTGAGGTGATAATGTGCAGGAGAACAGGCTTTTTAAGATTGTGTACTATCTTTTGGAACGGGGAAAATCCACGGCCCCAGAACTTGCCGAAAGGTTTGAGGTTTCGATAAGAACGATATATCGAGATTTAGATGCTATTAGTGCGGCGGGTATTCCGATCTACGCAATACAAGGAAAAGGCGGCGGTATATCATTACTGCAAAATTATGTATTAGACAAATCCATTCTGTCCGATCAAGAAAAAGAGAAAATCCTAATGGCTTTGCAGGGCCTAATTGCCATAGAAGATAAAAAGACGGATGAACTGCTCTCAAAGTTAGGCGGGCTGTTTCAATCCAAAATCTCAAATTGGATTGAGGTTGATTTTTCGGATTGGGTTAGCAATACACATAAGCAGGATACATTTAATTTGATAAAAGAGGCAATTTTCAATAGACGCATTATTACCTTTTCATACTTTGGTAGCAGCGGCAAACGATCAAACCGAACTGTTGAGCCAATCAAATTGATTTTCAAAAGTAAAGACTGGTATTTGTGCGGTTACTGCCTGTTACGAAATGACTTCCGCTATTTCAAACTGACCCGCATAAAGGATATTGAGGTTTTATCCGATACGTTCACCCACGAAGCATCAAGTATTCCCCAGATAAAAGCAGTTATCAGCAATGATAGAACGATCTCGGTAAAGTTGAAGTTTGCACCTCAAGCTGCGTTTCGTGTGTACGATGAGTTCCCTGATAGTATCACAGAGGATAGCGACGGTAATTTGTATGTAACGATTGATTTGCCGGATAACGAGGTAATGTACAGCTATTTGTTTTCTTTTGGAAATAGTGTTGAGGTGATAGAGCCGAAGAGTGTGCGCGACAACATAAGAAAAACACTACATCTTATGCTAAATAAATATAATACTTGACATAGGGTGTCAAGTTATGTCTGGTATGATTTAACCACACTGGGAGGATGACTTATGAAGCACGAATGGAAAAAACATGAAAAAGAATTATATACGCCAAAGGCTACTCCGCGTTTGATATCTGTCCCGACGCAGCAGTTCATTATGATTTGCGGTAAAGGAAATCCCAATGATGCGGATTTTTCTGAAAGGGTATCTGCTCTGTATGCAGTAGCCTATGCGATTAAAATGGGGTATAAAGCGACTGCAAGCGCAGAAGGGATCAGCGATTTTACTGTCTATCCGTTAGAGGGAGTATGGGAAAAAGAAGATGGCGAGGAACTTGTCAAGGAAAATCTGAAATACACAATCATGATTAGGCAACCGGATTTCATCACGAAAGAAATGGTTAATAAAGCGTTGGAACAGGTAAAGGTCAAGAAGCCTAACCGGCTTTATGATGAGATTTTCTTTGCTACTGAAAATGCTGGCTTGTGTGTGGAGATATTACATATCGGCCCATATGATAACGAGCCGACTTCTTTTGATAAAATGGACAAATTTGCGAAAGAAAACGGTTTGGAACGCACTGGGAACTGCCACAGAGAAGTATATCTGAATAATGCTAATCACATTGAAAAAAGCAAACTCAAAACGATTTTGCGTTATTTGGTGTTCAGTAATTAAAAACACTACGATCTGCTGCACGACGGCAAAAGAAAAAAGCCGTCGTACAGCAGACCATTTGACACGCCCATCGGAAGCGGCGGCTTTGATTTTCAGAGCCGCCGTTTCTTTTTGTTTATCCTAAACCAACGACGACCCGAACACCGTGTAAAGGCACGGCGGCAAATAGGAGGATGCCGCCGTGTTTGTTCTACTATTTCACAGCACCCATGATTTGCACCAGCTAAAAAAAGCGTAGCTCCCCCTCCGGGTAAGTCTGGCTTTGGATATGAAATCTGCCAGTACGCCAACTGCAACAATGTTTCGTGCGCCCGTACAGCGTCATGCTGTGCGGGCGTTTTTGTATGTCCGTACTTCGGGACAATTTGTCCCAAAGTCGCCTGTCCCGGCTGCCGATCCCCGCCATCCCCCGTTCAGATCGCCTATTCACCCACCACACAAATCTGAACGGAGGAAATAAAAATGACTACCATCAATCTGAAAGACTTTTACGCTTGGTACACCCATGATGAATATATCGAAGTTCCCGACGAGGTCGCGGAGGAACTGAAGGCTGACAAGCGATATGAGGCCGCTTACCGCCGCCGTGTCACCCGCAACAAGGCGCAGTACTCTCTGGACTGTGATGACGGCATTGAGTATTCCGCCTGCCTGCATGAGCCGTCCCCGGAAGAACTGGTAATGCGCTCGGAACGGTTTTTCTATCTATGGAACGCACTCAACACCCTGCCTGAAATGCAGGGCCGCCGTGTGGAGGCCTGTGTCATTGATGGCAAAAGCTATGCCGAGATGGGCCGGGCCGAAGGCGTGCATAGCGGCTCGGTGCGTGGCTCCGTCCTGCGCGGCCTTGAGAACATGAAGGAATATCTGAAAGAAAACTGGTAATAGAGGTTAAAATCATCCGGTATTTTGTCCTTGGTATATGAGGGGTGAACTTTGGGACAAGTTGTCCCAAAGTCCCCCTTATGGGGAAGGGCCGAGGGGCGGTGCTGTGCGCCGTCCCTTGGTTTTTATCTATCTGTGCGAAAGGAGGCGTAATGCCGGAGCAGTACACCTATCAAGTGGGCAAAATCAATTTCATTGTTACCCCGGCCTATAAGGACAAGGAGTCGGGCGAAACGATGAAGGACATCCTCTTAAAGCTCATGCTGGCAGACTTAGAAAGCGGCGACATCCTTAACACGGACGGCAGTCGGAGGTACAATATACTTGGAAATACTGATTGTCCGACGCCCGAGGAAGGAGGCTATTTTGAAACTGTCGGATAATCACAAGTTTGGCACCGCCGCCCTCTACTGTCGGTTGAGCCGTGACGATAATATGGACACAGAGTCCAACAGCATCCAAAATCAAAAGAAATTACTGCAAAAGGTAGCACGAGAAAAAGGCTATACGGACACCTTGTTTTTCGTGGACGATGGTATTACCGGCACCACCATGAAGCGCCCCGGATTTCAGAAAATGCTGACCGCAATCGAGGCCGGATATATTTCCGCTGTGTTTGTCAAAGACCTCTCTCGGCTGGGCCGCAACTACATAGAGGTGGGCAAGCTGACGGAAGAATTTTTCCCGCAGTACGATGTGCGCTTGGTTGCCGTTTCAGATGGCGTGGATAGTGACGAGGGGGACAATGAGTTTACCCCGTTCCGCAATATCATGAATGAGTGGTATGCGAAGGACATCTCGAAAAAGCGGAAAATCGTCAACAAGATGAAAGGCAACGCAGGCATCCCGCTGTCCCAGCCGCCCTATGGGTATATCAAAAATCCCGATGATCCCCGGTTTTGGGTAGTTGATTCGAAGGCTGCCGATGTGGTACGGCGTATCTATGACATGGCCTTGGAGGGGTATGGACTGGCTGAAATCGCCAACGCCTTGGGCAGAGATGGCATCGTCAATCCTACCTACTACTGGCGGAGCAAGGGCGTCAACCGCAGCGGCTCGAAAAGTACCTTGGAGCCTACCAAATGGGGGCATACCACCGTCAAAAAAATCCTCACCTTGCAGGAATACTGCGGCGATGTTATTAACTTCAAAAGCTATTCAAAGTCCTACAAGATGAAACGGCGCATTCAAAACCCGGAGGAAAACCGGGCCATCTTCCTTAATGTCCATGAGCCGATTATTGACCGGGTCACTTGGGAAAAGGTGCAATCTTTGCAGAAAGGCACACGGCGCAAGAAACCCACCGTCACCCAAGAGCCGAGTGTGTTTTCCGGGCGGTTGAAATGCCCCGAGTGCGGCGGTAATCTCAACTTCCACTTCAATCAGAAAAACCACGACATCAAATTCTTTAGCTGTCAAAACCATAATTCCGGTCTGCGGAAGTGTTCAGCGACCCACTACATCCGTCTGGATTTTCTGGAGCAGGTGGTGCTGTACGAGGTCAACCGTTTGGCGGCCTTTGCCAATGAGTATGAGCACGACTTTGTAAAAGCCATGCTGGGCCGTTCCGCGAAGGTGGCTGAAAATGACCGGGCGCGGAAACAGCGGGAGCTTAACTCTCTGTTGGCCCGCGACAAGGAATTGGATATGCTCTTTGAACGGCTGTACGAGGACAATGTAGCGGGAAAGATCGACGATGCCCGGTTTGCTAGGATGTCAAAGCGGTATGAACAGGAGCAGGGTGAAATCAGCGCAAAGGTCAAGGCCCTGCGGCTGGAACTGAAAAAGGCCGAGGGACAGCAGATGGATATGGAGGGCTTTCTGGAAACGGTGCGGCGGTACACCCATGTGACGAAAATCACCCAGCGGATGGTGTCTGAGCTGATTGACCACATTGATGTGTACCACGCCGAAAAGCAGGACGGTGTGACCAATCAGCAGGTAGTTATCCACTACAACTGCATCGGGGCCTTTGAAGTGCCGGATCGTCGGAAGATCCCGGAGGCCGACATTATCATGGAAACGAGAAAAGGCGTAGCAGTCAGCTACGCCCCGGCACAGATTGCAGTATGAACTTTGCGAGAAATAAAAATGCGGAGTGTCCGTTACAGGATACTCAAATCCTATAAGGACACTCCGCATGGTCCGAGTGTAATTATAGGATCTCAAAAAACACAGATATATCAACGGTTTGCTGGTTGTCGGCAAGAGGTATTTATTCTAAAAATTCAAAATGACGAGAACAACGCTGCCCAACAGGACAACGGGCAGCATTTCCTGCAAAGCGATAGAGGGGCTTGTCGATTCAATCGGGCTCCCGGTTAGTGCGGTTACATATCCCCCTAAACCGGGTCAAAAGAGTGTTCAATACGCGAGCTACCTGTGGTTTCACTTGCCTTAATTGTTCTGTAATCCTTTCTGAATGCTCTCTTGCACAAGCGCAATCTGTTGCTCAAGCAAGCCAATTCGGTTTTCAATTTCGATCCGATTTATTTCTTGCTCATAAGAGAGTTCCTGCTTCAAGGCATCCAATTGAATATTCAACACCTCACGTGTCACGTTATCCGTGTCCAGACTTTCAATCTGTGCAGAAACTCTGTCAAGTTTCGTTTCAAGGACGGCACAATCAACTTTAAGCTCAATCAGCGTCACACCATACCAGCCTATTAACGCAGCTAAAATAGCTAACCCCACTTCAAATGTGTGTTTTCTTATAAAGCGTTTAACTCGTGTGCGCCAAGGAAGACGTGCTTCTGTTGAAGTATCATCGGAAAAATCCGGGACACTTAATTCATCACTGCCCACAAGGTTAGTATTTCGGGTATCAATTGTACTTTTCAACGTACCCGCCGATAACTTCACAGCGTTTTTATATTCCCTTACTTCAGCCTTAGTCTTTTTCCGGCCATTATTGTTTGCCACGATATTCCTCCTTGAAAATCTCTTCAAAGAAGCATTTTTTGCTTGTTTCAAAGAAAGCATTTATCTTTGTTGAAATTTCCGGTTGGGCGGGCTGGAAATAAAGCTGATAATCAAAGGAAATACCATGGATTGTTTCGTCAATTCCTCCCACAGTATAAATCTTGTTGATATAATTATCGTTATTTGCGAACAACAGTCCTTCTGGGGTTGTTGAACGGATAGCAAATCTACAATCCGTTATTTCATTCACAGCTTTAATGAAATACTGTTTTTTAAAATCAGAAAGCGCAGTATCATCCATATCGCACATATACACCATACCAATGCGCCGAGTAACCAATTCATACCTATCCACGATTTTAGGAATAAGATATTTTTCTATGCGGAGCACAAAATCATTGTATTCCTTTTCAAAATCGTCTTGGATAGTATGGGTGTAAATCAAATTATTAGCGTTAAGCTGCAACATATGCCCCTGTTCTTGGTTGTTCAAAAAGCGATTGGTGGTATATTGTTCACTAATAGTAGGAAAATATTGCGGCGAAAAATAGGGGTTCTTTTTGTATAGCATCGCGTCCACAATCTTGCCCCACTCGTCAAGAAGTGAAAACGAATGTTGAAACATGATTCCGCATATTATGCGCTTTACAGTTGCTTTTCCCATGTCGAAGCCTCCTTTTCCTATTTTCTACATTATACGGCAAAACATAGGACAAATCAACATCAATTCATTCGCTGTATCACCTTGATTAAGTATAACATATCCGCATTTAAGGGGTGTTCAAGTTCTCCACTATTACTTACAATAATTCCCCTCTCTATCAATTGTTCTATAAGTTCTTTATAGCGTTCTGGTATCTCTTCTACCGTTTTGAATCTCATAACAGCACTCCCTCCATACATTTTCCTTTCTATAATACATACTATTTCTCAATCATTTGCACGAAACAGGGCAACTAAGCAATAATTTTGTTTGTGTCTCCTTTCAAGCTACTAAGGCATTACGCCGCCCAACAGGACAACGGGCGGCGTTTTCATATATAAAACCATGAAGGGAG
>ERZ772867.2935-NODE-2935-length-15368-cov-4.160060_pt1 | contig 15368 bp, 11 predicted proteins | sample MGYA00511341_ERZ772867 | MGnify/ENA primary metagenome ERZ772867 (study PRJEB29015, sample SAMEA2737707) | human gut metagenome | biome: human gut; feature: human-associated habitat; material: faeces | place: China | collected 2012 ... | reverse complement strand
TGCATGTGTTAAGCACGCCGCCAGCGTTCATCCTGAGCCAGGATCAAACTCTCATGTTAAAGTTTTGATTCCAGTCAAAATTCGCTTGGCTAATTTTAACCGTTATTACTGTTGTTTTGGTTTTGTTCTGAATGTTCTCTTGAACTTCAAGGCTTAACCAAAAGCCTTTGTTCTTAGAATTTTCAGGGTTTTACATACTGTTCAGTTTTCAAGGTTCTTTGTTGTTGCCTCATCGACAGCTTATTTATATTACCACAAGCAGTTATCTTTGTCAACAACTTTTTTTATTTTATTTTTCGCAACTGAGCTTTCGCTCAACAGCTTGGATATCATATCATAGGCAGTTGTCGTTGTCAACTATTTTTTCTTATATTTTCAAAACATTTTCGCAAATAAGAAAACCTGTGATATTCGATTTTCCCTGCATATGCAGACCAACGTCAAAACACGTTAGAGTTAGAGTTTACCATTTCAGCATTAACTTGTCAAGGGATTTTCACTTGTTTTTTCGCTGACATATTCCATACAGAATCATTGCGCATCCTCGCGAAGCGTTTATCTCAGCCGAAGACCCAACTCCCACTGAGACAAATTTGCTATTACTCGCCACCTAAAGAGGTGGGAGTCTTCTCGACTGAAATAAAAAATTTGGCACACCTAACTCATCACTAAGCAGCGAGAATGCGGTGTGCCGTTTTTCAATATCACAGTTTTTCTCTATACGCTTTTAAATAATCCGTTTCACAACACCCATCAGGATGCTTCCAAGCATATTGTGGTCATACAGCCAGGTCAGCCAGATATTGCTTTCTATCTGGTTCAGGAAAAGTTCACCAATCGCCGTTGCCGAGAACAGTGTAATAAGCAGTGCTGCAATCCAGACGAAAAAGATCCCTTCCGCACCCCCCAGCACGGCACCTGCCAGACGGTTCAGCCCCGATATGATCGGCAGCCGGGAGACCACATTGAGCGATACGGACAGAACACGCAGTCCGCCGAACACGGCTGCAAACAGCAGAAAAAAACTTATAATATTGATCAGGCTGTTTGCCAGATAACGGCTGACGTAGTGGGTAAAGCTGCTTACACCCAGCGCTTCGTAAACTTCGCTGTTATTATTCTCCAGAAGCGCATCCTTTAACTGTTCCGGAAGCTCCATTTCTTCAATAATACTGCGCTGTACGGATGGCGGCGCCGCGTCAGCTGCCTCATTTTCCGCCTCATCGTCCTTTTGGATAAATTTCGTCACGCTGTCCTCCACCGCCTGATAGACCACCTCATTGCTGCGAAGCAGATTCGCGACAGACGGCGCACCAAAATGAACCACCCCCAGCGACAGCACCAGGGAAACGGTCGAGACTGCCAGGCGGACAAATCCGCGGTAATGCCCGTACAGTACCATGGAAACCAGATAAACTGCCACCACCACGAACAGCCAGTTTTCTTTTATATAAGCACCCATTGTCTGATCGCCTCCGCTACGCCCTCTTCCCGGTTCGAAGCGGCAATCCGGTCTGCGCGTTCCTTTAAAAATGGGGCGCCATTTTCCATCGCTACGCCGATTCCTGCTGCCTCCAGCATGGGCCAGTCGTTTTCGCCGTCTCCAAATGCCATCGTCTCCTCCGCTTCAATCCCCAGATACTGACAGAGATTCCGCAGCCCGCTCCCCTTTGTGATGCCCGCCGCGTTGAGTTCCAGATTCCACGGAAGCGAGGAGGTCACCAGAACCTCCGGCATCGCTTCCAGCTTTGCCCGGACTGCCTGCTTGCTCTCCCGGTCCTTAAAATTTAAATTCATCTTCTGCACCGGGCATTTTTTCTCCCGCAGATACTCCACCATGTCAGTAACTGCCCGGCGCGTCGCCCGGATATAGGCGCATTCACGTTCCGGTATCCCGTATTCTTCCAGCTGTGCCAGCAATCGCGTCTCGCTGACGCCGCCCTCCGATACATACATATCGTAAATAACCGGATGCCGGCGCAGCACCTCAATCACCCGGATCGTCTCTTCCCAGCTCAGGCAGCTTTCCGACACCCAGGTATTTTTCCCGAAATCCCGGACGACCGCCCCATTTGTAAATATGCCATAGTGGACGCCTGGCAGGCTCAAAACCTCCTCTGGCACTGCCGGGAGCGCGCGCCCGGTCGCCGGGACAATCTCAATCCCCCGCTGCGCGCACAGTTCCATCACCTGTCTTGTTTTTTCCGACACGTGCATTTTTTCATTTAACAGTGTCCCATCTAAATCGAGGGCTATTAACCGTGTTCCCATCTTTCTCTCCCGTATCTCTTTTTTACTGTCCACTACCAGAAAACGCTGCCGGGAAGCATTCCCCCGCAGCGCTCTCTTTTACTAATTAGTTTTAATTTTAAAATTTCTCGAATTGTTTTAATTAATCAAAGAAATGCTTCTCTTTCAGAATCAGAAGTCCATCCTTATCATATTTCGATGAGAACAGTCCGCTGAAGGATTTCTTCTCCGCCTTATCTGCAGCTTCCTCGATCAAATCTTCGGCACTTGTCTTGGTAAGCGGTTCTCCGTCCTCCTCCATCATCTCAGCGCGCTCGTACAGAGCCAGCATGCTCTTTCCCGAAATACTGCAGTCGATCTCCGATGCATATTTGCAGGCGTACTGAACAAACTCCTCAACATCCATATCGCCGGACTTTTTGGACGGTTTCTCTTCCGGCTCATCCTCTGGATAATTGGAATACTCGTCGTCCTCGCGTTCGTCTTTATAGCGGTCTTTGTAATCGTCCTTATAATCATCACGATAGCCGCCACGCGCATAATCATCCTCCGGCTCATACTCGTCCTTCTCGTAGTGATCTTCTTCGTCTTCATACTCCGGCTCGTCATCGCGTCTTGCCTCTTCCTGACGGCGCAGTTCTTCTCTCTGCCGCTCTGCCAGACGGCGATCCTCCTCTGCTTTACGCGCTTCTTCTGCCTCTTTGGCTGCCAGTGCCTGTGCTTCTGCCTTGGCGCGCTCTTCTTCCTCACGGCGGGCTGCTGCTTCCTGCTGTCTGCGTTTTTCCTCTGCCTCTTTTTCTGCCTGACGGCGGATCTCCGCTTCACGCTCTGCCTGGCGTTTTCTGGCTGCTTCTGCTTCCTGCTGCGCCTGCTGGCGTTTCAGCTCTTCTTCGCGCGCCTGTGCCAGCTTCGCTGCATCGTCTTTCTGGTTTTCACAGCCAATATACTGGAAACGCTCTGCTAATGCCGGATATGCGCGATGCATCTGCTCTAAACGTGCCTGCGTATCAATCAGAACAACGACCATGCCGGTTTCATCCTGTGTCATCAGTTCTTCCAGCTCTTCCACCGTCAAATCGTCCAGATCAGCTGCATGCTCGACCACCAGATCCTTGCCTGCCAGGCGCTCCGCCACCGATGCGATGCCGCGATGAGAAAGGTTTGCGCCGCTGATCTTGGCAACCGGATGCTTGGTCCCCAGCTCGCGGTGAATCTTTTTCAGGGAATCAAGTGCCATCGCAAGACCGGCTGCCGGATCTTCCGCCTCGATCATCAGATGATTCGATTCCTTGATCTCCTCTTCTTCCTCTTCCGGTTCGAAATCCCAGTCTTCCACTATGGTTTCCTCTTCCTCTTCAAATTCATGAATCGGAGCTTCCTCGCTCTTTTCCTCTGCCTCTGCCGGTTCCAGGTCGCGGAGATTCCTGAAAACACGTGTCTCCCCTTCGGATGCGCCCTCTTCCTCATCGTAAGGCTTGATCTTGGACACTTCTTTTGCCAGCGCTTCTTCCGCCTGTGCTTCATGAAGGCTTGCTACTACATCCTCGTCCAGCGCAGCCTTTTCTACTTTCTCGTCCGCCGGTTTTGTCTCAGCTTTCGGTTTTCCAGCCTTCTCTTCTGGCTCTGCCTGCTCTGGCTGTCCCTCCGGCTCATTCTCCGGTTCGTCGTCCAGCTCTGCCTCCGGCTCATCCGTATCCAGATACTCTCCTTCCGGCTCCGGCTTGCGGTATGTACCGTTCTTGTACTCTTCTTCCACCGCACGCAGCTTCTCTTCGTACTTCTCGCGGTTTTCCACCAGATCCATCTGATATTTCGTCAGCGGCGCATACTGAAGTTTCAGTTCCATTGCCTTGTCCACATATTTGCCAAGACCGAACATCAGCATGATCTTGTCGCAGATCCGCACACAGTCGTCCGCCTGGTTCGCCTGATGATAAAGCTCTGCCAGGTGGTACAGCCATTTCTCATCCAACTCTTCCTGACAATATCTCTCCAGAGAATTGATCTGCTGCTCTAACGGCGCATCCTTCGCCTCCAGAATCAGGAAACGAAGCAGGTACTGGCGCGGGTCATCGCCGGACAGCTCACAGAACTCCCGGTAATATGCCTCTGCCTCCTGAATATTATTTTCACGCAATGCAAGGTCAGTCAGCTTATATAAAAGCCCCTTTCCAAGCGGCGCTCTCTCATATGCCAGCAATAAAATATCCTTGGCATCCTGATACTCTGCATTTTTCTCATAAATCTGGGAAATCATCGTAAGCAGGCTGGTGCTGCGTACACGACGCCAGTCGATGGTATCGGCGATCTTCATCGCCGTCTCGAAATCTCCCTTGTTAACCAGTTTCTTAATCTGCTCTACCTTGATGTTAAACTCGTATTTATCCATCTTATGCATCTCCTAACTTCCTGCCGCGGCAGAAGTTTTATTGTTACTGTTCACGCATACGTGCCCAGTAACGTTTTATTTGCTCACCGGCTACAGCTCTGTACGCCCATCCAGCGCGCGCAGAAGCGTTACCTCATCAATATATTCCAAGTCGCCCCCGACCGGAACGCCGCTGGCGATTCGCGTCACCCGGATCCCTGTCGGCTTAATCAGCTTGCTCAAATACATCGCGGTCGTCTCGCCCTCCAGGCTTGAGTTGGTTGCGATAATGACCTCACGAACCTCCTCTTTCTGCAGGCGAGTCATCAGCTCCTTGAGCCGGATGTCGCCCGGCCCGATCCCCAGCATCGGGGAGATCGCCCCATGCAGCACATGATAGACCCCGTTGTATTTTCCTGTCTTCTCATATGCCGCCAGATCGCGCGTATTTTCCACCACCATGATCGTCTCATGATCTCGCCGGTCGCTGCTGCAGATCGGGCACAGTTCCTTATCAGTCAATGTGCAGCACTCCTTGCAGTAACGCACATTCTGCTTGGCTTCCAGAATCGCGCCGGACAAGTGCCTGACCTGTTCTTCCGGCATATTGATGATATGAAATGCAAGACGCTGCGCCGATTTACTTCCGATTCCGGGAAGTTTTGACAATTCTTCGATTAGCTTGCTAATCTGGCTGCTGTAATAATCCATCGCTTAAAACGGGAATCCGCCTCCCAGACCGCCAAGGCCACCGGTCAACTGGGACATCATCTGGCTGCTGTCCTCTTCCGCCTGACGGAATGCCTCGTTGGTCGCCGCCACGATCAGATCCTCTAACATCTCGATATCATCCGGATCCACTACTTCCTCAGACAGTTTCACGGAAAGAACCTCTTTTTTACCAGATACGGTCACGGTTACAGCGCCGCCGCCTGCGGATGCGCTGTACTGCTTCTCCTCCAACTCTTTCTGCTTCTCTTCCATCTGGCGCTGCATTCTCTGCGCCTGCTTCATTAAATTGTTCATATTGCCCGGCATACCGCCTGGGAAACCGCCACGTTTTGCCATGGTGTCATTCCTCTCTTTCACTTCTTTTTATTTATATTCAGACTGGCTGCCGATTGCAGCCGGTTCTATATATCATATAAACCCACTAATATCATTTATCTGCATTTAATCACAGCTTCTTGCATTACAAAACAAGGCTCATCTTTGGCAAGCTCCACTACACGGAATCATCCTCTTCGACAATCACATCGGTATGGATTGCGTTCTTTAAATCCTCATCACTGACATAAACCGTTCTTTGCGGCACAGCAGATGATTCTAAACGGACTTTAAATTGCAGAGTCTTTTTGTATTTTTCTTGCACTACTTCCTGCAAATGCTTAAGCTCAGGCTCCCGATTGATAATTCCAAACGTATTTTCATCTGTACACACAATGCAAAGGCAGCCTTCGCCCGCCGGTTCTACACTTGTCTTGGGAAGACTGAGTCTAATCGAACCCACAAGCTGGCTCAGGGACGCAATCCGTCCCCATTCTTTCCGCATCAGCATCAGATCTTCGTACTGTGCCGGTGGAAGGGATACCGTCTTCGGCTCAGGCGGCGTTTCCACCACAGCCGTTTTGGAGGATGCCGCCTGCCCCGCTGCCGGTGCAAGGGACGCCAGTTTCTGTAGATTGTCCGGCATTTCCTGCATTTTCTGCTCTAATAGCGTAATCCGCTGTAAAATGGAATCAAGATTCTGTTCCATCGACGGCGTCGTCAGCTTGATAAAGGCAATCTCCACCAGAATCCGCTTCTGCGACGCGTAGCGCAGCTGCCCGGAAAGCTCCGAGAAAATACGGATGTAACGCATCAGCGTTTCCGTATCAACGCCTGCCGCCTCTTCCTTTAAAACTGCCAGATTTTCCTCCGACATATCGAGCATATCGCCCGGTTCGTCGGTCGTCTTGGCAATCAGGAGATTTCGCATATACCAGACGAAATCGTTGACGAGCTGCGAAAGATCACGCCCCTGGATGATCATTTCCTCAATCTCACGGATGCACGCCTTCGTATCACTTGCAAGCACCGCCTGAAACAGCTTGCCAAACACGCGGTTATCGACCGCGCCCAATACCTCGAGCACATTGTCATACGTCAGCTTTTCCCCGAAATGGAACGCCACGCACTGATCGAGAAGACTTAACGCATCTCGCATCGAGCCATCCGCCGCACGTGCCACATACCTAAGTGCCCGATCGTCTACATCGATCTGCTCCGCCTGCGTCAGCTCCGCCAGCCGTCCCGCGATGGTATCGATCGAGATCCGCTTGAAATCATATCTCTGGCACCGGGACAGGATCGTGATCGGGATCTTGTGGACCTCCGTCGTCGCCAAGATAAATATAACGTAGGACGGCGGTTCTTCCAGCGTCTTTAAGAGCGCATTGAACGCGCCAATCGAAAGCATATGAACCTCGTCAATGATGTAGACGCGGTAGCGCCCGTCCGTCGGCGGGTACTGCACCTGCTCCCGGATATCGCGGATATTTTCCACACCATTGTTGGATGCCGCATCGATCTCCACCACATTGAGGGAAGCTCCTTCCGCAATCTGGCGGCACATACTGCACTCGCCGCAGGGGCTGCCGTCCACCGGATGTTCACAGTTGACTGCCCGTGCAAAGATCTTGGCAATACTCGTCTTACCGGTTCCGCGCGTCCCGCAGAAGAGGTACGCGTGCCCGATCCGCCCGGAGTTGATCTGATTTTTCAGGGTCTTTACGATATGGTCCTGACCCCGGACCTCTTCAAAGGACGTCGGACGCCATTTTCTGTACAGTGCTGTATATGACATAAACTACTACTTCCTTACTATTCGTCGCCGAAGCTGATGCCTACATCCTTAGCTTCCCGGATAATATCGCTCTTCGGATCGACCATCTTTAATTTACCGGCAATGTCCGCGAGCGGAATTTTTTCAATCTTATTGTTGTTTAAAGCGACCATATAGCCGTATTCTTTGCGGCGGATCATCTCTGCTGCCTCCGCGCCGAGGCGCGTCGCAATCACGCGGTCATACGGACATGGCTCGCCTCCGCGCTGCATATGCCCCGGAACCGTCACACGGATCTCCTGCCCCGTCCGCTCGGAAATCTGGGCGCCCAGCTCGTAAGCGACCGACGGATAAACCGGTCCATTTTTCTTCTTTTCTTTTAATTCTTTTTTGGTCAGGGCTGCATTTTCCTTGGAAATCGCGCCCTCTGCGACCGCCAGAATCGTGAAATTCTTGCCATTTTTAGTACGGCTGCGGATCGCATTTACCACCACATCAATATCATACGGGATCTCCGGCAGGAGAATGATGTCAGCTCCGCCCGCGATGCCTGCATAGAGCGCCAGCCATCCCACCTTGTGGCCCATGATCTCCACGATGAAGACTCTGCCATGAGACGCCGCCGTCGTATGAATACAGTCGATGGCATTGGTCGCCACATCAACCGCACTATGGAATCCAAACGTAAGATCGCTGCCCCAGAGATCGTTGTCTATGGTCTTCGGAAGAGAAACGATATTGAGTCCTTCCTCCCGCAGCAGATTTGCCGTCTTCTGGCTGCCGTTGCCGCCTAAAATGACGAGGCATTCCAGTTTCAGCTTGTAATAGGTGTGTTTCATCGCTTCCACTTTATCCAGACCGTTCTCGTCCGGCGTCCGCATCAGCTTGAAAGGCTGTCTGGAAGTTCCCAGAATCGTACCTCCGCGTGTCAGAATCCCGGAAAAATCCGACTGTTTCATAATCCGGTAGTCTGCATACATAAGACCTTTATAGCCGTCTTCAAATCCAACTATCTCTATGTCATCGAACATCTTGTACAGCGATTTTGCCACGCCTCGCATCGTCGCATTTAAGCTCTGGCAGTCGCCGCCGCTGGTTAACATACCGATTCTTCTCATGAGCGCTTTCCCTTTCTTCATAACCGTCCAGTACCTTCACAGTTACCCTTATTCTAAGTTTCCAACAACCCCCATATCAGGATAAACTACACCCATTTTGTAATTATAATACAATCATATCCCGCGGGCAAGAAAAAATTCCTTACAAATATCATAGACATAAAAATACCGGGATACGCGCTTTTAATCTGCTCCGGCACGGTATTCCTACCCCTTGGCAAATCAAATTCCACATATCCCGGCTATATTCACACACCTGTAAAAATGCTTGTTTCTGTATCTATTATTTTCTATTTTTTATTTCATAGGAAGCAATTTCCTATGAAATAAAAAAATCCGCACGCCCGGCTTCGAACGTATGCCATGGACGTTACCCTGACAGTTAACTCGGTCCAGGCTGCCTTGCGGCACACAGAAGCTTCTGCTTAGTGCTGCTGCATTCCTGCCCTGACACGGTTCACAGATTTCTGTTGCGCAAGACCCAGACTTCAACGCCACTTTTCAGGGGCAGCCCCACAGTAAAAACGCCCTCGGTCGGACAACACCCCTGCTATAGCGGATTGCAGGTACAGGGCACCGCTAACTCCCCGGCTGTGCGGAAACTTTATGACTTGGTCTTATATGACGGAATGACCTGCAGACCGTCAGCCTGTTTAGTATACATGGCAGCCGCCGTTTTGTCAAGCCGGAGCTTGACTAACAAGCATTGTATAAAAATACATTTTATTGTTTTTTTATCATTTTTTATCCCAGAATCTTGCAACAGAAGAAAGAAATCATTATAATAGGTATAAATCTAGCGACTGCAAAAAGTCAAACAGTTACTAAATCATAAAATTCTGTAAGATTGGAGCAACGATTATGGAAAAGAAAAATATCGACTGGAGCAACATCGGTTTCGGCTATATGCCAACGGATTACCGCTATGTTTCCATGTACCAGAATGGTTCCTGGGACGAAGGCGTCCTTACCTCCGACCCGAATATTACCCTGAATGAATGCGCCTGTGTTCTGCAGTATGCACAGACCTGCTTCGAGGGTCTGAAAGCGTATACGACCGAGGACGGCCATATCGTTACGTTCCGTCCTGACTTAAACGGCGAGCGTATGGAGAATTCCGCAAAAGGCCTTGAAATGCCGCCATTCCCGAAGGAACGCTTCGTAGACGCCATCACAAAAGTAGTAGAAGCCAACGCAGCATTCGTACCGCCGTATGGTTCCGGTGCAACCCTGTACATCCGCCCGTATATGTTCGGTTATGATTCCATCATCGGCGTTAAACCGGCAAACATCTATCAGTTCCGCGTATTCTGTACACCGGTAGGTCCGTACTTCAAGGGCGGCGCTAAACCGATTACCATCCGCGTCAGCGATTTCGACCGTGCAGCGCCTCACGGAACCGGTCACATCAAAGCCGGATTAAACTACGCGATGAGCCTGCATGCGATCGTAGATGCTCATAAGAACGGTTTCGATGAGAACATCTATCTGGATCCGCAGACACGTACCAAGATCGAGGAGACCGGCGGCGCAAACGTTATCTTCATCACCAAAGATGGCAAGCTGGTAACCCCGAAGTCCAACAGCATCCTTCCGTCTATCACACGCCGTTCTATCCTGCAGGTTGCAAGAGATTACCTCGGCATGGAGACCGAAGAGCGTGAAATATACTTAGACGAGGTAAAGGATTTCGCAGAGTGCGGTCTGTGCGGTACCGCAGCTGTTATCTCCCCGGTTGGCAAGATCGTTGACCACGGCAAGGAAATCTGCTTCCCGGCAGGTATGGAGAAGATGGGTCCGGTTACCCAGAAACTCTATGAGACACTGACCGGCATCCAGATGGGTCACATCAAAGCTCCGGAGGGCTGGATCCACGTAATCAAATAAGGACTGTACCTTTCAGTTTGAACGGAAAATATGAAATTAAAAAAGCTGGCAGAGGTTTATTTGCCAGCTTTTTCTTCTTTCTTCTTTTTTCTCTTTTCACGCAATTCTTTGAAAAATTCTTTCAACATCATCGAACATTCCTCGCCCAAAAGTCCTTCTTCTGTCTCCACCTGATGATTGAATCCTTTTTCATCCAGAAGATTCAGTACCGAACCGGCGCAGCCGGCTTTCGGGTTCATGGAACCGATGTAAACTTTTGGAATCCGCGCCTGCACGATCGCCCCTGCGCACATCGGGCACGGTTCCAGCGTCACGTACAGCTCGCATTCTTCCAGGCGCCAGTCGCCCATGCGCTTGCACGCTTTTTTGATTGCCGCGATCTCCGCATGTGCCAGCGCGCTATGATCGACCATCCGACGGTTGTAACCCCTGCCGATGATTTTGTCCTCATACACGATCACGCAGCCGATCGGCACTTCTCCGAGCGCCCAGGCTTTCTTCGCCTCGCGGATCGCCGCTTTCATATATTTCTCTTCCCGTGTCAATTTTGCTGCCACTGTTTTTTCCTCCGTTCAAATTCATCCGCTTCCAACAACAGACATCCTTATCCCAGTTTCCCGACAAGTTTGATCCGCTACCAACCAAACACCTGAAAGCATTTGACCTATATCCATCCTACCCAGAAAAGCTATCCTTTGTCAAGAGTTCTGTAAAAGGAGCGACCGGCTTTTATGTAAAATTCAAATCCGTATACCAATACCCGAACCGGCTGTCGCGCGGCGGCTGGCGGGTGGAACGGACAAAGCGGTCAAAGCCGAACATCGCCGCCATATATTTTTCATTGTTTCCATAATGTCCCGGCACGCCCAGAATGTAGCGCCCCCGTTCACCGGGTTTCCCCAGTCTCGCCAGAATCAGATATCGGTAGTTGTAGTAACCGTGCAGAAGAAAGCTGTTATTTCCATACACCCAGTTTTCCCGCGGCAGAAGCCCGATATCCTGCGGTTTGATTACCAGAATCTCGCAGCCGTCGGCGCATTCGAAGGCGGTTACTTTGGGATAGGCAGCACGCAGACGGTTCCAGAGGGACTCGGCGGGATCTTCTTTCGAAAATTCCTTGGATGAATCTGGTTGCGGTTGTTTTTGATTTTGAGAGTCCGACCGAAATGCCTCTTGATGGTCTGGTGGAGAATCTGGAAGCGCCTCTTTCCGGACTTCCCAGGTGGATTCTTGAGAATCTTTCCGTCGCGCCTCTGTCTGCGCTTCCTGAAAGGATTCCTGAAAACTTTCCTTCGGTGTCTCCGTTTGCACTTCTTGAGTGGATTCCTGAAAACTTTCTTGCGGTGTTTCCGTTTGCGTTTCCTGAACAACTTCTGCCTCTTGATGATCGGATGTTTCTGAGATATCTGGAACCGCTTCCATGGTTTCCGTGTCCTCGAAAATCTCCAGGTTTGAATCCTCCAGCTTTTCTGGCTGGGGCTGGCTGATTCCGAAGTCCGTTTCGTTTATATTCACAGCTTCTTTCTTCTCTGTCTCCGTGGATGTGTCCTGACTCTCCATTTCTCCCGACCGGGTAAGTTCTGACGCCTCATCCAATTTTTCTTTCCCTACAGACGCGCTGTTCACTTCCCCAGATACATTCTCTGCCAGTTTCCGCGTTGCCTCTTCCTTCTCCGCTTCCTGCTCCCGCACTTTCTCAGCAGTCACATCCGCCAGCTCAACCTCTGCCGCATGCGCGACGGCATCTTCCCAGATCGTCGTATAGGCACGCCATGCGCTGTCCGTCTCATGAAGAGTCAGACCACAGCACTCTTCCATATTGCAGCCGCTTCCTTCAATATTTTCACAATTGACGACGGCACGGAACTCCCCATTTCCGCCACGGACAAACAGGGTGCCGATACGGATCTCCTCCTGCCCTGCCAGAAGGTATACGCCGATCGGGCTGCCGCCCGCAAAGACACGGCGGACGCTGACCTGAATCCGGCAGGAAGTTCCCCGCGTCTCCAATTTCGCAAATCCCGTATTTTTCCCTTTGATTCCGCCCTCGTATGCATAGATATATGATATTAACCGATGATATGCAGACATGTTTTCACTCCTTTGCTTTGTATTATATGCAAAAGAAGCGCCGGTTTATGACAGGATTTCTATATCCTGATATAAACCAACGCTGCAAATACGTCCGTATAACGCAAAATCGGGAACAGTTAAAAACTGTTCCCGATACTGCCGGCGACCGGAATCGAACCGGTACGAAGTTTAACCCTCGCAGGATTTTAAGTCCTGTGCGTCTGCCAGTTCCGCCACGCCGGCATCATGATTACTCATGACTGGCACAAAGCCAAATGGATGGAGGTGGATTCGAACCACCGAAGCGAGACGCAACAGATTTACAGTCTGCCCCCTTTGGCCACTCGGGAACCCATCCAAAATTGCTCTGACAGTTGAAGATTATAGCATGGCTGTCTCAAAAAAGCAAGTGTTTTTATATATTTTATTTAATATTTTTATTTCCATTTTTTCCTGCTTTTGATTCTTCTCGCTCAACTGCCAGAAATCATATATCTTGTCGAAGCCGCATTTCCTACAATGCTGTATCATTTCCCGTCAAAACGATACTTCCGACCGGTGGGATTTTCACCTCGATATAGCCGTCCTTTACCTCATGTTCAACCTGTCCGGCGTTGTAACCGTCCTCATAGGTCATCATTTCCCGGCGCAGGACCGCCCCGTCGCGCACCCCGATCTGCCAGACCGGAATCTTGAGTGTCAGCCAGTCATCACCTGTATTGACCGCCGTCACGCCGCAGCACGCGCCGCCAGCTCTCTGAGCACTCTGAAAACGTCCATAGGCAATATAGCCATCTCCCGCCGCCAGCGCTTTCAGGGAACCATTTCTAAATGCCGGACAGCGTTTCCGGATGCCGCTCATATAGCGGTGGAACTCGATCAGCTCCAGGTTTTCCCCGCCCCACGGGTACGTCCGGCGGCTGTCCGGATCGGTCCATCCACAGACACCCGCTTCGTCACCGTAATAGATCGTCGGTGCGCCCGGCCAGGTCATCTGCATGACAACACCCTGGCGGAAAATGCCATAGCTGATGCCTTCCTCCGCCGCTTTTTCACCTGCCGACGCAAGACGGCCCACCCGGCGGTTTGTCCGCGTCATAAAGCGGGAGTGATCGTGGTTGGACAGCTCGTTCATCGCACACTGCACGGAAGCCGTCGGCATTTCACTCATATGGTAGCGCATTGCCTCAAAAAAGGCGCATCCATCCCCAAACAGCGCCGGATTTTCTTCGTCACTGTGCTTCTCCATCCCGGTCAGAAACCATGACAGCGGCTCCATAAACGCATCATAATTCATGACCGTATCCCACTGATCGCCCTTCAGCCAGTCATACGGGCTGCCGTAATGTTCCGCGATCATGACCGCCTCCGGATTTGCCTCCTTGACTGCCGCGCGGAAATCACGCCAGAACTGATGGTTCATCCCGGCACTCCGCCCCAGATCTGCCGCCACATCCAGCCGCCAGCCATCTGCTCCAAACGGCGCCGACACCCATTTTTTCGCAATCCCCAGAATGTACTGGTACAATTCCGGCGATTCCTCGTAATTGAGCTTCGGAAGCGTCGCGTGTCCCCACCAGCCGTCGTAGCTGTCATTAAACGGCCAGGCATTTTCATTGTGGAACTGGAAAAAATAGCGATACGGGCTGTCCTCCGAGACATATGCCCCCTGCGGATAGCCGCCCGCGTGCTGGTACAGAAGTTCCGCATCCAGCCATTTATTGAAAGAACCACAGTGATTGAACACACCGTCCACCAGCACCCGGATTCCCCGCTTGTGCGCTTCCTCAATCAGGCGGGCAAAAAAGGCATCGCTCGCCTCCAGGTTCTGCTCATCCGCCGTCCGCGTCATATATTTATGTGCGCGGTCATTGTCCGTATCTTCCGGGCACACCAGCCCGTCTGCGTCCTCCAGAATCACTCCATAATGCGGATCGATATGGTCGTAGTCCTGACAGTCATACTTATGGTTCGACGGTGATACAAATACCGGATTTAAGTAGATTGCTTCTATCTTGAGACTCTTTAAATAATCAAGTTTATCTAAAACACCCTGCAGATCGCCGCCGTAAAACCGTCCCACATCGAGTGTACTGATCGGTTCCTTCCAGTCCGTCACCCGGGTAACCGGTTTTTTCAGATAAATATATTCATTGGTTTCCGTATCGTTTGTAGGATCGCCGTTGCAGAACCGATCCACATAGATCTGATACATCAGCGCGCCCTTGCTCCACTCCGGCACATGAAATCCCGGAATCAGGCGGAACGGGTGCGCCGCCGCATCCTCTGTCAGCCCGATCCGGTCGTAAAGACAGACGTTCTCGCCCCAGGTCACCTGAAATACATACGAAAATATTTTCGTTCCCAGAGTCAGCGCACAGCTGTAGTAATCAAAACGGCTGTCTGACTTGTCAGCCATACCGCTACCATCTATGCCTCGATTTGTATCTGCACCGTTCCCAACGCTACCAGCACAGCACTCCCACGAAAGCCGTTTCATCTGCCACTCCTGCAAAAGCGCCCCGGTCTCCGGGTCATATTCCAGCAGTACAACCGCATCTGCTCCATTTTTCTCTGTTCTGAAATAAAATGTAACGACTTCACCCGCATCTGCCTCCGAAGGACAACGGTAATCCTCTGTCTCGTCGCAAAATAGCGCGTCGCGATTGATCTGCTCCATCTGTTTCCCTTTCCAGCGGTTTCACCGCTTTCACAATCATGTTATTTTCTGCCCATATTTTACAGGATTTCCCCAAATTACACAAGTTATTTTCACGCCCCTAATTTTAGGTAATAAAAAAGAATGTGCCTTGGCACATTCGGGCGTCTCGCGCGGTCGCTTGCGACA
>ERZ772867.2912-NODE-2912-length-15532-cov-14.170123_pt1 | contig 15532 bp, 9 predicted proteins | sample MGYA00511341_ERZ772867 | MGnify/ENA primary metagenome ERZ772867 (study PRJEB29015, sample SAMEA2737707) | human gut metagenome | biome: human gut; feature: human-associated habitat; material: faeces | place: China | collected 2012 ... | reverse complement strand
AAAAGCGGGACAAGTACATATCCATCGCCATTTTCAGCCTGACGTGGTACACCGTCGCCTCGCTTACCATGACGGCGCTCGGTGTTCCGCCGCCCGACGTGCTGACGGAACGCTGGTTCAAGGCATGGACGACAGAGCTCGTTGTGGTGGCGGGCATCAAGATTTTCAGAAAGGACGACACGGTTTTATGAATGAATTACTGAACAAAAGAATTGCGAACCTTCTCAGCGTGAAGAGCCTTGTGACGATCGCGCTGACGGCGACCTTCTGCATCCTGACGGTGCGCGGCGCGGTCACGCAGGAGTTTAACACCGTGTACCTCATGGTGATCGCGTTCTACTTCGGCACACAGAACGCCGCGGGCAGCGCGAAGGGAGAGTGAGCGGTGTGAATATCCGCAAATACCCGGCGAACGCGGGGAACGTCGGCGGGACGCGCGCGGCGAGCGGCATCCGCTACATCGTCATCCACTATACCGGAAACGACGGCGACACGGCGATGAACAACGCCAAGTATTACGCGGGCAACGTCGTGAAGACCAGCGCGCACTACTTCGTCGACGAGAAGGAGATCGTACAGAGCGTGGACGACCTGCGCATCGCGTGGGCGGTAGGCGGAAAGAAGTATCCAAGCTGCGCGCAGACGGGCGGCGGGACGCTGCACGGCCGCTGCCTGAACGCAAACAGCATCAGCATTGAGCTGTGCGATGAGAAGAAGAACGGCGTATACGCGCCGGGCGCGAAGACCGTCGCGCAGGCACTTGAGCTGACGAAAGCTCTGATGAAGAAGTACAACATCCCCGCGAGCAACGTGATCCGCCACTTTGACGTGACGGGTAAGCTGTGCCCCGCGTACTGGTCCGGCAGGGAGAATGCGGGCAAGTGGGAGAAGGAGTTTCACGGGAAACTCGCGGGGCCGGATTACCGCGCGATGCTCAAGGCGCGAGCGGGGCTGGTGGACGCGACGCTGGATTACCTCTCGGCGTATCAGTACGGCGACGACCTTGTCCGGAAGCTCGCCACAATGAAGTGAAGCACGGGGCGGGAGGGCATGCAGCTCTCCCGCCCGAGGAGAAAGGAGGGGAGGAAGTATGCCTTCCAACTGGCTATACATCGACACGAATTTCCCGTCGTTCACGCAGAAAGAGAGCGACGGCGAGAAGATCGAGACGATGCAGGACTACCTCTTCATGCTCGTCGAGCAGCTGCGCTACACGCTGCACAACTTAGACCTTTCCAACATGAATAAGACGGCGACGGACGAGTTCGTCAAGCAGATCACCGATCCCATCTACGGCGAGATCAAGGACGCGGAGGGGAACATCACGCAAGTCGCGCTTGTGGCCGAGGGGCTGGCGGCGCGCATCGGCGACGCCGAGGGGAACATCACGCAGCTGCAAGCGACAGCAAAGGGCTTGCAGGCGAGCGTTTCGAACCTGAACGGCAGCGTGACGAACCTGACGGCGGACGTGAACGGCATCCGCACGACTGTGAGAGGCAAGATCGACGGCAGCGATGCGCAGACGCTTATCGACCAGAACTTGAAAAAAATCACGCTGGCGGCGACGAGCGGTTCGAGCGGCACGACTTTCACGCTGAGCAAGGACGGCGCGCAGATCGCGAGCACAGGAACGGTCGACCTGCACGTCAAGGCAGTCAACATCGACGGCACGCTGACGGCGGGTGCGCTGCGCGGCGGGAGCGTAAGCCTGCTGGCCGGGGAGACCCCTGTCGGCAGCATGGATCTTGCCTACACGGGCACGGGGCAGGTCGGCGTCGGTCTGACGGCGACCTATGGTGGCATGAAGATGCACGCAGCGGGAAATATCTTTCTTGAATCTGAGCTGGGGCCGTTTGCATTGATCGGAAAAGACGATGCCAGCGACTACCCTGTCGTCTCGCTCGGCGGCGGCTATCTGGTGCTGAGCGGCAACTACACGTTCGGCGCTTCGCCGCCGAGCCACGCGCCGTATGGCACGGTGTTTTTCATCGAGGAGTAAGGCATGGCAAGTTTTTATTGCATTCTTTCGCCGGTCGACGGAGACGGGACACAGCTCAGCGTGTACGCCAAGTTTACGGGCGGCTCGGATGATTACACCTTTAAGAGGCTCATCGACGTGCGCATCACCGGCGTCGGAACATTTGAGTTCAATTCCACGGCAGTCGGCGGCGGGGAGAGCACGTTCGTCGGCACGATCACGGGGCTATCGCCGGGCACGACATACGAGTGGGTGTGCAACCTCTATTATTGGGGCGGCGACTGGATCGTATCGGATTACTCTGACGAGGGAACCGTCACGACGTACAGTGGTGGCGGCGGCAGCGGAGGCAGCGCGAAGGCGGTCGTCAACGTCGGGACGTATGCCTATCCGAACTGGAAGAGATACCGCGCAATCGTCAACATTGGGACACATTACAACACAAATTGGCTATCGGTTCGACCGGTCAACAATTACGGGAGCTATTCGCAACCCAATTGGAGGTAAAGAGCATGAATGAAAAGATCAAGCAGGCGACGGCGCACGCGATGCGCCTCATCGGTCTTTTGAACGTCAACGGCGACGCCGTGGACATTGTGGCGGCGGTGCGGCAGGAGCTGCGTAATATCGCGATGATCTGCGACGCGGCGGAGGAGCCGACGCAGGGCGACACGCAGGACAAGCAGGCGGCGGAGCCGGAAAAGGCCGGTGAGGCCAAATGAAGCTGCCGGAGGTCCCGTATGCCGACGGCATCGGCAAGCGCGGGCAGCTGCAATTCTACGGCCTTGACCACAATCTGGGCGCCGGAGACGGCGGGCTGTGGGACATGCAAAACCTGACGAGCGACTATTATCCTGTGCTTTCGACGCGCGCAAAGCGCAAAATTTACAAGAATCTTGTCAGTCCGGGCGGGCTTTTCGCGTGGGATGCGCTGGCGTGGGTGGAGGGCACGGCCTTCTACTATGGCGGCGCGAAAAAAGGCGACGTGACGGCGGGTGAGAAGCGCTTCGCCGCCATCGGGGCCTATATCATCATCCTGCCGGACAAGAAGTACTACAACACGGTATCGGGCGAGTTCGGCAGCCTTGAGAGCACGTGGAGCGGCAATAGCCTGACGTTCACGAACGGTAAGCTCTATGAAGAGGCCGCGGAGGCGAACACCATTCAGTGCAGCGGCGTCGCATGGAGCGACTACTTCAAGGCGGGTGACGCGGTGACGATTGCGGGCTGCACGAAGCACACGGAGAACAACAAGACGCCGGTGATCCGCGAGATCGACGGCGACAAGATGTATTTCTATGAAAACGTCTTCAAGCTGGATGGTGACAACGGCACGACAGAGTACACGGAGACAGGAAACTTGACGGTTCGGCGCACGGTGCCGGACTTAGAATACGTGTGTGAGAACGAAAACCGGCTGTGGGGCTGCGACGGCCGGACGATCTACGCAAGCAAGCTCGGCGATCCATTCAACTGGAACGTGTTCGAGGGCCTTGAGACCGACAGCTACGCCGTGGACACGGGCAGCGCGGGCGACTTTACGGGGTGCGTGAGTTTCCTCGGCTATCCGGTGTTCTTTAAGGAGGACCACATCTACAAGGTATACGGCAGCATTCCGTCCAACTTTGAGGTGATGGGCTCGGCCACGCTGGGCGTCGCCAAGGGCTGCGGCGGGAGCCTCGCCATCGCGGGCGAGCGGCTGCTGTACCTCTCCACCTCGGGCGTGATGATCTACTCGGGCGGCATCCCGCAAAGCCTGCACGACGCCTTCGGCATGACGAGGCTGCGGAACGGACGCGCGGGGAGCGACGGCCTCAAGTATTATCTGAGCGCGCAGGACGAGGCGGGGGACTGGAAGCTCTACGTCTACGACACGCGCAAGGGCATGTGGCACATCGAGGACAAGACGCACGCGACGCACTTCTGCCGTCATCAGGGGAATACCTACTTTCTGACGGCGGAGGGCGAGATCACGCTGACGGGCAACATCCTCGACGCGCCGGAGGGCTGCACGGACGAGGGAGAATTCACGTGGTTCGCCGAGACGGGCGACTTCACGGAAAAGGGCTCGAGCCAAAGTACGAGCTACGACGGCGTGAAGAAGAGCATCGCCAAGCTGTGGGTGCGCATCGAGGTCGCGGCGGGGGCCGAAGCAAAGGTGCTGATGCAGTTTGATTCCGACGGGAAGTGGGTGCAGGCCGGGCAAACGCTGAAACCGGAACGAAAGCGCAGCTATTACCTGCCCATCGTGCCGCGGCGTGCAGACCACTACCGCATCCGCATTGAGGGCAAGGGCGAGTGCCGCGTCTATTCGATGAACCGCGAGTATTATGCGGGCAGCGAGCTCAAGAGCACGCGCGGACCACAGTAAAAATTCAAGCAGAGAGGAGAAGAAAATGGCGTATACATACGATGACTTTCAAAAGGCGGCGAGCGGCAGCAATGTGAATTTTTCGCAGTACGATCTCGACCTTGCGAAAAAGTACCCTGAGTTCGGCATGAGCGTGCTCGACCTCAAGAAGCAGTACGCGGGCGCGACAACGGCGGAGCAGCGCGCGCTCATCAACGCCAAGGCAAACCAGCTGCGCAGCAGCTACGGCAACTACACTGCCGGCGCGGATGGCAGCCAGTACGTGAGCGACGGCAAGTACGCACCGAAGATCGACGAGACGCTCGACAAGATCGGCTCGTTCAAGTCGTTTACATACGGCAGCGCGCCGAGCTACGAAAACCGCTTCCAGCAGAAGCAGCAGGAACTTTTGGACGCGGCGCTCAAGCGAGATCCGTTCTCGTGGAGCAAGGAGACGGATCCGCAGTACAGCAGCTACAAAAAGACGTATCTGCGCGAGGGCGAGCGGGCGACGGCGGACGCACTGGCGAAAGCAAGCGCCGCGAGCGGCGGCCGGCCGAGCTCGTTCGCCGTGAACGCGGCGACGCAGGCGGGCGACTACTACGCGACGAAGCTCTCCGACGTGATCCCGACGCTCTATCAGCAGGCATACGAGCGGTATCTCAAGGACTACCAGATGAAGCTCAGTGACCTTGAGGCCGTGAACAATCAGGAACAGTTGGACTACGCGAAGTATCTCGACCGGCTGAACCAGTTCAACACCGACAGGAACTTCGACTACAACAACTATCTCGGCGAGTACGGCCGCTTGCAGGACTACCTCGGCAATTTGCAGGGGCAGGACAACACGGAGTACAACCGCTATCTCGGTGTGCTGGATGCGATCAAGGAAAAGCAGCAGCAGGACCAGGAGTTCAGCCGGTCGCAGGTCGACGCGATGCTGCAAGTAGGCGTTTCGCCGAGCGCGGGGCTCATCGGCAAGAGTGGGTACGAGAGCGAGTACGTCAAGGCGCTCGAGAACTACTACAAGCAGCAGGCGGCGCAGGCCGCGGCGAAGACGAGCGGCAGAAGCGGCGGGACCACGAGGCGGTCCGGCGGGACGAGCGGCGGCGGAACGAACATGAGCCTGACAACCGCAAAGGCGATGGCGAAGGCCGGACAGCTGACGCAGGAGGTCGTGAACGTGCTGAAAAAGAACGGCTTTAACGACGATTATCTCGCATCGGAGTACGGCTACACCGGAAGCGGCAGCGGGAGGGTGACGTTCGGCTACGATCCGGACGAGGGCATTTTCACGTGGAACGGCTACCGGTTCAATTCGCCCGAGGCGTTTGCGGCGGCGCTGGACCGCGCGGCGCTGACGGACGAGGAGAAGGCCGAAATTTCCCGAAAGCTGAAAGCCAACGGCTTCAACATCACGTTTTGATGAGGTGACGATATGGCAATTAAGATCACACAAATCAAGCCCGAGGGCGCGCAGAAAAGCGCGCCCTCGGCAAAAGACTATTCAGGGGAGAAAAAGGGAAGCAGCGGCAGCGCCGTGAGCGGCAGCAGCGGGCGCATCCAGATTACGAAGATTCCCGGTGCGGAGAAGCAGCGCAGCATCGCCGCGAGCAGGAAGACGACGCGCGAGACCGAGCACGCGGACGAGCTGGACAAGCAGACCACGCCGAGCGCCAGCCGACAGGCGAGCAAGCAGACCTTCGGGCAGCGGGTGCTCAAGGGCATTGAAAGCGGCCTTGTCTCCGAGGGCGCGAACCTTGCAAACCTCGGCGGCGTGGCGACGGACCGGCGCGGCGGCACGGAGATGAGCGGAGTTTATCGTAGGCAAGCGGAAACGCTTGACAAGCAGATTGCGGCGCTGGAAAAGACGCTGAAAGACCCGACGATGACGGCACAGGACATCAAGGAGACGAACGAGGCCCTTGCGATCGCGCGCAGCGAGCGCGAGAAGTACGGCAAGGTCATCGAGAGCGGCGAGAAGACGGCGAGCAGCCTGTATGATACGGCTGACAAGGGCTATTCCTTTGCGCAAAAGCTGAGCGAGGAGAGCACGGCGGGGACGAAGGGCATCAAAAAAGTCGCACTGAGCATCGTTCCGGCGGCGACGCAGATCGGCTTGCAGACGGCGGAACGCATGGTCGCGCCGGGCATGGATGTCGCGGGGCGCGCGCTGTCCGTGGCCGGCGGGAACGCGGCGGACTACCGCCGCAAAGCGGGCGAGCAGTACGACGCGGAAAAGGCGACGCTGCGCGCGACGGTATCGGCGCTCGGCGTGGCGGCGGGCGGCGCGCTCTCCAAGGGCGTGAACGCGGCGGGGCTCAAGCTGCTGCGCGCGGCAGGCAAGCAGAATTACGTCCTGCCGAACATCGCACTCGGCGGTGCATCGGCGGTCGGCTATGCGGCGGGCGAGACCGGCGCGAGCGAGCTCTCCAAGGCGATGACCGACGAAGACTACACGCCGGACTGGAAATCTATCGGCGAGACAGCGCTGACGGCCTTTGCCTTCGGCGCGATCTCGAGCGCCATCAACGCCGCTGCCATCACGGGACGCAACAAGAAGTACATGAACGAGCTGAACGACGCAGCCAAGGAGCGTTACGACTACGCCAAGCGCATCATTGAGGACCCGCGCGCGACGGTGGAGCAGAAGGCGGCGGGCGCACAGTCCGTCATGGATGCCGTGGACAAGATGCGCTATACGCTGGATGACCTGCAAGTGGTGGGCGCACAGAAGGAAGTCGACGCAATGCGGGAGTTTCTGCTGAGCATCTACGGCGAAATGCTCCCCTACACGAATGTGAGTGCGGGCGGCATCAGCACGGGCGCATCCGGTCTTACGCCGGTCGCGCCGGTCGGCGGGAGCATCACACCCATGCAGACGGGCGGCGGCATGAGCGCCATGCAGGAGAACGCGCCGACGCCGCCCATCTCTCCGCGTGCGCCGGGCGCTGCGGCGGTGATGCAGAACACCGAACCGGTGCCCGCGCCAACCGCTGGGCAGCAGAACACCATGCCCGCACAGCCTGCGGTGACGCCTGAGAGCGCGCAGGGCATGGGCGAGGGTAATTTGACGCCCACACAGCCAAACGCCGCACAGGGCGCGGCAGAGGGCAAAGCGGACGCGCTGGACGCGGGCAAGCGCGTCAATCTTCTTGAGTACAGCAACGAGCAGAACGCGCAGAAGGTTGAAGACGGACTGAAAGACGGCACACTGGCCGTGGACGCGAAAGAGAACATCTATCGCGTGAACGAGGATCAGCACATTGACCGGCGCGACAGCGCGAGCGTGGGCGAGCGGAGCGTGAACGCCTTCCAGTTCGACCACCCCGAGCTGCACAGCTATTACGCGGACGCGGCGGCAGTCCTACAGGAGGAGATGAGCTTTGCCCAAAAGGGTGGCGAGCTCATCCGCCGGACGAGCCGCGAGGCGGGCGACGACGAATACATCCGCACCAAGCGCGGCGTGAGCGAGCGCATCGCGCGGCTGCTGGATGACGAGGGCGTGCGCTACGACGACATTGACCGCTCGCTCGACGCGATCATCCACAACCACGGGCAGGAAAACTTCGCGGCGGCGAAGCGCGTGGAGCTGCTGCTGGACGACATGCTGACAAACGGCTACACGGATATCCACGGGCAGCACATTGAACCGAACGAAGAATACATTGCAGCAAAGAAAGCCATCCCCGGCGCGGACATGAGCGAGCGGACACACGAAGAGCTCCCGATCTATGACATGCCGGAGGGGCGGAACGGAGGAATCTATGGACGACAGGAAGAAAATGCCGGAGGGCCTGAGCCTGCCGAAGGCACTGGGCAGCGTGCCGATGCCGTGGCAGCGGAAAACGATCTACACGGTGGAGACAGAGGACGGCGACCTTCTGAGCCTGGGGCCGGAGGAGCTGGCGAATTACGCAGCACGACAGCGGAAGGACGGCGCAGAAACCGAGAGCTGACGCAGCGGCGCCGAGAGATCGCGTGGGAGCAGCCGCTCACGAGTGCGGCGGCACTGGGCGTGCAGGGCGGCACGAGCGACGAGACGCTGCACGTGCTGCCAGAGGAAGACTGGGACGACGAGCTGCGCGGTTTTTCGGACTGGGCACGCGGCAAGGGCGTGAAGCGCGTGACGATGGTGACGGGTCTTTTGCAGGTCGAGACCGAGAATGGGCCGGTCGGCGTGCGCGGCATCATCAACCGCGAGAGCGGCGAAATGGTGCTGCGCGTGGACGGTGAGAAGCGCACGGCGTCGGAGATCGGTAAGCACGAGGTCGGGCACCTCATCACGGAAGAAGAAAACGTGCGCGCCTTCATGGAGACGGTGCGCGGCGGCGCGGACTGGCGCGGCATCTACGAAGTCTATGAGCGCTGCTATGAGCCGCTGACGAACGGTTATGTCGGCATGACGGCGGAAGAGCGCGAGCTCTACGTGTGGGAAGAGATCATGGAGGATGCCTACGCAGGCATCGACAGCTACGGCCAGAGGGCGAGCCGCTACCACGAGCAGGCGGTCGACGCGATCGAACGCGCGGCGGAAGCGGCGGAACATCCGGCGAGCGAGCCGGAAGGACTGACGCTGCGCGCGGTGGACGAGGTAAAAAGCAGAGGGCCGCCTGAGAAATATTCCTATGCGGGCCGCAATGCCGAGAATGCAGACCTTGACGCGCTGCACGAGGCTGAGCGCTACGAGATGCAGGGCGTGGACGCTGAGACGATCCGGCAGAAAACGGGCTGGTTCCGCGGCGCGGACGGCAAGTGGCGTTCCGAGGTGAACGACAGTGGGATGAAGCTGCGCTTTGAATCGGGACTGTATGACTATGACACGGAACTGCGGGAGAAAAACCGCGCATGGGCCAGGCTGACCGACCGCAAGCTGACGGACGAGCAGAGGAGAGACCTTGCGGACTACCAGAGAAGCGCAGAGCGCGGAGACACCGACGAGGCGCTGTATGAGAAGCTGACCGGCGAGTTCGGCGGCGATTTTGAGAAGTGGGCGCTCACATTGGAGACAACGAAAGAGGCTACAAAATCCATCCCCAATTACACCACGCTGGGCAAGCTGGTAAATGCGCCGGAACTATTCACAGCCTATCCCGATCTTGCCGATGTCGACGTAACGTTCCAGAATCTTGAGCGCGGGCAGAACGGCGGGTATAACCGCAGGTTCGACAGCATTGAACTGAGCCGCGACCTGAAAAACAGACCGGAGGCGCTGCTGAATTCCCTCATTCACGAGGTACAGCACGCCATTCAGAGAAGAGAGGGCTTCACACCCGGAGCAAATCTGAAATACTGGAACAGAAAACTCGAGGAAGGATATGACGGCAGGGACGCCGAAACCAGACGCGAAGGCGCGCGGCTGCGCGAGCAGTATGAGCAGATGAAGGCAAACGATCCCGAGTTTATGCGCAGCATGGAAGAACTGAACGCCATGGCGCCGACGGTGCCGCGCGGGAAAGTCGACATGGACACATGGGAGCAGGTCGAGCCGGATCCGCCGGAATGGATGCGCTTCGACGAAAGGCGCGACCAACTGGAAGAAAAATACGGCGACCGCGTGTGGGATTATTTCAGCCTGCGCGACAGCATTGATAGAAACGCGAGGGACGGCAGACTGCCGGGAGACCTCTACCGCGACACGGCGGGCGAGATCGAGGCGCGGGACGCTGCGGCGCGGCGCGGCCTGACGGCGGAGGAACGCAGGAACCGCAAGCCGGACACCGGCGACGAGAACACGGTGTTCGCGGACGGCGGGGTGAGCTATAGCATCGCTAACACGCGGGATATGCCGTGGAAAGATCAGGTGCGAGGCTATTTCAGCAATGACGGAACGATTAAAAGCAGTGATTCGCTCTATCTTGGTGAGAGCAGTGTAGAAGGCGTAGACAATGCGCCGATGTACATTCCGACGAGCGTTATCACAAAGGCGATTCGGCCGCCGAAGGGCAGCAGAAGCGCACATGCGCTGTCGCAAAAAAATATTCTGAATCTGCAAGAGGGCATAAAAAATGCGCTGGTCGTCATCGACAATCCGGCGCGGAACAGTATCGTTTATGTGACAGCGGATCAGGATTCCGCAGGGAATTACATCATAGCTGCGCTTGACAAAAGCAACGACCTTTACGGCGAAACCGCCCACAAGGTCACGTCTATTCACGGGCGCGAGAACATCGCGGCGATGCTCGAAAAGCTCGGCGATGATGCAACGATTTTCATAAAAAACGAAAACAAGCTCAACCGAATGCTGCCTGGCAACCAGATATTAAAGTCTCTGGCGCTGCGGGCAAAGGTTGAACTTGATAATAACAGTGTATCAGGCCACGGCGAAAATGTCAAGTCACCGACACTGGGTGACGAGATTCGCAGGCAGATCATGGGCGAAGAGACGGAACCGTTCAAGACCGGAGAATCGTCCGCAAAGGACGTCGATACCGGCGGTGCCGCCTCTTCTGCGGAAAGTGTATCTGAAAACGGCGGGGACGTCAAGCCGAAGACGCGATATTCCGTGGAGGACGAAACTGACAGCGCAGGCCGCGAGCTGACCGCGCAGCAGCGGGAATACTTCAAGGATAGCAAGGCAAGGGACGAGCAAGGACGATTGCTGACACTCTATCATGGGACGACGGCTTATGGCGAATTTACGAAATTCCGAAGAGGACGTTCTGGCTGGCTTGGCCCTGGCATTTACCTCACAAGCGATCTTTCATACGCCGAAAGATACGCAAACAGCATGGGAGAGGGAAACGGGCATCTGTATAAACTATATGCGAATGCAATAAATCCGTTAGTCGTACATGACGGGAACCCTGTTCCAGAGATTCTTTTTGCTGCATACGGGAGAAACAGCGTTTATAAAAACCGTTCTGCCAAACAGAGCAATGATGCAATGATCATTACCGCTGCTGACATTAAAAAATTGCGAGAAAAGGGGTACGACGGGATTCGGTGGGACTTTGGAAAGTCCACGGAGTTGTCCGTTTTCTCTCCGGAGCAGATCAAAAACGTTTCCAACGAAACGCCGACAGACGATCCGGATATCCGCTTTTCGGCGGAGGATGAAGACGGCGGCGAGTGGGACAAGGAGCTGGCGCGGATGCCGCAAAGCGTGCAGGAAGCCGTGCGGCGCGTGAAGGATGAGCGCAGCAAGAAGCCGAGCATGCAGGAATTCCCGAATCTGGACGCCTATCTTTCCGGCAGGAGTGCGCAGCAGGCGGCGGAAAAGGCCGAGCGGCTGCGCGACAAGGGCAAGGACGAATTCAAGGGCACGGAAGCGCTCGAGAAGCTGGGTGTGAAGATCGAGAACAGCGCGGGCGATTACAGCAACGTTGAGCAGCTTATCGCGAACGACCGAGCAGCGAAGACGATCCAGCGCGAGACGCGCAAGGCCATCAAGCGCCTGGGCGCGACGCCGAAGGAGCAGAATTTCGCACTGAACATCGCATCCGGACTGTACGACGAGGCAGATATCCCGGCGACGATGAACCGCGGCAAGGTGGTAGAGCTGGCCGACTATTACAGCGCCGAGCAATCTATGTCGACCGACTTCATCCGGCAGCGCCGCGCGGAGATCAACGACAGGCTGCAAGAGAAGATGAAAGACCTCTTCGACGAGCACTTTGACGGCGAATTCACCAAGGAGAAAAGCGGCAAGGGAATTTCGCCGGAGAGCGGTTTCGCCCTGTACCACCGCACGCCGCAGCGCAGCATGCGCGCGATCTTCGGCTGGAAGCGAGGGGAGAAAATCAACGAGGCGATCTTCGAGCCGGTCTACGTCAACGAGCAGGAGAGAAAGCGCTTCGTCAACCGAATGCACGACGAGGTGCGCACTTTCAAGGGCGAGGACGGCAAGGAGGAGGCGCTGACGCAGCGCGAGCGGGCGCTGGCACAGCTCTCCATCGAGGGCAAGGCCGTCGAGGAGATGGTCGGCAAGAGCGAGATCAAGCAGCAGATCATCCACGCGGCGGAAAACCTGCTCGACGGTGCAGAGATGAAAGACACGGCGCAGGAGTTTGGTCTGCACGGCAAGGAGGAGCGCGAGCTGGCACAGCGATACGCGGACTGGCTCGAGACGAAGAGGGAGCTCGACAGCGGCGAGGTCGACCGCGTGAGGGTCGAGAACGCGGCGGCGAAATACAGCGGGCTCTACAACGAGTTCTACGCTGCAATCAACGACTTCCTCGTGGCGCACGGGTACGAGCCCATCGGCTTTATCAAGGGCTACGCGCCGCACTTCCAGCCAGAGGCGGAGAGCGGCAAGCTCGAGCGGGCGCTCAAGGCCATCGGCGTTGATCTGGGCGCCGAGGTCGGCAAGCTGCCAGCGAGCATCGCGGGATTGACGAAGGAATTCAAGCCGAACAAGCGGTACAATCCCTTTTTCCAGCACCGAAACGGCAAGAGCACGGACTATGACATCCAGAAGGGCTTTGAGAAGTACATCGACTATCTGAGCGACGTGCTGTATCACACGGACGATATCATGCGCACGCGCGCAGCGTCGAAATACTTCCGCAAGAAGTATGCGCCGGACGAGATCAGCGCGCAGATCCAGCAGGCAGAAGACCTGAAATTCGCGACGGCGGAGGAGAAAGAGCTATTCCTGAAAACAAATGGCATCATTGACAGCAGCGCAAAAATGAGCTATCAAGCCATGAACCAGGCGATGGAGAAGTACACCGACAGCCTATTCGATGACGTGACGCAGACGACGAAATACGGCGATCTTGTCACGTGGCTGGATGACTACGCGAACAAGCTGGCGGGCAAGCAGCTGTTCAACGACCGCAGCATGGAGCGCGAGGTCGGGCGCATGTCGCTGAACGTGGGGCGCAAGCTCGTGAGCACGTTTGCCCGCGCGAACGTGGCGGGGAATCTCTCGTCGGCGCTGAACCAGACGGCACAGCTGCCGATGATCGCGGGCGAGCTGGGGCCGAAGTACGTCGCCGAGGCGATCGGAGACATCACGAGCGGAAAGGCGAAGGGCGACTTCGCCGACAGGAGCGACTTTCTGACGGAGAAACGCGGCATTCGCTACCTGACGAGCACGAAGGGCGACAAGTTCACGGCGGCGCTGTTCTGGCCGCTTGAGCGGATGGACTACCTCGTCAGCTCGATCGCGGTGCGCGGCAAGTACCGCAAGGAGCTCGCCGAGGGCAAGAGCGAGAAAGACGCCCTGCGTGCGGCGGACCGCTGGGGCCGCGACATGATGGGCTCGCGCTCGAAGGGCACGGCGCCGCTGACATTCCAGTCGAAAAACCTTATTTCGCAGATGGTGAACCTGTTCCAGGTGGAAGCGCTGAACAGCTGGGAGCACGTGACGCAGGATCTCTTTGGGCCCGGGCTACGCGAGATGGAGGAGAAGCTGGGCAAGAAGGAAGCCTCGCGGCGGCTGGCGGGCATCATCGTCGGCACGCTGCTCGGCGCGTTCATCCTGAACCGCGTGGACGAGGAGCTGTACGGCGGCACACCGGCGCAGTTCGACGTGCTGGGCCTGCTGACGGGCTTTCTGGCGTCCGGTAACGGACTGAGCACCAACGAGCAGCTGGGTGTGTGGGTCGACGACGTGTGGCAGAAGATGACCGGCGAGCGCCTGTTCGGCACAGATGAAGATGCGGGCAACGACGAATTCAACCTTGCGGCGGCGGCAGAGGACACGATCTACAACGTCAGCAACGACGTTCCGTATGTGCGCAACGTGTCCGGCCTGTTAGGCCTGGGCGACCAGACGTTGCCGATGCCGGATATCTACAGCACGGCAAAGGGAATCGGCAGCGCCGTTTCGGACGCCGCGTCCGGCGACACGGAGGGGTTCGGCAGCGAGATCATGCGGCAGCTCATGGGGCTGGTGGGTGACACAGTTCCCGGCGGGCGGCAGGTTGAAAAATCTGTTCAAGGTGCAGGAGTAATAAAGAACGGGGGCCTGTATAAGGGCAGCGGCGAAAATAAGAGGCTGCAATATCCCGCAAAACCGTTTTTGGAGGACCCGTGGGAAGCGCTTCGGGCGGGACTGTTCGGCAGAAACGCGCTAAGCGAGGCGCGTGACTTCTATGCAGCGAACGATGGCGGACTGAGCGCGTCGCAGACGCGGACCTATCAGGAGCTCGTCGACATGGGCGCGGACCGCGAGGTCATCTACGACGCGATCCAGAAGTGGCGCAAGATCGACAAGGACGACAGCCTGACCGACGGCGAGCGTGAGGCAGCGCAGTTCGAGCTCGTCCGCAAGCTCAAGCTGACGAACGAGCAGAAAGAGCGGCTGCACGATGACCTGTCCCGCTCGTCGAGAAGCTATGCGGCAGCGCAGGAGGCGCAGAAGCAGGGCATCAGCGCCGAGACCTATGCCGAGTACAAGGACGCGACGGCCGATCTGACCGCCGATAAGGACGAGAACGGCAAGGCCATCAACGGCAGCAAGAAGGCGAAGGTGCTGGACGCGATCGACAAGATGCAGCTGAGCAAGAAACAAAAGGACTGGCTGTATCTTGACGCAGGGTATAGCGAGAAGGACATCGGAAAAGCACCGTGGAATAGCTGAGAATAAGAGAACACCCCGAGCCGGAAGGCTCGGGGTGCTGCTTTATGCGTGTCAGATGTAACGGTTCTCGATGTCTGCAAGCGGGCCGATATCGCGCTCATCATCCTCGAGCGGAAAGTCAAAGCTCATGCGGTCCATAGCCTGGTTGACTTCGGAGAGCACTGTTTCGCGCGGATCGGGATTAGCGAGAATGGAACGAATCTCTTTCTTGACGACGGCATAGCGGCGGCGCAGCTCGCGGATATCGGCCTCGTGAAGTTTAGAAATACGTCTGCGATGCAGGTTCTCAATCAGGCCGAGCAGCAGCGTCACAATGATGCCGAGGAAGTAAAAGAGGCACATCACCCAGCAGAGCACAGTGCGCAGGCGGGGGTGAGTATCTGCGTCCTCGCACTTGAGGACGGCATAGTGCAAAAGGCGGGCGATCATGTACGAGAGAACGGAGACCCCGAAAGCGTAGATATACTCAAAAAGCGTATGATGCACAAATATCCCTCTTTCTTTTTTATTTCGGCGGGAGTATAGGAACACCATATAGGAATTTTTGCGGTTTGTCAAATTTGGCATAAAGAAAGCGCCTCGCAACAAGGCGCTTTCTTTATGGATAAATGGGATATCGGCCGCCGTACTGCGAGATGATCGCCGCGGCAAGCCGTGGATTCGGGTTCTTGAT
>ERZ772867.2897-NODE-2897-length-15620-cov-4.841825_pt1 | contig 15620 bp, 13 predicted proteins | sample MGYA00511341_ERZ772867 | MGnify/ENA primary metagenome ERZ772867 (study PRJEB29015, sample SAMEA2737707) | human gut metagenome | biome: human gut; feature: human-associated habitat; material: faeces | place: China | collected 2012 ... | reverse complement strand
CCACAATGCGGCGCGGTACTTCCTGCTGAACAATCGGGGCGCCATTGCGCCGGGATACCTGGGGGACTTTGTTATCATCGACAACTTCCAGGATTTCAACATCCAGATGGTCTATAAGCGGGGACGGCTGATGTTCCACGACGGACAGCTGGAGGACTTCCCCACCCCGGAAATTGACCCCTATCTGGTAAAGCGCGCCCACGACACCTTCCACCTCAGCACCCTGACGGCGGAGGATTTCCGGGATGGACGGCCACACGCCATTATCGGGCTGGTGCCCGGGGAAATCATCTCTGAGGATGCCGGGTATATTGACCACATTGAGCCGGACTATGACATTCTGAAGGTGACTGTGATTGAACGGCACAAAAACACCCACCACATCGGCCTTGGCTATCTGAAGGGCTATGGGCTGAAGTCCGGCGCGGTGGCCACCAGCATTTCCCACGATTCCCACAACATCATCGTTGTGGGAACCAACGAGGAGGAAATGGCCGCAGCCGCCAACCGCATTGCCCAGAACCACGGCGGCATTACCGTGATGGAGAACGGCAAGGTGCTGGGCGAGGTGGCGCTGCCGATTGCAGGAATTATGAGCGACGATCCGCTGGTGGATGTGAATGCCGCACTGGAGCATGCCAAGGATGCAGCCTTCCGGCTGGGGGTGTCCCGGGATATTGACCCGTTTATGACGCTGAGCTTCATGGCGCTGCCGGTAATTCCCACCCTGCGCATCACCACGCGGGGCGTATTCGATGTGAGCACCCAGCGGTACATTTAAGTTCAGGACAGGAAAAAGCCAAAAGGAAGACCGGCCTGCAGGCCGGTCTTCCTTTTGGTTATGATTCTTTTTTCCAGCGCATGACAATGGAAAGCAGCCGTTCATACAGTTCTTCCCGGTTTGTCGGGTCAATCTGCACCAGACAAGCCGCCGGGTGAGCCCGCACGGCATTGAGAAACTCCACATCAAAGCGATTTTTCACCGCCGCCAGCACGGGAACAGGGCCGTCCAGCGTCCGAAAAACCGCCGCTGTGAAGTCATGAGCCTGAGACTCCATAAAGCCCAGCTCGTCCATGACCATTACCTCCTCCCTGCCGCTTGGCCGCAGCAGAGACGCCCCCACGGTATCAAACACTTCCGTATGAATCCGGTGGCGCTGCCCATCGCAGTAGGCTATCCGGTTTTCCGGGCCGTAGGAACGCTCCTCCTCCCGCTGGGAAGCCGGATGGATATACACCGGGTTCAGGCCATCCTCTGTAGGGAGCAGCTTTGTGCAGAAGCCGCCCACCTGCAGGCCGGATGCCTCCAGCAGGCGGCGGATCAGGGTGCTCTTTCCAACGCCCCGCCCGCCGCACAGGAAAACATGGCGCTTTTGTTCCATATCAGGCGGCAGCCTTTGCACCGGCCAACGAGTCACCCACCAGCGCCTGATACTGGCTATCCGTCAGATCGCAGTGGTAGAACAGCTTGAAATAATTGGTAACCTCTGCCTGCAAATCAAGATTGGCCTGCTCCGGATAGAGAACCCCGGCCATCCACATAAGACCCAGATACCGCTGCACGGAGGGCGGGAAGCCCATCCAGTTATAAGGCCCAAAGGGAACCTTGTAATACTTTCCTGTCTGGATGGCGGACACCTGCTGCCAGACGGCATCATCTGCCACGGTGTCATAAATGCTGTCGGGGGCAAAGCAAATGACATCCGGGTTCCACTTCAGAATCTGCTCCATGTCCACCTCGTTGCCGGTACCCTTGCTGGAGGGATTATCCACCTGCGCCAGATTATTGGTCATCAGGTCAATGATCTCTGCGTGGAAGCTGCCCTTGGCAATCACATTCAGGCCCTGATCGCCCAGACAATACAGCGCGTTGACCTTCTCCACCTTGCCGGCCAGCTCCTCCATCTTCTGGTAGGTATCCGTGCAGTAATCCGCCAGAGCCTTGGCCTCGTCAGCCTTGTTCAGCAGCTCGCCCAGCTTGGTATAGGCATCCCCCATGGTCTGGGTGGTTGCCGTAATATGAACAAAGGGAATGCCGGTCTGCTCCTGCAGAGCATCCAGATCTTCCTTGGCAGAATCCTTTGGCTCGCCTACATCAATGATCACCTGCGCGCCGCTGGCAAGCAGTGTTTCAAGGTTCAGTTCACCCTTGCCGCCATACAGCTGGCCCAATTCCGGCAGGTTATAATACTTGCTGTCGATATACTGCTCCGCCTCCGCGCTCCACTTGGAAACAACGCCTACCAATTCGTCCGGGCAAAGGGCAAACAGCACAATCTGCGCCAAAGGGCCGGAAACAGCCACCTTCTCGATATTGCCGGGCACTGTAACGGTGCGGCCCAGAGAATCGGTAAATTCAACGGTTTCGGGCCGGGACTCCGGCTGGGCCTTATTGCCGCAGGCGCACAGGGTCAATGCCATGGCCAAAGCCAGCACAAGAGCCAGAAGTCTTCTTGTTTTTGTTGCCTTCATACATCTTTCTCCTGTTTTGTTACGGTTTTTCTATGGAATCGGGAATGGTTCCCGCATCCAGTACAATCAGGCCCAGAGAGCGCCGGGCCGGGAGATAGTAGGGAAAATCTGTCCGTCCGGTGGGTTGCAGCAGCGCCCGGGTACGCTCCGGATCGGGCAGCGCGCCATCCGGTGCGTAGGCCGCAAAAAAGTGGCGGGCATGCTCCACGCTGCGCAGCGGCTGGCCCATTTCCAGCGCGAAGCGGCAGCTGTCATAGGGGATGGACAGCTCCTGCAGGCGGTCACAGGTGAACTCAAAAGACGAGTGCTTCATAGGGCGATGCTGCGGATCAAAGCGGTGACGAAGCCAATCTTTTTTTATCAGAACAGCCTTCCCGCTGCACTGACGCCGGATGGCGGCAAGAGATTGCTCCACACCGCCGAAAAAACAGAAGACCATGGCATCGTATGGTCTGTCCGGTGTCATGGTAAACAGGTCCCCCTGCACCACGGTCAAGCCGGTGAGACCCGCCTGCGTCTGTTTGCTCCGCAGATAGGCCACAGCGGCGGCGCTTTCATCTACCGCTGTGACGGAAAATCCCATGCGGCACAGCTTCACAGACAGAAAGCCCATGCCGCACCCCGCATCGCACAGGCGGCTGCCCGGAGACAGATACGAGGCCACACGGCCGGCAATGGCTTCGTCAAAGCGGGTATAGTTTTCGGCATCCTCGCGGAAGGCCATAATTTCATCTGTCCACTGAAACATGGGGGTCCTCCTGTATCGGCACGATCATCTGCCCCTCCGGCAGAGAGACAAAACGGGTCTTTGTGCCATAGAGCCGCTCCAGCAGCGCTGGCGTCATGACCTCCTCCGGCTTTCCAAAGGCCGCCACGCAGCCGTCCTGCAAAGCCAGCACCCGATCTGCATAAAAGAGCGCATGCTGGGGGTTATGGGTGCTCATCAGTACGGTATAGCCCTCCTCCGTCAGCGCCAGAACCCGGGTAAGCACCATGGTCTGGTTCCCATAGTCCAGGCTGGCGGTGGGCTCGTCCATCAAAAGTACATCCACCTGCTGGGCCAGCGCACGGGCAATCAGCACCAGCTGCTGCTCGCCGCCGGAGAGATGGCAGAAATTCCGGCGGGCCAGATGCCCGATGGAAAGCCGCTCCATGGCCTGTCGGGCTGCGCGGCGCTGCTCCTCTCGCGGCTGGGAAAGACTTCCAACCGTGTGCGCCGTTCCCATCAGCACCATCTCCTCCACCGAATAGGCAAAGGTCTGGCCGTGATTCTGGGGGATATAGGCCACCCGGTGGGCCATCTGCCGCGGCGGCAAATGGCGGATGTCCTGCCCATCCAGCAGCACACAGCCCCGGTATTTGGTGTGCAGGCCCAGGATGCACTGAAACAAAGTGGATTTTCCTACGCCGTTGGGGCCAAGCACCGCCAGCAGTTCCCCCTTCTTTGCAGAAAAAGACACCTCGTGCAGCACCGGCCGGGTGCAGTAGGAAAAGCTGAGATTCTCCACCTGAATACCCACAGTTGCCTCCTTACGCGCTTACACCGGGCAGCGGTGGTGCAGCCCTTCAGGGCTCCCCTCCCGCAGCTGCGCCCGGACACAAATCATTTCCCCGGCAATGGACACGGCAATCTCCGCAGGGGTGACGGCACGGATTTTTGTGCCGATGGGGGTGTGCACCCGGGCAATCTCCTCCTCCCGGATACCACACTCACGCAGGCGCGCGTTTACGGATGCAGTCTTTTTAGAGGAGCCGATAACGCCCAGATAGGCAAACGCCCCTCTCCGCAGCACCTGCAGCTCCACTTCAAAATCATGGCCGTGGCCGCTGGTCATCACCGCCACAAAGTCGCGGGGGCCAATGGTCAGATAGTCAAAAATGCGGGCAAAATCGCCGCAGATCACCTGCGCGCCCGGAAAATCGGAGGGGCTTGTAAACTCCTCACGGCAGTCAAAAACTGTGACGCGGAAGCCGACGCTTTGCAGCACCGGAACCAGCGCGCGGCTGACATGTCCCCCTCCAAACAACAGGGCCCGATGGGCAGCGCCCAGCGGCAGCAGAAAATCAGGCTGCCGGAAAACAGGCTGCTCCGTCCCGGCAGGAACTGACCCATACCAGCTGCCGGCCAGCGTTTCTCCCGCGCCGCTTACCAAGGCGGGCTCCCCTCCGGCAACAGACTGGATAAACCATGCGGGCCGGTTTTCATGGATGCAATCCAGCGCCGCAAGGCAAAGAGCATGCCATGTCTGTCCGTCTGCAGGAATATACTGGAGCCAGACAGTGACATCACCGCCGCAGACCATGCCAATGTCTCCGGTTGGACTGACATGAAGGGGATATTCCTGCAGCTCGCTTTTTTGCTCTGTCAGCAGTTCCATGGCACGCTGAATGGACTTGCCCTCCACCGCGCCGCCGCCAATTGTGCCCCACAGGCGCCCTTTCCGGCCCACCAGCATCTGTGAACCGGTGCCGCGGGGGGTGGAGCCGGAAGACGCCGTAATGGTGACAAGCACCGTGGCCTCCTGCTTCTCCATTCGGTATAAAATTTCAGAAAACAAGCCTTCCATAAAGCGTTTCTCCTTTACAGTGTTTTTTCGCGGCGCAGCAACAAATATATGAAAAATGGTGCGCCCACAAAAGCGGTGAGGATGCCGATGGGAATCTCGACCGCCAGAAGGTTCCGGGATATGTTATCCACCGCCAGCAGAAATGAGGCTCCCAGCAGCATGGATGCGGGCAGCAGATATTTATAATCGCTGCCCACCAGCTTGCGGGCCAGATGGGGAATCACCAGTCCCACCCAGCCAATCATGCCGGCAGCGGAAATGGAAGCCGCCGTGAGAAGTGTAGCGCAGAAGATAACCACCAGACGGAGCCGGTCTGTGTGCACCCCCAGCGTGCGGGCCTCCATATCCCCAAGGGTCAGCAGGTTAATGTGCCAGCGGATGCAGAACAGCGGCACAAGCCCCAGCAGCATAGGTGGAACCGCCAGTGTCACCTGACTCCACTTGATACCGCTGAGGCTGCCCATAAGCCAATAGGTAATGGCAGGCAGCTGGTTATTGGGGTCCGCCACCAGCTTGATATAAGAGGTTCCCGCCTTGAACAGTGAGCTGACCATAATGCCGGCCAGAATCAGGTTAACCACACGGTTTCCCAGGGCCCAGCGGGCAATTAAGAACACCAGTGCAACAGTGAGCAGGCTCATCAGAAACGCCCAGAGGGTAATCTGCCGGGTGGAAGCGCCCAGAAGGATGGACAGGGCCGCACCGAAAGCCGCCCCATCCGATGCCCCCAGCAAATCAGGGGATGCCATGGGGTTCTGGAATACACCCTGATAGGCTGCGCCCGCCGCCGCCAGACAGCACCCAATGAGACAGGCCATAAGAATCCGGGGCATCCGCACATTCAGGACCAGCGTTTCCATGGTATCCGTCCACTGGTGGGGTATGGGAAAAATCTGCCCCACCAGAATACGCATGACCTGGCCAACAGGGACACAATAGCGCCCAAGGCAAAAGGACACCAGAAACAGCACTGCCAGCAGTCCGCCCAGCAGCCAGAGAACGCCGCCGCGGGATATTCTGTTTTTATGTTGCTCTGTGTGCATGAACGATTCTGTCTCCTCATCACATGCAGCCGCAGGACGCACTGAAAAAATGAGCCAGTGCAGCAGCCACTTTTTCACCATTATACCCTATCGTTATTCTTTTCGCAAGATTACTGGTTCGGCATAGTCGCACAATCGACCGATGAAATCGAAAAATCCCCCGCAGCTTATCACTGCGGGGGATGGTGCGGACAATCTTACTTGATCATGGAAGCCACTTCGGCAGCGAAGTCGTCTTCCTTCTTCTCGATGCCCTCGCCCTTCTCAAAGCGGACGGCATCCACAAACTTCACGCTGCCGCCCAGCTTCTTGGCGGCATCCTCGATATACTTTTCCACAGAGCCGGTGAACAGGTCGCCACGGACGAACTCCATCTGCATCAGGCAGTTCTCCTGATAGAACTTGTTCATCTTGCCCATGACGATCTTCTCCTTGACCTGAGCGGGCTTGGCAGCCATCTTGGGGTCCTGATCCATCAGGGCCAGAGCCACCTTCTTCTCCTCGGCCAGCACATCCTCGGTGACCTGAGACTTGTCCCAGAAGCGGGGATTCAGAGCGGCAATCTGCATGGCCACATTCTTACCGATCTCGGTAGCGTCCACGCCGCCCTCGACAGCCAGATTCACCAGCACGCCGATCTTGCCGCCGGCATGGATGTAAGGCACGGAGAAGCCTTCGCTGAAGCGGGCAAAGCGACGAATCTGAATGTTCTCGCCGATGACCATGACCTTATCGGGAATGGTCTGCTCCACGGTCAGGTCGCTGCCGGGATACTTGCAGGCCTTCAGAGCGTCCACATCGGCAGGGTCATTCTCGGCCACCACCTGAGCAATGTCCTTCACGAACTGGACAAACACATCGGACTTGGAAGCGAAGTCGGTCTCGGCGTTAACCTCAACCACCACGCCAACGCCGTTCAGCACAGCGGCATAGGCCATACCCTCGGCAGCCACACGGCCGGCCTTCTTGGCTGCCTTGGCCAGACCCTTCTCGCGCAGATACTCGATGGCCTTATCCACATCGCCGTCAGTCTCCACCAGAGCCTTCTTGCAATCCATCATGCCCACGCCGGTCATTTCGCGCAGGTTCTTTACATCAGCAGCAGTAAATGCCATTTTATTTTCCTCCGATTCTTCAGTTTAAAAAAGCCGGGGCAGGGACACGCCCTGCCCCGTTGGTTCATTGGTTCAGCGGTACGCTTTTACAATTACTCGGCAGCCTTCTCAGCCTCGGCTTCCTCGGTCTGCTCACCCTGACGGCCCTCGATCATGGCGTTGGCCATAATGGAGGAAATCAGCTTGATGGCGCGGATGGCGTCATCGTTGCCGGGGATGGGATAGTCGATCTCGTCGGGATCGCAGTTGGTATCGGCGATGGCCACAACGGGAATGCCCAGACGGTGCGCCTCGGCGATGGCGTTGCGCTCCTTGCGGGTGTCCACGATGAACAGAGCGCCGGGCAGCTTCTTCATTTCCTTCACGCCGCCCAGATACTTCTCCAGCTTCTCAATCTCGCCCAGGTGCTTCATGACTTCCTTCTTCGGCAGCATGTCGAAGGTACCGTCAGCCTGCATGGCCTTCAGCTGATTCAGACGGTCAATACGGGTGCGCATGGTCTTGAAGTTGGTCATCATGCCGCCCAGCCAACGGGCATTGACATAATACATGTTGCAGCGCAGTGCCTCGTCCTTGATGGCCTCCTGTGCCTGCTTCTTGGTGCCGACGAACAGCAGACTCTGGCCGTTCTCGCTGAGCTGACGAACGAAGTTATAAGCCTCCTCCAGCTTTTTCACGGTTTTCTGCAGGTCGATGATGTAGATACCGTTGCGCTCGGTGTAGATGTAGGGCGCCATCTTGGGGTTCCAGCGGCGGGTCTGGTGGCCGAAATGCACACCGGCCTCCAGCAGGGCCTTCATGGAAACAACACTCTGATTTGCCATTTTTGTCTTGACTCCTTTGAATTTTAGTTTGTACCTCCAGCCTTTTCCTCCCCCCGGCCAACTCGCAGAGCACCGACCGGGAATCCAAGGCTGTGTGGAATGCTGAAATATAATACCATACTATTCCCCTGATTGCAAGGGAAAATTCAGGATTTTCCGGGCTTTTTTCGTGCATCGCCCCCTGTTTTTCACCAACGCCTCTTTTTCCGCTCCGACGGACGGCCCTCCCGTCTTTGGAACGGCTTGTCAATGAGAATGATGTCATCTCCGAAGCGCTGCACGCAATCCCAGGGGATGTAGTAATCCTCCCCCCGGCCGAACAGGCCGAAAAAGCGGCAGGGGCCATACACAATCAGCGCCCGCACCTCCCCTTCCGGCAGCTTGATCTCCACATCTCCCACGCAGCCAAGACGGCACCCATCGCACAGATTGATGACCTCCTTGCGCCGCAGCTGACAAAATCGGTTCAACATGTCATCCACCCCTTGTGGGCAGTATATGTGCCGGACAGGTCTTCGTTGTCTGTCCAACAGAAAACCTGCGCGGCGCCTGCCTGTCCGGCCGATATGCGGATTTCCCGGAAAGGCATGCCCCCCCTTTCGCGGATTGGCAGTCCGGCAGGAATTTGAGCGTTAAACTATTGACAATATTACAGGAAAGTGATAAAATTAACAAAGTCAGAATTTGACAATACAAAAGAGAGGCGAAGACGCTATGGCTATTCCGTTTGACTATACCTCAGAATATAAGCGTAAGCTCTGTACTCCTGACGAAGCGGCCCGTGTGGTCAAAAGCGGTGACTGGATTGACATTTCCATGGGTGCTGGCTTCCCCAGCCTGATGGATGCAGCCATTGCCAAACGCAAGGAGGAACTGTTCGGTGTTAAGGTGCGCGGATACCTGATTTCAAGCCCCATTCAGATGGTGGAATGCGACGACACGCGGCAGCATTTTATTTACAACAGCTGGCACCTGTCCGGCTATGAGCGGAAGCTGTGCGACCGGGGGCTGTGCAACTTTATCCCCATGGTGTTCCGGAATCTTGGCTGGTACTATTCCAATTTCCTGACGGTAAATGTGGCCATGATGTGCGTAACGCCCATGAATGAACACGGCTACTTCAATTTCTCTGTGAGCAACGCCTCGGCCCGGGCTGTGCTGGACAAGGCGGACATTGTGATTCTGGAGGTCAACGAGAACCTGCCGTGGGTCTATGGCGGGTTGGACGAGTGCATCCACATCAGCGATGTGAACATGATCGTGGAGGGCGACCACGGCCCCCTGCCCAATGTGAAATCTCCTGCCGCTTCCCCGGAGGAAGTAAAAATCGCCGAACAGGTAGTGCAGAACATGGTGGACGGCTCCACCCTGCAGCTCGGCATCGGTTCGCTGCCCAACGCCGTGGGACAGATGATCGCCCGCTCTGACCTGAAGGATCTGGGCATCCATACAGAGATGCTGTGCGACTCCTATCTGGACATGTACAAGGCCGGGAAGATTACCAACCGCAAAAAGAAGATGGATCGCTACAAGAGCGTATTCGGCTTCGCGCTTGGCTCCCCTGATCTGTACGACTGGATCCGGGAAAATCCAAGCGTTGTTACCTACCCCATTTCCTACTGCAACGATCCGGCCAATGTGGGACGGCTGGACAACTTCGTTTCCATCAATAACTGCATTTCTGTCGACCTGTATGGACAAATCTGCGCGGAAAGCTCCGGCACCCGCCAGATCAGCGGCACCGGCGGTCAGCTGGACTTTCTGGAAAGTGCTGCCGTTTCCGCAGGCGGCAAGGCATTTATCTGTCTGACCTCGTCCTTCACCAACAAGAAGGGTGAAATGGTATCCCGCATCAATCCTACGCTGGTGACCGGCGATGTGGTCACCGATCCCCGCAGTCTGGCCTACTACATCGTGACCGAGTACGGCGCGGTGAATCTGGTGGGCTGCAGCACCTGGGAGCGTGCAGAACGGCTGATTTCCGTGGCTCACCCGAAATTCCGGGATGATTTGATTGCCGCCGCCGAAAAGCAGGGCATCTGGCTGCGCTCGAATCGGCGATGAAGCTGTTTTTCCCTCTCTGAAACAAAGGGAACTGAATGAAACGAAAAAATTCTCTACCTCACTCAGGCAGAGAATTTTTTTGCGTGTGAGAGCCCTCCTGCACCAGCTTTCGGACACGCGGCAGAAAACGGAGCATCCACCCCGTAAGGCGGATGCTCCGTTTGTCTGAATCACATTATCCTCTTGGCGTGACAACGGTGCCAACACCCTTGATCCCGCCCCCGGAGGAACTGCCGCCGGAATCAGGCTTGTCCTTATCATCATCGTCTGCATCGGAATCCGTTTTTCCACCGGGCTGGTTCGGGTCCGCGGCGGGAGTCTGGCCGTTGTGCACCGGGCACTCCCCTTCCGAAATCACCGACAGCAGGTAATCACTGTCGGCAACCTTGATGCCATTAATGATTTGCCGGGGGTAATCCAGCACTGCCACCTGATGAACCGAGGAGGCCGGGCAGCTGGCGGTAGCCAGATGCTTACCCTCGGTACAATAGGACACCATCTTGTGGACGGTGCAGCTTTCCGTAGGCGCCGTGTCCGCTGCCACAGTGACCGTGCGCAGACGGCTGCCCCGCAGGTCGGCGGCGCAGGCCTCGGTGGCAAGCAGGCCGCTGTCAGAGCAGACGGTGACGGTTGTAACACCGGTAGCCCCATGGAAGCCCGTATCCGCCAGATCCTCGTGAATGCGGCTCATGACCTGCCGCCACAGAACGGAGCAGGGGTTGCCGCCGGCATACACCACTTCGTTGGACTTGTAGCCACACCAGACAGCGGCGCTGTAGTAAGGTGTGAAGCCCACAAAGTAACGATCCCGGGAATCATCCGTCGTACCAGTTTTACCGCCGATAGACATGCCGGAGAAATACGCACCGGAGCCGGTACCGCTGGAAACCACGCTTTGCAGGAAGCTGCGCATCAGGTATGCCGTGGAGGCCTTGATGGCCGTGCGGGATTCACTGGTATTGTCGATGATGACATTGCCGTTGGAGTCCTCCACGCGGACAAAGGTACGGGGCTTGGTATACACGCCGTCGTTGACAAACATGGCGTAGGCCGCAGCCATCTCCTCGGTGGTTACGCCGCGCTGCAGACCGCCCAGAGCCATGTTACCAATCTGCGCACCGTCCGTCTCCGTCAGGTTGGCAAAGCCCAGCTTGTCCTTCATAAACAGATAAGAATCATAAGTGCCGTACATCTGGTTGACCCGCACGGCACAGGTGTTCAGTGACCAGACCAGCGCGTCATACACCGTGGTCAGGCCGCTGTAGCTGCCGCTGGAGTTCCGGGGCCAGACACTGCCGTTCAGCTCGATGGGATAGTCATCAATGGCAGAGGCCGCTGTGATGGTGCCATTATCCAGAGCAGGGGCATAGGTACTGATAGGCTTGATGGCAGAACCGCTCTGCCGCACCTCGGTGGCCCAGTTCCAGCCGCGGTCTACTGTCTTTTTCCCGGTACCGCCTACCATGGCCACCACATCGCCGGTGAAGGGGTCCACCACGGTGATAGCCGCCTGAAGCGGCTGGTCATAGGAATCGGTGTACCCTACATAGTCTGTGTTTTCAAACACATCTTCGGCAATGGCCTGATACCGGGGAATCTGAGTGGTATAAATCTTATAGCCGCCGCCATAGACCATGCTGACCGCCCGTTCGTAGGCCGTGGTTACATTGCCGTCGGCATCGGGGGCGCTGTCGGTCAGGCTATAGAGCTTGACAAACTGGTTTGCCACATCGCTGATGACCTGATCGGTAAAGTAGGAGTTATTTGCCTCAGGCTCTACCTCTCCATCCTCTGTATCCGTATCGGGGGTGTAGCCATCCAGCAGATTTCCAAAGATGGTATAGCCGTTGGTGAAGGCAACCTCCTCGTCCATAGCCTGCTGATAGGTGGCCTGGTCAATCTTCCCCTGGCTCAGCATTTCCTCCAGCACCAGCGTCTGGCGGGAACGGTTCTGCTCACGCGTCCATTCGCTGATAAGGGGATCATACATGGATGGGTTATTGGTGATGGAGATCAGGCTGGCACACTCCGCCAGCGTCAGGTCGCAGGCGTCCTTGCCGAAAAAGGTTCTGGCCGCCGTCTGCACACCGTTGCAGGAGTGGCCGAAATAGGCGGTGTTCAGATATGTTGTCAATATCTCGTCCTTATCGTAGTGCTTTTCCAGCTGGAGCGCCCGGTAAATTTCCGTCACCTTCCGCTTGACGGTGGTTTCATTGTTTCCAGTGATATTCTTAATCAGCTGCTGGGTAATGGTAGAGCCGCCCTGAACGCTGCTGCCGGTAACGGTGCGCACCACAGCGCGAAGCGTTCCCTTCCAGTCCACGCCCTTATGAGACTCGAACCGCTTGTCCTCGATAGCCATGGTGGCCTGTTTCATCATCTCGGGAATCTGATCACTGGTGATGATGATCCGGTTTTCGCCGATATAGAGGGTCTGGTACATGTCCCACTGGTCGGTTTCCGTATTCTTTGCGTACATTTCCGTTGCAACGGACAGGTCGTAGGCGGACAAATCTACCTCTTTCCCTTTCATGCTGGTCTTAAAGTAATGGAGGAAGATCAGGCAGAAAAACAGCACCGTCAGCACCATGACCAGCAGCACTGTGCCCACGATAAACCACGCCTTTTTCCGGGCAGCTCGCTTTTGAGCAGGGGTGCGGGGTGTCTTTTCCTTCTTCACCTTTCCACCGCCGGACCTGCCGGCAGACGGGTGTCTTGCTTCCTCGGCGCTCTGCTTCAGCTTATCTCCGAAGCGTTCTTTGCTGTGTCTTTCGTCGCTCACAACAGGGCACCTTCCTTTCTTTATTTGGCTGGCATCAGCCGCAGGATAACGGGCATACCGTTCTACACACCAAGGCCATTATAAGTTTTATTTTACCATAGCTGTCAACCCGGAATTATCGGCGTTTTTCGCTTTTTTCGCCCGTTTTGGTGTTTTAATTTACGCGATTCGTTAAAATCAAACCGATTTAGTTACATTTCCCATAGTTTTTTGCACCAGACAGCACTTGCATTTTCCCGCGGAATCATATATATTGTGGGTGTATTTTTGACAAGCAGGAGGTTTTCCGCCATGAGCGAAGAATTTGGCCCCAATTTTATCACCATTACGGACGAAGATGGAAACGACATCGAACTGGAATATGTAGACGCGCTGGAGTACAACGGCGTGACCTATATGGCCTTCTTCCCCACCGCCGACACGGAGGAGGAAGCGCAGAAGGCTGAGGATTTCGGGATGGTGATTCTGAAATCCATCACGGAAAACGGAGAGGAATTTCTCTCTACCCCGGATACCGACGAGGAGCTTGACACGGTATTCAACCTTTTCAATGAACAGTTTTTCGCAGATGAGGACGAAAATTCCTGAAACTTTTTCCTAAAAGCCCCTTTTATTTTCCCATCTTTTCTGCTACACTGTATCTGTCGGCAGGCTGCGGCCTGTCGTCCGTGTCCTGTCCGGGCATAGCGGTCTTTTTTATCCTCACATTTTGTTATAGGGGATGTCGGATCAATGTGTGGACTGCAGGCCTCCCGGCTGCCGTTTGCGGCTGGAAGTTGGAAGCAACGAAGCATGTTGGAGACAACCCACCTGCTGAATCGGTGCAGGTTATAACTTGGCCGTTATGTCCGGGACAGGATTTTTACAGGGGAAACAAGGGTCTGGCGTGGCTTTTTTCGCCGGACTCTTTTCATTTGAGCGCTAAACCGGGATTTCCCCTTGCGAAATGGACCGTAATCCTGTATAATGGACAAATGCTCCAAGCATTTATGTGCGATTTCTAACAATTGAGAGGACTGAAACAAATGAGCGCATCAAGAGAAAAGAAACAGCGGCAGGATCGCGTTGCAAGCGGCACACTTGATCCCAAGGCCGTTCGCGCCGCCGAAGAAAAAACCCAGCAGAGAAAGAGCAACATTCTCTATATCTCTATTGCCGTGGCCTTTGTAGTGGTGGCGGCGGTGCTGCTGGTGTGGAACTCCGGCGTGCTGCAGCGCAGCAAGACCGCTGTGACCGTGGGCGAGGAATCCTATTCCGCTGCCGAGGTCAGCTACTATTACCATGTGGCACTGAACAATGTCCGCAACTCCAATTACGCCAGCTACATGGGCATCTCCAGCAGCACTGTTCTGACACAGGATACCCTCAGTGACACAGCAAAGCTGATCCTTGGCGTGACCGACGAGGGTGACATTACCTGGGACACTTATTTGAAGGATTCCGCAGAAAGCAATCTCAAGAGTTTGCAGTCTCTGCTGGCAGCTGCAAAGGAAGATGGCTTTACATGGAATGACGACATGCAGAGCGACTACAATGACTCTATCGACAATGTAAAAAGCTATGCAAAGCAGTACGGATATTCCTACAAGGCCTATCTGAAGCTGCTGTTCGGCAACAACATCACGCCTTCTGTTTTTGAAAGAATGCTGAAAGATGCCACGCTGGCCAGTGCCTACCAGACCAGCTACAAGGACAGCCTGAGCTATACGGACAGCGATCTGGACGCTTATTACAATGAGAACAGCGACAGCTTCCGTGTTGCTGCCTATGACTACATCTATTTCAAAGGCACCGCTTCCTCCACCACGGACAGCAGCGGTAAAACCGTGGAGCCTACAGAGGAGGAGTCTGCTGCAGCTGCGGCGGCCGCCAAGGAAGCTGCCGAGGCAGCGCTGGCCCGCGTGCAAAGCGGCGAGAATCTGGAGGACATTGCCAAGGACTACGACATGGCCACCTACTCCTCTCAGACCGCTGCTACCAACAACGGCGACACGCTGGGCACATGGGCCTTTGAAGAAGGCCGTCAGGCCGATGACACCGCGCTGCTGAACAGCGATTCCAATTACTATGTAGTCCTGTTCCACAGCGTGGGACGGCAGGAATACAACACCGTGGATGTGCGCCACATTCTGTTCCGCGTTGACACCTCCTCCCTTGACAGAAGCGCCAGCGATTATGACGCCAAGGTGGAAGAACTGAAGGCCCAGAAAAAAGCTGCGGCAGAGGATGCTTTGCAGCAGTGGAAAGACGGAGGCGCTACTGAGGAACTTTTCGCCCAGATGGCAGATAAGCTGTCTGACGACAGCCCCAAGGGCGGTCTGTATACACAGGTTTACAAAAACCAGATGGTCACCGCTTTCAACGACTGGTGCTTTGATCCCGCCCGTCAAGTTGGCGACTGCGAAATCGTGGAAACCAGCTACGGCTACCACATCATCTATTTTGTGGGAGAGGACCTGCCCTATTGGAAGGTCCAGGTTACCAATGCGCTGAAGAACAACGCCTACAGCGAGTGGTATAACGGCCTGCAGCAGGACTATGAGGTCACTGAGCAATCCGGTATGAAGTATGTCGGCTGATTGACTGCCGCGCAAAAAGGGAGCAGCTGTTCCGATGGAACAGCTGCTCCCTTTTTTATGGGGACGGGCTTATGAACATCAAAAGCAAAAGCCTGCTGAATCCTTTGGGATTCAGCAGGCTTTTGGTACGCCGTGAGGGATTCGAACCCCCGGCCTTCTGGTCCGTAGGTTGTC
>ERZ772867.2868-NODE-2868-length-15722-cov-5.721900_pt1 | contig 15722 bp, 13 predicted proteins | sample MGYA00511341_ERZ772867 | MGnify/ENA primary metagenome ERZ772867 (study PRJEB29015, sample SAMEA2737707) | human gut metagenome | biome: human gut; feature: human-associated habitat; material: faeces | place: China | collected 2012 ... | reverse complement strand
CTTTTCAAACGAGAGCCCAACGAAGTGGGTCTCGTTTGAGAGCTTGTCAAAAATATTTTTTTGACAAGCTCAGCGGTGCGCCCATTCAGGCGCACCGCAAGGCCCTGCAAAAGACTTGAAGGACGCTTCCCGCTTTATACGCTCAAGTCCTTTTTGCCGCTGAGTTTGAAAAACACAAGAAGCGACACGATCGAAGTGAGAGTCAAAATCGTGGAGTAGGCCGCCGCATTGCCGAAGTTGCTGCGGATGACCTCGGAATAGATCGCCACGGTGAGCGTCATGGTCTTGCTGGTGTACAGAATGACCGAGGAGCTCAGCTCGCTGATGAGCGTGATCCAGCTCATGATCGCGCCGGAGAGAACGCCGGGGAGCATCATGGGGATCGTGACGCGCAGAAACGTTTTGAGCTGCGATGCGCCGAGACTGATGGACGCTTCCTCCACGCTGGGGCTGATCTGCCCGATGATGGCAGTGCTCGATCGGATCGTATACGGCATGCGCCGGATGGAGAGCGATATAACGATGATGAGCACCGTGCCGCCGAGCATAAACGGAGGCCCGTTGAAGGCGTACAGGAACGAAATGCCGAGCACCGAGCCGGGGATGATGTACGGGAACATGGTGAGCACATCGAGCACCGAGGTGAGCGCATTGCGCTTGCGGACGCTGAGATACGAGATCAGTATGCCGCATACGACTACGATCACGATGGCGATCAGGCCGAAGAGGTAGCTGTTGGTGATGGCGCTGGTGTTGCTCTTGGCAAAGATGTTGCGGTAGTTATCGAGCGTAAACTCGCCGGTGAAGAGCGAGCCGTTGATCGTGCCGATGAAGGACGTGACGAGCACCGTGATCTGCGGCAGCGCCGCGACGAGCGCCACGAGATACACCACGATGTGGGAAACGACGCCGCGCCAGCCCTTCGGATCTGCCGCCTCCATGGGCTTGAGGGCCGACATGGAATAGGTGAACCGGCGGCCGAGCGCCTTTTGCAGGAAGAAGAACATCAGCGCGATAACGATGACGATCAGACACATCGTGGCGGCAAAACCGTCGTTCGTGCCGACCTCGCCCATAAACTGCGTATACAGCATGACCGGGAAGGTCTTATACCCCTCGCCGATGATCATGGGCGTGCCGAAGTCGGCAAACACGCGCATGAATACGAGCAGCGCGCCCGCGAGCAGCGACGGCATCACCAGTGGGAAGATGATCTTCGTCACACGCTGGAAGGCGTTGCAGCCAAGGCTCTCCGCCGCTTCGTTCAGGGAGTTGTCCAGATTTTTCATTGCGCCGGAAACATACATGTAGATCAGCGGAAAGGACTGGAGAGAAAAGACGAGAACGATGCCGGCAAAGCCGTAAATGCCCGGCAGCTTCACGCCGAAGAGGGCGTTTGCGATGCGGGTGATAAAGCCGTTCCGGCCCAGGAGCTGGATCCACGAATACGCGCCGATGAACGGGGGAGAGAGATAGGAGATCACGATAAGGATGTTGATGAGACCCGCGCCGCGGATTTTCACGCTGCGCAGCAGATACGCCATCGGCACGCCGATGAGCGACGCTACGAGCGTGGACACGACCGTGACCTTAAAGCTGTTGACGAGCGCGCCCCAGTAATACTTCTTCGTGAAGAACTTCACAAAGTAGCTCAGATCGATCTTCCCGCCGGTAAAAAGGCTCTTGATGAGCAGCATACCGATGGGATAGATGACGAACAGCAAAAAGAGCGCGAGCAAAACGAGCGTCAGCGCTGTCCAGCCGTTGAAGCGCTTTTCTCCGGCGTATCTCATAAAAGCTCCTCCCGGATGACCAGAGAGCGCTTTCCGTCGGCGGTAAAGACATTGATGCGGCGCGGCTTCACGCGCAGGCGCACCTCCGCGCCATCCGGAATGACCGCCCATTCCTCGTCGCTGTCGCGGACGGCTTCGATCTCCTGCCCGGTGGCGAGCGTCAGGAAATAATGCGTGGTGGTGCCGAGGAAGACACTGCTGCGCACCGTGGCGGGAATGCCCTCGCCTTCGCCGGTCGAGAGCAGGAATTCCTCCGGCCGGACCGCCGCGAGCACGTCCATGCCGTCGGATGCCTCGCCGCGGAGATTCGTCATCGCCGCGCGGTAATCGCTCCCGGCAAAGCAGAGCTCCGCGCCGTCCTCGCCGCGGGAGACCGTCGCGTTCAGGAAGTTTGAGAGGCCGATGAAGTTGGAGACAAAGCGGTTGGCCGGGCGCTGGTAGACGCGCTGCGGCGTGTCGATCTGCTGGATAACGCCGCCGTCCATGACGGCGATCCGGTCGGAGACCGCGAGCGCCTCCTCCTGATCGTGGGTGACGTACACGGTCGTAATGCCGAACTGCTGCTGGATGCGCTTGATGGCGTTGCGCATTTCCACGCGCAGCTTCGCGTCCAGGTTGGACAGCGGCTCGTCCATCAGCAGCACCTCCGGCTCGATGACGATGGCGCGGGCAAGCGCCACGCGCTGCTGCTGTCCGCCGGAGAGGTTTGCCGGCATGCGATCCTTGAGATGATCGATCTTGACGACCTTGAGGATGCTGTTGACCTTGCGCTCTATTTCATCCTTCGGCAGCTTGCGGTTGCGCAGGCCGAAGGCCACGTTATCGAATACATTCATGTGCGGGAATACCGCGTAGTTCTGAAACACCATGCCGATGTTCCGCTTGTTGGTGGGGATATCGTTGATGACGCGGTCGTTGATCTTGAACGTGCCGCCTTCGATGGAGTTGAATCCGATGATCATGCGGAGAAGCGTCGTTTTGCCGCAGCCGGAAGGGCCCAGCAGCGTGAAAAATTCGCCCGGCTTGACTTCCAGAGACAGGCCGTTGATGATCGTGTCGTTGCCGTAGCGCTTGACGGCGTTTTCAATGGTAATGGTGGCTCCCATCGTTTCAGTTCCCTTTCTCTGCGAGATTCTTTGTAGAATGTGCGGGTCTGCGGCGCACGGCCGCAGACCCGCACGGGATGTTCCTTTGCGAATTAAGCCACGTTTTCGAGGCACTCGCTGTATTTTTCGGTGATGGCAGACTTGTTGGCGGCGACCCACACGCCGTCATAGGACTCCAGACGGGTGATCTCGCTCCACGGCGTAAGGCTGTCGTTGAGCTGGACGTTCTGGCGGAGCGGACGGACCGTGAGGTTCTGGCCGACATAGTTCTGGCAGGTCTCACTGAGCATGTAGTCCACAAACTTCTTGGCGTTCTCCATGTGCGGAGCGCCCTTGATGATGGACACGCACTGACCGGACATCAGAGCGCCCTCTTCCGGGAACACGACCTTCACGGCAACGCCGTCACGGACGTAAGCGGCAGCGGGGTCTTCCCAGGTCAGGCCGACGATGTACTCGCCCTCGGCAACGCCCTTGTAGACCTGCGAGGAGCTGGTGAGCGCAACGCCATCGAGATTCTCAACGAGCTTGGCCGCCCAATCCCACGCGGCGTCGGACATCGGGTCGCCGCTGCCCATGTCATAGAGACCGGCGATCAGGCACTGGAACGCGGAGCTGGAGTTCACGGGGTCGCCCGCGGCGATCTTGCCCTTGAGCGCGGGGTTGAGAAGGTCGGCGAAGCCGTTGATCTCGATATCACCGGCGAGATCGGTGTTCACGATGAACACGGTGGGGTCGCAGAAGGCGGGGGAAGAATAACCGGTGGTGTTCTTGTAGCCTTCCATCATGTTGGCGTCTTCGGGGGAGACATACTCTTCAAAGCAGTCGGTGTAATCCTTGAGCATGGCTTCGTCCGCCGCCCAGCAGATATCGCCCTGGGGATTGGCAGCTTCGGAACGCACACGCTTGAGGACCTCGCCGGTGCCGCCGGTGACGACCTCGACGTGGATGCCGGTGTCCGCCTCAAAGTTCTCGATGACGGCGTTGTTCAGGCTCTCGCTTCTGGCGGTATAGACGATCAGGGTCTGTTCGCCTTCGGCGGGGACTGCGGTGTCGCCGCCCTCGGCGGGGGTGCTCGTCTGGCCGCAAGCCGCAAGCGCGAGCACCAGCGTCAGCGCCAGCACCAGAGCCATGAGCTTCTTCATTTTCATCTTCATTTCCTCCTTTTGTTTTGAGCCGTTACGACTCATTGCAGTTTTATTGTACTATACCGAACGAGGAAGTAAATCCCACAAAACGCAACCCTTTCAGGGAATTTTTCAAACTAAATGCCGGTTTTACATAAAGGAAAACGTTTCAATTTATTCACTTTGCACAATACGTAAAAATCCCCGGCGCAGACATCCAATGCCCGTGCCGGGGATTCTCAAAGGCTTTATTGTCCGTCAAAGTGGACGGTGATCTTGGTTCCGGCGTCCGGCTCGCTCCAGAGCTCAAGGCGCGCCTTGTGCATCGCCGCGGCGTGCTTGACGATGGAAAGGCCGAGGCCCGTGCCGCCGAGCTGCCGGGAATGGCTCTTGTCCACGCGGTAAAACCGCTCGAACACCCGGTTCTGGTGCTCATACGGAATGCCGATGCCCGTATCCGCCACGGACAAAACCGTTTCGCCGCCGCGCTTTTCCGCCGTGACGGTCACGCTGCCGCCGGGACGGTTATACTTTACGGCGTTGTCGCAGAGGTTATAGACAAGCTCCTGCAGCGCCGTGCGCACGCCCTGCACGACGGCCTCCCCGCCGCGGAGCGTGAGCGTCACGTCCCGCCGCTCCGCCGCCGGGCGGAGAGAGGCGAGCGTTTCCTCCGCGAGAGCATAAAGATCTACGCTCTCCGTCTCCGGCGCGGCGGTTTCCTCTTCGAGACGGGAGAGCTCGATGATATCGTCCACAAGCGCCATGAGCCGCTGGGATTCCTTGTAGATATCACCGGCGAACTCGCCCACCCGCTCCGGCGGAACCATGCCGTTGGCGAGAAGCTCCGCAAACCCGGAGATCGACGTGAGCGGCGTTTTGAGCTCGTGCGACACGTTCGCGGAAAACTCGCGCCGCAGCGCCTCGCGCTGCTCGCGCTCGGTCGTGTCGAGCGCGATGACGACCGAGCCGGTGATCTGGTTTTCGGAAAAGACGGGCGTTGCGATCACATAGTAATACCGCTCGTGCATTTCGAGCGTCAGCTCCGTGCGGCGGCCGGCGAGAGCGCGCTCGGCGGCGCGGACGATCTCCTCCGGGCAGCCGCCGCGGTTGAGGTTGTCCGCCTCGCCGTCCGGCGGCGCGGGCAGAAGATAGCTCGCCGATACATTGCGGGAGAGAACGTTCAGCCGCTTATCGAGCAGGAGGAAGCTCTCCCCCATGTTCTCCGTGATCGCGGCAAAGTCGCGCCGCGTCTGTCCGAGCGTTTCCTCCTGCTGGCGGATGAGACGATTCTGCGCGCGGATGCGCGCAAGCAGCGGCACGAGCTCTTCATACGGTGCTTCCGTGCCGGGCGTTTCCGGGTCGATCTTCCGGATGGGGTCAACGATGCCGCGCGCTACGGCCCAGCCGCCCGCTGCAGCGAGACAGAGCGCGATCGGCAGCAGCCACAAAAGGTGCGATGATACCTGCGCTCTCGCCTCAGTCCCGGCAAGCTGCGGCTGCGCGATGGCATACGTCACGGCGGAGCCGAGCAGGATCGCGGCGAAGAGCAGAAGCCCCACACGCAGAAAGAGCTTTCCCTTCATGGCGCGCTCCCCTTCTCCGGGGTAAAGCGGTAGCCGACGCCGCGCACCGTTTCGATGTATGCCCCCGCCGCGCCGAGCTTGGTGCGCAGCGTGCGCACATGCACGTCCACGGTGCGGTTTTCCCCGTCAAAGCCGCTGCCCCATACGCTGTCCATGATCCGGTCGCGCGTGAGCGCCGCGCCGGAATGCTCCAGCAGCAGGCAGAGGAGCGAAAATTCCTTGTTCGTGAGCGGCACATCCTGCCCGGAAACGCGCACGATGTGCTTGTCCCGGCAGACGTACAGCTCGCCGACGGTATGCTCGCCCGCCGACGTCATCCCGGTGCGGCGCAGCAGCGCCCGCACCCGCGCGAGAAGCTCCATCATGCCGAAGGGCTTGGAAATATAATCGTCCGCCCCGGCGTCCAGTCCGACCACGCGGTCGTACTCGGCGTTCTTTGCCGTGAGCATCACGACCGGAAGCTCCCGCCAGAGCGCCGAGCCGCGCAGTTTTTTCAAAACCGAAAGGCCGTCTTCTTCCGGCAGCATGATATCGAGCAGCACGAGCTCCGGCGTCTGGCGTTTCATTGCCGCCCAGAATGCCGAGGGGCAGCTAAGCCCTGCGGCTTCGTATCCCGCGTGCTGCAGCGTATAGGTAACGAGCTTTCGGATGCTCTCGTCGTCTTCGAGAAGGTAGATCATCTCTTCCGCCTCCGTTTTGCAATTCCAACTTTCTATAGCATATCACGCGCAGCGTCGCTTGTAAAATGGATTTAACGTGGATTTAACCTTGTCTTGCTTTTGGATTTAACCTTCATACGGTACACTGATATGCGGATAATCTATAACTTGCAAAGGAATCGATGGCTGTGGGTATTTCCAACATTTTAGCGCTGCTCGGCGGCGTGGCGCTTTTTCTCTTCGGCATGGGGCTCATGGGCGACAGCCTGAAGCTCGTCGCCGGTCAGCGGCTCGAGCTCATCCTCTACCGGCTCTCCAATACGCCGCTCAAGGGCGTGCTGCTCGGCACCGCCGTCACCGCCGTGATCCAGTCCTCCTCGGCCACATCCGCGATGGTCGTCGGCTTTGTGAACTCCGGCATGATGAAGCTCTCGCAGGCGATCGGCATCGTGCTCGGCGCGAACATCGGTACATCCGTAACGGGCTGGATCCTCTGCCTTTCGTATATCAGCAGCAGCGACGCGCTCTCCCTTCTGAGCTCCGCAACGATCACCGCCATCGCCGCCATTGCCGGCATACTGCTGCGCATGCTCGGGAAAACGTCGCAGAAGCGGCACACCGGCGATATCCTGCTCGGCTTTGCCGTTTTGATGTACGGCATGAACGCGATGAGCGGCGCGGTGTCCCCGCTGCGCGAGAGCGAGGGCTTTCTCCGTCTGATGACGATGTTTGAAAACCCGATCCTCGGCGTTCTCATCGGCACGCTCATCACTGCCGTTTTGCAGTCCAACTCCGCCTCCGTCGGTATTTTGCAGGCGCTCTCCGTGACCGGAACGATCTCGTTTGCCACAGCCTTCCCGATGATCATGGGCATGGGCATCGGCGCGGCGGTGCCGGTGCTCGTCTCCGCCATCGGCGCGAACCGCGACGGACGGCGCACCGCGCTCATTTATCTTTTCACCGGCATTTTCGGCACCGTCATCTTCTCTGCGCTCTTCTACGGCGTCAACGCCTTTTCCCCGTTCCCGTTCATGGAGACCGCGCTCGGCCCGGTCGGTATCGCGATGGTGAACTCTCTTTTCCGCATCGGCTCGATCCTGATCCTTTTCCCGTTCCTGCGCCAGCTGGAGGCGCTCACCGGAAAGCTCATCCCCGAGAAGACCTCGGAAAAATACAACGAGCTCACCGCGGGCATCGAGCGGCTGGAAGAGCGCTTTCTTGTCCACCCCGCGCTTGCCATTGAGCAGTGCCGCCTGACGATCAACGCCATGGCGATGCGCTCCCAGGATAACCTTGTCGCCGCGCTCGAGCTGATAAAGAATTTCTCCCAGAAAGGCTTTCAGCAGGTCGTGGACATGGAGGACGCCGTGGACCAGTACGAGGATCATCTCGGCACGTATCTCGTCAAATTCACCGGCCGCGAGCTTTCCACCGCGCAGAACGAGGAGGTATCCAAGTTCCTGCACACCATCGGCGATTTTGAACGCATCAGCGACCACGCGATGAATCTCGCCGAGGTCGCGCGCGAAATTTACGAAAAGGACATCCGCTTCACCGACGCCGCTCAGCGCGAGCTGGACGTGCTCCGCACCGCCGTGAGCGAGATCGTCTCGCTCGTTGTCGGCGCGTTCATCGGGAACGATCTGGAAATGGCGCTGCGCGTCGAGCCGCTGGAGGATACGATCGACGGATTGTGCGACGAGATGAAGCTCCACCACATCATCCGTCTGCAGGACGGCTCCTGCACGCTCGCCATGGGCTTTGTTTTTAACGACCTTCTCACGAATTATGAGCGTATCGCCGACCACTGCTCCAACATCGCCGTGGCGATGATCGAGCTGGAGTCCGACAGCTTTGATACCCACGAGTATCTCAAAAGCCTCCGCGAGATGAAAACGCAGAAATACATGCAGTACGCGGAGGAATACGGCAAAAAATTCGCGCTCTGACGGCGTGCGGCCTTGTTTTTTCCGCGGAAAACCGTATAATGAATATAGACACGATCCCCCCTGTCGGAATGCTTTCTCTTCTTTCCGCCGGCGCAGTATCGTGTCTTTTTTATCATGGTAAGCCGTGTAAGGAGGCGCGTTTATGGGTTTTCTTCTGGATTTTCTGAATTCACATACCAGCATAGACTGGAACGGCGACGGGAAAATCGACTTCTGGGACGATGCTCTGGAAGTAGCGATGCTAACGCAGATGCTGGACGACGACGCGCGCGAGGAGCGTATCCGCAAGATCGTCGATGCCATCGTGCGCCGCGGCACCTGCCATATCGGAAACGAGGAATTTGAAGAGCTGTGCCGGCAGGAAGGTCTGCGCGCGGAAGACTTTGACCAGAGCGATATCGACGAGATCCAGCGGCGGCTGGATCGGTACTGAGCCGCTCCGCGGGAGATAGAGACCGCATACACGCAAAAAGCTCACGGATCGGATCCGTGAGCTTTTTTGCGTTATAAAATTCAGAGTCCCTCGTCTTCTACGAACTGGTAGAAGGCGTTTTCTTCGGTCAGGTCCTCGTCGCGGATCGTGCCGACGGGGGCGGTGTAGATGATATACTCCTCCTCGCCGTCAAGCCCGAAGAGATCGCAGCATTTCTCGTGCTGGAAAGCGCCGAGACCGCATGTCCCGAGACCCAGCCCGGTGCAGGCCATATAGAGCGCCTGCCCCACGTGTCCGGCGTCGATGAGCGCGATGCGGTGGGCGTAAATGCCGTAGCGCCACTCGGCGCGGTAGGGCACGACCGACCAGTAAAACACCGCGTTGGCCTTGGCCGCCCATTTCTGGCCGCACAGCGTCTGGGTTATAGTTTCCGGAATGTCCTCGATCGGGTGCAGGAACTCGAGCGCATGGAGCATTGGCAGATAGTGGTACGCGCCGGGCCGCAGACCCACCACGTTCCGGACGATCAGATACGTTTCAAACTCGTGGCGCGCACCGCCGCACGGCACGGTGCGGATGGTCGCATATGCCTTGCCGCGGATCTTCTTGATGCCCTGCGTCGCCCACAAAAGGAACGAGAGCTCGTCCGGCGTCATGGTTTCGTTCGTATAGATCCGGGCGCTCCGCCGGTCACGGATGAGGCTCACAAGATCGTTTTTCAGCGCAAGGCCGGAAAAATCTCTCGTGAGAGCGATGCGCTCGCCCTCCTCCGCCATGGGCGCTTTTACAAGCGGCGGCTGCGGCAGCTTCCGGTCCTGATCGGACTCGAACGCTTCCTCGTACGGGTCCCGCTCCAATGGGCTTTTGAGAAACTCCCGTCCCTTTTGAATGATCTCTTTCTGAATGGCTTCATCAAGCATAGGTGTTCTCCTTCCCGAAGCAGATAACGTGCAAAATCAGATGGCGCGGGTGACGTCGCGCAGCCAGACGCGCTCATCCTCGGTGAGGTGCGGCGCGACGGTCTCGTACACGGCGGCGTGGTACTCGTTGAGCCAGCGGCGCTCGGTCACGGTGAGGGCGTTAACGTCGATCGCGTCGAGGTCGATCGGCGCGCAGGTGAGATTTTGGAAGTACATGAACTGCCCGAACTCGTTTTTGACGCCCTTTCGGCAGAGCAGCTCGCTCTCGATGCGGATGCCGTAGGCGTCCTCAATGTAAAGGCCCGGCTCGTCGGTCGTGATCATGCCCTCTTCGAGCACGCTTCCCTCGCTGCGCTCCGGCGACTGCCGCCAGCGGAAGCCGTTCGGCCCTTCGTGGACGTTCAGGATGTGGCCGACGCCGTGGCCGGTGCCGTGTTTGTAGTCCAGATCAGCCTCCCACAGCGGCTCGCGGGCGAGAATATCCAGATTCAGCCCCGTGCAGCCGTGGAGGAAGCGGGCGTTCGCCAGATGCAGATGCGAGCGGAGGACGCGCGTGAAGTCGGCGCGCTCGGCGTCCGTCACGGGGCCGAGGGCGATGGTGCGGGTGATGTCGGTCGTACCCTCGAGATAGTGTCCGCCGGAGTCCACGAGCAGCAGGCCGTGCGCCTCGAGCGGGATATCCGTCTCCGGCGTGGGGGCGTAGTGGATGATGGCGGCGTGCGCGCCGTAGGCGCAGATGGTGTCAAAGCTGAGATCGAGAAAGCCCTTCTGCTCGGCGCGGCGCGCGGCGAGATAGTCGGAGGCGGAAAGCTCGGTCATCGGCGTCTTGCCGATGTTCTTCTTGAGCCAGTAGATGAATTTTGTCACGGCGACGCCGTCCTTGATGTGGGCGTTGACCGTGTTCTTCTGCTCGGTCTCATTCTTGATGGACTTCATAAGCACGGAGGGGTTCGTCTCGTCCACGATCTCGACACCCTCACAAAGCTCGGAGACAAGGCGGTAGTTGCACACGCCCTTGTCGAGCAGCACCGTCTCTCCGGCGGGGATGGCGGCGGCATAGTCGTAAAAGCTCTCATACGGGCGCGTTTCGATGCGGTTCTCGGCAAGATAGGCGCGAAGCTCGTCCGTGAGAATGGCGTCCTGCACGAACCAGAGGCACTGCTCCTCCGTGAGCGCGAGATAGGAGAGCACAACGGGGACATAGTCGATATCGCCGCCGCGGACGTTCAGCAGCCACGCGATATCATAAAGCGACGTGAGCAGATGGACGCTCGCGCCCTGCTTTTCCATCTCGGCGCGCACGTCCGCGAGCTTGTCCGCGGTGGAACGGCCGGAGTATTCCGCCGTAAGGATGCGCACCGGCGCGTGCGGCAGCTCGGGGCGGTCGTCCCAGATGATGCCGACAAGATCCTCACCGACGGCAAGCTTGGCATTCTTTTCCTCGGCAAGCGCGAGGAGCTCCGCGCCGAGGCGCGCGTTGATGACGCGGCCGTCACAGCCGAGCGTGCCGCCCTCCGGCAGCGCGGAGCGCAGGTATTCCATGATCGTCGGTACGCCCTCCTCGCCCATGCGGTAGAGCGTCACGCCGGTATTCTCCAGCTGGTGCTTCGCCTGCAGGAAATAGCGCGCGTCCGTCCAGAGACCGGCCTCTGTCATCGTTATAATGGCCGTGCCGGCGCTGCCGGTGAAGCCGGTGATGTAGGAGCGCGCTTTGAAGTGCGCGCCGACGTATTCGGATTCGTGGAAGTCCGCCGTGGGGACGACGTACACGTCGATACGGCGCTGTTCCATTTCCCGGCGCAGCCGGGAGAGTCTTTCAGAGATCATGGTTGTTCCTCCTTTATGTTTTCAGACCCGCCGTTCGGCGGTGACGAAGATACGGTCTTTACGCGAGCGGCCGCCGGTGTCGGTGACCGTTCCCTTACCCTTGCCGCGCACGGAAATAACGTCGCCGTCGCGGATGGCGGCGTCCGTGCGCAGGCACGGCACATAGTTGAGCGACACGCTGCCGAGACGGATGAGCTCTGCGGCAGTCGTGCGGGAGACATGGAAAAGCCCCGCGGTCACGGCGTCGAGCCGGAGGCTCTGCACCGTGAAGCTCACGGTTTCGGTCTTCACCTCTTCCTCCGGGACGTCCGCGAGAGCGATCTCCTCGCCGCGGACGGTATAGCGCCCGGCGCGGTCGAGCTCCGCGAGCGTTTTTACGACGCTCGGCAGGTAGAACACCCACGCCTCCGCGCCCCGGATGCGGATATCCCCCACCCACTCGCGGCGCACGCCGAGCGCGAGCAGCGCGCCGAGATAATCCCGGTGGCCCGGCTCGCCGAAGAAGCTGCGGAAATGCACCGCGCTGATATACTCCGACGGGTCAAGCTCCTCCGCCGTGAGATAGAACGGGAGGAAGAACGCGCAGGTGCGCTCGCACTCCGTCCCGCCGCCGGAATAGACGACGGCAGCGGAGCGCAGCGAGGGGGTATTTTGCAGCTCCATGCGCTCCGCCGGAGTGAGAAAGGCGGTCGCCGTCACCGACGAGGTGCGCTCACAGCGCGCGGCAAGATCCTCCGCGCGCCGAATAAGATCGTTCGTTTCCATAGCTGCGATTATATCACGCCGGTTTTGCGTTTACAATGCAAAAAGACCGCAGAATGTTTTCCACGGTCTTTTGTGCTTAAAATGTCTTGCCTGGGTTTGCCTCCGCAGGAGTCAAACAAGGTTTGTTTGAAGCGTTTAGCCGTAATCCTGTGTGGCAACAAACGCCTCGTGCTCGGCGAGCGTGGCGAAGAAGCGCATGCTCTTTGTTTCCATGTCGAGCGCAAAGTAGTAATACCCGGTCTGCTCGGGGTTGAGCGCGGCTTCGATAGACTTCATGCCGGGGTTGCAGATCGGTCCGGGCGGCAGACCCTGATAGAGATAGGTGTTATACGGGCTGTCGGTGGCCTGGATGAGCTCGGTGGACATCGTCGTCTCGCCGGTCTCGCGGATGGCGTACACGACCGTGGAGTCGAGCTGCAGCGGCATACCGATGTTCAGGCGGTTATAGATGACCGAGGCGATCGTCGCGCGCTCGGCGTCGTTCGCGGCCTCTCGCTCGATGAGCGAGGCGACCGTGATCACCTGCTTGAACGTCAGGTTCATGGCCTGCGCCTTCTGCCACATCTCGTCCGTGATGCGGTAATGGAGGTTCGAGAGGAATTTGTTGATCGCGCTCGAGGCCTGCATCCCCTGATAGAAGTAATACGTATCCGGGAAGAGGAAGCCCTCGAGCCGGTAGGGATCGCCCGTCTCCACACCTTCAAGGAACGTATACGAGAACTCGGCGTTCGCCGCGGCAGCGTAGAGATCCTCCCTGCTGCACACGCCGTTTTCCTCAAGCCTGGCGAACACCTGGTCAAGGTTGTAGCCCTCGGGGAACATGACGAGCGTCTGGAGCTGCGAATCCGCGCCGGTCTGCATCTTTTTCACAAGAGCGCGGTAGTCCAGATTCGTTGTGAGCGCGTACGTCCCGGGGCTGAGCTGCACCTCCGCGTTCGAGAAGCGCGAATAGAGCTGGAAGAGCCACTTGTAGTTGATGAGGCCGTAGTCCTTCAAAATGCCGGAGACGGTGTTCATGTCCGCCACGCGGACGGTTTTCGTTCCGGTGACGTTGCCGTCGTCGTCCGTCACGTCCACGGTCTTCTGCGTAAAGGCGCTCTCCGGCAGCGTGATCTCCACGCTCTCCGCGCTCTTGTTGAGCGCGAGCACGTCTGAGGCCGCCATCCAGCCGAACACCGCGAGAAGCACGCTTGCGCAGAGGATGAAAGCAGCATACATAATGCCGCCCATGCATCCGATGCGCCCGTCGCGCCGGGAGCGGATGGGCATATACGCACGCTCCGCCTCGCGCGGATCCAGCTCGGCCTCGACCGGCTGCGGCGCGGCTTTCTTCTTTTTCGGTTCCGGCTCCGGCCTCTTTTCCGGGCGCGTCGTCCGGACGGAGCGCACCGGCTTTTTCTTCGCCGGCTTCGCGCTCTTCGCCGCCGGGGACTTCGGCGTCTCCGGCGCTTTCGGCGCGGCGGTCTCCGGCGCTTCCGGCGCGGCCGGGACACCGGCAGCCTTTACCGGCTCCTCCGCCGGAGGCGGCGTGGGCGCCATGTGTCGCCCGATGTGGTTTTCCTCTTCGGGCCGGATCTTTTCTACGTCAGACATAAATGCTCTCCTTGGAGTTGTAACCGCCCGCGGCGCACGGGCATAGAATACCGCAGACGGGGCGGAAAGCCCCGGCGGAACTGCGAAACGATGTTACCGACCGGCCGGAGCGCCGTGCGCGGCCGGGGCGCAAATATGGCACGGGGAAAGGGTATTCTCCATGTTCTGTGGAAATAATAACGGCTGTCTCTGGATCATCATCATTCTCATCCTGCTCTGCGGCTGCGGGTGCGGCGGCTGCGGCAACGGCTGCGGCTGCGGAAACAACAACGGCTGCGGGTGCGGCTGCTGACTTATTTTGCGAGACCCCTTCGGGGGTCTCTTTTTTTATTTCCGTTCGCGCGCCGCGAGAAGCAGTATTTTGGGCAGACGGATCATGCGCTTGAGGCGCTTCGGCTCGCGCAGCAGCCGGTAGAGCCATTCCAGTCCCAGCCGCTGCCAGCTCTCCGGCGCGCGGGGAATGTCTCCGGCGAATACGTCGAGCAGACCGCCGACGCCGATCATGACGGCATTTATTTTCTGCCGGTTTCGCGCCATCCAGAGCTCCTGCCGCGGCGCGCCGAGACCAAGCAGCAGCAGATCGGGTTTTTTCTGTTCCAGCGCCGCGAAAAGCGCCGTTTCATCGGAAATATACCCATTTTCCGCTCCGGCGATACGAAGGCCGGGATAAGCGCTTTTCAGCTTTTCCCCCGCTCTTTGCGCGACGCCGGGGCGCGCGCCGTAAAGGAACACGCTGCCGGAGCGCTGCGCGAGCCGGGAAAGAAGCCGCGGCACAAGGTCTGCGCCCGTAACGCGCTCGGGAAGGGGCGTTCCCAGAATGCGCGCGGCGCAGAGATCGCCCACGCCGTCCGCGAGCACGAGCGCCGCGCCGTTGACCGAGGCGGCATACGCCGCGTCCTCCCGGCAGTGCAGCACGATCTCGGGGTTGGCCGTTACGATATACCCGCCGGTGCCGGAGCGCAGCAGCGCGTCGGCACGCTCTTCGGCTTCATCGAGCGTCAGCGCGTCGAACGCGACGCCGAGAATGTCTGTCTTCATACCTCCGAAAATACCTTGCCGATCTTTTCGCGGATGAGAAGGTCGGCCGATTCGTCATAGCTCGTAGCGCCCATATTCACGAGCGCGAGCTTGCGGCCTTCGTAATAGCGCAGCAGTCCCGCCGCGGGATACACCGCGAGCGACGTGCCACCTACGATTAGGACGTCCGCCTTCCGGATAAAGTTCACGGCATCGGTGATGTCGCGCTCGGCGAGCGGCTCTTCATAGAGCACGACCTCCGGGCGGAGCACGCCGCCGCAGGAGCAGTGCGGCACGCCCTCGCCGGTGTTGACGGCCTCCTCGGGACAGGGCTTGCCGCATCTGGCGCAGCGGCAGCGGTGGATCGAACCGTGCAGCTCAATGACGCGCTTGCTTCCCGCGGCCTGATGCAGCCCGTCGATGTTCTGCGTGATGACGGCGCGCAGCTTCCCTTCCCGCTCAAGCTCGGCAAGCCGCCGGTGCGCCGCGTTCGGCTGCACCGATTTGTCCGGGATGAGCTTGGCGCGGTAAAAGCGGAAGAATTCTTCCGGGTTTTGCTCGAAAAACGTGTGGCTCAAAATCGTCTCCGGGGGATATTTATATTCCTGCCGGTACAGCCCGTCCGTGCTGCGAAAATCCGGGATGCCGGATTCCGTGGACACGCCCGCGCCGCCGAAAAAGACGATGTTGTCGCTCCCGGCGATCCACTCGCGGAGCACCGCGATATTGTCCTGCATGGAAACACTCCCCCTTTTACTAAGGGTATTATACCAACTTTTTCCGATTTGCGCAACAGAAAACGGGAGACGGCAATCCCGTCTCCCGTTTTATCATAATATCAATATGAAATGCCTCGCAGAGTTTGCGCCCTCAGGCGCAAATAAAAATCAAAACATTTTTGCCGGCGGCGTGTACGTCGGCAAAAATACTTTTCGGCTCGCAAACGTGCG
>ERZ772867.2853-NODE-2853-length-15771-cov-10.162128_pt1 | contig 15771 bp, 20 predicted proteins | sample MGYA00511341_ERZ772867 | MGnify/ENA primary metagenome ERZ772867 (study PRJEB29015, sample SAMEA2737707) | human gut metagenome | biome: human gut; feature: human-associated habitat; material: faeces | place: China | collected 2012 ... | reverse complement strand
GAGTAGGTCAGTGCTATTGATTATTGCATCAGTATTATTTGCACCAAGTCATATTGTGATTTCATATAAAAATGTAAAATGATATTTACAAATTCAAGTTTGGAGAATTGAGAAAATCGATAGTTATAAAGGAGAAATAAAATGAGTACAAAAAAAGCAATTAGCACATCATTTGTTGCCATATTTATTTTAATAATCACACAGATTATTGCACAATCCATTGCAAGTATGTTTGTTATAATAAAAATTCCAACTGGCATTTGTAATATTATCGCTGGAATTATATATGCTGGATTGACATATCTTATTCTGAAAATGTTTATTAGCAAAATTATTAAATTGCCGACTTCGGATTTCGGAATGCCTAAATTTGCTATTAAAATAAGATGGATTTTAATAGCTGTATTATTACCATTTGTTATAAAAGGAAGTTATCTTTTAATATTCAACGGTAAGTATGTATCCTCAAATATGAATGGAAATCAGATGTTCAATACTTTAAGTGCAGGGGTTGCATTTACCGGAATAGCGGCTGGATTTGTTGAAGAAATGGTGTTTAGAGGAGTTATACTTAATGCATTAAAGAAAAGATGGAATATTAAGGTGGCTGTAATTGTTCCATCAATGCTATTTGGTATTGTACATGTTCTTGGACAGGATTTTTCAATAGGCAGTTGTTTATTAGTAATTATCGCCGGAACGATGGTAGGCGTTATGTTTTCGATGATTGCAATAGAAAGTGGTTCAGTTTGGAATAGTGGAATAGTTCATGCTATCTGGAACGTTGTGATTATTGGTGGAGGATTAGCTATTGGGGAAAAAATGGATAAATATTCTATAATGACATATGTACTTAATTCAAAAGATTTCGCCATCACAGGTGGAGAATTTGGAATTGAATCATCTGTTATTTCATTGTTCGGATACATAATAGTTGCTGGTATAGCATTTTTTATGATTAAATCAAGAAAAAATGATATAATAGGTTTGAAAATATGAAGCTATAAGGTACTTGTCAAATTCCAGTTTATCTGTTAAACCCTCTGAAAACGCTGTATTTTCAAGGCATTTCGCCTATCTTGTGTTCCAACCTTATGTGTTTTCCCTTGTTTTTGCCCTTACGAGCCGAAACAAGGGAAAGTTTTTTACTCTCCGCCGACCACCTTATCCAGCAGTCTTGCGGAAGTACGCTTCGCTTCCCTTGTAGCGTGAGCGTAAATATTCATTGTGGTACTGACATCGGCGTGTCCGAGAAGCTCCTGCACATCCTTCGGCGCTGCCCCGTTTGAGAGCAGATTGCTCGTGAATGTGTGACGAAGTTGGTGGAAATGAAAGCCCTCCAAGCCCTCGACCTTTCTGCTTGCCGTCCTGCACATAATCCCTACCGTACTCGGTGATTCGTATGCGCCGTCAGGTCTGAGGCAGACAAAGGATATTTCCTTGTACCCCTCTGGGATTTCATCTGTCCTCGGCAGGCTGTAAACCTCGTAGTAAGTACGGTCTTTTTCCTTCACCTCGGTGTAGTAGTTGAGGTGGTAAAGCCCGCCATACTGGAGGCGGTTTTTGTGCTGTTCGGTTTTCGCCGCTTTAAGGATCGCCGCCAGCGTGTTGCAGAAGTCCACGGTACGGACTTTCTTCCGTTTGGTCGCTCCTATCTCGGTTTTATGCCTTGCCCCGTTGTAGCGCATACTGCGGCGCACCGTAAGGTACTGCTTGTCAAGGTTGACATCCTGCCAAGTCAAGCCGCAGACTTCGCCGATGCGAAGCCCCGTGTAGTAGGCAATCTGAATGGGCAGTAAAGCGGGGTTATCTTTCTTTTTCAGAAATTCCTCCAGCTTCAGATACTGCTCATGGCTGAGCGTGGGTGTGGAATCGGTATTGCCGTCCTCGTCCGAAAACAGGTCATAGTCCTCTTTTTTGCCCCGCCATACCACATACTGCATCGGGTTGAAGGTAATCAGCCGTTTGGGGAATACCGCAAAGCGGAACGCTCCTTGCAGGACTGCCGAGAACAAACGCAGATACCCTTTGCTAAGTGCCTTTGCCGTTGTACCGTCGGGATTTGTCCCGCCGAAGCTGAGAAAATCCATATACGCCTGCAAATGGTCGGCGGTGACGGTTTTCAGCTTTCGGCTGCCGATAGGGTGCTGCTTGATACGGTTTACCGTACCCTGATATGCCATTACCGTACCGTTGCTGAGACTGCCGGGCTTTAGTTCTTCCTCCACCCACATATCCAGCAGCATTCCCACCGTGGCGTTTTCAGACTTTGCAACGAATTTCTTTTCCTCGTAGTCCTCCATCGCCTTGCGGAGCAGGGCTTCCGTTTCGGATTTGCTTTCTGTTCCCACGAATTCACGCTGTACCAGATTGCCGCTTTCATCTTCGATATAGAAGCGGTAGTACCACTTTTTGCCTTTCTTTCTTACAGAACCTTTTGCCATAGATAAAAACTCCTTTCTATCCGTGGCAATCGGGACTGTGACATATGGTGTGCGTAAAGTAAAGAATGTCACTTTTGCCGGTTGGTTTCAATCGGCATATTTATTTGTCAAGGTGCCACGGAATTTTCTTTTTCGGCAAGCCTGTTTTCGGCTTCCGTCACTATCCCGAAGAGGTCGCCCATAGATACTTTGGTGCGTCCCTCATCGTAGATATGTAAAATTCCGTCTAAAAAACGCTTCATATCTTCGATAGGTATTTCCATTTCTTTGCGGTAGACCCGTTCTTCGATTGCGCCCACCTCAATCGCATACCGCATAATCGACTGCTTCAAGCCCTCGTCCTCCGCCACACGGTCAACCTCCGCCATAGCGTTGGCAAAGTAGTGGCACAGCACCGAGTACAGGTCAATCATCTTGCCGAGGAAGGTGGTAAGAAGCTGCTGGTGCGGCTCTCCGCTGACCGTGGAGGAAACCGTATCAAGGTACTTTTTGATATGCTCCTCAATGTCCTTTTGGCAGAGCGTGCGGGCATCATATTCCTTTTCCTCGGAAAGCCCTGTCAGCCATTCGGGAGTGGTAAGCAGCGCATCGGCAAGACCGTTGATAATCATAGTACGCTTCGGGTCAACGCCGTCTGCTTCATACCGCTGAATGGTGGATTTGTTTACGCCGATACGCTTTCCAAGCTCAGGCATGGTAAGGTTTAGTTCTGTTCGGCGCTCTTTTACCCGTTCACCGACTTGTTTTGCGGTGAATTCAATTTCTTTTTTCAAGGTTTTCACCTCCTGACGAGTATCATTATAGCACATCAAAACGCAGATTGCAACCCTGAAACGGGATAAATATTAAAAAAATTCCCAAACAGTTGCAAAACGGGTTGACACGAGATTGCAAAATAAGTATAATTAGGATTATACAGTTGCAAAACAAGTATTTCAAAAGGAGGATGAGATAATGAACGCAGTTAAAATAGGTATGACCATCGAGGAAGCCGCCGAATGTACGGGTATCGGCAGGAACACCATGCGGAAATTGGTGGACTGGGGCAAGCTGCCTGTCTTAAAGGTAGGGCGCAAGACCATTATCCGAAGGGACACGCTGGAGCGTTTTATGACGGTCAATCAAGGCAGAAATCTTCTCAATCAGAATGATGTCCGCCGAGTAGATTAACCGTTCTTAAAGCCCTCGGCGTTTGAGAGCGAAATACACCCCTCGCACAAATCTGTCGATTTGTACTCAGGGTATTTCGCCCCTGCGGGGAGCTACCGTATCAACGCTTGCAGGAAATCCCTGCCGCTTTTGATACGGCGCTGTTCCGTCAGCAAAGCCGCCGAAACAGCAGCAACCGTCAAGACGGTTGCAAAATGAGAACGGTATATTTTAAAGAAAGGTTGGATTATGGCAAGACACAGCTTCATACAGATGTCGAAGCTGCCTAATGTCAAAGGACGAATATCGTATATCACCAGCCACGCAAGACAGGAAAATCCGTACGCCACTTACCGCACCGCCGACAATGCCTTTTGGAATAATCTCGCAAGGGAGAGCCGGCAGGAGTTCCAGCGCAGCGGCGCAGAGGGGAAATGTATTGAGGCAAGGGAGCTGATTATCGCCCTGCCCGAAGTTTACACGCAGTACGAGCCGCAGCAGGTGCTTGAGGATTTTACAGATGAGTTCCGCAGGCGGTACGGCGTGGAATGTGTGTCGGCATTGCACCACAATAAGCGCAAGACCAATTACCACATTCATCTGATTTTCAGCGAAAGGAAGCTGCTCCCTGAGCCTGATGTGAAGATTGCCACAAGAAGCGTATTCTTTGACGAAACAGGCAAACGGGTACGCACCAAGAAGGAAATCACAGGAGAGGACGGGCAGATCAGAAAAGGCTGTGCCGTTATCAAAAAGGGAGAGGTTTACGAAAGCCATCTGTTTACCGTAAAGGATGACCGCTTCAAGAGCGAGTCTTTTCTTCGGGAGGTAAAGGAGGTTTACACGGAACTTATCAACCGTCATATTTCTGACCCCGAACAGCAGTTAAAGGTATTTGATAAAAACAGCGTGTACCTGCCGACAAAGAAAATAGGCAAGAACAATCCCAAAGCCGAAGAGATTGCAGCCGACAACGCTACAAGGCAGGAATGGAACAGGACAGCGGACATGGCACTTGTATCGGGGATTGAGGAGGCTAAAATACTGGAAATCAAACAAACCGAGATACACGACAAGGTTAGCAGTTCTATCCGCAAGAGCGGCTGGCTGCCCAATCTGTTCCGCCGTATCGTGAACAAGGCGAAGGACATTTTACAAAACCTTATCCGTGAATACGGGATACCGCCGAAGCCCACGCTGGATATTGATATGACAGAGTTCTGCACCATGCGGAATCTAATGATACGGGTGCAGGATGAGGCAAGAGGGATTAGGAATTTGCAGGACAACATTCTGCCCAAGCTGAAAACACAGCTTGCGGAAACAACAGGGATTTTCAAGGGCAAGGAGCGCAAAGCCCTTACCGAGCAGATACAGCAGACGGAGCAAGAAATTGACCGCAGGCTGGATAAGCTCCCCGATATTCTCAGGGAGGACGGTTATCCCGATGTGCAGGCATTCATGGCGACCTATCGGGAGGCGGAAGCCGTTGTGGAACAATACAACCGTGACCTTGCCGAATGGGAGCGTCAGGTGAAACAAAAGAGCAGACCGCCAAGACCGCCCGAAAAGGAGAGCGTCCGAAACAGGCTCAGACAGTTGCAGGAGCAGGGCAGACAGCAAAAGCCACGAAAGAAATCCTTTGACAGAGGCAGCCGATAGGCGAAGAAAAACCGCCGCTATGGTTTTACCCATACACGGCGGCATACATATAGAGATTAGTTTTCCTGTTTCTTTATAACGGTTACTTTCAAGTTCTCTGCTTCTATCAGCGTTTCCTGCTTGCATTTCGGGCAGTAGAGAGGATAGTTTTTCAAGACCGTATCATATCTTATTCTGTCACGGGTTTTGTTGCCACAAACAGGACATAATATCCATTCGGCTTGTTTCTGCATACACTCACCAATCCTTACGGTATTTCGTCAATTAACGTTACCGTCCATTTTCCGTCTAACTGTTCAATATCCCAACGTGAATATGCTTCTCCGTTACCAGAAATGAGAGTATCATCCTTATCGTAATAATCGGCTGAATATTTCACCCAGATATATCCCTTCCCATTTTCCTGTTTGGTGGTTACAAGTTCTATCGAAACATCTGCCCGAACCGCCTTATCATCAAAGAAATAGTATCTTTCTAACGCACCGCAGTCCTCTTTATTCGTACCGTCTCCTGACCCGCAGTAAGACATAATATCCTTTGCTTCTGCTATGAGGTCATTTGCGACCTTTAGCTGTGTTTCATCGGTACACTCGATTTCCATTTCATCGACCTTTTCCTGACCATAATGCTTCACAAGTGTCGAAACGCCTTTACCGCCGCAGGCGGAAAGACTGATTACCATCGTCAAGAATAGAATAGCACATAAGAATTTTTTCATAGTTGACCTCCGTTTTTAGCAGCGTTACGCTTGCTTTTTAATTTAATCCAATCCTTTGCAATGCTCTCATTGCGGTTTACTGATAGGATAATTCCAATAAGTGCCATATCATAAATAATGAACATTCCTCCTGTTACAACGAAGGGTACGCACATAAAGAAGTTCGGAAGAACCCCAATGTCGGATAAGGCAGTGAAAACAATTCGTAAAATATAAATCAACAGCACGGTATTGGTTAGAAGTTTGCCAACCTCTGTATCCTGCTTTTTTGAAGTCCTGTAAAGGATAGCAAACAATATCCCGAATACAAACAGCAAAAATACAAGTGAGAATTTTCCGTATTCGTACAGGAGCAGGGTGATTGGGTGGTCATAGAAGTAGCTCATTACCTTCACATCAACAGGCATTCCGCTTTTTCCAATTAACTCCGCTTCACGAAACACCGAAAAGAAATCGAGCTGTTGTAAATATCCTGTATTTTCCTGCAAACGAAAAAGATGATAAAAGCGGCTTAACAGGTACACTCCGATAATAAGAAAAATCAGCATACAAGCCACACCGAAGATATTAACACGATTCCATTTCAGCCATTTTAATTTTAACCCGCAGCAAAAGATGAATAGCTCGCAAGCCAACAGCAACACAAAAACTGGAAACGCTTGATTTATTAACGCTAAAGTCAGCGGAAAAATAGCATATAGCCAGTAATGTATGATTTTTGTCTCGCTTTCACTGTTCTTTTCATAAAACAGGATTCCGACCAAAACAATCGGATAGCATAGCAGCAGGTAGAACAGAAAACCGTATCCAAGCGGTGCAAATCCGTTCCATAATTCATAGAGTAGCCCGAAGATTGCCGCCAGTGAGAGCAGTCCGTATAACGCTCTTGGAAAGCGAATTAAGACCGTGTAATCAATAAAATACAAAAAAGCAGCAACACAAACTCCAAGCACAATACCGATTATCTTTGGTACGGTCAGGGATATTGAGGTTAGCATAGCAGAGATTAGAATACCACTCAGCAGCAACACGCCTGCTATGAGCAGCAACAGCCAATTCACTTTCGGGCGGTGGACAATATCAAGCTCTGTCCCAACTACATCTGCATCGCCCATTTCTTCAATGGCTTTTCTCATTGCTTCTTTCTGATTCAGACCGTTTTCCCGCAAAGCATCGTATTGGTCGTTTATGTGGTCAGAAAGCTCTCTTGTTGCCACAACCTTTGCTCTGCTCCAACGAATGTATCTTTGAACATCCTTGATATATTCTTCGGGAGAATTATATTCCTGCAAGCAAAACACCCCCCGACAAAACCTTATTGACTGCGGCAGAGTAGCTTTCCCACTCAGACAGCCGCACCACAAGAAATCTTTTCCCTTCATCTGTAATCCTGTAATATTTTCTTGTTTTCCCCGCAACAGTTTCTCCGTCATAGGACACAAGATACTGCTTTTGCTCTAAGAGATGGAGCAGAGGATATAATGTTCCTGCTTTCAATTCAAAAGTATGGTCGGATTGCTTCGCAAGTTCTTCTATCATCTGATACCCATACATATCTTGTTTTTCAAGCAGCTTCAAAATCAGCATATCTGTATTCCCTGAAATCAGAGATTTATCAATTGCCATATATGTCCCTCCTTGTATCGACAGTCTACATATCGATTATATATAGATTGCCGATATAAGTCAAGAGGCAACAGACAACATTCATAAAAAGTTTGCTTTTGGATTGCCAAACCCTATGTTTTCAGCATAATCTCTCTACTGTAGCGCTTTTAACCCACAAATGCCTTGTGTTAAGCCATATTCTCGTCATAAAATACGAGGGGTAAGGCATTTACACCTTTACCCCTCGCTTTGCGTTACCGCCAGTCTGCTATGCGAAGATGATTTCTTTATTCACAATCTCCATCGCACAAGCCCGTATATTATTCATTCTCCTGACCCATTCTAAGGCGTTTTCCGCCTTTAATTGTTCCGTGATACCCTGTGCCTGCTTCATGCCATCTATGAGCCGTTCAAAGCGTTCCTGCGCCTGTTCGTTGATGCCGGAAAGATAAGTGTTGAGCTTACCGCTGGTCAGAAGTGTTGTGTAGGTTGCTTTTCTATGTTCTTTCAGGTAGCGTTTGTGCCGCTGTCCCCATATCCCGATAGGCTTTTCTTCTTCGGGTGGCAAGCTAAGGCACGGCAAATAGTATTCGCCTTGCAGTTCATACCAAAGACCGTTGTTTTCATCATAAATGTACTTGTCCATCTTGAAATCCTCCAGTATAATATATTCGCACATATGTCACAGTTTCCCGATTGCCACTTGTTTTTATAGCTTGTTATCAGATTTTTCTTCCCTTATTTTTGCCCTTATGAGGTGGCGAGGGAAGCATAAACGCAAGTGAAATCGTATAAAGGGATAAGGCAGACACATTGCGATAAATCCTTTGTTTTCAAGCGTTTTGGAGGATTTTATTAAAGCCCTATGAGGGGCAGTAACCACTTATGAAATCGTGGTTTTCAAATTCCAGTTTGCCAATTTGCCCTTTGAGAGAGGAGAAATCCCTTTCTCAAAGGGCTTTTTCTATTTATACGGATATTCGCAAACTACAAGATAAAGCCAAAACTTCATATACTCTAAGCACAAGGAGGTTGAGGTTTGGCTATGAACAACAGTTTAACAGAAGTACATCTGGAGCTTGTTTCGGAGTGGTCGGAGAAGAACTTACCGCTTACACCTGATGATATTAGCTTCGGCTCAAATAAAAAAGTATTGTGCAACAGTGTTGCACAATTTCGATGGGCGCAAAAGCCGAGAAATGCTTGCTGAGGAAGTAGGTGAAAGCCACGAGCAGATTCGCAAGTATATCCGTCTGACCCACCTTGTCCCGGAACTGCTTGAGTATGTGGACGAGGGCCGGATCAAGATGCGGCCTGCGGTGGAGCTGTCCTATCTCGACGAGGATTGTCAGCGAGCCGTGGTGGACGAAATCGACCTGAACCAAGCCACCCCGTCCCATGCGCAGACCATTCGGATGCGCCGGTTCTTTACGGACGGAAAGCTCACGCCGGAGGTGATCTCCGCCATTATGAGCGAGGAAAAACCCAACCAGCGGGAAAAGATTGTTCTGCATGTGGACAAGGTACGAAGCCTGATTCCGAAGAATATCCCGCCGGCGCAGGCGGAGAATTATGTGGTCAAAGCATTGGAGTATTACAGCCGTTTTCTCCGACGGAGGGCAGAGCGTGACAGCTGCTAAATAGCCATGCCAATAAGGCAAGTGGCTGAACCCTAAAAGCAATATACAATGCTGTCTGCTGCCAAGGGACTTGTATGGGCTTTGAGACAAAAAAACCCCGGCGCAGCCATTTGGCTGCGCCGGAGACAACGATGAAAATGCTTTTGGAAAATCAGAGAGAATCAGACATAGTTGCAGACGCGTGCGATGGCCATTTCGGTGAATCCCAGAGATTCAGCCTTGGTCTGCTTGCCGCAGGCAGTCTCAACGACCATGTTCAGCAGGTCGCCGCCAAGTTCCTCCAGCGTTTTGTCCCGTAGATGAGAGGAGACGCATCAAGGTCGATGTTGTCCTCCATCTTAACGAAGGTCAGCTTATTGCCGGTGATCTTGATGACGGGGACAATGGGATTGCCGGTGGGCGTACCGCGGCCACTGGAAAAGACCACTACCTGCGCGCCGCCGGCCGCCATGGCTGCCACGGAGGAGAGATCGTTGCCCGGCGTGTCCATAATGACCAGACCCTGCTTGCTCTCTATCTGCTTGGCATAGTCGTAGACGGCCTTGATAGGGCTGTGGCCACCCTTGTGGATGCAGCCGAGAGACTTTTCCTCCAGCGTGGTAATACCGCCGGCCTTGCTGCCCGGAGGGGGATTGCCCTCGCGGACTTCCTCGCCCACCAGCCGCAGAGCGGCCTCATAGCGGTGGACGATCTCAAAGATGCGGTCATGGACCTCGGGCGTAGCGGACCGGCGAGCCAGAATGTGCTCGGCACCGATAAATTCGGTGGTCTCAGACAGGATGGAGGTGCCGCCAGCGGCCACAATGCGGTCGCTCATCTCGCCGATGACGGGATTGGCTGCCAGACCGCTGGTGGGGTCGGAGCCGCCGCATTCGGTGCCGACAATCAACTCGGAGATGGGAAATTCCTGTTTTTGGAGCATGGATGCCTCAGCCACCATCTCCTTGGCGTAACGAACGGCCATATCCACAGCCTTCAGAGTGCCGCCGGCCTCTTGAATGATGACCTGCTTCAGGGGCTTGTTGGTCCGCTCCTGAATGGCCTTTACGACCAGATCCATCTGGCAGTTCTCACAGCCCAGAGACACGACCACAGTGCCGTAGACATTGGGATTTGCGGCATATCCGGCCATAACATCCATGGTCAGCTGCTGGTCGGAGGCCACCTGAGAGCAGCCCTGCTGGTTGTTGAAGGTGACAGAGCCCACCACCTGCTGCGCGATAATGCGGGTGGTATCAGAAGCGCACACGCTGGCAGGCAGGATCAGCACATGGTTCCGGACGCCGACACGGCCGTCAGGACGCTGATAACCGTAAAAAGTCATGGTTTGTTTCCTCCTTACTCTTTCGCTTCCAGATTTTCGCGGTGGCCTTCCACATTGTGGACATGGACATGCTCGCCGGCCTTGATGTCGTAGGAGGCGATGCCGATGTGCTCACCATATTTCACCACAGGCTCGCCCTTGGCGATGTCCCGGGTAGCCAGCTTGTGGTAAATCGTAATGTCCTCCAGAGCAGGCAGGCTGACTTCCTTGCCCTCACAGACATAGACAACGGTGTCGCCCTTGGCGATGGGCTCGATAGCGACAGCCACATTGTCCTTTATGTCAATAATCATTGCATTGCGCATGGCTGAATTCTCCTTTATTCGGTTTGAAGACCGTCCTCATTAAAAATGCATTTACAGGGGGATGACCAGAGCACCGATCAGAGCCAGCACGAAGATGCACACGGAGGAGATGAAAGAACCCAGCGTGTAGGTCTTCAGACCGCCGGTGACAGTCAGACCGGACATGTTGGTGGCAACCCAGAAGCCGGAGTCGTTGACATGGCCGATGGAGTTACCGCCGGACAGGCAGGCCAGAGCAATCCACACGGGATGGCAGCCAATGGCGGGAGCGATGGTGGCCATGATGCCCATGGAGGTCATGCCGGCCACGGTGCCGGAGCCCTGTGCCACACGGAAGATCGGGCCGATGAAGTAAGCCAGGAACATGGCGGGGACAACGGAGGTGGTGTCAGCGCCCAGCAGGCTTACGATGGCGTTGCCAGTGCCGGTAGCAGTGATGACAGAGGAGAAGGAGCCGCCTGCACCGGTGATGAGCAGCACCACACCGGCGCTTTTCAGAGCCTCACCAGCAGACTTTTCCAGATTCGCGTGGCCAATGTAGGGTAGGCTTACCAGATAGGCGACCAGAGTACCCAGAGTCATGGCAACCAGCTTGTTGCCCAGAAAGCTGCAGATCAGAGGGGACTCATCAAACATGGCGCTGCCGAGAGTACCGAAGAGAATGCAGATTACGGGAATGATAATAGGCAGCAGGGCCATGAAGAAGGAGGGGCGGACCTTTGTGTCGTTCCGGGCGGCGCGGGCAGCGACCAGCTCATTGACAACATTGGAGCTGTGGTTTACATCTTTTTCTTCGTTCCAGATACCGCGGTTGTGAATCTTGATATAAATGAGATCGGAAACAATAACAGTGATAAAGCCCACAACCAGACCGACAATCATCTTGATGCCCAGATCAAAGCCAAAGATGTCAGCAGCAGCCAGAGGATTGGGAGTGGGAGGAACCACGCAGTGGGCGGTGGTAGCACCGATGGTCAGACAGCCGGTGACATAGCACATCTTCATATCGATCTTGGCGGCGATGGTGATGCCGATGGGAATCAGGATGATGAAGGTTACATCAAAGAACACCGGGATGGACAGCACGAAGCCGGCCAGGCTCAGCCCTCAGATAGCGCGCTTGGCAGGAAAAGCGGAAACCAGCTTGTCAGCGATGATGTCGGCAGCGCCGCTGTCGCTCATCAGCTGGCCAAGAATAGTGCCGAAGCCGACAGGCAGACCGATGCTGGTCATCATGTTGCCGAAGCCGGAGGAGATGGTGTCCATAGTGGTCATCAGATCAAGACCACCGGCCACGCCCATGAACAGGCTGGCCAGAACCATGCCGATAGATGCATTGAGTTTGAGAACAATGATGCAGAACAGAATAATCGCGATGGCAATCACCAGTGCCACAATCAGCATTGCGGGACGGGAGATACCATAATTTTCTTTCCTTTCTTGTTGTGGTTTTACTTACATATTGAAATCAGAGAAACTGGAAGCCCGCCTGCCCAAGACAGACTTCCGGAGCTCCGGATTTTCAGAACAGATTGCCGTTTTCATCGAACGGTAGGTCATAGGGCTCGGTGAGAATCTCAAAATTGGGGTTATTCCGAACCAGAGGCAGCATGCCCTCGGAAATTTCAATAACGCCGATATGGGCGGTGTTGGGAATGCGGATCATCTTCATGTTGTCATGGTCTTCGGCCTCGGGGCAGCACATCAGAGCCAGCTGCAGAGCCTCCCGGTCATTGTCCATAATCATCGGGATTTTCATCAGATGCAGGAAGGTGTTGGTGACACCGGTGGGATAGGTCATCTCCAGCTTCATGCGGTTTACCAGACGGCGAGTTGTGACATCAGCCGGACCGACGCCCTGTGCGTTGCCGTGGGTTTCATCGGTGATGTCCAGAATGACCACCTTTTCCGCGTCAATGCCGCCCGAGCAGTATTTGGGCTGGACAAAGCGGCCGGATATATTGGGGGCCATAGTCCTTGAGAATCTGGGGCTGACCCTCGGCGGTAGCGCCGCCGTGGCTGCCCATGGCTGCCACGATGAAAGGCTCAGCCCCCTTGGACTTGACGAAGTCCACAATGGCACGGGCCATCAAGGCGTTGTGATTGATGCCGCGGCTGCCGCAGGTGATGGCAATTTTCTGGCCGGGCTGAATCTTGCCGCCGATCTCGGGCCGGTCCAGTTCCCGGACGATGGTGCCGGGAATGTCGCTTTCGGGAATGCAGGTTTTGTCGAAATTCTGGCGGACCTTGACCATTTTGGGAATCGGAGTGTCTTTGATTAGGTTGGTAATGGTTTCCATGGTTTGCTCCTCTCTTGCCGCTGCACGGCGATTATATAAAGTCAGCAGTTATAGTTATACAGGTTTTTAATCTGAATGCCGGTATCATAATAGGCGGCCGCAACGGGCTTGTCCTGAAAAATAGCATCTGTCAGAAGCTGAATGGAATGATAGCCCTGCGCATAAGGCCCCTGATCAATCAGAAACTGTACGGTGCCCTCCCGAAGGAAGGCTACATTGGAATCTGTCACATCGAACCCAACGACCTTGATCTGACCGGAACGGCCTGCGTCGTCCACAGCCTGAGCAGCGCCGGCAAGACCAGCGCCACTGACAAAGATACCGGTGAGGGACGGCAGACTCTCCAGCTTTTCCCGGGTCAAGCGGTAGACCGTATCATGATCGCCGTTACCGTAGATAACAGGGGAGACATCAGTGGAGGTGCAATGGCTGTGAAAGTGGGAGGCAAAGCCCCGAATCCGTTCCTCACTGGAAACATGCAGGGGATCGACTCCCACGGAAAGCACGCAGCCCTCCGGTGGCATCATTTGCTGCATCAGCGCTGCGGCGCAGAGACCGCTCTGGTAAGAGTTCTGGCCTACAAAGCAATCCCGCAGGGAAGACTCTATATCCTGGTTGTAGACAACCATGGGGAGCTTTTCGGCACGAACACATCGCAAATGCTGACTGACGGCCTGAGAGGCAATGCCGCGCAGTGCCAGTCCCTGTACGCCGTTTGCCAATAACCGTTCCAGAGCGGCAAGATACCCTTCCGGATCATTAGGAGAGGCAAACTCCAGCAATGTCTCCACGCCGTGCTGCTGGGCATAGGCAATGCCGCTGTCGATGCCTTCCATGACCTGCTTCTGGAAGTCCGGCTCACGGAGAGCCACCAGTACGCCGATTTTATTTTTTTTCCGGGAGAGATAGAAGGCACGACCCAGGCTGTTGGGCTGAAAGTCCAGCTCTGCCATCACGGCCCGCACTTTTTCCACCGTTTCCGGCTTTACCTGTCCCCGGTTGTGCAGAACACGATCTACGGTGCCTCGGGACACACCGGCCATATCCGCAATAGATTTAATGCTTGTCACAGGTATCCCTCCCCTCAGCTGCGCGGTAGTTTTTTGGCAGCCGTGCACGAGCACGGAACGAAGCAAAAAAGAAAAGCAAAACTATTTTGCTTTAAACATCATAACAGCATATATAGTATAATTTCTAACAATATGGTTTTCGACTGTAAATTTTGACAAAGAATGAGTGCGATTTTTGGCTGATAATCCAATTAAAAGCCCCAAAAGCAGAAGAATAGATTTTGTGGTGTTTGAACGGATAGTTGTGGCTTGTACTGGTTGATAGGCAGTAAGCGAAGCACGACGGGCCTTGCGCTGGAGAGAAAAGTGTGATATACTGAATCTGACCGGATAGGGAAGGAGGGCCTCCATGGAAAAGAAGGGCGTTAAAATCGCGGCACAGAATCGCAAAGCATTTCATGACTATTTCGTGGAGGACCGATATGAGGCTGGGGTGGAGCTGTTCGGAACCGAAGTTAAGTCCATTCGGGCGGGAACCCTGAATCTGAAGGACTCCTACTGCGTGGCCAAGGATGGCGAGGTATATGCCTATTCCCTGCACATATCACCCTATGACAAAGGGAATATTTTCAATCGCGATCCGGATCGGCCCAAGCGGCTGCTGCTGCACAAGCGGGAGATTCGCAAGCTGAGTGACCTGCAAAAGCAGCAGGGCTATGCACTGATTCCCCTTTCGGTGTACTTCAAAAACAGCCGGGTGAAGATCGAACTGGGCTTGTGCCGGGGCAAAAAGACCTATGACAAACGGGATGCTATTGCCAAACGGGACGCCAAACGGGAGATGGAACGGGCTGTTCGTGAGAAAAACAGAGGATAATAAAAGGAGCATAATTATGGCTGTAAATAATCCCATTGTGACCATTACGATGGAAAACGGAGACAAGATTGTAGCGGAGCTGTATCCGGAGATTGCGCCGCAGAGCGTGCGGAATTTCATCTCTCTTGCCAATTCCGGCTTTTATAATGGGCTGATTTTCCACCGCTGCATTTATGGATTCATGATTCAGGGCGGCTGCCCGGAAGGCACTGGTATGGGAGGCCCCGGCTACTGCATCAAGGGCGAATTCGCCGCCAATGGGGTGCAGAATGACCTGCGGCACACCCGGGGTGTGCTGAGTATGGCGCGGGCGCAGGCAATGGATTCCGCCGGCAGCCAATTTTTCATCATGCACAAGGATGCACCTCATCTGGATGGGCAGTATGCTGCCTTTGGCATGGTGATTGAGGGGATGGATGTGGTGGATGCCATTGCCTCCGCTCCCCGGAACATGATGACCAACAGGCCCAAGAAGCCGCAGGTGATGGCATCTGTTACCGTGGACACCAAGGGAGTGGAGTATCCGGAGCCTGAGAAGCTGCCGGATCCCTATCACGGCTGATTTGTATTCTGCCCGGGTATCGGGGCGTTCCGGTACCCGGGGGAAGATATAGGGGGGCGTACTGGTTTCGACGGGGGTGTGGAGGCAGGATAAGCGGGCGGTGGCGCCTGACCACCTTAAAACGGGCAATTAAAAATGAACTGACAACACGAATACTGTTGCCGTCGCAGCT
>ERZ772867.2838-NODE-2838-length-15849-cov-6.459098_pt1 | contig 15849 bp, 10 predicted proteins | sample MGYA00511341_ERZ772867 | MGnify/ENA primary metagenome ERZ772867 (study PRJEB29015, sample SAMEA2737707) | human gut metagenome | biome: human gut; feature: human-associated habitat; material: faeces | place: China | collected 2012 ... | reverse complement strand
TCTTACCAAAAAGGAGCCATTTTTTACCAAAGCCACAAAGTTTTTTACACTACCCATAAAAATTCTATGTGAAAGAACGAAGAGGGGCTGCGCTCCGGCTGAATCCATTCGATTCAGTCCGGGCGCAGCCCCCCTTCTTATCCATTCAGTTGTTATGAAAAATAGTTGTTCTTATTCTGCAGTTTTTTTGTTTTTCACTGCGATCAGCACAGCAGCCAATGCTGTGAGGATCCATGCGGTCCAGAGCCATGCGGCGCTGCTGTCGCCTGTCTGCGGTACATTCTGATCTGCGCCGGATGCATTCTGCCCCGGATCTGCAGGTTTATTTCCGCCGCCTCCGGAGGTGCTGTCATCCGGGTTCCCCGGCTTGTTTCCGTTATCCGGATCTTCCGGGTTATTTCCGTCATCCGGATTCTCGGGTTCGTTTCCGCCGTTGTCGATTTTCTCAAGAGAATCTGCGGCTGTCTGGAGCGCGCTGGCAGCTTCGTCGATGAGGCTCTGCTGATCTTCAGAAAGCGCCTGTGCCAGAAGCTCCTCTGCCTCCGCGAGAGCATCTCTCAGCGCCTGTACGCTTTCTTCTGTATACTGATCGATCGTATCCGAGCTGAGCAGTTCCCTGGCTGTATGGACCAGCGCTGTCAGTTCCTCTGTGTCAGCTTTTAATTTCAGTCTGTTCAGAGCTGTGTTGAGCTGATCGAACGCATTCTGCACATCTTCTGTGGAAGCGGAAGGATCATTCAGCACATTTTCTGCTGCGGAGAGCGCTTCTTTCCATGCAGCGGCGCTGCTGTCCGTGTATCCGCTGACATCTTTATCCTTGTTTGCATTGTAGAGTTCTTCCAGAGAGGTCTTGTCAGCCTGTGTGGTGACGCGGAAGCCATAGGCATCTCTGAGATTACGCGCGTTGCTCTTCTCGTGATTCACCAGCGTGACAGTGTAGGTGGTGCCGGGCTCCAGGCCGGTGATCGTGCTTTCCGTATCGCCGGAAGCAATATCTGTTACCTTTTCGCCGTTCAGGAGAAGGTACGCAGGCTCTACAGAAGCTGTCGGGAGCGGCCAGGATACGGTGATCGAATCCTGATCTGCGGTGATCTCGTAAGGCGTCCATGTTGTACTGATCTCGTTTGCGCTTACTGCATTTCCGTAGATCTTCAGATCATCAATATAAAGGTCTGTGACAGCATTTCCGCCGTCTGTGTCTGCTCCGATCATGAACTTCAGGGCACTTCCGTCCAGCGTGCTGCCGTTCCATGCGCTGATGTCCTGCTCTTCTGCCTTTGCGCCGTCAATATACAGGGTCATCTTTGCATCTCTGTCAAATACAGCGGACACTGCATGCCATTTTCCGTCGGAGAGAGCAGCGCGCCCTGTGGAGACTGTATCTCCGCCTGCCTGAGCAGTGAGTCCGAGCCCGTTCTGTCCGTCTGCGTCGATGACTACGCCCGCGGTGTCGGATTCGCTGCTGTTGGCGAGGATCGTTCCGGCAGCGGAGCTTTCCGAAGCTGCCTTGTACCAGAACATGAGAGTAAAGTCATCCTCTCCGAGGGTGAGATTCTCTCCGATCTCGATGTACTGTTCAGCGTTTTCTGTGTTTTCGTTTGAAAGGTGTACAGCCTTGCCGCCGTTCACGCCTTCTGCAAAGGAGACATCACCGTGGATCGTTCCATCGTGTCCATTTCCGGTGCTGTCGGATGCGGTCTCATCGTCGAATGAGATATCCGCGATTTTTCCTTCCGGATAAGAATCTGCATTTATCTCAAATTCATAGGTATATTCGCTGACCCATTCGTCGTTTGCATAGTCTCTTAAGTCAAGACGGACTTTCCCGTCGTATACGGTCACGTGGAATCCCAGCTGGCCTCTTCCATCGCCGTAGTCATTGCTGTTCATTCCCGGTACGTCCACCATGATCCCGTAATCGGTCTGCTTTACTTCGATCGCTCCCAGCCCGTCGTGGATATGTCCGTTGAACATGACGGTCTGAGGATAGTTCCGCAGGATTTCTTTGATCTGATGATCCTGCACGCCTGCAGGCCATGCATTGCTGTTTGTATAAGTGTCGTAGAGCGGCTGGTGCAGCACTACGAAGATCGGCTTGTCCGGAGACGCGTTTTCCGCCAGCTTTTCCTCAAACCAATCCAGCTCTTCCGGTGAGAGATATGCGCGGTCCTTTGTATCCCACTGGGTATTCAGCACGATAAAATGATAGCCGTCGATCCATTTGTCATAATAGGACTGACCGTCCGGGACATCGCCCATGTATTCCTGGTTATATTCCAGGTAGCGGCCTTCCGCTTCTTCCCATCCGCCGGAGAGCCATCTCACATCGTGGTTGCCCATTGCGGTCAGGATCTCGAAATCATTTTTGTAAGGAGCAATGATATTGAAATAGCCCTGTGTCTCGCTGACAGATGCGTAGTTGCTGTAATCGCCGCAGTTGAGCAGTGCCGAAATGCCGGAATAGTCGTTGGCGATATCGTCCATGGCGTCGATCAGCTTTTGGTTCGGTGAGGCGCTGTTATTCGTTCCGCTGATATGTGCGTCGCTGATCACTTCGAAGCTCATGATGCCGTCTTCCGGATCGGTGAACGCATTGTATGCGGCCTTCAGCTCATCCTCCAGCGCCCGGATCGTGTCAAGGTCTGTGACACCTTCTGCCCTTGCCCGGATGTCGTCAATGGCTGCCCGGAACGCTTCCTTTTTCTCTGCTGAAGCGGAGGATGACGCAATGAGCGCTTCGTATTCGTCCAGCTTGTTCTGAAGGACAAAAGGCGCTGTATAGTCTGCGATATCGTCGGCTGTCAGAGCTTTTTTGTAAACCTTCAGCTCATCAATATAGGAATCCTGGACGCCGCACTGATGGTTTCCATCCGCGCCGATCACAAAATTCATCACATCGATCGACAGTCCTGCCTGAGAGTTGATAGACTGGCTGACCGCTGCAGCGCCGTCCACGTAGAGCGTCATATTTCCTGTACGGTTAAATACTGCGGCAATGTGATGCCATACGCCTGCCTCTGTGGCCCCGCCGTATCTGGAAGTGTCAAGCCTTCCGGAGCTGCCCTGGGCGCGGAAATTCAGCGTCATGCCCTGGCGCATATCACCGATGGTGAATCCCGGATTTCCGCCTGTGGACCAGTCTTTATTGCTGACAACTGCTCCTTCGCCGGAAAGAGTGCCGTCTGACTGGTACCAGAACATAATGGTAAAATCATCTGTTCCGAACTGGAGCGCCTCCGGAGTGCCGAAATCAATATACTGCTCGGCCGTAGTGTTCTGCCCGGCGATGTCTTCCGGATTGCTGATGCGCACTGCTTTCCCGGATACGCCGTCCACGAACTCTACGTCTCCGGTGATCGTCCCGTTGTTGCCGGCCACGCTGTCGGCAGCGGTGGAATCGTCAAAGGTCACGTCAAGGACCGGAGCGTCCCGATCCGTCTCATCTCCGGTGCTGTCGGTTTTGCCGAGCTCTTTTACCTGCTCCTGAGTCAGGACTTCCTTATATACAGACAGCTCGTCAATATAGCCGTTGAGCAGGCCGTATTTTCCTCTTCCGTCCGCGCCTACCGTAAAGTTGTAAGCGTCAATGGTGCTGCTCTGGTCCGAGATGCTGACCTGGGCGGAGCCTGCCTGATATCCGTTCCCTTCTGTGGGGAGTTCTCCATCAATATACAGCGTCATATAGCCGTCCCGGTCAAATGTTCCGGTGATAAAATGCCACTCCCCGTCCGTGATCTCGCTGTATCGGTCTGTTTCTTTGCGGCCGTCTCCGCCCGCGCGGTAGTTCATATTAATTCCCTGCCACATGTCGCCGAAATTCAGGCCCTGGTTGCTGCCGCTTGCCCAGTCCTTATTGCTGACAATGGAACCTTCCTTATGATTGTCAGAAGAGCGGTCTGATCTGTACCAGAAGGCGATCGAGAAGTCGCCAGTCCCGAACTGCAGGTCCTCGGGTGTTCCGAAATCCACATACTGCTCGGCATCCGCGCCGCTTCCGGCAATGTCTTCTGAGTTGACGATATGGACCGCCTTGCCGGATACGCCGTCCACAAATTCTGGCGTGCCGATCACGGTTCCGTTGTTGCCGTTCCCGGAGCTGTCCTCTGCATTCCCGTTGTCAAAGGATGCATACAGCACCGGAGCTGGTAAGTCTGTCTGCCCGCCGGTCTCTTCAGCCTGTGCCGGAGCCGGCATAATTCCGAGGGTCAGGACTGCTGCAAGCGCCCCGCCCATTGCTTTTTTCCATGTACTTTTCATTTCTTCTTTTTCGCTCCTGTTTCTTATGATAATCTCTCGGAATCTTAATCCCTTGATTTATAAGGGCTTTGGATTCCTTTTTTATTAAAATCCCCCACTTTTTTTGTCAAAAACACTTGACAAATCGCCAAAAATTTGCGGCGAAGCCGATTGAATATATTTTATTTCTTTCGACTGGAGGCGATTTTTTTGTTACCTGTTAATCCTGGCGGGCATGCCGCCTATCAAAACTTTGTTGTTACAAATCTCCGTAAATATTATCCGGATCCAGATGCCTTTTCACGGGCCACCTGGGATATCATCGAACGTTTCTGGAATCTTGATCTTTCTTACACCGATGAACTTCTGCGTTCAAAATACTCTGTCTTTGGCCCTAAGCCCAGGACTCCTTCCTGTATGCAGCGTTCCTATCTGCTGTCTATTGATTTCAAGGTCCATTCCCTGACAGACTGGGCTGCTCAGCTGAAGATCAATCCGCTTTATGCAATCCTCAGCGGTTTTGAATTCGGCGATACTCCCGGCGTCGGTACCTTTTATGATTTTCTCAGCCGGCTTTGGGATTCTGAAGATTCCAATCTCTCTTCCCATTTACGTCCTGCAAAAGAGAAAAGGATTAAAAAGCCTGCTCATAAAGGTGCTAAAGCCGAACCTGTCGAAAAGGTTTCCGTTGATCAGTTACTGGAGCAGTTGGAAACAACCTCTTTTGTATTAGATGACCAGCCCTATTCTTCCCTGTTTAAGATCTATCATCGGGAATTCCTGAGTCAGTCCATAGCCAAGGGACTGATAGATCCTTCCAATCTTTCCCTCGCAGGTGATGGGACACCTGTTGTCACTTCCGCAAGGGAACGAAAGCATTCCGTCTGTGACTGCTCGGAAAAAGGAATCACGGATTGTTCCTGTGACCGTTTCTTTTCCCAGCCGGACTGCGATATTGGATAGGATTCTTCCAGAGAATGCTTTTATTTCGGCTACGACTTATATATGCTTGTCGCCGCCAACTCGGAAAGCGACCTCCCTGTTTTTCCTCTGTTGAATCCTGCCTCAAAACATGACTCCCTTGGCTTTCTGGAAACCTGGTTCCGAATGAAAGCTTTCCTTCCTGATCTTCATGTCAGCAAATGGCTCCTGGATTCTGCCCATGATGCGATGCCCTATTACATTTACTGCAGTAAGAACCACATCCAGCCCTTTATTGACCTGAATGTAAAACGGGGCATCAAAGTAAAATATAAAAATGATTTCACCATCGGTGAAGACGGCATTCCCGTCTGTAAAGCAGGAAGAAAAATGCGTCATGACGGTTCGGAGCCTTCCAAGAAAAGGCTGAAATTCCGCTGCCCTCTGGCCAGCCGGAAATACGGCTGTTCCTGCACACAGCTTTTCCGGTCTGTCATTTTAATCCATCCCGGATTTTATACGCTGCCAGTTTTCTATTTTCTTCTGCGGGAAGCTCTCACAGCCGTTCCGCCAGCTGCCCCGGCTGCCGCCAGGAGCACTGCCCAGAGGAGCAGATTTGCACTGTCCCCGGTCTTCGCAGCTTTACCGTTAGAATCAGACGGCTTATTTCCATTTGAACCACCGTCAGGCGCTTCAGACTGCGGCGGATTCTCAGTTCCCTGTCCAGGATCTCCTGGATTTTCCGGCACTTCCGGGATTTCATCCTGCAGGGTCTCCGCATCGATGGAAATTCCATTCGACAGATTGCCTGCCTCATCATATGCCTTGATGATAAAGGTATACTGTGTTCCATCCGCCAGACCCGTAATCTCTGCTGTCACGCGGCCGTCTCCCTCTGGGGCAGGTACATCTGCCACAATATTCTCTCCCGAGTAAATCTTATACCCCGCAACGCCGCGGTTGTCTGATGCCGGATCAAAGCTTACCGTCACAGAATGCTCTGTCTCCTCTTCTACCTTGATATTCAGCGGATCGCTTGGCGGAATCTTGTCCGTCACACTCTCGTCGAGCTGATTCAGCGCCGCTAAAAGCTCTGTATACAGATAATCAATCTTTTCCTGATCTGCCCTGGCGAGTGTGTCTTCATTCGTTGCAGAAATCAGCTTAAACTTCACCAGATCAGCTTCCTTTGTATTGGACTCTGCTTCATCGAGAGACGCCAGTATCTCCCTCGCACGAGCTGTAAGCTCGTCCAGAGAAGCCACGCTCACCTTCTCGTTTCCCTGGACGATCACTTCCTGGATAGAGAAGCTGCCGTCTCCACTATACGTCTCTTCTATGCACATCCTAAATTTTGATGCAGCAGTTTCTATTTGATCTGACAATATGGTACGGCCTTCCATTCGCTCGTATCCGCCTTCCCAGTCGATATCCGTCTTCTCTGTAAGACTGCTCCACTGCACGCCGTCCCAGTATTCCAGGGAAACCGTCTTGATTCCCTGTTCTACAGGCTCCTCAGCGAGGATCGTGATCTGATCCAATACAACTTCTTTCTCTCCGAAATCAAAGAGCAGATATCCCGGCTGATCCGCATCGATTTTTCTAAATACAGCTCCTGTAGAAATTTGGCGGTCGTTCAAAAATCCCTCTTCACCGGAGGCAGCCTCCAGGTTGTCCAGACTGATGATGCATTCCGTATCTTCAGGGAACGGATTCTGTGAATTAAGAAATGCCTCTTTGGCTTCTTTCACCATCTCAACCGCTGCCATTATTTCTTCATCCGTTACTCCCTCCTTGTTAAAGAGAGCTTCCGCCTCACTAACTGCAGCCTGCGTTGCTTCTACTGCCGCATCCGGGAACTCTCCCGGAAGGTCGCCAGTCAGTACTGAATCCGCGTAGTCCTTCAGCTCCTGTACTGCATCCAAAAGCATTTCCTCCGCCTCAGTGTACTCAGTGTACAATCTCACCGGAGCGACAAGCCTCATATTGATCTTGCTGCTCCAGCTTGTATATGTAGAATTGATCTGCAGCTTCAGTGCATTAGTCACTACAGGTTCTGAAAAAGCCAGATGATACCGTTCTCCATTTGCAAAATCCTCAGTTGCACCATTGCTTCCCGCACCTGTCTCCCATGGGATTTCATAATTTTCCAGCCCTTCAACCGCACTCCATTGTCCTTCTTCATTCATATAGTAGACGCTGATATTTTTCAGTCCCTGATCCGACGGCCACCATCCAATCATATTGATGCCGTCGATCTTCACATCAGAATCATACTCATAAAGTATATAGGCATCTTCAAGCCCGCTTCCGCCCGGGCCAAAATCAAAGTCCTGCGTTCCCTCTGTATTTGTCCATAAAACATCCGTTGTCACTCCGTTCTGGATTGACAGGCTGCTGCTCAGCGTGACCGTCGGATTTTCCAAAATGCGGGACGCCTCATATTTTTCTACAGTACTGCCTTCTGCTGCCATGGAGGGCACAGACGCCGCTGCAACAACCAGAGCTGTAAAGATAGCAGCTCCTTTTTTAAACCAATTTTTCATCCTGCTCTCCCCTTTCTATAAATCTCCCAGTACCTGATACCCGTTCCAGTTCTCCATATCATTTGCAAGGCGGACACTGGTTCCGTCATCTGCCTGGATGCTCAGAGCAAGCCGGTATACTCTGTCTTCGCTCGGTTTTGTCAATGTCACAGACACATTCTGCGGAGTCAGGGGATCAAGTTCATCCGGGCTGCACACAGCCTCTTTAGCCACCTCATTTCCTTCCGTATCCAGAAGCACGAGTTCCACCTTGTCGAGCGCAAGAGGCGCCGCGAATCCATAGTTATTCAGCGTCAGTTCTACCTGTACCTCATCGCCGGTCACATCTGCCTGGGCACTTTCTAACATCAGGTAATAGCCGAGATAATCTCTGATATACTCAAACATTGTTCTCGGGATATTGTTCCCCTCAGAGTCCTTAAACCATCCCGGCGCATACGGAAGATCATTTTTCTCCAACGTTTTCTGATTTATGTACTCATGCTGCCAGTGGACCATGGACCACTCGCCTGCCACCATTTCTCCAGCATCATTCTTTTTGGGCTCTTTATAATTGTGTGTCAGGCTCAGACTTGTGAAATGATGCTCACAGAGGCGTTTTTCCATTTTAATCGAATCGATCACGGTACCGCCGATCTGCGACTCTGCCCCGGCATTAGCTGTCCCCCAGATCATTTCTCCGTCTATCAGAAGATCCGAAGATTCCTCAGTCATCTGTCTATATGCATCTGATTCACTGTCTGATGTCCCCGGAGAGTTCCACACGTGAAGGTTCCCGATCAGATAATCATCATGATAGCCGATCCTTTCCCAATCTTCTTCAGGGATCACATCTTTATTGTTATTTTTAATATTCATATAACGGACCTGAATCTGCATATCTTCCGGTATTACATCGAGCACAGCCTTTATGATTTCTTTCTCATCCATCCGCGCCCTGGCACCGGTATCCCATTCGCCCCATGCTCCGATAAAGCCCATTTGAAAAACATGGATCTGATCTTCATGCTCTTTGATAAAATCTTCAAGCTGATAGATATGTCTCACCGCCTGCTCCGTGGAGGGTTCCTGCTCAAGCTCAACGCTGCCCTGCTCAGTGATATACGCAAACCTCAGCACTGCCTTGATGTTATATTCCTCGAGTACATTAAAATATTCGTTCATCTTTTCGAACGCCGCATCGTCCAGATCCTTATCCTTATATTCTGTCAAATAAAAATAGACCTGCGCAAGCTGTGGACTGTCTGAGCCGTACCGCTCCACCTGCTGGCGAAGCTGCTCGATCCCATCCATATCTTCATACTCAAATTCACTCATTCCGGTTCCCACATTTAAATACGCTTCCATGCGGAGCCCTCTATCCGGATTTGCAAGAAGCAGTTCGCTCTCATCTCCGCTGAGCGCTTCCTTCGACAGATCATAATGGACGGTTCCCTCATCTGCATGTGTGTGAGCCAGTTTTCCCGGGAGAAGTGCTCCTACCCCCAGAACCGCGCACAAAATCCCCGCTATTACAACAGGCGACTTCTTGTGCCATAATCCTTTTCTCATCTTGTTACCTCCTTTTCCTTTTCCCCCAATATTAACAGTTTTCTCACAAAAAATCTTATAGCATATTGCACATTTGCGACACTCATTATAAAATATGGTTATATTTTAGAGATATTAGCCAAAATATTTAGTAAAAACATAAAATTTAGTTATTTCAAGGATGTGATACCATGAAACACGGGACTGCAGGCAACGTACTGGAATTATTATTATATGAGGATCGTCATAAGAATCTGATACATAATGCCCTGTTCCGCCATTTGGAAAAAGGATACGTTTTTGGTCCCCACTGCCATCAGAATGTAGAACTCTGCCTAATGCTCCAGGGCAGATGCAATATCGTCATCAACGGAGATGCAGTAACTGTACACAGTCACGAATACATGATCCTGTTTTCCAATGTGATCCACAGCTTCCATGTACCTGATGACACAGACTGCGAGTTCCTTCAGCTGCATTTTTCTTCCGAGGTATTCCTGCATCTTAATCCGAAGATTTACGGCGAGCAGCGTTTTCTATACTATATTGCCACGGAGACTCAGCAGTTTCTGAAAAATCTCTTCACCAGAGAGTTACTCTCCTGCGTGGAGCGGATCGAACGCGAGGTTAACAGCGATAAAACGAATCATATTGCAATCGCAAACCTGTATATCTACGAGATGATCCTTCTTTTATCCCGTGAGATCGAACAGTCTTTTGCTCCACAGATGGGAAACTGCCATCCCGCAGTAACAAAAGCAATACAGTATATTAATGAGCATCTAAGTGAAAAACTCAGCCTGGATTCAATCGCAAAAGAATGCAGCTTGAGCAAACGTTACCTGATGAAACTCTTTCACGACAGTCTTCATGTAACAGTAAATGACTATATCAATCTGATACGCATTAACCGTGCTATGGAAGAGCTTTCCGAAGAGGACTGCAGCCTGACGCTGCTCGCACACCGTCTCGGCTTTTCCAGCGTACAGTATTTCACAACTGTCTTCAAAAAGTATGCCGGAGTAACCCCGAAAAAATATTGCTCTCTGAATACTCATTAAACAATAGGAACTGATGGGAAGAATAAAAAGAAATTTTGAAATAGCGCTATGGCTAAGATCGCAGATCACAATCCGCGAAAAAAATTAAAAGTTAGTGTATAATTATTATTGGCAAAGATAGGAATTATTCCTAAATAAAAAGGAAGTAGAGAAAATCCCCACTTCCCAATCATACAGTTTTTCTTTATGATGTTAGTTGCTAATCAAACACGTAAAGGAGACTGTATGATGAAATCTATTGTAGAAGAAAAGCTGGTATCTTTCAAGACTCTGGAGCAGAAAGTTTTTGCTTATGTCTGTGAGCTGGGCAGGATGATCACCCAGATCATTCTGGAAAACTATGATGATGAGTTGGCAAAAGAAAGAGATAAAAAGGCTTACAGAGATAAAGGGAAAAGGGAAACTTCAATCAAAACCGTGTATGGGGAAGTTGAATACTCCCGGAGAGTTTATCGGACAGAGTCTGAGGATGGAAAAGCGGCTTATATTTATCTGCTGGATCAGGCGATGCAGATGGAAAAGATCGGGCTGATCTCCACAAACCTTGCAGAAAAGATAGCCCTGACAGTAACAGAAGCTCCTTATCGTGTCAGCGCAGATGTGATCAGCGATACCTGCGGTCAGACCATTAGCCACGGAGGAGTCTGGAACCTGATCCAGCAGCTGGGGGAACGGATCAGCGAAGAGGAGGAATACGCAGTACAGCAAATGGAAGCAGACCAGGCGGAAGGAAAAAGAGCCGTCGGGATTCTTTTTGAGGAGATGGATGGTGTATGGCTGAGGATGCAGGATTCTCGTCATAAGAAGGCGCCAAAGCAGGAGATGAAGGTTTTCACGATGTATGAGGGGTGGGATGCGGACAGTCCGAAAAGGAGCAGCCTTGTGAATAAGAAGATGCTGGCGGGGATGGAGAAAAGCGGTTCGTTCCATCAAAAACGAGAAGCACTGATTGAAAAGATCTATGATGCAGATGAGATCGGTCAGCGTATCCTGAACGGAGATGGAGGAAGCTGGATCAAAGAGACTTATGATCCAGAGACCATCTATCAGCTGGATCGGTTTCATATCTACAAGGAGATCAAAAAGAAGATCCGAGATGGAGTGGCCCAGGATCAGATCCGAGAGATGCTGGAGCAAAAGAAAGTAGATGAGATGTTGGAGTATATCCAGATCTATGCGGACAGTATAGAAAGCGATGATGCAAAAGATAAGGGGAGTGAAAAGGCCAGGGAACTGTATCGATATCTTTATAATAACAAAGAAGGGCTTCTGCCTTATCAGGAGAGAGGGATAGAACTTCCGGAAGCCGGGGAAGGGATCGTCTATAAAAATATGGGAGTCCAGGAGAGCCAGAACTGTACCACGATCACTCTGAGGATGAAGCATAGGAGAATGAGGTGGTCGGAAAACGGAGCGAATAACATGGCGAAAGCCTTGTATCGGAAAGAAAACAGGGAACTGATCGATACAATCGAACGGTATACGGATGGACTGATATTCACCATGCAGATGGAAGAGATCATCCAAACGCTGAGTGCAGCGAAAGCACCAAAGAAAGATGGAAAAGGGAATCCGTATGTAGAAGCGATCACACATCATATGCCGCTCCTGGATGCAATGCGGACAGCATCGAGAAAAGCCTTTGAAAGAGCCTTCTGCTAAAAGGAATAAAAAGTGATAGAAGAAGTTTAGAAAGAATTGTCCGAAAATAAGGATAATAAACTGACATTAATAAATGAAAAAACGAGGGCGTAAAATTTTCTGTGTCTGTGGGGAAAAATCTTCTCTGATAAGAACCAGATATGTATAATTGTATTGTCCGAATTTCTGGTTTTCTGCTGTCGAATTATTTATCTGATAATAGTATTGCCCATTCAACGCAGGTTATACATGAATTTCAAAATTTTTTGCAGCACAAATAACGGCATCAGCAATTCCTTTTTCGTGGGCTCTGCCCACACCCGGCCTCAGGAATAAGGTGGGATTTTCTGGGAATACTATAAATGCCGAAGGGATAAGGTGAAGACAGGAGCTGGATGTGTTTACATCCACTCCTGTTTTCTGTTTACAGATATGCGGTCAGTCTTTCATCGTATAAAATGATCAGCTGGTTCAGCACCTGATCCCAGTTTCGATAACGCTGAGTCCACTTCTTTGTTACATTTCTGCTCGCAAGGAACAACATCTTTTCAAGAGCAGTATCACTTGGAAACACACTCTTTGTTTTTGTAACTTTCCTGTATTGACGGTTCAGTCCTTCGATGATATTTGTGGTATACATAATTCTCCGGATATCTTCGGAAAACTGGAAGAAAGAACTCACATCTTCCCAGTTATTTTCCCAGTTGCTGATCGCATAGGGATATTTCTTCCCCCATTTTTCCTTAATCGTTTCCAATTCCGAGAGAGCTGCAGATTCATTGGGGGCGTTATAAACAGCCTTGAAGTCTGCGGAAAACTTCTTCAGATCATTATAATTCACATATTTAAAAGAATTGCGCAGCATATGGATTACACAGCGCTGGATCTGTGCCTGTGGGAAAACAGCCTGGATTGCATCTTTGAATCCGGGGAGACCGTCTACGCAGAAGAACAGAACATCCTGCACACCCCGGTTTTTCAGGTCATTGAGCATTCCAAGCCAGAATTTACTGGTCTCATTCGCCCCCACAGTAATACTGAGAATATCCTTGTATCCTTCTACGGTAACTCCCAGTACGATATAAGCAGCGCGGCTGAGTATCCTGCCGTCTTCACGGACCTTATAATGGATGCAGTCCATGAAAACAAACGGATATACAGGGTTCAGCGGACGTGACTGCCACTCCTTTACTTCCGGCAGGATCTTATCCGTGATTTTGCTGACCATTTTGGCGGAAAGTTCGATCCCATAAAGTTCCCGGAGCTGATCATGAATATCCCTTGTGCTCATTCCGCGGGCATAGAGAGAGATCACCTTTTCTTCAATGCCGGAAATATCCCGCTGGTATTTCGGAATCAGCTTTGGTTCAAACTCACCATTGCGGTCACGCTCAGCTTTCATTTGTTTTTCCATAGCTTCCTGAATAGCCTGCGGCGGAGTGATGTTCTTTAATTCTACACGTGTTACTTTTATGCCCCATGGATCCGTGGCTGAATCTAGGGACGCACGCATTTTCGTATTTATTGTTTCCCGCGAAGTGAGCGTTTCGTCCAGTTCCAGGTCACCAATGATGTTTCTAAGGGTAGTAGCAGTAAGATTTTCAATAGCCATGATGGGCTTTTCTACGCCATAAGCGTATAACTTAGGATCTGTAATCTGGAAAAACACGACGGTATCGATCAGCATTGTCACGTTATCTTGAGTAATAACAGGCTGCGGTGCAAAATCAACTACCTGTTCTTTTAACGGGACTCTTTTAGCCACGCGGTCCAAGAAGGGCACTTTAAAGTGCAGTCCCACCTGCCAGGTAGCCTGATAAGCCCCTAAACGTTCTACGATGTAAGCATTTGCCTGCGGCACAATTTTAACGCATGATATCACAATCAGCACGATCAAGATTGCTATGATAAAAAAAATTGCAAAATACATATCTTTCTCCTTTTTGAATATTTTACTATGTTTCTTCTACAATAAGTTTAACTCCTTGGATTTCTTTGATCTTAACGATAGCCCCTTTCGGAATATTCCCGGCTGTATCGCTAGATCTGGCAGTCCATTCCATGCCATCTACAATCACACGCCCCTTGGACTGCAAATTTTCGATTGCTTCTGTAACAACAGCCTGTTTGCCTATTAATGACTGGGCATTCGTTTTTATCCTGTTTTTGTTAAAATACTGTCTTGCCCATGGAGACATTAAGTAAAGGAGCAATATCGATACAAACAAAAAAATAATTCCCTGTATCACAAATGGGGCTCCTAAGAAGTGGGCGAGTATAGCTGCCGCAGCGCCAATAGCAAACCATATCGTTGTGAGCCCAAGAGTAAATAATTCTACAAAGATCATTATAATGCATAATACTGCCCAAAAAATAAGTACATTCAATTAATCACCTCCTCATTCACATTCCTAAATTTAAAATGAAAGATTTGTTATAAATGATCCATTCATATTTATTTCGAATCAAAAAATTGGAGGAGCTCAGTTCCTCTAAGCAAAAGGAGGACAAAAGAATGGAAGAAATCAAAAAATTTGCAGAAGAGGTTGCAGCGCAGATCAAAGACTATCTGCCTTCTACTTTCAACACAGCAAAAGTAGAAGTGGCAGAAGTGCGGAAAGGGAGAAAGCTGTGCACACAGCTTTCGGTTTTTAAGAATGCTGAAGGCTCATCCTCTGCGGCATTAAGCATTCCGCTGGAAGCATATTATTCCAGTATGTCGCCAACTGAGACGGCAATAAAAATCGCTAAAGTTATCCTCGATTGTGACGGCGAGACTGACCGTATGAATTCGGTTATAAAGATATTAACTGATTATAAAAGTGTACAGTCTAAAATTTTCATCCGGCTCTATAGCACAGAGCCTGCTATTGCACCGGATTTGCCGCACCAGACGGTAGCAAATGATTTAGCAGCAGTATGCTACGTTGATCTCGGCAATGAAACGGAAACGGGTTACACAGTAAACGTAACTAATGCAATGCTTAAGAAATGGAACAAAGATTTTGAGAGCGTCTTTGCTGACGCTCAGACGAACATGATTACCTGCTATACATACGATTCAATGTATGAAATATTGAAAAGCATAGCAGTAAAAATGTTTCCCGAAGAAATAGCTGAAGAAATGTTTGAGGATACAAAAAACGCTCCTTGGAGAATATTATCTAACAAAGATAAAGTCTTAGGAGCCGGCATGCTCGCAGTACCTGCAGTGCTTGAAAAGGTTTTCGGAGATAAACCGCATTTAATTTTACCGTCTTCCAGCCATGAGGTGATAGCGATGCCAGTTGGTATCATTACACCTAACGCAGCGAAAGACATGGTGGTGGAGGTAGAGGGCGTAAAATTTTCTGTGTCAGTAATTCTTCTTGAAATGAATCTTTTATAATGCTATACTCATTTTAGAATAGGCTTCGCATAAACATACTCTTTGTAAAAATTTCCCGTGCTATTGGTTTATCGGTCACTGATTTTTCTCTTGCATTACAAATTTTTCAGAGAGTGTATGTCCAATATTTTGAATTCGTTGTAATTTTTACTGAATCAATAAAGGAGGCTTTTCAATGAGCAATAGCGATGAAATTATTTCTCTTTATGAAAAATATGGATTTGAACTAGAAGATAATCAAAATCCAGAGAAGTATCTTGTATTTTCTCATAGAAAAGGGTATTTTCAAAATGCTGAGATTCTTTTGATTGATCCCAATTTCGATTTTCATAATTTGGAAGAAGAATACAAAGAAACCGGTTTTGCTGTAAAAATCAACAAATATTCTAGTATTGATGAAATTCACTCGCAATTGTTTGCTGGATTTTTTTTGCCGCTAAACAATTGCAAAAAACTAAAGCAAGAATATGATCGTTATGCAAGAAAACAAACTGAAAAAATTAGCTTTTGTGAATACAAATTTATT
>ERZ772867.2837-NODE-2837-length-15857-cov-5.444627_pt1 | contig 15857 bp, 12 predicted proteins | sample MGYA00511341_ERZ772867 | MGnify/ENA primary metagenome ERZ772867 (study PRJEB29015, sample SAMEA2737707) | human gut metagenome | biome: human gut; feature: human-associated habitat; material: faeces | place: China | collected 2012 ... | reverse complement strand
ACTAGCCTCACCGTAGGTCAGAATCAGCCGGTCAAATACATTGGCCAGGCCGATACTGCTGTAGCCACGGGGATTCTTTGCAGTACCACTGAGAATCTGCTCCAGCTGCTGGGGCGGGATTCCCACACCATCATCACATAGTTCTATCCACAGTCGTCCCTCGGCCAATGCGGCATGAACGGTAACCGTGCCACCGCCCTTGGGCAAAATACCGTGAAAGAGGCTGTTTTCTACCAGTGGCTGCAAAATCAATTTGGGTATCATTGCAGTTTCCGCTCGAGGCTCCACATGATAGATGCACCGCAGATCCATATCATACCGCACCTGAAGAATGTGGACAAACCGGCGAATGTTCTCCATTTCTTCTTCTACGGTGTAAAACATGGTTGAAGTTGACATGCTGGAGCGAAGCAACCCATTGAAGGAGACAATCAATCTGGAAAGCTCCAAAGCCTGTTCCTTCTGAGCCAGATAGTTCATGGTGTTCAGCGTGTTGTGAATAAAATGGGGATTGATCTGGGATTGGAGCATATCCAATCTGGACTGCAGCATGGTGATTTTGATTTGGTTTTTCTGATTCTGCTCCTGGGCGAGCCGCTGGGTCAGCCGTTCCAAGGACGCCACCATTTCATTGTACCCGTCCTGAAGGTTTTCTAATTCGTCCCCTGTCTGTATCTTTTCTACCTTTTCCCACCGTCCCGACTTCACCTGCTGCATGGCCCCGGCCACTGCTCGCAGCGGCTGGGTAATCTGATTGGATAGATGGGCGCTGGTCATAGCCACAGAAATCACCACCAGCAGGGCAATGCAGAAAATCAGCACCAGCAAGGTATAAATAGGTTGACGAATGGTGCCATAATCCACTGCCGTAACCAATGTCCAGCTGGGATAATCGGGAAGGCTGCGATAAAAAACCGCCTGGGAGTGACCTTCAGTCTGCACGACATCACCATTGCGAGCCGTACGCAGAGATTGAGGAATTTCCCGCCGTCCGCTGAAAAGATCCATCACAATCTGTCCGCTTTGATCCATCAAAAACATATGGTCGAATCCATCTACTAACGCCGGCTGTACCTGCTCCAAAAAGGAAAGCCGGGAGCAGTTCAGGGCTAGCGTACCCAGATTGTCATAGGTTTCCGTGTCAAAAAAACAGCCCATCAATGTAACAGTGTTACGCTCTTCAAACGAAGGAGACACAGAGGTATAGGGAAAGGTGTTTACTGCGGAAAAACGTGCAAACAGCTGAGAGTCCAAAAATGCCTTGTATTCTCCCTCTTGAAGCAGTAGCGCATCATAAGGCTCCGTCCCATATATTGGATCCAATACTTGGGCCCGGGGACTGATAAAAATGGCAGAACGGATGCCTGCGTGAGGAGAAATCAGCTGATTGAGACGGTTATGTAATTGCAAAACGATTTGTTGGGGATCTTCCGCATCTGGGTAATCGTGCACCAGTTCCTGCATTTGCGGATCCCGCACCATAGAAAACCACAGCAACCGGATCTCCTGCAATGCATTGTCAATCTGAGAACTGACAATATCCATTTTCTGCCGGGTAACCATTTCCAATTCTGCACCTAAGCTGCGTGTAATCAACGGAAGGGTACACATCAGGAAGGCTAACAAAGCCGCAGAAAACAGCACTACAAAGCGAATTGTGATCTTAACATGAAGTTTTTTTGTTGGCTTCATCGGAATCCCTCCTGAATATCTTCTGGTTAATAGTACCATATTTTTTTGAGGATGCAAGAGAACTTTTTCTCCCGTGTGCAAAATCACCAATACAAAAGAATGTGCTTTAATATTTTTGAGAATAGTTAACAATTTTGTTGACAAGAAAATTTGCGGCTGTGTTACTCTTATAGCGAAAGAGGTGACAGCCCATGAGTAAATTGGCATTTAAGGAGATTACCAAGCGCTTTCCTGGAGTTCTAGCTCTGGATCGGGTCAGCTTCACAGCGGAAAGCGGGCAGGTCATTGCCCTGGTGGGTGAAAACGGAGCAGGCAAAAGTACACTGCTGAAGGTTCTCAATGGCGATTATCAGGCTGACGGCGGTCAGTATTTGATCGATGACCAGGAGGTACACTTCCACTCTCCCCGGGAAGCCATTGCCGCAGGAATTGGAATTATTTACCAAGAAAGACAGATCATTCCCTATCTGACTGTGGCCGAGAATATTTTCATGGAAGACATTCCGGTAGGAGCAGGACATCTGGTGGATTTCCGAAAGCTCAATGCAGCCGCCCAGGAGATCATCGATGAATTCCGTCTTCCCATTCGGGCAGGTGATCGGGTTAAGAATTTAAGTGTCGCCTACCAGCAAATGGTGGAGATCATGAAGGTCTGCCGCAGACATCCCAAAATCATTGCCTTCGATGAACCCACCGCCAGCTTGTCCGATGCAGAAATCGAAACCCTGTTTGAAATTATTCAGCAGCTGAAACAGAAGGGACTGATCATCCTCTATGTTTCTCACCGGATGAAGGAAATCTTCCAGATTACCGATCAAGTGGTCATTTTGAAGGATGGTCGGTTTGTCCAGCAGCTGGCCACGGCTGATACCAACGAAATTGACATTGTCAAGAAAATGGTAGGTCGGGATTTGGGTGACATCTTTGCTGGTTTGAGTCGCAATACCGCTTACGGTGATACGATTCTGGAAGTGAAGGATCTGGTAGCTCCCAATGTGGATCACGTCAGTTTCTCCCTGCGCAAGGGCGAGGTGCTGGGCTTCGCCGGATTGGTCGGCGCAGGGCGCACGGAAACCATGCGTCTGATTTTTGGTGCAGACCCCCTGGAAAGCGGAGAAATCTTCATCGACGGCAAAAAGGTTTCCTTTAGGTCCCCCTCCCAGGCCATCCGCAGCGGCGTAGCTCTGTGCCCGGAGGATCGAAAGGATCAGGGCATCATTGCCATTCGCCCCATTCGGGAAAATGTGAGCATCGCCGCTCTACAGCTGATGAAGCAGTATTTTATCGATCGAAAAGCAGAGACACAGATGGCAGAGCATGGGCGGGAGGAACTGAATATCCGCACTCCTGATGTGGAAAAGAAAATCGGGGAGCTGTCCGGCGGCAACCAGCAGAAGGTTATCCTAGCCCGCTGGCTGGCTGCCCACCCCAAGGTGCTGATTCTGGACGAGCCTACCAAGGGCATTGATGTCGGCGCCAAATTTGAAATTTACCAGATTATCTGCGACCTGGCCAAACAGGGCATCGGCGTGATTGTGGTTTCCTCGGAGCTGCCAGAGGTCATGGGTGTCTGTGATCGGATTGTGGTCATGTGTCAGGGGCATATTACTGGAGAACTTATGCGGGAAGAGGCCACCGACCAAAAAATTTTGATGCTTGCTATGAAGGATATGTTAGGAGAGAGCAATCATGCGTAAGACAAACACTGTGCAAACCAATGATTCCGTTGCCAAACGATTTTTCAAATCCATCCTTTCCTCGGACAAACTTGGCCTTCTGATTGCATTGGCCATGATTGTAGCCGTGTTTCAGGTCCTGACAAAAGGTACTTACTTAACAGTAGGCAATATCCGCAACATTATGATTTCCTCTGCTATTGTGGGTATGGCCATGATCGGCGAAACTTTCCTGATGATCACCGGCGGTATTGACCTGTCACCCGGCTCTGTAGCGGCTTTCTCCGGCGTGCTGGTTGCCATGCTGCTGACCTGGGGTGTTCCTCTGCCACTGGCTGTACTGCTGACGGTAATCGTAGGCGCCATCGGAGGATATTTGAATTCTTTGCTGATTAACAAGCTGCGCTTCATTCCTTTTATCGCTACACTGGCTGCCATGTCTGTGTTCCGAGGCGCTGCCTTCATTATCTGTGACGGCAAAGCTGTGTTCGTCAATAATAAGGCGTTCTTGGCCATCGGTGCCAAACGGCTGTTGGGTATTCCCGTACCGTTTATCATTTTCATCGTGTTCTTCATTCTGTTCTGGGTTGTTCTTTCCAGAACCCGGTTCGGCAGAAACATTTACATGGTGGGCGGCAACGAAAATGCCTCCCGTCTGGCAGGTATCAACGCAGCCCGGGTGCGCACCACACTGTACATCATCAGCGCTTCTTTGGCAGCCTTGGGCGGCTGTCTCATGGCGGCTCGTATGAGCTCCGGTCAGCCCTCCGCCTGTGAAGGTTTGGAGTTTGATGCCGTCACCGCCGCTGTCCTGGGCGGCGTGGCCATGACCGGCGGCGTGGGCACCATGGGCGGCGCCATGATTGGTCTGCTGATTCTGCAGGGCTTTAACAACGGTCTGATGATGATGAACGTGCCCTCCTTCTGGCAGACCGTCTCCCGTGGTTTGCTGCTCATCGCCGCACTGGCATTCGATTTTATCCGCACCCAGAATAAGAAAAAGAAATCTCTGTAAGTTAAGGCAAAGGCCTTGATAATAAAACACAATGGAGGATTCAAAAATGAAAAAGCTCGTCGCATTGCTACTGTCTTTCGCTCTGATGCTGGGTTTGGCCGCCTGCGGCTCTGAAGCCCCTGCACCGGAAACCACCAAGGCTCCGGAAAGCGCAAACGCCGAAACTGCCGCCCCGGAAACCGTTGAAAAACCCGCTCCCACCTTTGCTTTCATCTGCAAGGATCTGTCTCAGGAATGGTTCGTCGGAACCTCCACTTCCATGAAGGAAACTGCTGTTTCCCTGGGTGCCAAAGACGTGATTATGTACGACTGTGCTATGAGCCCGGACAAGTACATGACTGCCCTGGACAATGCCATTTCTCAGAAAGTGGATGTTCTGATTGTCTGTCCTCCTGATCAGAAGCTGTCCCAGATTACTGTTGACCGCTGCGAGGAAGCCGGTATCCGGGTTATGGCCGATGATGACGGCCTGATTGACGAAAACGGCGTCCACATCGCACCGGCACTGGAACTGGACGCTTACAAAGTTGGTCAGGGCTGCGGCGAATATCTGGCTAACTACGTTACTGAGAACGATATTTCCGGCAGCAATGTGGGCTACCTGGTTATGACCATGGCCGAAGTGTCCTCCTGCGTGCCTCGTTCTGAAGGTGCCCGGGACAAGTTCAAGGAAATGGTTCCGGACTTCCCCGACGCACAGATCATCGTGGCCGACTATGATGGCACCACCGACAAGGGCTTCAACGTAGCCGCTGCCACTATCACCGCCCATCCTGAAATCGACACCTGGCTGGTCACCGCTCCCAACGACGAAGGCGCTCAGGGTGCTACCCGTGCTCTGGAGCAGGCCGGTCTGGATGACAAGGCAATTGTCATCGGTGTCGGCGGCTACCTGGCCAAGGACGAATTCAAGAAGGATTCCTCCTGCTTCAAGACAACTGCCTACATTGATCCCGTTCTGGATGGTCAGATTGCCGCCACTGCCGCCATGGAGTGGTATCTAAACGACACTGTTCCCTATGCCGAATACGTCAAGGACGGTGAGCAGTTCGGTGTTTACCCCTTCAGCGCAACCATGATTGACGCTACCAACTACCAGGAAATCATGGGTGAATCCGCCAACTAATCTTCATTTTTCCCCTCAACAAGGGGCTGTCTCACTAAAAGGGAGCCCCGTTAAAAAACAAAGGCCCGGCTCTTGCGTAGAGCCGGGTTTTGGCGTATTATTTAGGTGTGAAAGAAAACAAAACGCAAGTAGAGTATACAGCATACGGGACTGAATATCAAGTCTGCTTGCCCATGAATTTAGAAATCATTATCCCGTCAGATGAACCAGTGAGATTGCTCAACGCTGTCACAGAGGAGTTGGATTACAGAAGATTGACAGCGACCTACTCCCGGCTGGGGAGAAACGAGTATTCACCGCGTCTGCTTTTCAAGATTGTTCTTTACGGCTGTTCCCGTGGGATTTACAGGACACGAGAAATAGAACGAGCCTGCCGAGAGAATGTGAATTTCATGTATCTGCTGGAAGGGCATCGTCCGCCGGATCACAATTCCTGGGAGTTTGAGAAGATTACAAAAACATTTCAGGAAGCAAAGGAAACCAAGGACAAGAAATATCGTGACGATCCATATCGTGCTGTGAATTTCCGGGTAAATGAAGAGGGACGGCTGGTTTGTCCAAATAACAAGGAATTTCTCTTCCTCAGAACAGAGCCAGTGAAAGGAAACCAATACGGGAGAACCGTAGAACTTCACCAATGCGAAGATTGCAGTGGTTGTCCTCACAGATCCAAATGCCACAAGAGTAAGTCTGACCGTATTATTCGATTGAACTATGAATTGACTTCTTTCCACAAAGAGGTTCTGGACAACTTGAATAGCATTCATGGCGCGCTGCTCCGAATGAACCGATCCATACAATCCGAAGGGACTTACGGCGAAATAAAGGCAAATCGAGGATACGAGCGGTTCCGAAGAAGGGGCATAAACAAGGCAATTTTGGAGATTGCCCTGATAAGCTGCGGTTTTAACCTGCACAAGTACCATTTGAGCAAATTAGCAAAGGCCAATCCGGTCAAGGCTGCTGGCTGAATACCCTCAAAAAAATGCCGAAGAAAAACAAATTTTCTCCGGTTGTGGTTGGTGTACACATTTTTGAGAGAAAAGTTATCCACAGCCTTGATGGGTAAGAAAAAGCAGACCCTTTCCATTTCGGGAAAGAGTCTGCGATTTCCTTTTGGGGTTATTTAACAGCCCCTTTGTATGCGGGGAAGCAAAACGGATGATGCAGAGACCAAAGCGTCATCAGAAGGATGCCGGAATCGCAGAAAGGCTGCAAATTAACCAAACTGCTTCGTGGCACGCACCAGTGCAAGAATATTTTCACTCGGGGTTTCGGCACCCAGAGCGCAGCCTGGGCCGATCATCAAACCACCCTTTCCGCGGAACAGATCCAGCAGTTCCTTGGCTGCTTGGAATACTGTCTGCGGATCGGCGCTGTAAAGCATTTCGGGGTCCAGATTTCCGGACAGAACATAGTGCCCCTGGCCAATTTCCTGAGCTTTGCGGATGTCTGTGCTGGCGTCAAACTCATACATGGGGCAGCCTGTCTCGGTCAGGTCCTGCAAGATGGGGTCTGTCCAGCCGCAGATGTGGCACAGGGTAGGAATGCCTTCCTCTTTGAGGGTTTTGTTCAGTCGGATTTCGAAGGGTTTGGCGAATTTGCGGAAGATATCCGGGGAGACGACGGAGCAGCCGGAAGAACTGTTGCCGTAGCTGGTGCAGTGGCCGCCGGCTTCGTAGCACAGCCGGTGCATCTGCAGGCAGATGCGCAGCGTCTGCTCCATCAGCTGCATCAGGTGTTCTTCTTCATCCTCGTCCAGAAGAGTCATAAGGAACTCATTCATGCCCACCAGCACGCAGCCTAGAGAGAAGGGGCCCTGGTCTGCATTTGCCCGGAGGAATACGTCGTTTTCCCGGCACCACAGAGAGAGATTGTTGATGGCTTCCAAATACCGGTTTACCCGGTCACTGCGGCGCAGATCTACATTGGCTAGATCTTCAATAATCTGCTCAATGCTCCGGCTTTGCTGGTCCTTGGGTACCGCGGCAAGGTTTTCCGGATAGATCACATCGCCGCCGCAGGCACTGGCCAGCAGGGCTGTATCCACGTCCAGAAGGATGCCGTCGGTGTCATAGCGCTGGCAAGCCTGAATCAATGTATTGGCAATCACATCTGCGCTGCTGCGATATTGGGCCATGGTCACTCCGGCTTCTCGGGCTGCCATTAAGAAGTTGTGGGTCATAACGGGGACCCGATCAGGAATTCCTCCCGCCATAACCGTCTGAATTCGTTCAATACGTGTCATAACTGCCTCCTTTATGATGTGCGAAATATAGGGAAAACAAAAGAGTTTTACATCATTATCATACAAATATCCGGCGGTTTTCGCAATGGATATGCTGTACACCATTGTGTTCAGAATGTGTAAAAATTTGACAGTAGCAAAAGGGAAATTGTACAATGTGCAAATATTTACAACAAGAGGATATAAATGTGCACAATAACAAGGTGTACTATTTGGAGAAAACTAGTTAAAATATAAACAGCAAGTGAACAGCACACAGCATATGGAGGTTGAATGACTATGCCACAAACGATCACGGAAAAATCCCATCCCAAGAATTTATTCAAAATTTTCTTTGACTGGTTCTTGCGTAGGCCGGAAAGCGGTATCGTGCTGATTCTGGTTCTGTTTGTTGCCTTGGCAACCATCGTCAATCCGGCATTCATCGCTCCGAAGAACATCATCAATATTTTACGATCCTCCGGTTTTACCATGATCTGCGTGGTGGGCATGTCTATGGTTCTGATTACCGGCGGTTTGGATCTGTCCATTGGCTCCATCTATGCGTTGGGTGCATTGATGAGCGCAATTGCCATGAAGGATTGGGGACTTCCTGTCCCTGTAGGCATTGCAGTGGGATTGCTGGTAGGCATTGCCTGCGGCACCGTCAACGGTTTCCTCATTGTAAAAACCGGTATTCCTCCCATGATCGTTACACTGGGTATGCAGTATGCTCTGCGTGGTACGGTATCGGTTCTGACAAAGGGTGTGCCGGTGTATCCTCTTCCGGATGCTTTTGTAAACTTGGAAGCCACTAAGGTTTTCGGCATTCCCATCATTGTCATCATTGCTATTTTGGTGGTGGTTGTGGGCCACATTACCTTGTCGCGTACTTATTTCGGCCGCAGCGTCTATGCCCTGGGCGGCAATCAGGAAGCGGCTCGGATTTCCGGTATCAACATCGGTCGAACCAAAATGTTTGTCTACGTTCTCATGGGATTGCTGGTGGCTTTTGCCGGCATCATGACTGCTTCCCGTCTGGGTTCTGCTGAGCCCTCCACCGGCACCGGCTTGGAAATGAAGGTTATCTGCGGCTCTATCATCGGTGGTATTTCTATTGCCGGCGGCATGGGCACCATGGCAGGTGCGGCTCTGGGTGCTGTGTTCATGGAAGCACTGACTAACAGCTTGACTGTTATGCGGATTTCGGTATACTGGCAGAATGTGGTATTTGGTGTGGTCATGGTACTGTCCGTATTGCTGGACCTGTATAAGCGCAGCCTGATTCAGCGGCAGTCCATTAAGAATACGGAGTTGAAGAGAACGGCAGCGAAAAACCAGTAAGGAGGCTCCGTTATGAGTAATGCCATTTTAAGTGTTAAAAATGTGATCAAGCGCTTCAGCGGCACGGTTGCCCTGAAAGGCGTGGATATGGAACTTTATCCCAACGAAATCCTGGCGCTGGCAGGAGAAAACGGTGCCGGCAAATCTACCCTGATGAAGATTCTCAGTGGCATCTACCCCTATGGCAGCTACGAAGGTACGTTGATGATGGGCGACCGCCTGTGTAAATTCCAGGGCCCTGCAGACTCCGAGGAAGCTGGCATCGCCATGATCTACCAGGAATTGAATTTGGAACTGGACCTGACGGTGGGAGAAAATATCCTCCTGGGCCACTATCCCCGAACCCCATTGGGTCTGATCGACTGGAATGGCGTCCATACCGAGGCCAGAAAGGCGCTGGATATTCTGGGCGTGGATATCGACACCAAGGTTACCGTCCGGAATCTTAACCCCTCCATGCAGCAGTTGGTGTCCATAGCCCGGGCCCTGCACCGCAATCCCAAAATTCTGATCCTGGATGAGCCTACCTCTGTGCTGACGGAAAAAGAAGCAGGCAGCCTGATGGAAATCCTCAGAAGCCTGAGGGACAAAGGCATCTCCTGCATCTATATCTCTCACAAACTGGACGAGATTTTTGCCTTGTGTGATCGGACGGTGGTATTCCGGGACGGCGAAAAAATCAGTGAGCACCGGCAGTGCGACGGCTACGACAGCGCAAAAATCATCGAAGATATGATCGGCCGGCATCTGGATGCCATGTACCCCGAACGGAAGGCCAACATCGGCGAGGAAGTGCTGCGGGTGGAGCATTTCCGGGTTCCACATCCCTTTGCTTATGGCAAGTGCATCATTGATGATGTAAGCTTCTCCCTGCGCAAGGGTGAAATTCTGGGTCTGGCAGGACTGGTGGGCGCCGGACGTTCTGAGTTGGTCAGTGCCATCTTTGGCGCCATGCCCAAGCAGGCAGGAACGGTATACTTGGAAGGAAAGGAAATCCGAATTGCGGAGCCGTCCGAGGCTATACGACACGGTTTGGGATTTTTGTCGGAGGATCGGAAGAAAAACGGATTTGTCTGGACAATGTCCATTCGGGAAAATATGACCCTGGTATACCTGCGCAACCTTCTGAAGGGCATGTTTGTGGACAGCCAGCGCGAGACAAAGCTGGCAGAGGAATACTTTGACAAGCTCCATGTAAAGGCACCTTCTCTGGAGACCCAAATCACCAACCTTTCCGGCGGCAATCAGCAAAAGGTTATTTTGGCCAAGTGGCTGATGAGCAACATCAAAGTATTGATGCTGGATGAGCCTACCCGAGGCATTGATGTGGGTACCAAATCCGAAATCTACCGGCTGATGCAGGAGCTGACGGACATGGGAATTTCCATTATCCTGATCAGCTCGGAAATGCCGGAACTGCTGGCCATGTGCGACCGCTTTGTAGTGCTGGGCAAAGGCGTTGTCCAATGCCAGATGCTTCGTGGTGAAGCCAATGAAGTCAACCTGATGCGGGCTGCATCCGGAACCTGATACAAGGGAGCAATCCCATGTACATAAAATTAAAAATCTGGAGGAACAAAAGATGAAAAAGGTAATCGCATTTCTGCTGACCCTGACCCTGCTGTTCGCCCTGGCTGCCTGCGGCGCTCCTGCTGCCACGCAGACCACCGCTCCCGCTGCCCAGACGGACGCTCCCGAAGCCGGTACGGAAGCCGCCGGTGAAACCGCCGCTGCCGATCAGCTGCACTTTGTCTACGTATCTCCCCTGCTGAGCCATCCCATCTGGCTGATTGCCAAGGAAGGTTTCGAGACTGCCTGTGAAGAACTGGGCATCCAGGGCGACTGGGTTGGCCCCCAGGGCATTTCTGCCGAAGAAATGGCACAGCTCGTCGACACTGCCGTTGCTCAGGGCGCCGATGCCATCATCTCCCAGTCCATCTGCCCCGCAACACCTTTGGAAAATGCCATCAACGAGGGTATCAAAGTTCTGATGGTGGACGGTGACCTGACCGCTTTGGAAGGCCGTCTGGCATTCCTAGGCAAAGATCTGACCAAGCAGGCAGAAATGATGTATGAGGAAGTAGCCAAGGTCATTCCTGCCGATGAGAAGATTGTTATGTCTATTCAGTGTGCTGACCTGAACGCTCAGTTCTATGTAGATCAGAACGCCGCTGTAGAGGAAGCATTTTCCAAGCACCCCGGTGGATTTGAACTGGTAAACACCACCCTGTCCAAGTCTGACAAGGCAACCGGCACCAACGAGTGGCTCAATACCTTCAATACTTATCCCGAAGTGAATGTGTGTATGAACCTGGCTGCGGAAGCTGCATCTGCTTGCGTCACTGCTGCCGATGAGCTGGGCATCACGGAAGATCTGGTAATTGTGGGTGTGGATGATACCGAAGAGAATCTGGCCCTGCTGCGGGAAGGCAAGATCCTGTGCACTTCTGTTGTCTCCTTCTGGAACTATGGTTACCAGGCTGCCTACTGGCTGTACCAGAACATCACGGAAGGCCGCGTGCCGGAACAGGTTGTCAATGATGCTGGCACCATGATGGTGACCAAGGAAAATGTGGATCAGTATAATGACCTGCTGAAGGTCAAGGTAGACCTGCCTGAGGCAAAGTGATTCGTAAAGTAATGTAAAAAACGGCGGTGGGTGCTTCCACCGCCGTTTTTAGGAGTCATATCGTCTGGGGAGTGCAGCAGGCAGAAAGCGGTTGTATTCTCTGTCCAGATTCGATATAATAAGAGAGAATATTTGAGCATTCGCGGGCTTCGGTTTTTCCTGAAAGGGTGAGCAATTTGAAAGTAGGAATCAGTATTCGGACCCAAATTCATGCAGTTCTGGCTCTGGCAGCAACTTTTTGTATCATTACCGTGATCTCTTCCAGCATTTCTACGCAGGAAATCATTAATGGCATCCGAACATCTTACACGCTTAACGCCACCTTGTCCAATTTCTATACCACAGTACAGAAAATGGATGTGGAAGCCCGGGATTGGGTCTACCTTCAAAGCGAAGAAAAATACAAAGAATACGAAGGTTTTCTGGAAGAAGCACGGCAGCAGCTTCAGGCAATCAGCGACCATTCGCAAAATCATCTGCGCTGGCGGATGGGTCTGCTGGACAATATGCTCGACTATTACCAAGCACCCATTGAACAGTTCCGGCAAGGAGATCTGGGCGCTTATGACACTTACAATGTCCTGCAATACCGTTGTAAGCTTATCCGAGATACCGCTACCGACTATTATGGCTATTTGTCCGACTATCTGGAGCAGAATGCCAGTCAGGTTCAGAGGCAGTGGCAGCTCAAATGGATCGTGCAGGCCGGTTCTTTGGGGTTGCTGGTAGTGATGGGAATTGTGCTAAATGGAATCTACAGCCGCAGCATTCTCCACCCAATTCAAATACTGATGGCCAATACCCGGAAGGTTCAAAATGGAGATTACCGTCTGGAGCCAATCGGAAATTCCTGCTCGGAACTTGCTGTTATGGCGAAAACCATGGAGGAAATGGCGCAGCGGGTTCAGCGCAATATGGATGTGCTGAAGAAAAACGCAGAGCTGGAACAGGCACTGCATCAGGAGGAAAGCCAGCGGCTGGTCATGCAGAACCTGGTCACACAAGCAGAGCTGCGCTCCCTGCAATCCCAGATCAATCCTCATTTTCTGTTTAATACGCTGAGCATGATCTCCAAAAGTGCTTACTTAAACCACGATACCACCACCAACGAACTGATCGACTGCCTGGCGGAATTTTTGCGCTACGCATTGGAAAAAAGCAGCACCACGGCGACATTGGAGGAGGAAATTCACTCCATTCACAATTATCTGTTTATTCAGAAGAAACGATTTGGTCAGCGACTGGACTTTGAAATTGATGTTCCCAGGGAAATTCCTCGACTGAAAATGCCTGCCATTATTCTCCAGCCGCTGGTGGAAAATGCTATCAAACATGGGGTGGATTCCATGACAAACGCAGCTGTAGTTTCACTGAAAGTACGCAAACGGGATAACACTATCCGTATACAAGTGGAAGACAATGGTGTGGGAATGTCGGCGGAAACGCTGGAAAAATTACAGGCATCTCTGAGCTTGGGGCTGGAAACTTCCCAAGGCGGACAGGGCACCGGAATCGGCTTGACCAACGTGTATCGACGGCTGAAGATGTATTTTGGCAAAGAAATGCATTTTAATATCGAAAGCGATGAAGGCTGCGGCACCCTGGTTACCATTGATTTGCCCGATGAGGAGGAAGTATGAGCAGCAAATATCGTATTTTGATTGTGGAAGATGAAGAAATCGAATGCAGCGCCCTGGCTGTCATGCTCAAATATAACCGACAGGATATTCAGGAAATTCGTACTGCCGCCAATGGAATTGAGGCGCTGGAAATCTACCGGACATTCGCACCGGATATTGTTCTCATGGATATCAATTTGCCTAGCGTCAATGGTTTGAATGTCATTCGGCAAATGCAAATGCTGAAACAGAATGCCTACTTTGTCATTGTATCAGCCCACAGTCAGTTCTCCTATGCCCAGGAGGCTATGCGTCTGGATGTAACGGATTTTCTGGTGAAACCCATTCGTTTGGAGGACATCAACCGGGTGATGAATGAGTTGGTACAGCAGATTTCTCATAAGCGGACACAAAACGAAACTGCCCTGCGGCAGCAGGAAAAAATAGAGGCCATTCGTCCGATTCTGGAGCGGGACTGCGTGTTGTCTGTTGCCTCCATGCGCTCCAATACGCCCATTGCCACGATCTTTGACTTCATGCAGATCCCGGTTACCTTCGGATTTGTGTTTACAGTCCGAGAAAAGGGGATGGGTGCAGCACTGTTGCGGGAAATCAAATCCGGAATGGGCAATATGGGCGTTTGCTGCATTGGGGAGATCCTCAACGACATTTGCGTGTGCATAGCATTGAGCAGCGATCAGATTCGTCCGGAACAAATTCAGGAAGTGATGACCCATCTGTCCACTGTTCTCAGAGCCAAGGGACATCACTGCCGGATCGGTGTAGGCAGCGTGGCAGATAGTGCAGATAACCTTCGCCTCTCTTATGAGCAGGCCATGGAAACCTTCCGGGAGGCGGCCCGAACAGGAGAAAGTCTGCTGTTCAGCACGGCATCGGTTCAAAAAGAGCAGAGCAGTTTATCCAACGTTTCGGTGGCGGCAGCGGAGATTTGTAAGAGCATCCTTGCGGGGCAGCCGGAAGAAGTGTCCCAAATGGTCCAGAACTTTGTCCGCACTCTGCAGTTTATCGGAGACTATCACCAGGTCCAGGAAGGCGCATACTGTTTGTACATCATGGTACTGGGGCACTTCTCCGGCAAAACGGAAGGGGTTTCCTTGCTTTCGGCAGGCCAGATTTTTGCCATGCAGGATATCCGTGCACTGGAGATGGCATTGACCCAGTCTTTCCTGAACTTGATTGAAGAGAAAAATCCGGAAAAAATTGTGAAATCCAACCAGATTGTGAGCAAAGCCATCCAGCTGGTGAAGCAGCGTTTCCGGGAGAATATTACATTGGATATTGTGGCAGAGGAGCTTGGTGTATCGTCATTCTATCTAAGCAAGCTGTTTCATAAACACACGGGAATGAATTTTACGGAATATCTGACCCAAAAACGGATCGCCCAGGCCAAACGTATGCTGGAAAACGGGGAAATGAACATCAAGGAAATTGCCTATGCTACAGGCTTTAACAGTCAGAGCTATTTCTCGAAAATCTTTAAGAAATACGTAGGAATAGCTCCCAGCGATTATAAAGGTGCAGATGATGCCAGCGAGTAATGGAATACAGAAGAAACAAAGAGTCCTGTCCGTTCAGCACCTCGGCGCTGACACCCAGCCGTTTGAAGTTGTTGAGGATATCCGTTTCAATGCGCTCTAAACGGGGCTTGGCAGAGCGGATGTTGTCGGCATCAATACCAAAGGTGAGATACTTGGTTTTCACGATGCCGTTGTTTCCCTTTGCCTGCTGCACCTCAATAATTTTGGACAGCTCCCGCTGGATGCTTTCAAATTGATCCGAACGCAGCGGGATTGCCCGGGCAAAGGATTCCCGCAGGGCGGTCAGATTCACGAAGGAAAACTGGAACTTGATGGAGCTGTCGAAATAATTGAGGAAGTCGCACCAGCCGTCGAAGATGGCCTGCTTGTCCTCGTTGTCCGAGAGCTGGTAGTTGATGTCCCGGAACTGGATAGTTTTGGTGAAATGGGTGGGCGTGACCTGACAGATTCCATCTACACGGATTTGCAGGTAGGGAATGCTGTCTTGGGCGGACATTTCCTTCTTATCTGTCCGCTTTGCCCTTGAGATAGCGACCTGTACTGCCTTCCTTTCGGCGCGGGACAGCTTTCTTTGGGTGGACAATCCGATATACCTCCTTATCTAACTGGTTTTGCCGTTCCATGACGGCATAGAAATTGTTGGTTTTGTAGGGGCGCTTCTTGGGGCGAAGCACCAGAACCTGAATCATGTTTCGGATGATGACCTCCAGATGCTGCCCATTCTTTTCATACAGAGCGAACAGGAAGGCGGGCAGCATGGTGAGGATCATCAGCATGGCGGCAGAGGAATTGCCCAGCGGCTCCTTGGTTGCAAAATACAGGGGGATGCCAATGAGCAGGCCGAGGCTGAAACAGATGAGCTGCCGCTTGGTCAGATTGAAAAGAACCTTGCTTTTGACTTTGGTGAGGTCCTTGGGGACGGTTACATAGGGCATTTTCTATCCTCCTTAGTGGGCATTGAATACGGAGC
>ERZ772867.2833-NODE-2833-length-15882-cov-3.912870_pt1 | contig 15882 bp, 14 predicted proteins | sample MGYA00511341_ERZ772867 | MGnify/ENA primary metagenome ERZ772867 (study PRJEB29015, sample SAMEA2737707) | human gut metagenome | biome: human gut; feature: human-associated habitat; material: faeces | place: China | collected 2012 ... | reverse complement strand
CCGCTGGTATTCAAATTCCAGATCATACATGGACACAATATCCCCGTCCTGGATGCCCATCTGCTCCAGCTGGTCAAACAGACCGCTCTGGCGCAGCATTTTGTCGAAATACATCCGGCTTTCGTAGTCGGAGAAGTTGATGTTGCCCATCAGGCGCTGCAGCCATGGGCCTTCCACCAGCCAGGTGTGATCCTCCACCTCAATGTGCAGCGGTGCAGAGGTGTCCACCTCCGGCGGCCGGGGAACATACTCCGGCTCGTATACCGTCACCGGCGGCAGCTGGGCCAGTTCCCGGGCAATGGCCTGCACCAGCTCCCGGGTACCCTGATGGGTGGCGGCGGACATGGACATAAACTGATAGCCCGCCTGTTCCACATGGCGGCGGAACTCATCCAGCTGTGCCGGGTCAGCCAGCAGATCGGTCTTGTTGGCCACCACAATCTGGGGCCGCCGGGCCAGTTCCTGGCTGTATTGCTTCAGCTCCGCGTTGATAGCCTCAAAATCCTCAATGGGGCTGCGCCCCTCGCTGCCGGACACATCCACCAGATGCACCAGCAGCCGGCACCGATCAATGTGGCGCAGGAAGTCGTGTCCAAGGCCCGCGCCTTCGCTGGCGCCCTCAATGATGCCGGGAATGTCAGCCATTACAAAGCTGACGCCGTCGTCCACATATACCACGCCCAAATTGGGATAGAGCGTTGTAAAATGATAGTTGGCGATTTTCGGGTGGGCCTTGCTCACCACGCTTAAAAGCGTGGATTTGCCCACATTGGGAAAGCCCACCAGTCCCACATCTGCCAGCAGCTTCAGCTCCAGCAGCACATCGTGACTCTCGCCGGGCAGACCTGCCTTGGCAAACCGGGGCACCTGCCGGGTGGGGGTGGCAAAGTGCTGGTTGCCCCAGCCGCCCCGGCCACCCTTGCAGAGAACAAAGGGCTCCTTGTCCGACATATCCTTGATGATTTCTCCGGTTTCGGCATCCCGGATGAGAGTGCCTCTGGGTACGCGGATGGTCAGGCTTTCGCCGTCCTTGCCGCTTTTGCGCCCGCCCTGACCGTCTACGCCGTTTCCTGCCACATATTTGCGCTTGTAGCGAAAGTCCATCAGGGTAGACATGTTGTCGTCCACCTGCACGATGATGCTGCCGCCGTTGCCGCCGTCGCCGCCGTCCGGTCCGCCGGCGGCAATATATTTTTCCCGGTGAAAGGACACCGACCCGTTGCCGCCGTTGCCGGCGCGAACGGTGATGCGGGCCTTGTCAATAAATCCATTTGCCATATCATTTACCTCATACTCTGAAAAGGTTTCTACCCATCCATTTTGCTCTATTTTATCGAAAAAATGCCCCACCGTCAAGGGCTATGGGGAAAAAGAGGACGCCCCGCTGCCGGGGTGCTTGCGGGAGAGGACAAGAGAGACAGGTGTGGGGAGAAAAACGAAAAAAGAAGGAAAAGAGAAGGGCGAGGGCTTGCCTTGCAGGGAATTTGAGTATAAAATTGGGGACAATGAGAACCGAAAGCGGGGATAATAAGGAGGACGGAAGGATGCGCATCCTTATTGTGGAGGACGAAAAGCGACTGGCCCAGACCCTTGCGGAATTGATGCACCGACAGGGGTATACGGCGGATTTATGCTATGACGGAATTTCCGGGTTGGACAATGCTCAATCCGGTATTTACGATCTGATGATTCTGGATGTGATGCTGCCGGGGAAGGACGGCTTCACGATTCTGAAGGAGCTGCGCAGCAGCGGCAGTCAGCTGCCGGTGCTGATGCTGACGGCCCGGGGGGACCTTTCCGACCGGGTGCGGGGGCTGGACGGCGGAGCGGACTATTATCTGACCAAGCCCTTCGAGTCGGAGGAGCTGCTGGCGTGTGTGCGGCTGCTGCTGCGGCGGCAGCGGGGAGAAAGCGGCGGCGACGACCGCATTCACTGGGGGGACCTGCTGCTGGAGCCGGGCACCTTTCAGGTGTGCTGCGGGGAGCGGTCTGTGCGGCTGAGCCGGAAGGAGTATGATCTGCTGGAATTGCTGATGCGGGGCGGCAGCCAGATCCTGTCCAAGGAGCAGCTGCTGCTGAAGGCGTGGGGGTATGACTCCGAGGCAGAGGACAACAATGTGGAGGTATACATTTCCTTCCTGCGGAGAAAGCTGACGCTGCTGCACTCGAGGGTAAAAATCAAAACCGTGCGGATGGTGGGCTACTGTCTGGAGGAGGAAGCATGATTGGAAGGCTGCGGGCAAAAATTGTGGGCATCAGCCTGCTGACGGTGACACTGGTGCTGGCGGTGGGGCTGACGGCGGTGGTGCTGTCGGTTCGGGGAGCGCTGGTCCGGTCTTCGGAGCAGCAGCTTTATGCCGCACTGGAGAAAAGCGTGTTTGAACTGGTGCAGCCGGGAGAAAGCGGCAGCACCCCCTGCTTTGTGGCAACGGTTTATGCAGACGGCACGGTGCGTCTGTCCGGCAGCAGCTATTACCAGCTGGACGATGAGGACACCCTGCGCAGCATCATCCAGCAGGCCCTTGACCGGCAGGACGATGGCGGCGTGCTGAGGCAGTACAGCCTGCGGTATCTGAGGGTGACGGGCCCGCTGACGGTGCGCATTGCCTTTGCCGATTGCAGCTATGAGCAGAGGGCGGTCCGCGCCCTTTTGTGGCGGAGTGTGCTGATGGGGCTGGCGGCGCTGGCGGCGCTGGCGGCAGGCAGCTATGCGCTTTCCGGAATGGCGGTGCGGCCGGTGCAGCGGGCATGGCAGGAGCAGCGGCAGTTTTTGTCGGATGCCTCTCATGAGCTGAAAACACCGCTGACGGTGATTCTGTCTTCGGCCGATTTGATGGCGGAGGAGCAGGAGCAGGATAAGCTGCGCCGCTACGGTGACAACATCCGCTCGGAGGCGCGGCGAATGAAGACGCTGGTGGAGGACATGCTGACGCTGGCCCGGGCGGAAAACGGAACAAAAACGCCGGAAGAGACGCTGAACCTGTCGGATGTGATGCTGGAAAGCGTACTGGCCTTTGAGCCGGTGGCCTTTGAGACAAGGCGGCACCTGAGCTATGACATTACGCCGGAGCTGACGGTGCAGGGACACGGCACACAGCTGCGGCAGGTGGCGGATATTCTGCTGGACAATGCGGTGAAGTATGCGCCGCCGGAGACGGAGATACGGACAGTGCTGCGCCGGGAGGGCCGCAGTGCCGTGCTGACGGTGGAAAACGGCGGAACGCCGATTCCGGCGGAGAAGCTTGCCCATCTGTTTGACCGGTTTTACCGGGTGGATGAGTCCCGCACCGGAGGACAGGGCTTCGGACTGGGACTGGCCATTGCACGGAGCCTGGTGCAGGGACACCGGGGAACCATTGGCTGCACCAGCGACGAGGGCGGCACCCGGTTTACCGTGCGGCTGCCCCTGACGCGGGACCAGACGAGCACGGAGAAAAAAGAAAAGAGAGGATAAAAAAACAATGCTGGATTTGCTGATTCGGGGCGGCACAGTGCTGGACGGCACCGGCGGGCCTGCCTGCAAGGGGGACATTGCCATAGAAAACGGAAAAATCGTGGAGGTGGGGCCGCTGCCTGACGCCCACGCCAGAAGAATAATCAGTGCAGAGGGAAAGCTGGTGACGCCGGGATTTATCGACATCCACCGGCACGCGGACGCTGCGGCCTATCGGCCCGGCTTTGGAAAGGCAGAGCTGCGGCAGGGACTGACCACCATCATAAACGGAAACTGCGGCCTGTCGGCAGCTCCCATTCGGCGCAAACGCCGGGGGCAGATTGAGGCATACCTGACGCCGATTTGCGGCGCTTTTCCCAGACAGATGGAAACAGACAGCCTGACGGCCTACTGGGAGGGCATGCCGGAGACGCCGCTGCACACCGGTATGCTGGTGGGAGCAGGTGTGCTGCGGGCCGACGCGGCAGGCTATGAAAAGCAGCGTTTGGAGGAGAAGGACTACCGGGCGATTCACCGGGGACTGGAGAACGCACTGGCCGAGGGCGCACTGGGCGTTTCGCTGGGACTTGGCTATGCGCCGGAATGCTTTTACACCACGGGGGAACTGATTCGGGCGCTGGCCCCGCTGCAGAGCAGCGGCATTCCCGTCACGGTGCACATGCGGCAGGAGGGCGGCGGCGTATGTGAGTCTGTGGAGGAGATGGTGCAGGTATGCCGGGCGCTGAAAACGCCGGTGCACATCAGCCATCTGAAGGCCATGGGACGGGACAACTGGGGCAGCAAAATTCCCCGGGCGCTGGCCCTTCTGGAGCAGGCGCGGGGCGAGAGACTGGATATGTCCTGCGATGTGTACCCGTATACGGCGGGCTCCACCCAGCTGCTGCACATCCTGCCGCCGGAGTTCCTTGCCGGCGGACTGGAGGCGGTTATCCGGCGGCTGGCAGATCCCGCCGCGCGGCAGGAGCTGCGCCGGCGCATCGAAAGCGGCGACGGCTTTGACGACATTGCCAGACTGGCCGGATGGGACGGAATCATTCTGACCAGCCTGCACTGCCCGGAGGATCATCCGTATCTGGGAAAAAGTCTGGCGGAAATCGCCGCCATGACGGGACAGGACCCGCTGACCTGCTGCTGCGAGCTGCTGGTGCGGGAGGAAGGGGAGATTACGATGGTGGACTTCATGGCCTCGGAGGAGGACATTGACACCATTCTGAAAAGCCCTTTGTCCAATGTGATTTCCGATGCGACCTATCCCACGGAGGGCATGCTGCACCCACGGGTATACGGAACCTTTGTCCGGGTGCTGGAACGGTTTGTACGGCAGCGGAGGATTCTGACGGCGGAGGAAGCCGTTTGGAAAATGAGCGGCAGGCCCGCAGAGGTGCTGGGACTGAGACACAAGGGGCTGCTGAAGGGCGGAATGGATGCCGACATCAATGTGTTTGACCTTGGGAAAATACACGAGACGGGCAGCTTTAAAAATCCCTGCGCGCTGGCGGAGGGAATGGACTATGTAGTGGTTTCCGGCGCAGTGGCGGTGGAGAAAGGAAAAGTGACCGGCGCGGCGGCCGGGGAAATCATCAGGAGGTAAGAGGACATGGAGCTGGAGAGCATCCGTAGAGGCATGGAGGAGATTGCCCGCCGGGCGGGAAAAATCATCCGGGAGGCGCAGAACATACAGGACTCGGTATCAGAGAAAACGGGGCCGGGGGATGTGGTGACAAAATACGATGTGGCGGTGCAGCAGTTTTTGAAGGAGGAACTGAAAAAGCTGTGCCCGGAGGCGGATTTTCTGGGCGAGGAGGGAGAGCATGAGGCTCTTTCTGCGGATTGGGTTTTTGTGGTTGACCCCATTGACGGAACCACCAATTTCGTGCGCAGCTTCCGCTACAGCAACACTTCCATTGCGCTGACGTACAAGGGCAGGACGGAGGTGGGGGTGGTGTATCACCCCTACGCAGACGAGCTGTTTTCCGCACGGCGGGGCTGCGGCGCCGCCTGCAACGGGAAAAGCATCCATGTGAGCCGGCGGGATGTGCGCCACGGCATTGCGCTGCTGGGCTGCACGGTTTATACGCCGGAATCCACGGACCGGTTTTTCCGGATCAACAGGGCACTGTATGACCGGTTCTGCGACTACCGGCGCTTTGGCGCAGGCGCACTGGACTTGTGCCAGATCGCGGCGGGCCGGGCGGAGCTGTATTATGAGTTCCGTCTGAGACCGTGGGACTTTGCGGCAGGCTGCCTGCTGGTGGAGGAAGCCGGAGGCGTGGTTTGCGACATGGAGGGCCGCGAACTGAATGTGCTGCAGGACAGCTCTCTGTTCTGCGCAAACCGGCTGTGCGCCGGAGAGCGGGAGCTGTTCGACCGGATCGGATGAGGCGGGGAGTGACTATCTGTCAGACAGAGGGCGGGGCGGTTTTTTCGGGTGCATGGGATAAAGCGTCAGGCGGTTGCCGTCGGCCATGGCCAGAAAAACATCCTCGGGGGCGCTGTGGTGCTGGTGAAGCTGACGCAGCAGCCATGTTTCGTCCCGGCCTATGCGGCGAAGGTTATGGGGAAGCACCGCGCCGTCCATGATAACGGGGGTCTGGAGCAGGGTCTGATCCGGCTGGAGGGAAAAATCTGCCGGAGTGGAGGGACGCTGAGTCTCCACAGGGAGAAAGGTGAGGCTGCCGTTATGCTCCAGAAGGACGGTTTGCAGCTGGTTGAGATCGAAGTAGCCGCCGGCGCGGCAGAGCATGAGAAATTCGCTGAGATCCATCCGGGCGCGTTTGAGATTTTCCCGGTACAGCACGCCGCCATCCAGCAGCAGAAGGGGCTTGCCGGTCATGAAGCGGCGGAAGGAAAGAAAACGGTTGGTCAGCAGCGAGATCACATACGAGGCCACGCCGTAGACCGCCATGGCCAGAAGGGAATGCTGGGGCGTGTCCAGCTCGGTGGCCATTTCGGCGGCAATGGAGCCGACGGTGATGCCGATGACATAGTCAAACAGGTTCATCTGGGACACCTGCTTGTTGCCCATCAGCTTGGTGAGAAAAAACATGGCCACAAGGCTTGCAAGGGCCGTGAGGGCAATGCGGAGCAGATCCATAAAAAAATACCTCCCTGAGCAGATGCTGCAAGCAGTATGCCCGGGGAGGTGCTATTTTATTTATCGGAGGGCAGTCCCTTTTGCCCATGGAGGTTGGCGCGGGTATTGATGAACTCCGCGCGGAGCTTGGAATAGAGGATGGTCTGGCTGCTGTACAGGCCGCAGTAGCCAGACAGCAGGTAACTGATGGCGCAGGCCATGGCAAAATACAGCAGGTCGCCGGCACCGAACAGCTCAATGCTCATGAAGACGGAGGCAATGGGGCAGTTTACCGCGCCGCAGAACACAGCCACAAGGCCCACGGCGGCGCTGAAGCCTGCGGGCAGGCCCAGTGCTGCCCCGGCCACGCAGCCGAAGGTGGCTCCGACGAAAAATGACGGGACTACCTCGCCGCCCTTGAAGCCGAAGCCGATGGTAACGGCGGTGAACAGCAGCTTCAGCACCCAGGCCCAGGGGCTGGCCTGACCGGCCATGGCCCGGGTGATAACATCCATACCGGCGCCGTTATAATCAGTATTGCCGACCAGAAGCGTGAGCAGTATAATCAGTACGCCGCCTACAAAAGCGCGGAGAAACGGATTTTTCAGAAGACGGGCGGCCTGATGCTCTACAACATGCAGCCCCTGACAGAACAGAATGCTGACCACGGCGCAGCCGATGGCAAGCACGACTACCAGCAGCATGGTCACCACGCTTAATTCCGGCGTGGTGATGGTGAAGCGGGTGGGAGGTACGCCCATCAGAAGGCTGACCAGATACCCGGTGAGGGCAGCGGTGATGCAGGGAACAAGACCCGCGTAATACAGGGCGCCCACGCTGATGACCTCCAGCGCGAAGACCGTGGCCGTGAGCGGGGTGCCGAACAGGGCGGAAAACACACCGCTCATGCCGCACAGGGTGGCAAGAGGCAGATCCTTTTCCCCCAGATGCAGCAGATGCCCGGCGGTGCAGCCAATGCCGCCGCCGATTTGCAGGGCCGCGCCCTCCCGCCCGGCGCTGCCGCCGCCCAGATGGGTGAGCACCGTGGAGACAAAAATCACCGGCACCAGCAGCGGCGGAACATCCCGGCCGAAATGAACAGACTCGATGATGGCGTTGGTGCCCTTGCCCTCTGTGCGGGTGAGACGATAGATGGCGGCGATGACAAGGCCGATGACCGGCAGCAGATACAGCACCCATGGGTTTTCCGCCCGGAAGGTGTTGCCGGCGTTTACGCCGATGTGGAACAGGGAGCCTACCAGACCGCCCAGACCACCGATGAGGCCGCCCACGGCCAGCCACTTGACCAGAGCCACAATGTACAGGCTGGCATGACGCAGCCACTGCTTGAAATGTGCGAAATCCATATCCGAACCGTTCCTTTTATCAAATTCTCTCTCATGCGCCGGGAATTGCCCGACAACCTCACTTTATAACATGTTCCGGCGGGGCTGTCAATGGGATGCAGGAATTCTTTCATGGTTACTAAAAATTTTTAAGGTTTACTGAAACTTTTTTCGGACAAGTGGTTGATTCTGGAGCGGGATTGTTTTATACTGTAAAAGGATAGCTGGGGCGGCGCGCCCCGCAAATCAAAATCAGGAGGAAAGAAAAGATGAAATACGGTCGCACTTATAATTTTTCCGCAGGTCCTGCCATGATGCCGGAGCCTGTGCTGGAGGAGATCCGGGATGAGATGATGAATTACCGTGGCAGCGGCATGTGCGTCATGGAGATGAGCCATCGCTCCAAGGTATTTCAGCAAATCGCCGATGAGGCACAGGCAGACCTGCGGGAGCTGATGCATATTCCCGACAACTACAAGGTGCTGTTCATTCAGGGCGGCGGCACGCTGCAGTTTGCCATGGTGGCCATGAACCTGATGAAAAACGGCAAGGCATGCTATGTGGAGACGGGCGCGTGGTCCAAGAAGGCCATTGCCGAGGCGAAGAAATATGGCGAGGTGGAGGTAATTGCCTCGTCCAAGGACAAGAATTTCTCGTATGTTCCCGATTGCAGCGATCTGGACATTCCGGACGACTGCGACTATGTGTACATCTGCGAAAACGAAACCATCAACGGCACCACCTGGAACAAGCTGCCCAACACCAAGGGGCATGTGCTGGTGTCTGACCAGTCCTCCATGTTCCTGTCAAGGCCCTGCAATGTTTCGGACTATGGTCTGATCTGGGCGGGCGTGCAGAAGAATGTGGGCCCCGCCGGAATGGCGGTGGTTATCATCCGGGAGGACCTGATCCGGGAGGATCTGCCGGAATTCGTCCCCACCTATCTCCGCTACAAGACCCACGCTGACGCCGACTCCCTTTATAATACTCCCAACTGCTGGTCCATCTACTGCTGCGGTAAAGTGTTCCAATACCTGCTGGCCAACGGCGGATTGGAGGCCATGGCACAGCGTAACGAAGAAAAGGCCACCGTTCTGTACGATTTCCTGGACCGGAGCCAATTCTTCACCGCCGCTGTCCGGAAGGAGGACCGCTCCCTGATGAACGTTCCCTTCTTCTCCCCCTCCAAGGAGCAGGATGCCGAGGTGGCGGCCTCCGCCAAGGCCGCCGGATTCGACAACCTGAAGGGCCACAAGAGCGTCGGCGGTCTCCGGGCTTCCATCTACAACGCCATGCCCAAGGAGGGCGTGGAGGCGCTGGTGGACTTCCTGAAAAAGTACGAGGCTGAGCATACCTGACCAATATCAACCGAAAGGATGCCGACCGTGGAAAAGGCCGTTTTAAAGATCCTCCTCACCTTTGCGATCCTGAGTGCGATCTGCTGCGCCTTTTGGCAGCTCAGATGGCTGACGTCCGCCCGCGAAATCGCGACACTGTTCGCCATAACCGGTGGGGTCATCGCCATCGACCTTGCTTGGGCCTCCCTCCGAAAGAAGATGCAGAGCTGAACGCAAAAATTCCCGCCGATGGCGGGAATTTTTTTACAGTTCTTCCGTTGTCAGGACGCGTTCCAGTTTTTCCCGGTCGGTCAGCAGGTTCAGCGCCTCCAGCATCCCGTTAGCGGTCAGGTGCTCCGGCAGAGCCAGCCGTCGGAGCAGTGCTTGCCGCCGCTGATTGCTGCCCGCTCCTCCGGCCAGCCCCCATTCCATCAGGTCTGCCTTGGTGATGGGTGTTTTTTCCGCCGCCGGCTCCGCCGTTTCGTCTAAAAACGTGGCACCCGCCCGGCGGAGGGCCTCTAAAATCACCTCCGGCTTCATGCCCTCTACTCCCAGCTTGCCCTCCTTGCCGGGGGCCCGCTTCCGCTTTTCCTTGCCGTGGATATCCGGGATGTATGCCTGCTTCACCTGCTCCTTGGGCAGCGCCCCCTTCAGGTAGTTGCGGATCACAAAACCAGCGCCGTCGCTGTCCGTCAGGACGATCAGTCCCCGCTCCGCCGCCAAGCGCCGGAGAAAGGCCACCTTTTCCTTGTCGTTGAACACAGCAAAGCCGCCCAGTGTCACCACCGTGGCGTCCACCACCTGCGCCAGCGTATTCTTATCGTAGCGCCCCTCCACTACGATGACTTCCTTGATCTTTCTCATTTTCGGGCCGCTCCTAACCGGGCCAGCAGCAGCTTCAGTTCCTCTGCCGGGTCTACCCCCCGTTGGCTCTTCATCCGCAGATCTGCCACCTGACACATTTTCACCGCGTCGCCGCACCACTGGGCGCTGACCCGCTTGGCGGACTGTAACAGCAGCTTTGCCGGATAGTCCGAGCGCATCTCCCACAGCTCCATGAGCCAGTATTTGTCCTTGCCGCTGTCAATGGCCATCCGGGCGGTGTAGAGCCGCCGCAGCTGGCTCCCCAGCGCCGCCAGGATCACGATGGGCTCCTCCTGCATTTTCAGCAGGTCCCCCAAAATGGCGGCAGCCTTGTTGTAGTCGCTCTGGGACACCGCATCCGTCATTTTGAAGATCTCCGCCGACAGCACCGGGTCTGCCACCGCGTCAATGTCCCGCTGGGTGATGACTTCCCCCTTGGCGTAGGCCCCGATCTTGGCAATCTCCTGAGAAAGCCCCGTCATCAGCCCGCCGCAGAGGAAAATCAGATACTCCGCCGTCTGGCGGTCGATCTGCTTCCCCAGTGCCCGGAACCGCCGTGCGATCCACGCCGTCAGGTCCGAGGTGTCCTGCGCCTTGAACTCAATGGGCGTCACATGGGCGTCCATGGCCTTGCACAGCTTCTTCACGGTCTTGTTCTGCTTGTAGGCCACCGTATCGTACACAAACACGATGCAGCAGTACTCCGGCAGATCCTCCAGCAGGGCGATGAACCGCTCCCGCTGATCCTCGTTCAGCTTGTAGATATCCCAGTCCGTCACCACGATCAGCGTCCGCTCCGCCATCATAGGCATAGCCTCCGCCATTTCCGTCAGGCTCTGGGCCGTCAGGTCCTTGCCTTCCAGAGCGTGATAGTTGAATTCCTCAAACCCGGCGGGGATCAGCGTTTTCCGGATCTCCCCCAGGTAGTATTCCCGAAGATAGCTCTCCTCTCCGTAAAAGAGGTAGGCGTTCCCCAGAGGGTTCCCCTCTTTCAGATCTGTTTTCAGTTTTTGATAGGCTTCGTTCTTCGCGGTTTTCTTTGCATATGCCATGATGTGCTCCTAATCAAATGATAGATAGACCGTCCCGTGGCGGTCCGTCCGGTAAATATCGCAGCCTGCCCGGGCCAGCCGCCGCAGGGTATCCTCCGCCGGGTGCCCGTAGGAATTGCTTCCCACGCTGATGATGACCGTCCCCGGTGTCACCGCGTCCAGCAGTTCCTTCGATGTAGAGTTCTTGGATCCATGATGCCCCGCCATGAGAACATCCAGCTCCGGCAGCTCGTAAGTCTCGATCAACTTCTCTTCCGTGGCCCGCTCCATGTCGCCGGTGATGAGGAAGTCATGCTCCCCCGCCGAAGCCAGCACAGTGAGCCCCAGTTCGTTGCTCCCGCTGACGCCCAAGGGCGGAAAAATGGTCAATTCTCCGTTTCCAAAGGGCAGATGGGTCTCCTCGGTCACAGTCTCCACGTCCATGCCGTACCGCTCCGCCAGTTCCAGCAGCCGGTCCAGCGCCGCGCCGCCCTCCGCTTTCGGGATCGTCAGGGTCTCCGCGCCCATCCGGGCCAATAAATGCTCCACGCCGTTGATGTGGTCATCGTCGAAATGGGTCAAAATCACCCGGTCCACCCGGCGGCAGCCCATAGTCAGCAGCTCGTCCGCCGTGTCGCATCCGGCGTCCCGCCAGTTGTTTCCGCTGCCGCAGTCCACTAAGGCGGTCTCCGTCCCGGATCTCAAAATGACGCTTTGTCCCTGTCCCACGTCCACCGCCGCGGCGTTCAGCCGGTGACAGAACCGGCTCTCCCCCGCCCGCACCGTCACCGCCAGCGTCAGGACGCTCAGCGCGGCGGCCACGGCAAATTTTCGCCGACCCTTGGGCTTTAGCAGCCACGCGGCAGCAAACAGGAGATACACGAACCCCATCCAGTATTTCAGATAGGGATTGCAGAAATACACGCCGTGATACGGCAGCGCCGCCAGTGCGTGACACACGGCCAGAATATACTTGATCAGCAGCCTGGGTACAAGGCCGATCACCGTCCCCAGCGGCAGGTAGAAAAAGCTGAGAAGCACCGCCGCCAGCCCGCCGATGAACACGATGCCCACCGCCCACAGGCACAGCAGGTTGCTCAAAAGGGACACCGGGGCGAAACTGCCGAAATAGTAGGCGCTGATAGGCGCCGTCAGTGCCAGACACCCGAAGGTTGTCGAAATACTAACAGTTGTAAAGGTAAAAAGCCTGCCATGCTTTTTCTCTCCTACCAGCCCCCGGTAGAGCTTGGGAGACAGCCACAGCAGCCCCACCACCGCTCCAAAGGACAGCTGCAGGCTGACGGACTTCGCCGCGAAGGGGTTGTCCAGTAAGATCAGGAACAGCGCCGCCATCAAAGCTGTTGGTGGGTCGCTCTCCCGGCGGAACAGGGGCGCCGCCGTCAGAAAGCTCAGCATCACGCAGGCCCGCACCACCGAGGGAGACCCGCCGGTGAGCACTGCGTAGAAGATCAGCGTGGGGATGGCTGCCGCCGCTGTCAGACGCCGGCGGTGCTTTCCCGCAAGAAAGCCCACCATCGCCAGCAGATACGCGCAGTGCATCCCGCTGACTGCCAGAATGTGATAGACCCCCGCCTCGGACAGATCCACGTCCGCTTGGGTGGACAGTTCCCCTTTCCGGCCCGTCAGCAGCGCCAGCAGAAAACCGGCGTCATCTCCGGAGAATAATTCCCGGATGCGTTCCTGCATGGCCCGGCCCAACCGGGCGGGCCACCACCGGGGCGCGTCCACCGTCCCGGCATGAAAGGCCGCCGTCCCCCGGCTGTACGCCAGGAGAAACACGCCCTTGGAGTTGAATACCGTCACATCGTCGTCCCGGATGCGGGACGCGCTTTGCAGATACACCTCGTCGGTGAGCCGCTGACCGGGAGAAAGCTGCAAAAGGGGCGGATCACCGTAATAAGTCAGCTTCCCCGGCAGGCCCTCCGCCTCCACCGCCGCCTTTGCACCGAAGCGGGTCTCGGTGGGATACTCCGTCAGGGTCATGGTCAAGGCCCGCTGGCTATCCGCCAAGGCCTCCATGGGTTCGCTGACCTGCCGGACATACAGCCAGTTCCACCCCAGCGCCAGCGCCGCGCCCACCAGACAGAGGATCGCCCGTTTCCGCCAACATTCCGGCAGAAGCAGCGCCCCAAAGCCCAATGCAAGGCACACCAAGCCACCGGACAGCAGCCAGCCGCCCGGCAGCAGATACTGCGCCAGAAAGATTCCTGCGGCAAACCCGCCGCAGAACAGCGCCAGCCGTCTCATTTGACAGGATACGGCTCCGGCCGGTCCGTCCGTCCCAGCAGGTAGTCTGTACTGACGTGGTAATAGTCCGCCAGTTTATCCAGCACCCACGCCGGAGTTTCCCGTTCGCCGCTTTCGTAGCGCCGGTAAACGCTGCGGTGCATATTCAAATATTCCGCTATTGCTTTTTGAGATTTGTCATGATCTTCTCTCAAATCCCGCAAGCGTCTGATCTCCATAAGAATCACCCTATTGAATGTTACCAATTGGAAACATTCAAATCGGGTAATTGTTCCCATACGGGGCCAACTCAGAGTATACTACTTTCTCACACGCTCCGCCAGTCTTTTGTCCAAATTAGAAAATTAAACGCAAGCGGAAGGTGCTCCCGCTCACCGCTTACACCACTCCATCGGAAACAAACAGTGCGGGGCGCATAAAGCGTCCCGCACCGTTTTTCGCTCAATCAGCCCGGAGGCCAGGTCATATCCCGTCCGGCCAGCACATGGAAGTGCAGGTGGGGCACGGACTGCTGGCCCGCCTCGCCGATGTTGGACACCACCCGGTATCCGGCCTCGTCAAAGCCCAGCTCCTTGGACAGCTTGGCAATGACCTCAAAAATATGGGCCACCACAGCGCTGTTCTCCGCCGTTACAGCGGAAACGGACTGGATGTGGGCCTTGGGCACCACCAGAAAATGGGTGGGTGCCTGAGGGGCAATGTCGTTGAAGGCATAGCAAAGCTCGTCTTCATAGACCTTGCTGCTGGGGATCTCCCCGGCGATGATCTTACAGAACAGGCAATCGCTCATAGATAGGCTCCTTTCCGATCGGATGTTATCTCTTTTCGTGCTCCGGCACCACAGCGAAGGTTACCAGATCCTCCGTGCCATCGTTGACAAGGCTGTGGCTGTGACCTTTGGGGCAATAGTGGCAGGTGCCGGGAGCCACCGGCTCCCAGACCCCGTCATACAGCACCTTACCGGTGCCGGACAGAAAATACATGACTTCGCTGCTGGTTTCGTGGGTATGGAGGCCGATAGAAGCACCGGGGGCCAGCACGCTGCGCATGATCTTGTTGTCCATATCCTGAACAAGCTGCAAACGCGCCTCCCCCTCGCCTCCCTTCATGTGGGAAACAACGGAGGGCTCCAGTTCATCAAAACGAATCAGCATACACGTCTCTCCTTTTTACAGCTTGCCGGCCACGAAATCGTCCACGGCTGCCAGCGCGTCGTCTACCTTGCTGACCTCCGTGCCGCCGCCCATGGCGCTGTCGGGCTTGCCGCCGCCCTTGCCGCCGCAGATGGGGGCGATGGCCTTGATGATATCGCCGGCCTTCACGCCCTTGGCCACGGCGTCCTTGCCGCAAACGGCCAGCAGTGTCACCTTACCGTCATTGACAGAGGCCAGAACGCCCACCACGCCGGGCTCCTTATCCCGGAGGAAGTCGCCCTGCTTGCGCATGGCGGCAGCGTCCATACCATCCCGCTGAGCGGTGATGACCTTCAGTTCACCCACCGTCTTAGCGGAGGCCAGGAAGCTCCGTGCCTCGCCCAGAGATGCCTGCTCCTTGAACTTTTCCAGCTCATGACGCAGATCCTTCATCTCGTTCATCTGCTGCTCCAGACGGTTCTCCAGCTCGCCGGGGTTGGTCTTGAACATCTGGGCGATGTGGAACAGCACCTGCTGGTTGCGGTTGATGGTATCCAGCGTCAGCTGGCCCACGGTGGCCTCGATCCGGCGGACGCCGGAGGCCACGGACGCCTCGCTCTTGATGCGGAAGGGACCCACCTTTGCGGTGTTATCCACATGGGTGCCGCCGCAGAATTCCATGGACACGCCGCCCATTTCCACCACGCGGACCACGTCGCTATACTTCTCGCCGAACATGGCCACAGCGCCCTTCTTCTTGGCCTCCTCGATGGGCAGCACCTCCGTTACCACAGGGATACCTTCCAGGATGGCGTCATTGACCAGCTTATCCACCTGCGCCAGCTGCTCCGGCGTGATGGCCTCAAAGTGGGTGAAGTCGAACCGCAGACGGTCAGGCTCCACCAGAGAGCCGGCCTGATGCACATGGTCGCCCAGCACCTTCTTCAGGGCCGCGTCCAGCAGATGGGTAGCGCTGTGGGCACGGCGGACGCCCTTGCGGCGCTCGGCATCGATGGAGGCCGTCACGGTCTCCCCCACCTTGAACGTGCCGGAAACCACCTTGCCGTAGTGCATGAACTTGCCGCCCTTGTTCTTCTGGACGTTGTTCACCTCGAACTTGGCACCGCCGCAGGTGATGACGCCGTGGTCGGCCACCTGACCGCCCATTTCCGCGTAGAAGGGCGTCTTGTCCAGAACCACGATGCCGTCCACGCCGGTCATCAGCTCCTCAGCCAGCTCGTCCTCCACAACAAGGGCGACCACCTTGGCGTCCTCCACGGTATCGCGGTCATAGCCCACAAACTCGGTAGAGGGGATGTCCTTGCCGAACTCCACGCCGGCCCAGCCCAGATCGCCCAGGGCCTTCCGGGCCTCCC
>ERZ772867.2830-NODE-2830-length-15909-cov-4.228901_pt1 | contig 15909 bp, 22 predicted proteins | sample MGYA00511341_ERZ772867 | MGnify/ENA primary metagenome ERZ772867 (study PRJEB29015, sample SAMEA2737707) | human gut metagenome | biome: human gut; feature: human-associated habitat; material: faeces | place: China | collected 2012 ... | reverse complement strand
AATTAAATATACTTATTATTTGTTAATAGGTTTATTACAACGTTAGCTAATCTTTTAGCACCCTCATCATTTGGATGTATATAAATATCACCATCATTTCTCAGGAATAATGCCTTATTAATATCGCATACACCCATGTTTTCATATGCACTAATAGAAGGTATACCGTATAGACTAGCAATTTCACATAATTTTTTAGAATAGTCTAATGTTGTTAAACCTATATTGTTTTTAGTTTTTTCACTAAAACTTCCTATATAACCAAAGCTTGTACCAACACAGTAAATACACGCAGATGGGTATTTATTAATGATATTTTTAAACATAGCATGACATCCACCAGTGAAATTAGTTACATCATTTTCGTCCCCATCTATACTAACATTTTGCGCCCAATCGTTCATACCACCCATTATAAGTAGAAAGGATAAATCGGGGAGTGCATTAATTCTTTTTATATTGCACATGCTTGTTGTATTATCACCGCTTATTTTACTTCCGTCAATACCGTAGTTTTCTGTGCTACAATGTAATTCTTTATTTAAATACGGTTGCCAGTTGTTAGCATGTGTAATGCTATCGCCGTATGTTATTATAGTTTTACCGGTGAATTTATTTGAAATGTAATTACTTATTGTTGTCCAATTATTTTCATCTACTTTAACGTAATTAGTTTTACTACTAATGTGGTAAAATAAATAAAAATTGTTTCCGCTTGAAAAAGCATTTTTATAGACCAACAAAAGACCAAAGCCAGTTGTAACAGGCAAATTAGTGCCAGTAATATTAACTACAGGATGCCACCCATTTTTTAATGCTGATAATTCAGTCTCACCATTATACGGCAACTCTGAATTGAACAATGTTTCCGTATTAATGTAATTACTTATTGTTGTCCAATTATTTTCATCTACTTTAATGTAATTAGTTTTAGTTAGTGCATCTAAATAGATAAAATAATTATTGTTTATACCACTTGTGTTTTGGTAAGCAAAAAGTAACCCAAAAGCACTACCAGTTGGCAAATTTGTTTTAGGTGTATCGTTAATAACAGGATACCATCCTGGTTTTAGTTCTGATAAAGGTGTTGTACCGTCGTATGTTGGGTGTGATAATAAAGCTGTGTTAAATTTTTCACCTACGATTTTAGCGTCAGCACCTGCACCACTAATTGACAGTGTTTTATCAATAATAGGTGCTGTTGGTGTGATATTTTTAGACAACCAATCAGCTATTAAATCTGGGAGTAAAGGCTCAATTAATTTGCTTAATTCACCTGTTGAAGCCATTTTATCGAGCTTATTGTTAATTTCTTCCTGTACATCAAGTGTACTGAAATAGTTATTTACATAACTCTGCAATTCCTCATAAGCGGTATGCAAGCTAGTAACATCACCATGCAAGGTTTCAACATCTTCCATGGTTTTGTTCAAATAATCAACCACTTTGCACAGCAATTCATAATAGCTCAAACTATCATCATACACTAAAGGCAACACTTTCTGACACCAGTATCTAAACGGTTGCAATGTCTTATAATTGCTCAGCTGTGGTGTAAAATCAGCTGGCGCATTAGGTTTTATTGTTCTTTCATCACTCATGCTTTCTCTCCTTTACCATAACCCGAAAAATAAATCATCAAATTCAGCAATAACCATTCTGTCAATATTGAGAAACGTATCACGATATTCTTTCAGCATTTCGCTATAACTTCCACTACCCTGTTTACCGCTAACACTTTCTAAATATTCTTCTGTATTATTCACCGTTCCAGTATTGCTATTACTTCCATTTTTTGTATTTGCTCTTTCACTTGTATCACTATATTTAACGTTTCCAGTATCATTATATTCACCACTACCGCTATTAGTACTTTCACTTGTACTGCTATCTGTATTAGTAATCTTTCTAGCATTAGTCAAATATGTTTCAGTTTCAACTCCAGTTAAAGCCCCCTGTGGAGTATCACTGTACAAGTCTTTGCTATTACTAGAACCATTATCAGTAACACTACTTGTACCACTATTTTTATTAGTACCACTTGTAGTATTATCCCTTGTTCCACTTCCTGTATTTTTATCTGTACTTGTTTCTGTGCTAGTTCCATTTTCTGTTTTATTTTCGTCAATAGTTCTATTATGCGTTCTTGTAATATTTACATCATACAATGGGTTAAATTCTAACAGTGCGCTTTTGTAAAGCTGGTTATAATACGGTAAAATTTCTTCTAACCTTGTATTTAACCACAACTTCCAAACACCAACAGTTTCAGAGCAAATTTCTCTTAAATAATAATGTTTTAAAATTTTCTTGCAAATAACACTCCTGTAATTTTCATCAAAAATTTCAGCTTTTGTTGTAAAAATTTTATTCCAGCTATTATTTAAAATTTCATCAACATCATCACACCCTTTAGAATTTTCAAGTCCTGACTTACTTTCACAGATAAAACGAACCTCAGTTGTATACTTACTCATTTAACACAACCTCACTTTCTCCCTCTGTGGTATCAACACCTTGTCCCTCATAGATACTTATAAAATCTTCTCTATAATTGACTTCAATATTAGTTCCAAACATAGCATTTATTTTTTCAACAGCTTCTCTTCTGCTTTGCAATCTGGAATACCTACTTGAAATAGTTCCTCCCTGTGCTTGTGAGCTTTCAATTGTCAGCATACGTTCACGCTTTTGTGCTCCAGTGTTATTAATGCCTAAATAGGTCAACGCTTCATTCCAATACATTTGCTTTAAATTGTATAACTTATCACAAACATATGGTGCACCTGTCTGTAAGCATTTTAAAGAATTTAAGTCAAGGTTTTTATCACCAAAAATGAAAGGTGAATTACCATCAAACTCTTTATATAAATTCTTTAAGGTCAATCTCTGTTGTTCTGTACCCTGTATCAGCACTGGTGTTTTTTGTGCATTAGCGTTTACATCTATAATCCTATCCAGGTTATACAATCTTTTAGCAAACATTTTCACCTCTAATACAGAATTTGTGTGCAAATAATTATTCCATATAATCACGCTGTTGCTTTCTTTCAGCAATTTCTGATAATTATTATAGCCAGAATACGCACGTCTTAACACTGGATTTCCGTAAACGTCTAATCTACCACTCGGTAAACAGTCTAAACAAAGATTGCCTATCACTTCATCATTAAAATAGACCATACTACCAGTCTCAAATAAATGTAATTCCAGATACCTTGCATCTACTGTAGGTGGCAAATTTTTCCATTCAAACATTGATACGCTCAACTCTGTTAATCTGTTTAAATACTGCATATATGTTAAATTGTTTACAGTAGCACTTTCACCAAACAGTGTTTTTTCTCTTTTTCTGTTACCCATTTATTCACCCCCTTGCGGACTGTTGTCTAAACTATAATTACCTATTTCAGACCCATTTTTCCAAAAAGTAATGCCATTATCGTATATACTGCAAATTAATCTCATATCATCACTGGGAATGCTACCAGTTATTGTGCACCCTATAGTTTTAACATAATTCCAATGTGGACGACTATTTCTGTTTGGAATTTTCAGTCTTTTCACAGCATAACCATAAACAGTGAAATAATCATCAATCATTCTGGCATATTGGGAACTTATGGAACATCTACCGCCGTAAAAAGATTGTAGTCCACTAGCAACACTATTGTTACCAGTGTTAATACTACCCCTTACAACATCCGCTTGAATTGAAGCTTGATACCCCTCCGACAGTGCTTTCATAACTGTGTTTGCAGTGTTTACAGTCGCACCTACAACTCCACCTCCTAAATAACCGCTTACCATTTTAACCCCTGTTTCTGTCGCTAATGGTAAAGCATTTTGTGCCAGCCACGCGCGAAACGCGTCTGTACTCCATGAACACATAGGATAATTAGACAGAGTTAATGTTTCGTTTAAATTTAGTTCAGCTCCCTTGTAATTACGCGGTCTTAATACGCATTGAATAGGCATTGTCATTGGTACAGTTATATTCCACGCTGGTGTTAGGTTTTCAAAAAATTCGTATCTTAAATTTAGTGAAGAAGCTCCCGCATTTGTAATGCAATAAAAATTATATGGATATGTGTATAGTTTTTTATTTTTCGGTTTATACCCATCTATTTTCATTTCATCACTTACTGCACCACTTGAACTATTAAATGAATACGCATTTTTTGAAAAAACGATTGTCATTCCCTCATCTGGTATAACTGCGCCTGTCGCAATAGCTGGTGCAATATACATAGCTACAATTGCATCTGGTTTTTGAGCGTATTTCGTTAAAAGTGTGTTTATTGATTCCGGCTTATCGAGTGGGTACGCATGTAATGTACATCCACCGTACACACCGTCATAAACTGTGCCATTGGGAGCTTCATCTGCGTCGCTAACAGCAACAAAAACTGCAAGTTTATTTAGCGCAACAGATAAATCTTTGTAATCGTTAAACACATACTCACCTAAATTCACGTTTTCTGGCTCAATGTGAATACCAATATTATCTGTTACTGTGTGCTCTCTTTCAACAAAGCATTGGTCTAAACTGTAATCAAAAAACCATGTCTGCATTACATCAATTTCAAATTCAATCTGTGAACATTCATTGTTTAAATACTCAACAGAAGTGATAAACGCGTAAAACCATTTATTACCATATGATGTGTTTTGAAACATCATATAATTACAGTCATACAAATTATCAGCTTTTATTCCAACCCTAGCATAACCACGCTTAACTCTCTGGTACGTGTAATTATTCAAGTTGTATTTTTGCAATCCCATGAAATAAGTAGCCTGTGCACTGGCGCTTCCAAAATATATGGTATGGTCAAATGTTTTATCTAAAGGAACGTCTTTTAAAATACGAATATTGGTATTAGGCTCGATATACATATATTAACCTCTTTCAAAACTCTAGGGTAAGTTATTAACTCACCCTAGATTGACTATTTACTCTTTATTCATTGTTACAGTATCACCGACATTGTTAGCGCTTGAAATGGTTGTAGCGCCCTTATAAGTCTGACCATTAACCTCTGCCACTAAAGTGATTTCGGTAGCGGCTTTTGAAGCTGGAATAATAACAGCGCCGTATTTCTGAATAGCAATTCCGTTTGTAGTGGTGCTTTCATCCTGTACAAAATGAACACTATTCGGCTCAAGGCTAGCTCCGTCTGTATCAGCACTTAACGCAAATACTGTAGCTTCTTCACTGTGGTCTTTGCTGATAATTTCAACTGTTAATGTAGTCGGTAAAGTGATTGTTGCTGTGCTCTGAACGAATACAACAGCGTTCGCAAATGGTGAGTAAGAAACAGTTTTCCATGTGTGGTAGAAATAGTTCCAATACAAACCACTAGCCACATACTTTTCAGTGAACTTGTTATTGTTGTCGTAAACTTGGAACCAATTTTCATCAAGCAATACCGCTTTTACGTCTTTCATCAGATTTAATTCAGCTGTTGTGATTTCTTCAATACCGTCTGAATTTTCTCTGATAACGTCAAAACGTTCGTTGTCAAACTCAGACCAACTGTCAATAAGAAACAGCCGTCCCATGAAATCAGCCTTTTCCATGTTGAATGCAGAAGCAAGGACAGATACATCAAATTCTGCATTGAATGTTGCATCCATGAAAATTACCTGTCGGTCTTTTGGTGTGTTTGTTTTAACGCCAGACTCGTTATAGTTTGATGACATAAACGGTAAAAGATTTGATGTACCTCTAAATTTCACAGCCGCATCTGTTAAATCGTTCGCCTGTTCAGTAGAAATAGGAAACATTTTTCCGTGACTGATAGCTTTAATTAACAGATACTTAAACAGCAAAAATTCGTCATATTCAGCTGCAGTGTAAACGGCATCCACGATTTTTGCAATAAGGTTCTGCACCCCCTCCATTGAAAGAAAAGCCTGTCGTAAATCTTCATCCTGTATGGTAACTGGGTAGACAACGCGCCAGTTCATTGTATGAAATACGCTTCTTACATCTGGCAGTGTTCTCTTAAATTCTCTTTTTGGTGCTTTTTCAACATCAAAATCAACTGCTTTTGCAATGGAAACGAAAATATCTTCCACACTTTCGCCAAATTCAAGATAACCTTTTTTCAAAATTGAATAAGGGTTATTGAATGTTGCGCTCTGCATTCGTACAATAGCGATACGATTTACAAGCGCATTAATGAACTGATTTGCAAAAGCCGGTGTTCCATAAATCACTTCACCTACTTTCGGAATATCAGTTGTCTTTGTAACTTCTGGCACATTCTGCTGATAATCATAACTGGCGTTCTGTCTGATTACGTTAAGAATGTCCATTGTTGTTGCGTTTAATGTGCTTACTGCAACTCTTTTAGGCATATATTTAACCCTCCTTAAATAAATCTGAAAATGTTTTTTTCACTTCTGGTTCTGGCTCTGGTTTAGGTTCTGGCTCTGGTTCTTTACTGAAAAAACGGTTCGTATAACGCTCTCGCCACGATTTATCGTTTTCTTCATATTTTGTTTTCCAGTCCTCACCGTCACCAGTTGCCCTTGTTTCTAAGTCGGTGAGCGTGTCACTAACATCTTCAAGAAATGAAATTGTTTCATCATCTGTCTGCTCTCCTACTCTTGTTCTAATTGCTTCTAAAATTTCCTCTTTATTTCTTACAGACATATTATAACCTCCTACTCAACTTTTGTCCACTTGTTTTTATCGAAAATCTCAGATAATCTTAAAGAAAGTGGGTGGTCTGGTGAAATAAGAATATCTTCGTTTTCTGTTACCATAATTTCAAAACCAGTTTCATGTTTGTACTTTCCCTTTGTAAATAACATTTTATCAACTCCTTTTTCTTATAAATTGTTTCACGTGAAACGTTAAAAATATCGAATCATCATATAAAGTGGTAATTTTGTTTTTCTTTTTGATGGGATGCCACCTCCACCACCACCGGCACTAAAATAACGATATAACATTACTGCATTGTTAAAAATTTCTGATTCTGTTAAATAACCATCTTTTGTTATCCAGTTAGTAATATTGGTGTTGTTTGCATTACTCGAAATAAAATTGTAACAAGCGTTTGCACGTTCTACTCGATAGTCCCATGACGAATCATGTATTCCCTCCCAGCACATATTCCAATAATGCGTTAGACTTTCAATGTCAGTGCTAGTTGACTTTAAAAAATCTTCCAGTGTAGCGTACTCTTGATACCCAGTTTTAGGCATCCACACATTTTCATGTACGATATACGCGCACTGTCCGTTTCCATCATCATCAGCATAACCATTTAATTGTAACCATTCATGCAACTGATAAAGTCTACCGTGTGTATCTCCGTCTGTGTTCGTCCATTGACCTAGACCGTACCCTACGTTTAAAGCTGTCCAGTCGTGCGGTTCTTTTTCCCAAACACCTGGGTTTATATTTGATTCTTGCCAGAAATTACCACACATAGCGGATACAACGTAGATACTAGCACCATAGCCACTAACACCACCATCACCGTACCGAAATAATCTTTGGAATGATGACGTATAAGTACTTATACTTACTTGTTCTGCCAGTGGTCTTTTGTCAGTATGTGCGCCCATGAAAATTCCAGAACCTTGCCCACCTTGATAACACATTTCTGTGTGTGTTGGATTTAAACCTATGTCGCCAGCTAAATACTCACCAGTTGCAGATACTTCTGTAAAGCCTAGTGATAATAGCACTTCTGCCTCATTGTAGGTTGTAAATGCGTTGTGAGATGGTGCATAATTAGGGGTTTCAAAACCACCAGCTAACAGAGCGTAATTTATAAAAGAACTACAGTCATAGTAAGTAATACCGCCAATCGTTTGTTGATTCCTATATGTGGTACTATATCCTACGTTTGGAGCGTTGCATGTTTCAATAGCCCACGAATAAGCCTTGTTAATATCTGGCATGTTACCCCTCTACAATATAACAGTTGTACCCCTTTTTGGTTAATTCTTTTTTCAGCTTTTCAGCGTTTTTTCTGTTATGAAATGCACCAACTTGCACCTTATAAAATTTCTTTAGGTTCGTTAGTTCAGCAAAGTGTGCTTTTCCACTTGCAATGCAGACTCCTTTTGCAATTGCTCTGCCTAACTCTTTTTCGTGATTGTCAATCCAATCTTCGGTATCTTCGTTGTCGTGAAATTCAGATTCGAGATAAGCTGTTACACATTTTGTTGCGTTAATTTCATATAGACTGGTTGTTGACTGGATTCCTTTATCTTCTGTTGGTGTAAGTTCAGCGACTTCTTTGTATATGTTATACACATATGCGTTATTTATTCGCGTTGGATAACATAACATTAAAGTGCCATGTCCACGCCCTCCATTTGTGTGAATAGGAATATGTAAATCTGCACCCCATTCGTTACTTTCTTTTACTCTGTCTTTATAAGTATTTTCTTTATCTGATGAACCCACTTTAACATCATATCCATTTAATTCTAAATACGCTCTTGCGTAATCGGCAATCTTGATACAATGAAAAGCTTCTGAATGTTTACCACCAGCTACTATATTTGACCATTGGTCTGACGGTGAAAGATATACTTTCATTTTTAATCACTCCTTATTAATGTCTGAAATATGAAATAGCTCCATTAGTTTGTCTGGCAAAATGTCTGAATTAATTTTACTGATATTTTCCAGAATTGAAACTAATTCAGTTGTGCATACGTAAAGGATTATAATCGGAAGTATTGATACATCTATATGAAAACCAATATATTTCCCTTGTGTATCAACCAACCATGCTACAATGTAGCAAAGTATAAAGCCAATTTTTTTGAATAATCCATCACGTAGTTTTGCTGATTTAATGTCTTTTGATTTTACCGCGGAAATAATACCTGTGACTAAATCAAGAGCATTAAAAATCAGCGCAATAATAACAGGGTAAAACTGCATACTTTTTTCACTTCCTCTCTTATTCATTTTAATTTATTATAAACTAAATCTTGAAAAATGTCAATAGGTATGATATAATTTAATAAGGAAAGGAGCAATAAATTTTATGAGCAAATACTATGATGGAACTAAACTCTTATCAATGCTTGATATAAATGGAAATAAACCAGAAATATACATGTGTACCACTAATCGTACAGGTGGAAAAACAACCTATTTTGGCAGACTGTGCATTAACAGATTTCTTGATAAAAATGAAAAGTTTGGACTTTTATATAGGTACAATTATGAACTAGACGACATTGTTGATAAATTCTATAAAGATTTAGGCAGTTTATTCTTTCCCAGTTATACTATGACTTCAAAAAGAAGAGCAAAAGGAACGTTTCAAGAGTTGTTTTTGAACGAAAAAAGTTGTGGTTATGCTTTGAGTTTAAACAATGCAGACCAAATCAAAAAATATAGCCACTTATTTTCAGACATTCAGCGCATGATTTTTGACGAATTTCAGAGCGAAACAAATCACTATTGCGATAATGAAACTAAGAAATTTATAAGTATTCACACATCCATAGCTAGAGGACAAGGCGAACAAGTTCGATATGTCCCAGTTTATATGTTAAGTAATCCAGTCAGCATTATAAATCCGTACTATGTTGAAATGGGCATTTCTGGTAGGCTCAAAGACGACACAAAGTTTTTAAGAGGGGACGGCTTTGTACTTGAACAGGGGTATATTGAAAGTGCAAGTATAGAGCAAAAAAATAGCGGATTTAACAGAGCTTTTTCTAAAAATAGCTATACTGCCTATAGTAGTGAATGCGTGTATCTGAATGATAACAAGGCTTTTGTTGAAAAACCAGCTGGAAAGTCAAAATACCTTTGTACTTTAAGATATAAAGGAAGTGACTTTGCGTTACGCGAATATACTGAAAGTGGTCTAATCTACTGTGACGACAAGGCAGATAGTTCTTTTTTAACTAGAATTTCAGTCACGACTGACGACCATAATATAAATTATGTTATGTTGAAACGTAATGATTTCTTTTTATCGAATTTGCGCTATTTCTTTGAGCATGGTTGTTTTCGATTTAAAGATATGCGTTGCAAGGAAGCTGTGTTATCAGCTTTAAGTTATTAGGTATCTGCTTTTGTTTCCATTAATGAATAAACAGGGTAGCACGGTTGAAAAAATACTGCCTGTTTACTTTTCGGTTGCGCTGACCGCTTTAAATGGTACAAAAGTTACAGATATAAAAATAGCGTGAGTAAAGAAGATTTTTTCTTCTCCTCACGCTATTTTATTTTATATTTCTTTTTCACATTTTATTAAATACTCTTTAGTTTTTTCTGGCGTTGTGTTGTACTCTTTGCATGTTTCCTCTAAAACGCAATGCTCACAGTCTGTGTTATCACATTCTTCTATTAGAAAACCTAATAACTCACCATATGTCATATTTTACCTCATTTCGTAAGTAGTATTAACAAGTAAGACTCCACCACGTATGCGAATTGGTCTAAGCTTATCTGGTACTTTCAGCCCAACCTTAAAGTCACTATAATCCCTAACAATAGGTCTGTTATCTTTGTCAAATAAAAACTCTTTTTCTTCATCACTCCAGTTTTCTCTTACATCAGCTGTGCCTTGCATTGATAATTCAAACAAATCTTTACATTTTTTCGGCATACCAGCACATTTTATATTATTGTACTGATAGCTTTCTTCTAATGCTATAAGATTTTCGTGTGTAACGTGTTCAATATAAGTTTTCTGCCTTGTAAATATAGCTTTATCCCAACAACTTTCTAATTTCCAACAACAAAATTCTTTGTCGTCTACTTCAATTCCTTTTATTTCTTGCGGTAATAAATCACAATGTATACTGTCTGTATCTGCGTATATAAACCCCCTTTTTTCTGCTCCATAATAATTTTTCTGTGCCGCTCGTATTGTAAAATTTCTTGAATATGATGTAATAGCAGAGCCTATAGCAATATAACCCGGCTTCTTTTCGTTTTCTACTACTTGCATAAATCCTATAGATTTATCGTCTTTAACGTATGCAATCTTAAAAGAAGAATCAGTGCTACTTGCCATTTTCCCATATAGGTTATTTAAAAATAGCTTTGCTAACTCTCTTAACGCACCTTTACTTTCCTTTTTTATCTTAGCGTATTTGTTGATGTATTCGTCAAAAATACCAACCATAGAATAAAAATAACACCCATCAAGGATTTCAAAATCAACTAGCTCATAGTGCTCTTTTATTAATTGATAATCTGTCATGGTTAAAGTTAGTTCAACTTTAGCTTGTTGTATATTTCCGTCTTTATCTATATAATAAGGAAAATAATCGTCGTTTTCGTGATTGTACACATCACTGGTTTCTAATGATTCTGTCCCTTTATATTTTAAATCCCCTTTTATTTGTATAAATGGCAAATAGTTGTCTTTTATGTAAAACCTTGTTTTTATTCTTACAAAGTAATACATATTTTCTTTTAAAGCTTGGTCTGGAATAAAATTTCCAGTCCAAAATTTTGGTAAACCTATAGGATATTTATTTCCACTTTTACTACTCATCATAGAGGGGTAAAGAGAATTAACATCAGCCGTTGTCCCATTCGTTTTTATTTTGTTTTCTTTTCCTTTTACTAAATAGCACCAGCCACCCCTATATGATTTCCGTAACCAATCACCAGCATTATCATATTTGTGCTCTTGTTTATCAATTTTAAAATCATATAGATTAGGAAACATTTCGGCATAATCTAATTGAATTTCTAAAGATGACCGACATATTTTTTTATATTCTTCCAAACAACATGAACCTATGGTTAATTTATTATGCCCTTGTTTAAACATAATTTCTAGTGCTTCTTTCACTACAAGAACATCATTCGCTATATACTCTTGTTCTTCTTTTGTTATCTCGCACCCAGCATAACGAAAACCAGTATATTCCATATCTAATTTTTTATGCTTTGTACCAAAACTTTCACCTATCCTTTTGACAGAAAAAGGTAAAAGTTTAAGAGAATCACGTATTTCTATAAAATGATTTTTTACCTTTACTATGATAGAATACCACATTCCTCTATCAGATATGGAGTATTTAAAGGTGTTGTTAAACATTTTAAATTGCTGTTTCCATTTTACGTCAGTTTCTTTATCTCCTATTTTATCATATGCCTGTGTAAATTTTTTATCAACTAATAAATATGATAACCAAAAAGCGCCATCAAATTTTAGGTTGTGATAATATACAACAACGTTGCAATTTAATGACACTAAATAATCAAAAGTTTCAGCTATGCTATGCAGAATTGTTACTTTATCACTAAATAACTCTACAAGCGCACTAGCCCACACTTCTGTGTTTACTTGCCCTTTGTACACAGTTGTTTCAAAATCACCCATAAAATAACGATATTCACGTTGTTTCATTCTGGTTGTTCAAAATCCTCATTATATTCTGATTCTAAATCTAAATCTTGTAACTGTGAGGGCGTTAAAGTATTACCTGTTAATATTTCCATAAATAATCTAGTTGCTGACTGTATTGCTTCTGCTTTACTGTCCCATAATACTATAGTTATTAGTTCTGATAGTTTATCCGAATTTGCTTGTAATCTATTTCCAATTTCTTCTTCACCAAATAACGCTATTTGCTGATTAATTAAAGTTAATAATACGCTTTGTGATCGTATAGTTTCTTGTAGTGCTACAGGTCTACGCCTTTTTCTTCCTACCCAACTTGTATCAATTTGTAACCTACTTACAAAATCATCTATTATATTTTTAAAGACCTCTTTTCCCTCTGATGGTAGTTGCTCACGGTGTTTTTCTGCGTCTTTAAAAGACCAACTACGGCGTTGTTTCTGTCTTTCTTTTCTAGTTTTAACAGCTTTTCTAGCTCTTTGTTTTCTTTCTTCTTTTCGTCTTTTCTGTGCTTCTTCAATTTCACCTGTCGATTCTTCTACATATAACGATTTTTTATATAACTTTTCTGGCGTTAATTTCTCTAATTTTCTTACACTTGCTTTTGTTACTTTTTTAGGCTTTTGTGGGATTATATCTTCTTTAAATATAAATCCGCGTTTTTCTGCTCGACGAATAAATTGTTTGATTCTTTTTAGTTGTTTTGAGTATAACTTTTCTGTTTCTGTTTGTTTCCGTTTCTTTGCCATAATTTCACCCCTTTAATAAAATAAGGGGGGTTGCCCCCCCCTGTTAAATCAACTTTATCAGATTGACTCCACATCAAGAACACAATTGATAAAATCACGTCCAGCTTTTGTTTTACCACTAATTTTAATAACTGTAAATGGTGTGGTTTCCATTACACCGTGAATATCACTGATTGAGCGTTTGAAAGTTGCTGACTGACAGCTAAATACTTTTTTATCTGGAGTGATAATACTCAACACCTCTACAACTTCACCTGTTTTTTCTTTCACGTCATCAAATGTGAGATAACCGTCAACTGTGATTTTTTCACCGTCTGCTACATCTTTCATTGATGTAATATCGGGGGATGTTGTCATAAGATACTTTTCAACTGGTGTAAACTCTCTTGATGTTGCTTTAATTGTAATCATAGTTTTATTCTCCTTTTATTAGTTATTTTCTGTTTCTGTTTCGATGAATGGGTCTTCTGTTTTTCCTGTTCTATCTAACAGAGGGCGTGCGAGTTCAACAAATTCCTGTTCTGTCATTCCGTAAAGCGTTTCCTCTGTTTCAGTATCTACAACATGTACGACTTTCAACGATTCAGTTTCCAAAAGAGGTTTTACCTTTTTCAGAATTACTTCCTCGTCTTTGTAGGTACGTGGAATTGTAACAACCTTGTTACATGGTTCTGCATGTTCAATGTCCAAACAAAGAACGTTGACTTTTGTTGTTGTGATGGTTCGTGTAACCATTGGTAATCTTGCCATAGCTTTTTTCTCCTTTTTTCTTTAATTTTTTGTATTTTTATGCAAGACCCTCTTATGAGGGAATAAAAGTAAACGGAATTGCACTGTTTTAATGTTTCACGTGAAACAATTAATGCGTACTAGCATACTTTTAAGTTTTTTGGGGTTTAGGTGGGCGGATTGAATACCGCCACACCTGTGGCAAATGTAACTTGTTATTCCTCATTACTTTTATATATTAACATATTTTGTTATAAATGTCAATACTTTATTGTGTTATTTAAAATAAAAGTGCTCGGATAATATATAATCTCTGTAGCCCTTTATAATATCTTTTGAAACCTGTTCGGCTGTTAAGCCGTGGGAAATGTGGTTGGATATTTCCGATATTGTAAAATGGTAAGTGTAAATGCCTAATGGTTGAATATCAGCAATCAAAACGTCGTCCTGTACCCAACAATTTGAAAAGCCTTTAATTTTTTTGTGCAATGCTTTTCTAACCTTATTTGCAAAAAATGCTGTCGTTGCTTTTTCTACTTTAACTGTCATTGTTTTTTCTCCTTTTTCTAATTTTGCTGTTTCACGTGAAACATTTATAACATCTCTTCAATTACTTTCATAACTTCCGTTAAAGTGTCCCATTGTATTGCTAAATATTCATCAGCTGGACGTTTAGAATAGTTTTGAGCGTTGGCCGTTATGGAATTTCTAGTTTCTAATATGCTTTGGTATGCCTTTCCTAATGCTTTACATCTTTCTGATTTTCTATCAAAATTTGTCATAGTTTTTCTCCTTTTTCTAGTACACTGGTTAATTTTTTAACAATGTTTTAATTTTCCAGCTCCAGTTCTAATAAACCGTCAATAACCCTCATACGTATTACATCACGAACCAAAAGCTCATTTGTATTACCTAATTCAATATAGTAATTTGCAAAATGTTCAGTGCTAAATTTCATATCGTATATGTTAAGTGTTACTCTAATTTTTGTTCGCGGGTCAACCCACGTTAAAATATTATTAAATTTCATGTTCTTTTTCATCTCCTTATACGTTATCTGTAACGCTTTAAAATTCTACAACGGAAAATTCGTAAAATGTCTCAAAATCCATTGTTAGCAAAATCCCAAAGGTTTCACGTGAAACAAGTTTTATATCATCACTACCTGTGATATATCTAGCGTGAGATAATAAATCACGCTTTGATGGGTTTCTCTGCGAATCGTAAGTGAATTGTTTAATGTCGCCATCAACGCTAACAGTAAAAATAGTGCGTTTTGCTTTTACTTTTATCATTTCTATATTCTCCTTTATGTTTTTATTTCCCTTTTAGGGTAATGCGTGGAGTGGAATCGAACCACCCTACACCCTCACGCTTTTATTTGTAATAGCCTCTTTTTTCTAATTCTGAATGAATAGTAGCTCTAATTTTCTCTGCTCTTTTTTCTAATGCAAAACATTCTTCAATCTTATATTGTTTCTTAGCAAAATAAAAAGCAATTGCTAATTCGTTAAATGCGTCTTTTGTTGCTGTTATGTCGCCTAAATCATGTAATGTAATAGTAATTCTTTCTTCTTTCATATTTATTCTCCTTTTCTGCTTATTTAATTCTCAAAGTACAGTAATGTTATTATTCTGTACGTAGTGTGCTAACTGTCTAGGTGACATTTCACACATTTTCTGAGTAAAATTAGCAACTATATAGACGTTTCCTGTTGTATTTTTACACATACATTCAGTTTCACTCAACCATCCACGTCTGGTTTTATTACGAAGTTTATGAATACCATCATTTCCTACAGGAACTATTGCACCATAACTTCCATAATATTCGACACATATCGCGTACATAATATTCTCCTTTTCTTTATTTCTTTTTTATTATTTTTACTTACTATTCCTTACAAGTATAATATACTACATTTCTAGCAATATGTCAATACATTTACATAAAAATAATACACATATTTTCACTATTTAAAGTACATTATTTTCTACTTGACAAGTACTACAATATATGTTATAATGGGGAAATGATGTACGCCGTTGAGTTGAATGGGGTCCAA
>ERZ772867.2826-NODE-2826-length-15936-cov-4.468358_pt1 | contig 15936 bp, 16 predicted proteins | sample MGYA00511341_ERZ772867 | MGnify/ENA primary metagenome ERZ772867 (study PRJEB29015, sample SAMEA2737707) | human gut metagenome | biome: human gut; feature: human-associated habitat; material: faeces | place: China | collected 2012 ... | reverse complement strand
CCTACCAAGGCTACGAGGTTCAGGCCCGAGCGCACATCCTCCCCTACTTCGATGATCTGCAAATCCGGCTGTGCGATGTTGACGGCGAGGCGTTGCAGACGTACATCAACGTAAAGGCCAAATTCGGGCGCTCTGACGGCCACGGCGGCCTATCCGCGGTCAGCTTGCGCCAGCACAAGAACGTGCTCAATCAGACGCTCAAATTAGCGCAGAGAGACGGTCTGATCCAGACAAACCCTGCCGATTTGGTCGTCATGCCCCACGCAGCACAGTTTACCGGTACGTTCTACACGGAAGCACAAATGCGCGATCTGTTGACCGCCGTCAAAAACGAACGCCTCTACCCTATCATCTATGTCACCGCGCTGTACGGTCTGCGCCGCAGCGAGGTACTGGGGCTGAAATGGGACAGCATCAACTTTGCGATGCAAACGCTGACCATACGGCACACCGTGGCCCGGGTCACGAAGGTCGTAGAGAAGAACAAGACCAAGAGCGCATCCAGCTTCCGCAGCTTTCCCCTGACAGACGATGCGGTGCGACTGTTCAAAATCCTGCTTCAGCAGGAGCAATACTACCGCAACCACTTCGGCAAGGACTACATAGACAACGACTACGTGTTCACCTGGGAGGACGGGCACCCCTACTCCCCCGACTATGTGAGTCACACCTTCCACAAGCTGCTGAAGAAGTACGACCTGCCCCATATCCGGTTCCACGACCTGCGCCACCCGTATGTCAAGCACACGACAAAAAAATATAATTCTGAAAAGCAGAAAACCCAAGCTACCAAGATAGCCTGGGTTTTCCGTTTTTGTATCTTCAATTATTCAAAGAGGTCATGGACTTTGTAAACAATCTCAATGCAGTTGTCGGGGAATACATATGATTGTGAACATGAGCCTTGTCGATGTGTGTGCAGACGATAAAGGCGTGTTTGCCCTTGGTGAACCGCTTGGCAAATTCCACGCCGAGACGGTTGGCTTCTTCCGGGGTGATCTCCCCAGGGCAGAAGGACTGGCGGACATGGTAGGCGATCACATCGTCCGCTCCACGGACCCGTCCGGTGGTGGCAATATACTGGCGCTTTGCTAGCATGAACTCGGCGTCGGCCACACGGCTGTCGCACTCATAGCCGGTGATGAGCCTGCCGTGGTCGGTCTTTTGCGGGTTGGCCACATAGTCGATAATCTCACTGATGGCACGACTCTCGGTCCGGCCTTTGCCAATATGTAGCGGCATGATGCGTGTGGTTGCCATTGCTACGATACCTCCTTTGAAAAAGAATAGCGGCCTGCCGAAGCAGACCGCTGAATAAATTTAAATGAATTCTATAATAACTCTATTCACCTACATATTATGTGAGAGAATTGACCTTTGTGAAAATACTCCCTAATTGTAGTTCAACATCTGAAAGTTGTTCTTGTTCATCAGCTAAATATGCAACACATAGTTTTTTTGTCGCCCGAGTTACCGCCACATAAAAAAGATTTCTAGCCGCTCCGATTTCAGTTGAATCATATTTAGCATCTATTTTTTCTGGGAATGTTTTTAATAGCGAACTGAAATACTCTTTATCTCTGCCAAACTTTTTTGTTAAAAGAATAAGTACATTATCAAACTCCAATCCTTTAGTACTGTGGAATGTATGATATATAATGTCACTTTTTTTATCAGTTCTATTTATAAAATCATACCAGCACTCAAAGATATCCATTTTTATATTCAGAAAGTTATCAATGCTGGTACTGCTGTCTTGCAATTCCAAATCAGTTAATACTGCATCGTCCGCATTTACAAAAAGACATTCCAGCATGTATTGTTTCAAACTTACCAAGGAATCTATTTCCTCTGCAATAGTATATCTTATACATTCATCATATAAATCATCTCCCAATTGATAAAACTCAAACAGTTTTTCAAGATATGATGCTAATGTTTCACCGGAAAGAGAATGCAGTTTGTCTACTAGGGCACGAATATTTATGATATTAAATTTGCTTTTCGTATCAGGATGTACTCTACTTATTTGCAATAAATTGTTGATGGAAGTCTTATCATTTTGCACTTTTTTCTTAAAATCAAGCAATCGGAACAAAAGCTTCTGTACATCACCCAATTTAGTTTCATCTTGCGCTAAAAGGTGATCGCGGAGGAGTTCATAATTACGTCCCCTTTTGTAATATCTACAATTTTTAAAAAAATCATATATATCCTCAAATCCGCTTTTTTTAGCAACCAGTTCATTTGTCAACTCAAAGCAATGGAGAGGATTATCGATACTAATCTTCCATCGATCACATAACTTCTCAACAATTTCATCTCGTGCAGTTGCAGGGCAAACTTCACAAAGAACCTCACTTGTTGGAAATTTCTCGTATATTGATTGTTGTATCAACCCATCATTACGTATTAAATTTGCTACACCGATAATTTTAGGGGAACTGCGCCGATTAAACTCTTTTTGTATTGGCGTGAGCCCTTTATGTAATTGAAATATTTTTGCACCAACACCACGATCATAAATATTTTGCCGTATATCTCCATAATACCCCACTAAGAATGAATGACCAATTTTTAATGCGTGGTGGTGTATGGAAGAAATCGTTTTTACAACCATAGGATTAGTATCCTGAAACTCGTCCACAAATACAGCGGGATACTTATCACAAATAATTTGCTTTAATCGTTCGTTTCTGCTAATAAGCAAATATGAATATTCTAAAAGGGTATCATGACTAATCAACATTTTCGATAGTCTATCGGTGTTTAGGCGAGGATCGTATTTGACTTTGGGGCAAGTCTTTCGCTTCGTTTTGTCAAGCGCTTTGGCTAAACTATTAATCGAACACAAACAACGAATAATCTTTGTAAAATTCCCAATGTTTTTCATCAAGCCTGGGAATTCTTCTGCAATTTCAGGAAATGCAGCTCTAACAGTCTGAGCTTTAGAATTGCAGACTTGAAAAAAAACATCACGTACATGCTCCGAATTTATTTTTTCCAACAGCTCATTCTTTTGTTGCTCCGAAAGATTCCGGTACGCTTGCGCCCATGACTGTTCTTGCAACTGTTCTTTCTTTTCTATAATAGCTTCTCGAAGCTTTGTGCGATGTAGCTTTATAAGCTGATCCTTGTATGGACCAATAATTTCCCACATTCGCTCATGAATGGTAGAAACTAGAACTAGAGGTGTGTTGCCAAGTCGCTCTTTAATTTCATCTGCAGCAGCATTGGTGTATGTTATACATAAAACTTTTTGCCCATGGATATAAAACTGCGGTCCTTTTTTATCCAACAACATTTTTAAGGATTGCACTAAAGCATAAGTCTTACCAGAGCCCGCACCTGCATTAAATATCCAACTAAATCCATCATCAATACATTGACCAATTTGATCTATTATCTGCTGCTCTTTTATCCTATTTGTATCGGAGATTTTCAGCTTTTTATAATCTATCATTTAAATTGCCTCCAATCTACGAACAACAAAATCAATTCCATCTATAATATATTGTGGCAGTTTGATTTCTTTTGCATCATTTGTGCCAATGATAATATCATAGACCAGCCTATTAGCAAAGTCGCTCTTATCCTGAGCCAATGATCTCTGAATGCGATAAGAATGTTCGGCTAGACCACCATCTTCCATACATTCTTGATAGACCTGAGGCTTTAATTCTTTTATTACTTGTTTGATAACCTCATTATTCGAATTAGTTAATATCAGTGCTTCTTCAAAGCTTGTGGCATAGTAACCTTGAATTTCTGCCTTCTGGCAGGTAACCATAAGATTTCTTTCTTGGAAATAGTTGCTTTTAACAATTTGACTAGCAATCTTTGTGCCATAATATTCAGCAAGTGCAGTATTAGTGGTTTCACGATTAGACAAAGCTGCTTCTGTCATTTGAATCCTATCTTTTCGCTCTTGTTTTTCCCGTTTAAAATCGATGTCAGTAATAATCAAAACAGGGATATGAAGTGCCGAAATAAGAGGACGATATACTTGCGCAAAAGCTCCGTTTACCAAATTGAGAGTTACATATTTCTGCTTTAGCAAATCGTGTTCAGACATGTATTGTTGCAACAATACATACTCAGAAATCCCCTCCACAAAGATGGCAGCATCTGCAAAAAATAGCTGAGATATTCCAAAAGTAATATGTTTTTTTATATATTGGAGTTGAGCAAGACGCTTTTTTTCATCTTCTTCGGCTTCATTTTCTTTTTTGGGTATGATGGTTTGATCATCCAAAATGATAGCACAGGTACAATTGTTGTTTTCGGTAACATAATTGATACTATTAAAACTATTCCCTTCGTGAATCTTGCTGTTAAGAATATGTGCTGAATGTGTGGTTATTATTATCTGGCTATTAACGTGCTTATTATGGCCCTCGAGTAAGGCACCTATCATTACATTGACATCTCGAATAAATAATTCCTGCATTTGTGGGTGCATGAATGTTTCAGGCTCTTCAATTGTGATTAGGTTAATCTGACTATTAAACGATGTTTCTGGAAACTTTTCCATATAACCGATAATATTTGCCACAATCATCATCAAGTTTGTATAACCTAAGCCAAATTGATTCTCTGGGATATTTTTATCCCCCTCAACATATTGGTACTTTAATACAGATTTAAGTAATTTCTGAAATGTTAGATCTGAGCTAAGCAAAATTTTACATTTCTCTGACGAGATTAATTTCGCCAAAGAATTGTTGACATACGAAGTGTGTTCTTTATCGAAATAACCTGTCAGCTTTTCATTAATCGTAACTATTTCCTTATCTAACTCGCTAAAGGGATTTTCATCTTTAATATGTTCATAGCGGTAATCTACAATTTTTGAGAATGCAGAAGATAGGCAATCTCCGTTTGTAACTGTATTTGCAGCAATAGCCTGGAGTTCGATAAGTTGTTTTAGATGAAAGCCCTCCCGTTTTTCATCATTGTTGTTGTAATATGTAAGAGCAAATTTGCAAGTGTCGATGAAGGATAAAAAATAGCTGAAAAATTGATTTTTATAGTGCCTTTTACTCTCTACAAATTGTGATAATTTCTTTAAAAACAATTCTTCATCGGCAGGTGACCAAACAGCTTTAATAATCACCTCAGAATTCTTTACTTCACCTAGTGTTATAAATGGTGCAATATTGGTTAATAAATCAGGATCGTCATTATCTATTCCAATTGTTAGAACAAATTTCATCGTCGGGAATTTAATTTTCCCATTTTTTAACCTGCGCGGCGTATAGCTGATGAGCAAGGTTTGCAAATAATCAAAATTAAAATCCGTTGCCCGAAAGTCTGTCTGCTCTAAAAGCCTTCGCAAAACTTCAACAATAGTAGTTTTTCCACTATTGTTTTTTCCTACAATCAAGGTCGTTTTTGGCGCTATATTCAGATATTTTTCTGCCTTATAATCTTTTGAGGCAGCAAACTGGATGGTATTATCTGCATCTCCGAACTTTCGGAAATGTTCTATGGATAATTTTTTTAAATACATATTTCCTCCTAGTGAACCCACAATTCATTTTTATGTACTATGTAGCAAGTCATCACTAATTGACAGAAAGCCAATTATTATCTAAAACAAATACTATTTTCCACTTTATAGTATATTCTTTTTTGGGTTCATCTTCAACATGTAGTGTTGAAACCAGCAAACTAATTAAGGCAACACCGCACAAATAGCGTATAGGGAGAGCCATAGTAAGCTCGTCTGTATGGCAGCCAGTATTATCCCCTCAGTTCGCCTGGCAGGGCGCATCAGCTCAGGCTGCCAGGCAGGGCCTGGCAGCTAAGATCAGGTTCGCCAAAGCGAACAGCATATTCAATTTAGCGGTCTGCTTCCGCAGGCCCCGGTACCGTGTCTTTCGGTATTGGAACCGACCCTTGACGACCGCAAATACGTGTTCCACTTTAGCGCGAATAGATGACTTTTCGTGCTCTGTGCGCTTGAGCTGGCCCTGTGCCCTGGTTGGTTTCTTCCTGATTTGAGAAGGGCGGCGGTTAATCCTGTAGCGGATGCGCCTTCCCTGGCGATTCCTTCGGATGCTATCCTCCCGTTTGTCCGCACCAAGATACCCGCTGTCTCCATAGACGTTTTCTTCGTCACCGGTCAGCAGCTTGGAGGTCATAACGACATCATGGGTATTGGCCCCAGTCACCTCAACGGTGTGGACCAGACCGGTATCCTTGTCCACTCCAACGTGCGCCTTGTAGCCGAAGTGGCATGTGTTTCCCTTCTTCATCTGATGCGCGTCCGGGTCCCGCTGCTTTGCCTGATTTTTTGTGGACGATGGCGCTGCAATGATCGTGGAGTCCACAATGGTCCCTTTTTTGAGGATAAGTCCTCTTTGCTGCAAAAGCTCCACTGCCTGGCGGAACAGCTTCTCCTGCAGCCCATTGCGTATCAGCAGATTCCGAAAACGCCCCAGTGTATCTCCGTCCGGCACCTGGTTGCTGGAGTCCACTCCGCAGAACTCCGAAAAGACTCGGCTGTCTATGATCTCAGCCACTGTTGCTTCGTCCGCCAGATCATACAGGTTTTGCAGCAGATAGATCCTCAGCATCCGCTCCAAATCGTAGGGCTTATTGCCGCGTTCCCCCTTGTAGTAGCACGGCCTGATGAGTGTGAGCCACTCTCCCCACGGGACGATGCGTTCTATCTGCGATAGAAATCCTTTTTTCTTTGTCCGTACCTGCGCCAATTCATCACTCAGGCCAGACAGACTTACTTGCTTATCCATGCCTATATTTTACCACACTTGCCTTTTTTCCGCATCTTTTCTGTGCGGTATTGCCTTAAAGTTTTTGGAAAGAAAAAACGCTCCATCTGATGGGATCTTTTAATCCCTTATCAAATAGAGCGTTCATTCTATCCATAAATTGTATCTTGCAGAAAATACCGAAGATCCTGCACCTTGCCCAGCAGCCAAAAGGCCAACTTCGGCAGCCCAAAGGGGCTTATGAGAAACGCGATTACCAACAGAATAAGGCCGTTCTGCGGGGAGTATGTCATCAGGACGGCCACGCCCAGCAGGGCGATCACCGTACTGAGAAGCCCCAGCACCAAGCCGGACACATAGACCAGCCCCACGCAAATCCAGATAGCCAGGGTGAGCCGCAGAATCACCGGCGCAATCACAATCTTCAAAATCAGCTTCAATGCGGTCATTTCATGGCCTCCTCTCGACGATTCAAATACTTCTGGCACAGACGGCGGACCTGTTCCTCGTCGTCCTCGTTTTCTTCCCGGCGTCCCTTTGTCAGCTGAATGGAAGCAAAGGATTCATACTCAACCAGAAGATGGGCAAACAGTTCCTCCGGGGTCCGGCACACATCACCCTCGCAATAGGGCGGGTCCGGGGGTGAGCCGTTGAAGGACACGCAGACATATCCGTACCGGCTCTTGTAGACTTCCAGCTCCATATCCTGCGCCAGATAGTCCTCGAAAATCTCTAAAACCTTTTCAAAGGTCAACATCGGTATCTCAACTCCTTTGTGAGATGTGAGAACACTTTGCTATCTGCCTTTATTATCCGGCAAGCCCTGTCAAAAGGCAAGGATACAGGCAAAAAGAAAAAGCGGAGGGAGGCGCGGCGAAAAGAACGCCGTTCCTCCCTCCGCAGATGGGGTATATGCCCCTGTCACGAAAGATTGGAGAGCTGGGTCAGGATTTCCTTCACGCCCTCTCATAACTGTTCCTGCCGCTGGGCTATATCCTCCAGGTCAGCGTCGTAGACACGCCCGGTCTCATGCACTCGGCGGGTGAGCTGGTTCAGATTGTTGCTGCTCCGGCGCAGCAGGGATACCAGCTCCTTCAGCTCCGGCAAGTCCAGCTGCACTACATGACCGTCCAGGGCCATCTTCCGCAGATAGGCTTCCCGATTATTGGTCCCAAGTTGGGACATTTTTTTCTCGATCAGCGCCAGTTCCTCCGGGGAGACCCGGAAATTCACCTGGACCTCCCGCTTGCGCTTCGGGGCGCTCACCGCTCCGGTTCCCGTTTCTTATGGGCCGGAGCTTTCGGGGCTGCCTGTTTCGGTTCCTGCTTCAAATGCTCCCGGACAGAGGGCCGGGGCTGGCGCAGCTCCTTGGAGCGATCCTCGCTGGCCAGGATGGTGGTATAGGTTCCGGGCAGCCCTTTCATGCTGGTAAACGCCAGACTGCGAAACGGCAGGAGGTTCATCAGCCGGTCATGGTCTTTGCTCCCGGCACGGTTCAAAAACTCCGGGGAAACGCGAGCCATGTAATGAGTCCCGTGGGGGCTGTTCGGCATATCCGGTGCGCGAGCTCCCGCAAAATCCGTTCTGCCTCTGCCTGGATGTCCTCTGCCGTCAAGGGCTGGCGGCGCAGATGCTCCTCGCGCACCAGATCAATAAAGCCATTCAGTACGGCGGGGTGGCTGTTTACCGCATAGCCAACCCGGACGGTATCGGAGTTATAGTTGGGGATGGTCTTGGCCCATTCCTTATTGCGGGGCGAGTAGCGCGCGTCCGAGTCCTGGAGCTGGACGGTGTTAGCAAGAACCAGCATGACCCGGTCCATGCCGTAGGTTTCGATCACGCCCTTGGCGGCATCGTGACTGAGATACATTCCGTCGAAGTGTTCCTGCACCGCCGCTTCAATGGCTTCCTTGCATTGGAGATTTGCCCGGTTGGAGGCACGGTACTGCTCTAGCTCCCCATGCTCTTTCGCATAGGAAGCAGAGTGAGGATAGATGGCAGCATTCCGCAGCTCCTCCTGAGCCTTGCAAGCGTCATCGGCCCGGTTCTCAATGCTGTCCCGGATCACATCCATGTAGCCGGTCTCCAGCTTCTCAAAATGGCGGTACACATCGGCCAGCGGCGTGGGCGAATCCAGCAGGGCCTGAGCCTGGGCGTCGGTCAGCTCCAGTTCCTCCATCGCCATCACGATGTCCTCCCGGACGGTGTATTCGTAGGCGTGGTTCAGGACCTCTGCCGGAGGCTGGCTTTTCAGCCAGTCCCGGTATTTGTCTTGCTCGGCGGCCATCTTCTCATAGAGAGCCGTATTCAGATCGTTTGTATTCATGTTATCGCACCTCCTCATGCTGTTTCGGTATCTTCTCGGGGCTTCGGGGCGGCACCTGGCGCTTCAAGCTGTCCAGCACCGAGGGCCGTGCGCTTTTGGCGATCACGGACTCCAGCTGGGAGCGGCCCCTGCCATCCAGGTTCAGAAGCGTGTCCAGCTCCACCAGACGGACGGACTTTACCCGTAGATCATCCTCATAAGGGAAAGGCTTGCCCACTTCCTCCTTGACGGCGGCCTGCTGCTGATACAGATTGTCCAGCTGGGCCTTGGTCGCCTCCAGGCTCTGGGACATCTGCGCGAGTGCATTGTCGATACGGGTCAGGTTGCCGCGTGGGTCCGTGCCGAGGCTTGCCCGGTGGGTCATCTGGCCTTTCAGCAGGAGCGTATATTCCTGTTTCCATGCCGAAAACTCCACGGACATGGCAAAGCCACGGTAACTGCCGATCTGCACAGGCTCGGAGCCTTTGACCTCCTTGCAGGCATCCAGCAGGGCTGCGCCAGCGTTCTCCTTGTCCGTCAGGGTATCGCCTCGGATTTCCACACCGGCAAAGCCATCCTCCGGGTGTGGATGGGCAGCCAGGGTCTCCAGGTCCGCTTCAAAGCCCTGGATAAAGCCTTTGTGCTTTTCGATTTCCTCCGGGAAGTATTTGAGCAGCTGGTCCTCCAAACGGTACTGCTTGCTCTGGTGGTCGGCTTTCATCAGCTTCAGCTTGGAGACCTCCACATCCAGGTCCATGCGCTCCTTGATACGGGGGTCTCCGGCACACAGGGCCTTGATCTCGGCAAAGGACAGCGCCATTTCGTCCACATCGTCGCAGCTTCTCACCGGCGATTTGGAAGTCATAATCTGGCTGATAAATTTTTGCTTGTTCTCCACCGTCTGCCAGAGATATGCTGACGGTGGCGGCGGACTTAAATTGGACGTCGATGTTGAGATCATCGTACTCCTCCAGGAACGAACCGTCAACGATATAGCGGAAGTCCTGCTGATGTTCGTCCCAATACTCACTCGCCAGCTTTCCGGCCACATCAGTGAGCTGCTGGGCGAGATCATCACCGGCAACGCCGTAGTTGCGCTCCAGCATGGCCGACACAGGCCCGATGTGCTGTTCCTCCAGCTGCCACAGCCAGGGAGTGCGGGAGTGTTCGCGGGTGCCGGTGTCGGAAATATCAAACACATAGCGCAGACGGGGTTTGTCACTGGAATCATCTACCAGCGCAATACCCTTGGTGCCACGACGCACATACCGGCCCATTTTCTCATTCCATAGGTCGTACTCGGCGCAGGCGGTAGCATCCGGGCGCTTGGCATAAATCATCATCTGCTCATGGAACGGATATTTGTAGAGGCGAGCGGCAGTAGTGAGAAAGGCCGTCCATTCCTTCCAGCTGCCCACAAGCCGGGTCGATACATGTTCGGCCATCTGTCGGTAAAATTCAGCTTTGGATGGCATGGTTGTTGTCCTCCTTTCGGTTTTGGGTAAAAGAAAAGCAGGAAGTCCGTTTCGGGATTTCCTGCTCAGTGGTATTGCCGTGAGAGTAACAGTTATTTAATTGTTAATGATTTCTACAAACTTGGATTTGTTAGTCTAGGACAGCTCTTCCATATTAATATCGTCAATCAATATTTTTAGCATTTTCACTAAAACATCTTGTATATCATCGTGTGCCCTTCCATCGCTATCTACAATTTTATTTCTGCCATGCAAATAGGGCAAATTCAACAAGTATTTTGTATCATCAGATATATTACTGATGCTTATTAAAAATTCAAAAACAGTTTCGGCAAAAACAATTAACTTAGAAATTTGTAAGCCCCAATAACGAACATAATATATTAGTCCTTTTTCGTTTGAAAAAAACATATCTGGTTCGCTTTCTTCTTTATCTAACGCATCTGTCGTCATAACTTTAAATAACAGATTTTCTTTATCACCAAAAACGAGACAAGTAGCACCATCATGAATTATAAAATCTCTTTCTATCCTTATATTTTGAAACCATTCCATATTCAAAACGCTGCTTGTCTTTCCAATGCTTTCAGCAATATACCTTAACAAAAACTTATACTTAGTATGGGTCTTCCTTAACGCATCGTATTCTTTCTTTTGAGTATCATTCAATCTAGGTGGAATACATATTTCTAATATCTGCTCAATATATTCTAGTATCACGCGATATTTTGCGAACAAATATTCAATAAAACATCCCAATTCATTTGTTGCCTGGTTATTCATAAGGGAAGTATATGACGGGACATATTCATTCGATTGATATGCCGAATATGTTCTATCAATACAGTTCATTATGACCAAAATCTTTGCAAAATCCTGCCGGATTGCCTTTAGTTTATAGTCTATTTTAGCGTAATCCTTATCAGGAACTCCCTTAAAAAAGGAATTTTGCAAACACATCGTGCTTTTTTGAAAGGCATAATCATTTTCTAAGATTGAAAATGCTTGTTTAACGATCTCAATATTTTCACACATTTTCATAAATATATCGCCACAAATTTGAATTTGTTTTTATTATACTACACTTCCTTACTTTGAGGAATAAATGAATTGTAAATTTATGAAAAGCTGTTACTCATCAAAATCCGGGAACATCTCCAGCTCGGCAAACTCGGCGTCGCTCATAGCCTGGAGCTTGCCCAGGGCGCTGTCCGTCAGTTCCCGCAGCTCGGTTTCCTCCGGCGAAAGCTCACCGCGCATCTTCGTCAGAGCGTCGATCAGCCCGGTGCGGCTGCCGGTGTTGTAGATACAAATCAGGTTCGTTTCCTCAAAAGTGAAGTTTCCCATATCAAATCTCCCTTTCCGCGCTCTTTTTGGGCGCTGTCTTTTTGTGTTCCGTCCTAGGCTGGCTTTTCAACTGCTCCATGACGGACTTTTTCTTTTCCCGGTCCTCCCGGTGGGCGGCGGCAGCCAAATCCATGAGGGAAATCGGCTGGCCACTGCGGGCCTGCTGTTCCAGCTGGGCTACCGTCGGCTCCTTGGGGCCGTTGTTGATGATGCCGTCGATCATGCCGTAGTCATCCTCCACGACCATTTCCGCATTTTTCAGCGGATTGTCCGGCAGGAATCCGGGAACCTGCTCAAAGCCGAAGCTGTCGCAGTAATGACAGGATACCTTGCCATCCCGCTTAATGGCAACGATGTCGCTTACGCTCATGGACGGATGGCGGTAATCGGTGGGATGTTCATTGTTGAAGCGGTAAAAGAGCTGTTCGGCGGTATCGCCTTTCAGATCGGAGGGCAGCAGCGGAGCGGTGTAGACCAACTCATAGTTGTCCCGCTGCACCGTCTGCCCGATGGACTGGAGCCATTCCAGGCCCTCATAGCGGATGTCCCGCAGCTCGTCGGTGTGCTTCACCTGATAAATAGCGAAGCAGTCCCCCTTGTGGGAGAGAAACGCCTGCTCCCGTTCCTCCTGGTGGGCCATGCGGTCCTTGACCAGCTTATCAAACTCCGGGGTTTCCTCCCATTCCTCACGGGGCAGGGCGAAGATACCGTTATGGGCGTCCAGGTCGGCGGTGTCAAAAGCCATCACCGGATTTTCGCCCTCCTGGATGATATAAACTGTCAGGTCACGCTCTATCAGCTCATAGGCCCGCTCTTTGGAGCGGGGCAAAAGATCGCTGTCCAGGCAGCCGCATTTCTCCAGATCGTCCTGGGTCAGAACCGGGTCCGGCATGGGATATTCGTCCAGCGCCTGTTCCTGAGCATCCGGCAGCAGGGCGGCTGCGGCTTCTGCGGTCTGCTGGCTGGCCTGTTCATACAAAGTCTCGATCATGGACAGCGGCGCATACTTGATGGATTGCTTCAACCACAATTTTCTTATAATTAGTGCGTTCCGCAAGATCTTCACCAAAGTGAAGTGTTCCTTGCATTAGGGCGTCGTTCAGAATTTTATCAACATAGAAATCAACCGATTTTTCACGTTTTTTCTCTCTACTTTATCAGGATTTCCATGCAGAATACTCGGTATCAATTTTGGATGTAGTTCCGTTTGCCCTCTGTACAGAACTGTTCCATACGCAGCATTGTTATGTTTTACGCATCCAACAATTGCGTTTAGCCCCTGCATTGTAAGCACATCATAAACCGGAATTATACCATTCCATCTTCCCAAAAATCTCGTTCCGTCTATTGATAAGTTTTCAGGTCTGTACATTTCGCATTTTCCTTTTCGGATACTATCTGCTTATTTTTATACTTATACAGCAAGAGTAGAATTACAAATACATAGGGAAATCCCTCTGATACTTTTCAACCTTGTTTTACTACAGCATTTTTTCCCCGGAAAGCAATTCCGATTTTAATGATTGATTTAACTCCGGCATTTCGCAGTTCTGTATCATATTTTTTGTCATCAATTTGCTGGAGTGCTTTATCTGCTAATGATTCCAAATTCTCCCGCGCATCTTTTGTATATTTAAATTCAAATAGAAAGCCTGGAATATCGTTTGCCAAAGGCATAAGCTGAATATCGAAGCGTCCAAGCCCTGATTCACGGTTGGAACGAATCCGATACCGATTTCCAAGGATAGCACATAATCCAAGCATCATCCCGTGGTAAAATCCCTCATTTGCTCCATCCATAGAAGAAATACTCTTCAGCATAAAATCTTCCAGCAAAAACTGGAGCTTTTTTGCGTCTCTTGAAAAAATTGCTTGATTGATAGAAATTGAGGTGTGATTCTGGTTTGTACGGTTTAGAACCTCTTTTTCATAGACAAATATAATCTCTTTATTAGGAATTGCAACATCACACATGAAATTTCCGTCATTCTGTGGATAGGTCGCAGCGACCTTCAAGTATCCGGCAACAAGCAGAAAACTATAGATGCTATATGGATTACTCTGTATTTCTGGATAAATAACACTAGTATCTACATAGGTTGTGATTTTTTCACCGCAGAGTAATTTGTAAAGGTTTTCCGTGGTTTCTGGCGTAGCTGATGCAATGATTTCGCCAATGATTTCATTGCTTCCTGTAGACTGCCAAAACGCCTTTGGAAAGCATTTATCTGCAATGTAGTTAATTACTGACCATGGATTAAAAATTTCTGTATTACCAAATCTATATCCATCATACCAATCACAAATTTCCTGATATTTTTCTTCTTTTCCGTAGTAGCACAGCATATCCTGAACTTCTTCTTTAGTAAAGCCAAAATATTCGCTGTAACTTTCATCAAGAATTGAATTTGTTTTTAAATTATTCATACCACTAAAGATACTTTCTTTAGCCACCCTCAGAATTCCTGTAAGAAAGCCAAAAGCCAAATGCGAATTATCTTTGAGTCCACCAGAAAAGAAGTTGCGCATGAAGTTCACAATTTCTGAATAAAAATTATAATTATGGCCCTGTTGAATTGGTGTATCATACTCATCGATGATGATTACACATTCCTTACCGAAGTGCTTATGAAGAAGCAATGACAAAAGTTGCAAACCCATTTGGCAATCGACTTCGGTGACCTTATCGCTGGCGAATCGGTGATATTGTTCTTTTTCATAGGTAGTCAATGTTTGGCTTGTTTCTAGCTCACTGTGCCGCATGAATTCCAAGGAAATCAATATTCGTATTTTCTGATAAGTTTCCTCCCAAGTTAAGCACTTCACGTCCTTGAACGTCAGGAAGATTACTGGGTATTGCCCTTGATGCTGCGTGTAAAAATCGCCACACTGCCATATCTGTTTATCTTTAAAATAAATCGACGTATCTTCCGCTGTTTTTTCAAAAAAGACACGAAGCATATCCATATTCATAGTTTTACCAAAACGTCGCGGACGAGTAAACAGGGACACCATCGGTTTCGTATCAAGAAAGTCACGAATCAGTAAGGTTTTGTCTACATAGTAATAACTCGTTGTCGCGGCTTTAAAGTCGGAAACACCTATTGGCAAAGGCTTTTTCTTCTCGCTTAAATCTTCAGAAATGGCATATGCTGGAATTCTCCACAATCCTCTATCTTTTTCAGCTCCCTGAAAATCTCCTTGTTTGCACATTTGCTGGACTCTACGAGTTGTGATTCCAAGTCTTTGGGCAACATCCCCGCAAGATAAGTAGTCCATAGCGAACCTCCCAATGATACTCTATTAGCTGTGAAAAAAGCACGCATAAACACGCAGAAAATTAGAACAGTGAGACTAATTTGTCGTTCAGAAACATAGAAAGCAATCAACTTCTGTAATATAATTTATAGCGATTTTCAAAAATAAAGCGAATAGCCGCAGGAACGGAACCACCCTGAGCAGTCAGAAGGCGAAACAGTCTGAAAAGAATGTTGGACCGCATTCGGAAGAGTATCCAGAGTCCTCACCTTGAATTTAAGCAGGAAAACCTTCACTTTTGACCAGAGCTTTTCAATGGGATTCAGGTCAGGACTATACGGTGGAAGGTAAATGTATCGAACTCCAGAACTGTCCAGCAGATTTTTTACTGCCTTTGCATGGTGCGACTTCATATTATCCATCACAAGGACAGAATTGCTGTTAAACTGAGGCAGCAAAATATCCTTCAAAAGGTGTTTTTATACTTTAACGTTCGTCTCTGTGTGTTTGCCAGGGGGTATACGCTTTTGCATATGTTTTCGTGCATCTTTCTATTTGCCGTGGAGCAGTTGAAAACCAGAAATGAGAACGGGTCGTTTTGCTCATTCCTGTACTTTATTATAAGTATATCTCCTACAGCGAAATAAAGCAACTATATTTTTCGCTTAAATTTCGTCCAAAGCGAAATCTCATAAATTGACGGGAAGATGAATTCATCACCCTCGTGCTCACTTCAAAAGTAAAATTTTTATTTTCTGTCCGTCCCATTCCCACACTTCGACGCTATCCATTGTAATTGAGAGGAGATATACTT